>OGCI01000294.1_pt1 | contig 63037 bp, 51 predicted proteins | sample 1570021 | NCBI WGS metagenome assembly OGCI01 (sample SAMN06264664, study PRJEB24512) | hot springs metagenome | isolation source: Hot spring water | place: South Africa: Tshipise | collected 2015-06-21
TGCAAACGTCGTCCTGATCATCCCGATTCTTGTGGCGGCGCTTGGCACGACTCCGTGGAGTTTCCGCGCCATGTATAACCATGAGGTCGCAATCCGTCTGGAGGGACAACCGCCACAAGTCAAAATCCTGACAGCAGCGGACGCCGCGCACCTTCCGCCTGCCGTTCAACGTTACCTTGTTTTTACGGGGGCCATGGGCAAACCGCGTGTCTGGAATTATCGGATTCGATTCAGCGGGGTACTTCGAAACGGCCCCGATGACAAATGGATGCCAATCATAGCCTCCCAGCAGAGCTTCGCCAACCCGCCGGCGCGGCTATTTCTCGTCGAGTCGTCCAAGTGTGGTGTCCCCCTCAACGCTTTTCACCGCTACGTCGGGGCGGAAGCAACTTTCCACGTGAAAGTCGCCTCGTTCCTGACGGTGGTGGATGCGCACGGAGCCGAGATGAACAAGAGTGAAACCGTCACTCTACTCAACGATATGTTTATCCTTGCCCCAGCGACATTGATTGACCCGAATATCGCGTGGGAAGAAATCGACGCTCGCACAGTCCGCGCTACATTCACCAACGCCGGGAACACTGTATCGGCAGTCGTGACATTCGACGATTCAGGCGCCCTCGTCAACTTCGTATCCGATGATCGCGCCAGAACCATTGACGGCAAGACGTATGAGCGACTCCGCTGGTCGACGCCTGTCAGTGATTGGCGTGAGTTCGACGGGCGCAAGCTGCCCGCAAAGGGTAAGGCACTCTGGACGCTTTCCAAGGGTGAATTCGCTTACGCGGAGATTGAGATTCTCGACGTTCAGTACAACGTAACTGATGAGTGATTCGAAGTCATTCGAATTCAAGAACGGCGCGCCTGACAGCGGGATTCAGCCGCAACGTTGCCCAAGGACGTCAGAAGCACGCAGGAGCGAGTGAAATGGCGGTCTCCGGTTAGCAGATGAAGAAATAAAAAGGTGCAGTTCCCCTTTTTAGCCCTTTTTTGTCTGATCAAAAATAGTCCTCCCATCTGAACAGGAGCGGCTTTTCGTTCTCTCTCAAAATCTTCGCTTCCACAACAGTGCCTACGAAGAGCGAATGATCGCCGGCGGTAAAGGCGTTGGCAAGTTTGCATTCGAAGTACGCCAGTGCATCCCTGAGAACAGGAGAGCCGTTCGATGCGTCAAAATACGGAACATCCTTGAACTTGTCATGCTTTCTCCCGCTCCTGAATCCGAAGTCGCGGGCGATTTTCTCCTGCCCCTCCGCGAGCACGTTGACGGCAAAATATCCCGACTCTTTGATCAGTCCATGCGTATAACGGGCAGGTGCGATGGATACCATGAGCATTAACGGATTCATCGAAACCTGCGAGATCCACGCTGCCGTCATCCCGTTCACCCTCTCTTTTGTGCGGGTCGTCACGACGTAGACGCCGTGGGTGATCGTCTTTGACACAACATCCTGCATAGCGGCCTCCTCACCGTTATTCTTTGATACATTACCACAATATCCGTTGGAGGTGCGAGGAGGAAATGGCCCGCGCATTCCGCGGACTTTCGCCGGAGGGTCTTTGACAGATTATCCTGCATCCCCGTACAATTGTGAGAGTGCCGAGAACCGACATAAGGTCGTCCTTCTGTGATACTCCAGGCGGTTAGCGCATAGAGAGACGTGTCCGTACCCACTCTGTTGATCGCGGTGTCGTTTGACCGCGGGAGGCGAGTGAAAAACCGAATTCGGGAGAGCGTCGCGTGGTTTTCAATGACGTGAGGGAATTCATATCGTTCCTCGAGGAGAAAGGCGAACTCGTTCGCGTGAGGGAAGAGGTCGACCCGATCCTCGAGATTACGGAAATCGCCGACAGGATCTCGAAAAAACAGGGGCCGGCTCTCCTCTTCGAGCGGGTGAAACGGTCCCGCTATCCCGTGGCCATCAACCTCTTCGGCTCGTACCAGAGAATGGCCTGGGCATTGGGTTTAGAACGTTTCGAGGAGATCGGACAGCAGTTCGAATCGCTCCTCAGAACCGATCCCGACATGAAATTCGTGCAGAAGATGGAGGCCCTCTACAATCTTTATAAGCTCAGTACCTCGAAACCGAAGGAGGTCAAGCGGGCGCCGTGCCAGGAAATAGTCCGCGATGCCGACTTCTCGCTCTTCGAATACCCGATTCTCCAGTGCTGGCCGGGGGACGCGGGCCGTTTCATCACCCTGCCCCTCGTGATCACGAAGGATCCGGAAACAGGCAAACAGAACGTCGGGATGTACCGCCTGCAGGTCTTCGACGGAAAGACGACCGGAATGCACTGGCACACGCACCATGATGGCGCCGTGAATTTTCGCAAGAACGCAAAAATGGGCAGGAAAACCGAGGTTGCCGTCGCTCTCGGAGGCGATCCCGTGACGATCTTCTCAGCGACCGCGCCTCTCCCGTATGGCGTGGAGGAACTCTTCTTCGCGGGGTTTCTCCGGAAGCGCGCGATCGAAGTCGTGAAGGCGAAAACGGTCGACCTCCTGGTTCCCGCACAGGCCGAGATCATCCTCGAGGGATACGTGGACCCCTCCGAGGAACGGATCGAAGGGCCGTTCGGGGACCACACGGGATACTACTCGGTCGCTGACAAATATCCCGTGTTCCACGTCACCTGCGTTACCCAGAGAAAGGAGCCGATTTATCCGGCGACGATTGTGGGGAAGCCACCGATGGAAGATTGCTACATGGGGAAGGCGACGGAGCGCATGTTTCTCCCTTTTATAAAAATGCAGTTGCCCGAGATCGTGGATATGAATCTCCCGCTCGAGGGCGTATTCCATAACTGCGCCCTGATCTCGATCCGTAAGTCGTATCCTATGCATGCGCGAAAAGTGATGAACGCGATCTGGGGGCTCGGTCAGATGATGTTCACGAAGTTCGTCATTATCTACGATGAGGATGTCAACGTGCAGAATACGTCAGAAGCGGCGTGGAAGGCGTTCAACAACGTTGATCCGGCGAGGGATATCGTCGTCTCCGAAGGGCCTCTCGATGTGCTCGATCATGCCTCGCCGAGGCCTATCTACGGCGCGAAGATGGGCATCGACGCGACGAAAAAATGGCCTGAGGAGGGATATCAGCGGCAGTGGCCGGACGAGATCCGCATGTCGGATGAGATCAAGGCGCTCGTCGACAGGCGATGGAAATCCTATGGTCTTGAGTAAGATCGCAACGTATCTTGAGATGATCAAGTTCCAGCACAGTATCTTTGCGCTTCCCTTCGCGTACCTTGGGGCGTTTCTCGCGGAAAAGCGCGTGCCGTCCCTTGCGGCGCTGTTCTGGATCACGGTCGCAATGGTGGGCGCGCGCAGTTTCGCGATGGCGGTGAACCGGATCATCGACAAGGAGATCGACAGAAGGAATCCGAGGACGGCGAACAGGGCACTGCCGAAGGGGCAGCTCTCGGTCTCGGGTGTGCTGGTGTTTTCTCTCGCCAGCCTCGTGGTGTTTCTCATCGCGGTTTTCCATCTCGCGCCCCTCTGCCGGTATCTCTGGCCGTTCGTCGTCATTCCATTCGTCATCTACCCGTACACGAAGCGGTTCACGTGGCTTTCCCACTTTCTCCTCGGGGCTTGTCTCGGTCTCGCTCCTGTCGGCGCGTGGGTCGCGATTACGAACACCCTTGCGGTGGAACCGCTCTTGCTCGGCGCTGCCGTGATGTGCTGGGTCGCGGGGTTTGACATTTTTTACGCGATTCAGGACGTGGACTTCGACCGCGCACACGGTCTTCGATCCATTCCTGCTGCGTTCGGGATACGAATTTCCCTCGTGTTCACGAAGACTCTGCATTTTTTCGTGATCGTCTTGCTCGCGTGGGTGGGCCTCCGTCTCGACCTCGGGTTCATCTACTTCACCGGCGTGTTCATTGCGGGTGTCCTCCTCATCTACGAGAACAGCATCGTCAAAGCTGATGATGTGTCGAGATTGAATGTCGCTTTCTTCACGATGAACGGCGTCATAAGTGTCGTCATGTTCCTCTTTGTGGCAGGGGAGATCCTCTTCAGAGGGGCGAACAGTGTCTGAATACGTCGTCGGTATCACGGGCGCAAGCGGGAGCATTTACGGCATTCGGCTCGTCGAGGAATTGTTAGCGGCCGGTCATCGCGTGGAACTCATCGTGACCGATGCCGGCGAGAAGGTCATGAAGGAAGAATTGAGGACGTCGGGACGAAAGGCGTATGAGCGACTGCTCGCCGCACGGAAGAATGCTCCGCTCAGGCTCTGGCGGAACGATGACTTCACGGCTCCCTTCATGAGCGGGTCGAACGCATTCGAAGCGGTGGTCGTCATTCCCTGCAGCGTCGGGAAACTCGCGGCCATCGCGAACGGTCTGTCGGGGAATCTCCTCGAGCGAACCGCGGACGTAGCGCTCAAAGAGAAACGAAAACTCGTCCTCGTTCTTCGGGAGACCCCGTTGAGCCCGATTCACATCGAAAATATGCTCAAGGTGGCGCGAGCGGGCGCCCATATTCTGCCCGCCATGCCGGCCTTTTATCACCGTCCGAAGACGATCGACGACATGGTCGATTTTATCGTCGGAAAGGTTCTGAACCTTCTCGGGATCGAACACAAACTCTTAAGAGGGTGGAAAGCGGGATAGGGTTGTATAGCGAAGGGGTTTTTGAATCGTCAGACGTTTCCAAAGAGGAAAGTATCGATGCGGCTGAATACCTTCCGAATACCGGGAATGGTGTTTCTTCTGCATCCAAATAATATTTCGAACTTTGGTGGAGAGCAGAGGAGTTGATTGAAAGGGGAAAACCCTCACAGGGTTGGCTTGTTCGAGACCATGTGTCATTGCGCCGGATTCCTGCTTCCGCGGGAATGACAGCCACGGGTGTTTATTGCGACGACATTGGAGGAGCACCGGAATTATCATGCGTATATCCCGCTCCCTGCTTACAACCTGCGGGGACAAGCTCCTTAGGCATGACAACTGAAAGTATTTGTCGCACGGAAATCGGGAAAGAACCTTAATTGTTCGACCCTTAATATGGCAGAGAGCATTGTAGAGAACATCGCCGACAAGGTCGAAAAAGGCATACGTCTTTCCAGGGAGGATGGAATAGCCCTCATGGAGTCGAACGATCTGATATCGATCGGGCGGCTCGCTAATATGGTTAAGGAAAGGAAATCGGGAGCCGTCGCGTACTTCAATGTCAACCGACACATCAATCTGACGAACGTATGCGTTTCGCGCTGTGCGTTCTGCGCCTTTAGCAGAGACAAGGGCGATGCCGACGCGTATACGCTCTCGCTCGATGACGTGCTCCGCGTCGCGCGCGCTGCGCGTCACGACGGGGTGACCGAATTTCATATCGTGAGCGGTCTCCATCCCGACCTGCCGTTTTCATACTATCGCGATGTGATCGCAGCTCTCAAGGAAGAGATGCCCGACGTGCATCTGAAAGCGTTCACGGCTGTCGAAATCTTCTATTTTTCGCAACTGACCGGATTCGGCGTGGAGGACGTTCTCAGGGAACTCCAGATGGCCGGCCTCGGGTCACTGCCGGGTGGCGGAGCAGAAATTCTCCATCCACGGGTCCGGCAACGCGTCTGTCCCAACAAGGCTTCCTCCTCAGAGTGGCTCGACGTGATGCGGACCGCGCATCGGTTGGGCTTGAAGTCCAATGCGACGATGCTCTACGGCCACGTCGAGACGAGTTCGGAGAGGGTCGACCATCTCCTCGCGCTCCGGGCGCTCCAGGATGAGACGGGCGGATTCCAGGCGTTCATCCCGCTCCCGTTTCACCCGCGCAATACGCGCCTTTCGCATATGCGGCGACCGACAGCCGTCGAAAAGTTGAAGGTGCTCGCGGTATCGAGACTGATGCTCGACAACGTTCCGCACATAAAGGCTTACTGGGTCATGCACGGCGTGAAAGTCGCCCAACTCGCCCTCCTTTTCGGTGCCGATGACCTCGACGGGACCGTCGCGGAGGAAAAAATTACCTACTCGGCCGGAGCCGAAACGGTGCAGTCTCTCTCGCGCGACGAGTTGTGCGATCTGATCCGGTCTGCGGGGAGGGTACCCGTCGAGAGAGACTCGCTCTATCGGCTCGTCGGCGACGTGCGAAAGGATCAGGCGGGAGTTCGCAGTGAGACCTAAGGTGGGACATATCCAGTTCCTTAATTGTCTTCCGCTCTACTACGGCCTCGTAAAGAGCCTCGCGTTCCTCGACATCGAGCTCGTTAAGGGCACGCCGACGGAACTCAACGCTTTGCTGATCAACAAGAGCCTCGACGTATCTCCGATCTCGTCGATCGAATACGCACGCCATGCAGATTCCCTGTTGCTCCTGCCCGATTTCACGGTCAGCTCCGACGGCGAGGTGAAGAGCATACTCTTCCTCAGCCGATTCCCTGCTGAAGAACTATCGGGAAAGAGCGTAGCGCTTGCCGACACTTCGTCGACGTCGCACGCTCTCCTGAAGATAATTCTGCGCCGCGGGTACAAGGTCGACCCACGGTATGTCGTCATGCCGCCCGATTTGGACGTCATGCTCTCTTCCGCCGATGCCGCTCTCCTCATCGGCGATAGTGCGTTGCGACACTATACGAACGCGCGGGGATACTACCTTTACGACCTCGGCGCCGAGTGGAAAAAACTGACCGGCAAGGCGATGGTGTACGCCGTATGGGCGGTCAACCGGTCTTTCGCGGAGGCGAAGGCCGACCTGTGCGCTGACGTCTACGAGACGTTCAGGAAGTCGATGAGGTATTCCATGCGCAACCTTCCCGAAATTGTCAAGTATGCGGCGAAATGGGAACCTTTCGACGCGGCTTTTCTCAGTGCCTACTTCGCGTCTCTCCGCTTCTCGTTCGGGCGCAGGTATCGGGAGGGGCTGAGGCTTTTTTACCGAATGGCACGGGATATCGGGGAGCTGGACAGGATTCCCGAGCTCGAATTCGTGGATCTCAAAGTGCACCGGACGAAAGTATGACGGCCGGGAACATTCTCGAGGACAGTGCGGCAGGGAAGCGGATAACCGCGGAAGAGGCGCTCTGTCTTTTCCACGAGGCCGACCTGCTCGGGCTTGCCGCCGCGGCCGATGCCGTGTGTCGAAAACAGCATCCTGACGGCATCGCCACGTTTCTCATAGATCGAAATATCAACTATACGAATATTTGCGTGAATCAGTGCGCGTTTTGCGCTTTTTTCAGACCTCCCGACCACCCGGAGGCGTACGTCCTCAGCCAGGCAGAAATCGAGCTGAAGATTGCCGAGACGCTCTCCCTTTCGGGAACGCAGGTGATGATCCAGGGAGGCATTCACCCGGATCTCGGTCTCTCTTTCTACGTGAATATGTTCCGCCGGATAAAAGAGAAGTTCAAGATCCGAATACACAGTCTCTCTCCGCCTGAGATCGTGCACATTGCCCGGCGAGAAGGGATGTCGATCGGCGAGGTACTGAGGGAGTTGAGGGTCGCGGGACTCGATTCGCTCCCGGGGGGCGGGGCTGAAATCCTCGTCGACAGGGTCAGGCGAACGATCAGTCCGCGCAAGATATCCTCGGGGGAGTGGCTCGATGTGATGAGGGAAGCCCACGCGCAGGGGATGAAGACGACGGCGACCATGATGTTCGGGACGGTCGAGACCGTCGAAGACCGTATCTCCCATCTCGAGAAGATCAGGTCGCTTCAGGACGCAACGGGCGGTTTTCTCTCTTTTATCCCCTGGACGTACCAGCCGGGCAATACGGTCCTCGGTGGCAAGACGGTCTCCGCACCCGAGTATTTGCGGATGCTCGCCCTCAGCCGTCTGTTCCTCGACAACGTTCCGAACGTGCAGGGATCGTGGGTCACGCAGGGGCAGGACATCGGGCAAGTCTGTTTATCGTTCGGGGCGAATGATTTAGGCAGTATCATGATAGAGGAGAATGTGGTCAAAGCGGCAGGTGTCTCCCATAGGATGACGGTGGACGAGATGGTGCACCTCATCAGAAAAGCGGGCAAAATACCGGCGCAGAGAGATACGGAGTTCAACCTCCTGAAGGTTTATGATGCGTGATGCCTCGGGAAACGGCGACAGTGCTCGCTCGCCGTTGCCGCATATCTTGACGAACACGTAGAAGAGGGATGCCCGCTCGCGGGAATCCCGTCGGATAGTCGGGCGATCGAACAATGATTATTCGTGCGACATCCGGACGTTCGGGACGAGCGTCGGAGATCGAATGAACGAGGTCGATCATCGGAAACGGGACGCGCGCGAAGTTTCGCGGATGTTTTCGGGCATCGGCGATCGTTACGACCTTCTCAATCATGTCCTCAGTTTCGGCCTCGATATCGGGTGGCGCAGGGCGGCGGCGCGCGAGACGCGCGTGGCCCACTGCGAGCGGATTCTCGATGTGTGCACCGGGACGGGAGATATGGCGCTCGAACTGAATCGCTTCTGGAAAGGGCGGGTCTTCATCGAGGGGTTGGATTTGTCGAGCAGCCTCCTCGAGAAAGCGAGGAGGAAGGCCGCGCAGGCGAAGGCGGACCACCTCATCGTCTTTCGTGAGGGGAACGCCGAATCGCTCCCGTATCCCGATGCGGCGTTCGATGCGATCACCATTACCTTCGGCCTGAGGAACGTCACGGATCGGGCGAAAGCACTGCGTGAGTTCCATCGCGTGGCCAAACGGGGAGCACGCTTTGTCTGTCTCGAATTCAGCCGGCCGACCAATCCGTTCTTCTCGGCGCTTTACGCTGTCTATCTGACGAGGGTCGTCCCTCTCCTCTCGCGCGTGTTCGGATCGGACCCGACCGCCTACCGCTACCTCGGGAACACGATCAGGGATTTTCCGAACCCCTCCGAACTCGCCCTGCTCATCGAATCGGCGGGGTGGAATCGCGTTTCGTATCGAAGGCTTTCATGGGGGATCGTCGCCCTCCACACGGGAGTCAAAAACTGACGATGGGGAACGCGCGTTCGCCCGTCCTTCTCCTCGAAGACCTCACGATATCTTTCCATTGGGGGGGAAAAAATGTCGTCAGTGTCGTCAATGATCTTCACCTTGCGGTCGGAGAAGCCGAGGTGTTCGGTCTCGTCGGCGAGAGCGGGTGCGGAAAGAGCCTGACCGCGCTCGCCATCATGGGGATACTCCCGCACAACGCCTCAGCAAAGGGGAAGGTACTCTTTCGGGGCCGGAATCTCCTCGGCCTCGACGCGGAGTCGATGCGGCGATTGCGGGGGCGGGAGCTGGCGATGATCTTTCAGGAACCGATGACCTCGCTCAATCCTGTTCTCACCGTGGGCTATCAGGTCGCCGAGGTACTCATGGCGCACTTCGGCCTGGCAAAAAACGACGCTCTGGAGAAGACGGTCGAGCTGCTGCGCGCGGTGCGGATCCCTTCACCGGAGCTGAGGGTACGCGAATATCCGCACCAAATGTCGGGCGGCATGAGACAGAGGGTGATGATCGCGATGGCGATCGCCTGCAACCCGTCTCTCCTCATCGCCGACGAGCCGACGACGGCCCTTGACGTGACGATCCAGGCACAGATCCTCGATCTGCTCGGAAGCCTCCGGGAAGAGAGAAAGATGGCGATCCTGCTCATCACGCACGACATCGGCGTCGTTGCGGAACACGCGGAACGGGCCGCGGTCATGTACGCGGGGAGGATCGTCGAACTGGCGGGCGTGAGCCGCATACTCGAAGCGCCCCGGCATCCCTATACCATGGGGCTTCTCGACTCCCTTCCGAAGAGGAAAGGCATCCCGTTAAGGCCGATTCCCGGGTCCGTGCCCAGACCGGGCAAACTCCCCCCGGGATGCACGTTTTCCGAGAGGTGTCGTTACGTCGTTCCGGCGTGTCGAAAAGAGGAACCCATGCTCAGGGAGATTGCCACCGGACATTTCTCCCGGTGCATACGATCGGAGGAGATCGAATGGGAATCATCGATGTAATCTCGCTCAGGAAATTCTTTCCGTTCAGGAGGCGGGTGTTCGCCAAGCAGGAATGGCTCAGGGCCGTCGACGGGGTGACCTTTTCCGTTCGGGATGGTGCCGTGCTCGCCTTAGTGGGAGAGAGCGGTTCCGGCAAATCGACGGTCGCGCGGCTCGTCCTCCGCCTGATCCGGCCAACCTCGGGAGAGATTTTGTTTCGGGGAACGAATATTCAGGCGCTCAGGGGAGACTCCCTGCGGGAGTTCAGGAAATCGGTCCAGATCATATTCCAGGATCCTTTCGCGTCGTTGAATCCGAGGATGACCGTGTTCGATACGGTCTCGGAACCGCTCAAAATACACAAGCTCTGCAGGAAAGAGGAGATGAAAGACCGGGTCGTGCAGCTCTTGATGAGCGTCGGCCTTTCATCCGATATCCTCTCCCACTATCCCCACCAGTTCAGCGGCGGTCAGCGCCAGAGGATATGCATTGCCCGGTCCCTCGCTGTTTCTCCCCGTGTTCTGGTGGCCGATGAACCGCTCTCGGCGCTCGACGTCTCCATCCAGGCGCAGATACTGAACATCTTGCAGGATCTCCAGAGGAGGTCCCATATCTCGTTTCTCTTCATCAGCCATGACCTCAGAGTGGTGCACTATTTCAGCGACGAGGTCGCAGTCATGTGCCTCGGGAAAATTGTCGAGCGGGCGCCCACGAATCAGCTTTTCGAAACCCCGCTCCACCCGTACACAGAAGAACTCCTTGCCTCGGCTCCCAAACTGAAACGCGAACCGAGGAAAAGGGCCATTGTGAAGGGCGACGTGCCCAGTCCGGTCGACATGCCGCCCGGGTGTTCTTTCCATCCGCGCTGCCCGAAACGGTTCGATCCGTGCGACCGGTTCGTACCCGAATTGAAAGAGAGGGACGGCAGGCTCGTCGCGTGTCATCTCTACCGCTGATCGCTCCCGTCCAACGTGAGGGAACGTTGGCAGAGCGATGACACCGATGGATCCCACGGTTGACTTCCCTCGTCGCGTGAGGTATGTTCAACGGACATGAAAGAGAGACTGATACGCCTTGTGATCGAGAGGGCCTTCAGGTATAGCGAAGAGCCTATTTTCAAACTCGTCTCCGGCAGGCTGAGCAACTACTATTTCGACTGCAAGACGATCACACTCCATCCGGAGGGGATGCACCTCATCGGCAACGTGATCTTCGACCACATCGAAGACCTCGGCGTGCGGGGTATCGGCGGCCTTACCCTTGGGGCCGATCCGGTCGCGTTCGCGGTCGCCTACACGTCGTATTTGCGAGGAAAACCGATCGAGGCATTCGTCGTCCGAAAGACCGCGAAATCGCACGGCACGATGCAGTGGATCGAAGGGAACGTGACAAAAGGCGATAACGTCGTCATCGTGGACGATGTCATCACGACGGGAAAGTCCACCATCGAAGCGATAACGCGCGCACAGGAGGCAGGGCTCAACATCGTCAAAGTCGTTGCGCTCATCGACCGGCAGGAAGGCGGCAAAGAGAATGTTGAGGCGCTCGGCCACAAACTGACCGCCATGATTACGCGGGAAGAGGTGATGGCGGTCTACAACAAGCGTCGAGTCGAAGCACCAACGGATTGAGATGAAGGGGTCGAGGGATTAAAGGGGCGAGAAATACGACCCTTTTTCCCCGTCATTATCCATCCCGGATTGTTCATGTGTTCAATGACAGGGCATAGTATTCTCGCTCACTCTTCTTCCGTTCCCCATAATCTCGGATCGAGCGCGTCTCTCAGGCCTTCGCCGACCAGGTTATAGCTCAAGACGGTTACGAGGATGGCCAATCCCGGGAAGAGCGACAGCCACCACGCGATTTCGATGTTGTCCTTCCCCGCGGTGAGGATATTCCCCCAGCTCGGGTCCGGAGGCTGCACGCCGAGGCCGAGGAACGACAGGCCGGACTCGATCAGTATCGCGCCGGCGACGCCGAAGGTTGCCGCCACGAAGACCGGCGAGACGGCATTGGGCAAGATGTGCCTGAAGATCAACCGCCTGTTGCGGATGCCGAGGGCCCTCGCCGCATCGACGAAGTCGCGCTCCTTCAATGACAGGAACTCCGCTCTCACGAGGCGTGCGACGTCCATCCAGCCTGTTACCCCGATCACGGCCATGATCGTGAAGATACTTGGTTCCAGAATCGCGATCACGGCGAGGATGAGGAAGAAGGTGGGGAATGCGAGCATCATGTCGACGATCCTCATGAGGATCGCGTCAACGCGCCCACCGTAAAACCCCGCGATCGAACCGACGACGACGCCGATCAGTATCGCGATGCCGACCGCGACAAAGCCGACCTTGAGAGACACCCGGGTCCCCCAGATGATCCTCGAGAGGAGATCCCTGCCGAGTTCGTCGGTGCCGAAGAGGTGCGCTTTGCTCGGGGGTGAAAGAGCGTTGTACACGTCGATCGCCGTCGGGTCGTAGGGAGCGATAACCGGCGCGAAGACGGCGGTCAGGATGAGGGCGCCGACGATGACCGCACCCGTGACCGAGAGTTTATTCTTAGCAAACCGTCGCACTATGACTCGAAGCAGCCGCACGTCTCCATTCCTTATTTAATTAAAACGCCTTACGTCTCCTTTTTCGTTCTCACCCTGGGGTCCACGACGGCGTACGAGACATCGGCGATGAGATTTCCGATGAGCGTGAGGATCCCTCCGATAACGAGAATCCCCATGATGGTGGGATAATCTCTCGCCATTGTAGAGGCGTAAAATAGTTGCCCCATGCCCGGGATGGCGAAGATGGTTTCGAAGATGACCCCGCCGCCGATGAGACCCGGCACAGAGAGACCGAGAATCGTCACGATCGGCATCAACGCGTTTCGCAACGCGTGCCGGAAGACGACCGTCGATTCGTCCAGACCTTTCGCGCGGGCCGTCTTGATGTAATCCTGTCGTATCACCTCGAGCATGCTCGACCTGCTGTACCGGCTCAGTCCGGCAATTCCGCCGAAAGCGGAGATGCCGACCGGAAGGATGAGGTGCCTGGCCCAATCGATGACCCGCTCGAAAGGACTCATATCCGAGACGTCGATGCTCTGGATCCCGGATATGGGAAGAATGCCCATGTTGACCCCAAAGAGGATCATGAGGAGGAGCGCGAGCCAGAACGTCGGGGTCGAGAACCCGATGAAGACGAATACCGTCGAGAGTTTGTCGAACAGGGAGTACTGCTTCGTTGCGGAGAGCACGCCGATCGGGATCGCAACCGCCACGATAATGAGCAGCGAGAGGACGTTGATGGTGAGGGTGATCGGTATTCGCTCGAGAATCTTGTCGACGACCGGCCTGCCGTCGACGAATGACGTTCCGAAATCGAAGGCCACGAAGCGACCGAGCCAGTCGATATACTGTACGTGGAGAGGCCGATCCAGCCCATAGAGCTTCTTCAGGTTTTCCTTCGCCTGGGCAGACACTTTGAGGGACATCTCGGTCTGCACCTCGACAGGATTCCCCGGCGCGAGGTGAATGACCGTGAAGGTAATGAGGGTGATCCCGAAGAGGAGGGGGACCATGAGCGCGAGTCGCTTGATGAGGTATGCAACCATGGCGTCTTGTATTATAGTACCAGAAGACCGGAGGCGCATCCGCGGCGTACACGCAGACGATGCAAGCGGACTCCGCGATGCTGTTCGGTCGAACAAAAATTTTCCAGAAATGCCCATGGCTGAGTGCAGACTGTGCAGGAGCGTTTCAGCCGACATCGCGCATGAACTCGGCGTCTGTCTCCGGTGCGTGAGGGAGAATCCCGAAAGGGCGATCCCCATCGCCATGGAGGCGCATGCGAGAAGCAGGGAAGCGTTCGGACTCCCTGTCGTCCCCCCGAAAGATCCGCGGGGGATCCCCTGCTCGCTCTGCGTGAACGCGTGCCGCATTCCGGAGAATGGATTCGGTTATTGCGGGCTCAGGAGAAACGACGGGGGGCGCCTCGTGGAAGTCACGGCGGAGGAAGGGGCGCTGTCGTGGTATCACGACCCGCTTCCAACGAACTGCGTGGCCGACCGAGTGTGTGCGGGCGGCACGGGGGCGGGGTATCCCGAGTACGCCTATCGCCCCGGACCGGAGTACGGCTACAGGAACCTCGCTGTCTTTTTTCACGCCTGTTCACTGAACTGCCTGTACTGTCAGAATTGGCAGTTCAAGAAGGAGACCCTTCGGAACGCGAGAGTCCATGTCCGGGAACTCATCTCCGATGTCGACGCACGCACATCGTGCATCTGTTTTTTTGGCGGCGACCCGACCCCTCAGGCCCCATTCGCACTCGAAGCGTCGAGGAGGGCGCTCGCGGCGAGCAAGGAGAGGATTCTGCGGATATGCTGGGAGACGAACGGGACGATGCACCCGGGGCTTCTCGACGAAATGGCGGAACTCTCGCTCCGCACCGGAGGATGCATCAAGTTCGACCTCAAGGCATGGGACGAGAACCTCCATATCGCGCTGACCGGCGGAACGAACAGGCGAACCTTCGACAATTTCGCGCGCGTCGCGCACGCGCAGAAGACGCGTCCGGTGCCGCCGTTGCTCGTAGCAAACACCCTTCTCGTCCCGGGGTACATCGACGAGACCGAAATACGGAACATCGCGCGGTTCGTCGCGTCGTTAGATCCCTCGATCCCTTACAGCATGCTCGCGTTTTATCCCCACTTTTCTCTGTCGGACTTGCTGTTCACGAAACGATCGTTCGCCCAGCGCTGCCTGGCGGCGGCGAGGGAGGAAGGGCTTCGGAACGTGAGGATCGGCAACACCCATCTGCTGGTGTGATTCCCCTTCCGGGTTATCCGTCAAGGGATTTGTTGCGCGGCATCCATCGCTGCCTAAACACGCTCTCCTCGTTTTCTATTCGCATCCTCACGAAGAGCGTCTCCTCTGCTATAATGGTTTCTTATGCGTAAAATACCTTTCGCGATTCCCGTCCTGCCGTTCCGATTCACGTTGATCGACGCCGGCATTCTCTTTTTCCTCATCGGCGTCCTCTCGCTCATCATCTTTGTTGCGTCCGGCTGGCGGCAGGAGATGCAGCCCGCGATCACGATCAGTCTCGACCCATCCTCTTTGCCTCTTTACTCCGCGAATTCACTGATCAGGATATTGTTCGCCTATGCGCTGTCTTTCGTGTTTTCGATATGGTATGGCTACATGGCCAACAGGAGCCCGATCCACGAGAAGGTGATGATACCCCTCCTCGATGTCCTCCAGTCGATCCCCGTGCTCTCTTTTCTCCCGGGTGTCGTTCTCGCCATGATCGCGATCTTTCCGGACAGGCGGATCGGTCTCGAACTCGCATCGATTCTGCTCATTTTTACCGGTCAGGTATGGAATATGGCCTTCAGTTACTATAGCTCCATCAATACGATCCCCCGGGAACTCACCGAAGTGACGCGCGTCTTCAGACACAGCAGGTTCACGAAATTCATCAGGCTCGATATGCCGTTCAGCGCGATCGGGCTCATCTGGAACAGCATGATGTCCGTCGCGGGCGGATGGTTTTTCCTCATGGCCTGCGAGATGTTCGTCCTCAAAGAGCGGGACTTTCGTCTCCCCGGGCTCGGTTCCTACATTCAAACTGCGGCGAGTCAGGGGGACATGGTGCACGTGCTCTATGGCATCTTCACGATGGTGTTTCTCATCGTGGTGATCGACGTGATCGTCTGGAGGCCGCTCGTCGCCTGGTCGCAGAAATTCCGGATCGATACGATTCAGGCCGAGGACGAGCGGGAATCGTTCGTCCTCGATCTCATCCAGCGGTCTTCTTTCATGGAGCGGGTGAGGACGGCTCTCTCGAGGGCGATCAAGAGGCTCGAAGCGTTTTCGGAACGTTTCGACTCGCCGTTCAAGCGGGTCTTCCCCGCCGTCCGTCGTCTTCTTTTCCTCGTCGCTGCCGTTGCGGCGGTCGCACTCTTATGCTGGGCGATCGTGAAGGCGGCGGGACTGTTGCTCTCGCTCGGTGTCGACGAGTACGCGACCGTCCTCGTCGCAGCCCTCTATTCCCTCGCACGGACATCCGCGGCCCTCTTCATCGCAACGCTCTGGACGGTTCCGGTCGGCGTGTACATCGGAATGAATCCGGGCGTGTCCCGTTTCCTCCAGCCTCTCGTCCAGATCGTCGCATCGGTGCCGGCGACCGCGGTATTCCCGGTCATTCTCCTCTTCCTCATCGAACTTGGCGGGGGTCTCGACATCGGTTCGATCTTTCTCATGCTCCTCGGCACGCAATGGTATATACTGTTCAATGTCATCGCGGGCGCTTCGTCGATCCCGCATGACTTGCGCGAGACGGCGCGGCTCTACGGAGTAAAGGGGATACAGAAGTGGAAAACGCTCATCTTGCCGGGGATATTTCCATACCTGGTCACCGGTCTCATCACCGCGACCGGCGGTGCCTGGAACGCAAGCATCGTTTCTGAGTTCGTGACGTTCGGAGGAGAGACACTGAAGACGCGCGGACTCGGAAGCCTCATCAGCGAGTCATCGCTCTCCGGGAATTTCGGCCTCCTCCTCTTGAGTACCGTCGTGATGGCGATGATCGTCGTGAGCATCAACAGGATTGTCTGGAAGCGATTGTTCGCCCTCGCTCAGGAAAAATACAGGCTCGATTACTGAAGACATGTCCGGGATCATCCTCGAAACGAGAGAACTGACGAAAAGTTATCCCGTCGGCAAGGGAAGGTCGCTCTCCGTCCTCGAAGATATCAACATACAGGTGCGCGAAGGCGAGTTCGTTTCTATCCTCGGTCCCTCCGGCGCGGGCAAGTCGACCCTTTTGAGGCTCATGGTCGGCCTCACGACGCCGTCGAAGGGGCAGGTCCTCTACCACGGGGTTCCCCTTCCGGAAGCGAACCCGAAGATCGCGATGGTTTTCCAGAGCTTTGCCCTCTTCCCGTGGCTGAGCGTTGTCGAAAACGTCGAACTCGGCCTGAAAGCGCTCGGCGTTCCCGACGACGTCGCCAAAGCGAAAGCGGTAGCCATGCTCGACCTCGTCGGACTGGACGGCTTCGAGGAGGCGTATCCAAGAGAGTTGTCCGGCGGGATGCGGCAGCGCGTCGGCATCGCGAGGGCGCTCGTCGTCGAACCGGAGATCCTTTTTATGGACGAACCATTTTCCGCCCTCGATATCCTCACGGCAGACAATCTGAGAGGAGAACTGGTCGACCTCTGGATCCAGAAAAAGATGCCTATAAAATCCATACTGTTCGTCACGCACAATATCGAGGAAGCGGTCTTCCTCTCCGACCGGGCCATCATCATGGGCCACAATCCGGGAAGAATCAAGGCGGACATACCGATAGAGCTTCCGCACATCAGGAACAAGAACGCGAGGGATTTCAAATTTGCGGTCGACAGGATCTTCACCATCCTGAGCAAACCCGCGGAAGAGATCCCTTTTTTGTTGGAAAAGGGACGGTATCAGTTCCTCCCCCATACGAAGGTTGGCGCGATCGCCGGTTTGACGGAACTCGTCCATGATCATGGCGGGAAAGTGGACATTTCCGCTCTCGCTTCGGAGCTCAGCATGGAGATTGACGATATTTTCCCTCTCATCGAGGCATCCGTGTTTCTCGATTTCGGGGAGATCAGAGAAGGAGACTATCTCCTCACCGAAAGAGGGAAAGCGTTTTCCGAAGCGGATACCCTGAAAAAGGAAGAGATATTCAGAGACGCTGCTGTGAACAACATCCAGCTCATCAAGCAGATCCTGCAGGTTTTGCAGTCGACCTCGAAGCACAGGATGCCGGAAGCTTTCTTTACGGAGATCCTCGAGAATCACTTCACGCCCGACGAGGCGTGGAATCAGCTCGAGACCGCGATCGACTGGGGACGATACGCTGAGATTTTCGCGTACGACTACGATGCTGGCGAGCTGTATCTCGAGAAGCCGGAGTGAATTTCCCCGAGAACGTTCCCTGACCGCCTTCGAACGAGAGCGATCTTATCTGCTGTCGGTCACGCGGGTATCCGCGGGTGATTGCGGTCACCGACGGTGCCAAAGGCACGGCCAATAATGGGAGTAATCGCGGGACCGTTGCATCGTTTATTGTATGCGTGCTGGGCTTGACTCCACATCGGACGTGAAGAGAGACGACTCGATAAAGATCAAAGCGCTCCTCCACAAGGATGTGAGTACCCGTGTCTCGGTCGGGGGGAAAAAATACCTCATCATCACGGACGACCTCACGCCGCGGGATGGCCGCATCACCACGAAGGTCTACCTCGGGGGGGCGATTGTGCTGACGAGGGACACTGACCTCAATGAGATCGCGGAGGAGGATCTCACCGAAAAGAAAGTGCTCGGTCTCTTGCATCGGCAGCACGAAATGATCGCTGAACTCCTGAGAAAAGAGAGCCAGAAAAAGACGATGACACCGAGCGACTACCTTGACGAAGTCCGGGAACTCCTCCAGCGGAAGAGCAACAGGCGTGCGCTCGAACTCCTCGGCGCGGCGCTCGTAGAATACCCCGATGAACCGTTTCTCCTCTCCTACTACGGCTGCCTCGAAGCGGTGGCCAACAAGAATGTCGCGACGGGTATCGAACTGTGCGAGAGGGCACTCGCGCTCCTCGACAAGCGGTTTCCAGCCGACAAGGAGAGACACTTTCCGACGTTCTATCTGAACCTCGGGAGGGCTTATGTCGCGGCGGGCCGGAAGAAGCAGGCGGTCGAAACCTTCGAGAAGGGGCTCTCCTACGATGCGTCGCAAAAGGACCTCCTCTGGGAGATGCAGAAGCTCGGCGTGCGCCGGAAACCGGTTTTTCCGTTTCTCCAGAGGACGAACCCTCTCAATAAGTACGTCGGATGGTTACTGCACAAGCTGAAAGGATACGCCTGAGACGCCCTGTTCACTCGAAACTTATGAATCGCTTCGGGTCTATCTTCTTCGCGATCGTCGCGGGAAGAGAACCGGCAAGGACGGTCGTGAGGAAGACGAGGCCCGAGAGAACGGCGAGAAAGAGGAAGGGGATCCGAAACTGTATCTCCCAGCCGAAGGAAATGGTATTCACGACGTGGATGAGGATGAGGCTCATGAGGAGACCGAGGACTGTCCCGAGCATGATGCCCGTGATGCCGATACACCCCGCGGAGAGCACAAACGTCCGGCGGATCTGTCCCCAGTCCGTGCCGAGGTAGCGGAGGATCCCGATCTCTCTCTTTCGTTCGATGACGAGGGAGAGGAGCGTCGAAATGACACCCGTGAGCGAAACGGCGATCGAAATGAGCTCGATCGCGTAGGTTATCGCGAAGCTCTTATTGAAGATATCCAGTATCTTCCCCCTCAGTTCCCGGTTGTTCATGATCTCGAGAGCGTATGAGGGCAGGAGGCGCGCTTTGAGCCCCGCGATCACGTCACCGACATCCGCGCCGGCCTTCACGTAAGCGCTCATCTGCGTCGTATCGTCGAGTCCCCAGAGTGTCTTCAGCCATCTCCGATGAAACGCGAGGTAGCCGGATGTGGTCGAGTAGCTCGAAGAGATGTCGATGATCCTGAACGGGACGGGTCCCGCGGGACTCTGAATCTCGATCGTCTCGTTCTTCTTCAGACCGTGCCGAATGGCGAGAAACTCGGAAATGCCGACGACCGGTTCCCCATTCTCCATCTCTCGCAAGACCGTTTCGTATTCCCTGTCGCGGTGCCTCCTTTGGAGGAACGTTCTTTTCACCCCCGTATCGAAGAATCCCGCGACCACTTTCTTCCCGAACAGGTCGAGGTGCAACCCGCGGAATCGATCGACGGCCTCGACCTCCGGGATGCTCTCGACGGCGCGCACGATATCCTCGGACATCGGGGCGAAGCAGTAGTTCGCCTTGCACGACGCGGGTTTGATGTAAATGTCGGCGGTGATGTTCCTGTCGATCCATGACTGGAGGGATCCCCTGAGAGAAAAGATCACGATCAGGAGCGAGAAAATGAGCGCGCTGCTGGTCGCCACGCTCATCAGCGCGACGGAGAAACGGTATGCGTTTCCCCTGAGATCGCCCGCGGAGAGCGTCGCGCTCGAGCGGAAGAAGCGTTCGGCCGGTCGCTTGAGCAGCTTCAGCATGAGGACGAGGGTGAAAGGGGAGACGAGCGTGAATCCGCCGATCATGAAGAGGATGCCTATGTACGCGAGGAGGGGGAAGGAAAAGGGCGCATACCGATAGTCCAGATACGCGAGGGAGATACCGATCACGATACTCGCGATGCCCGCGCACGCGAGCGCCCTCTCATACGGCCGGTATCGGCCCTCGAACGATCCTTCGCGGGAGGTTTCGTGGGGACGGATTGTCGACGCTTCGTACGCGGGAACGAGAGACGCGATGAGGGAGATGCACGTGCCGAGCGCGAGAGACATGAGTACGTCACGGCCACTCAGGAGATAGTCGGATATGGCGATCGTGCTGTAGAGCGTCGACACCGTCTTCTCGACGGCGATGACCGAAAAGTATGCGGCCAACTGACCGAATGCGATACCGATCAGTGAGCCGACCAGGCCGAGGAGAAGCCCCTGCGCCGTGAAAAGGAAGATCACCGTCTTCCGCTCCATGCCGAGGGCCCTCAGAATGCCGATCTCCGTCCTCCTCTTCACGACGGTCATGAAGACCGTGTTGTAGAGAAGGAAGACCCCGACGAGAATGGCGATGAGACTGACGAACTGGAGGTTGTACCGGAAGGACGTCACGAGCCCCTTCCGGTTCTCGATGAGTTCTTCTTTTTTCGCGATCGCGAGGTGCGGAGGCAGGATGGCCCGAATCTCACCGGCCGTCCCCTCGTCGACGGCGAGGTCGATTCGGGTGAGGAGGCCTGTTTTTCGGAACGCATCCTGGAAATTTCCGATATCCATGAGGACGGTCGTGCCCGGCAGGGTGCCGGCGGGGAGCATGTCGGAGATTGTGAGTGTGACAGCCCTGTCATAGACGAATGCCTCCATGGTATCGCCCTTTTTCAGTAGGTATCGATCGCACAACTCCTTCGGAACGAACACGCCGTTTTCCGTTCTGTAGAAGGATTCCCAGTCGAGCGCGCTGAAGAGGGCTCCCCGGCCCGTTCCGGCCCCCGTCATCCCTCGCCTGAGAAATCTCGCCGCCTTCAGCGAATAGATACCGTGGATATCGATCGCATCCTTCCACGCAGGGAGGAATCCGAACGTTCTGATGACCGGCAGGCTATCCGGGCTGATTCGTCGGATGGTCGGATACACCCGCTCGTCGAAGTCCGTTCCGGCAGAGTCGTATATCTCGTAGGTCGCGACCGGAGAGATTCCGTGTATTTCGGACTCGAAGGACGAGATTGCGCGGTCCGAAGCGACTTTCACGCCGGTAAAGAGGCCGGTGCCGAGGGCGATCCCGATGACGGAGAGCACCGCGAAGAATTTGTCTTCGCGGATGTTCCTGATGACGAGCATCTTCAAGAGCCTCGGGAATGTCATGGGAGGATCACGCCGTCCTTTATCCTCGCGATTCTCTCGGCGTACTCGGCGATATACGGCTCGTGGGTAACGAGAATGACCGTTTTCTTCGTTTCCCGGACGACCTGCCGGATGGTGTCCATGATCATCATGCCCGTTTCGCTGTCGAGACTGCCCGTCGGCTCGTCGGCGAGAATGATGTCGGGGTCGTGCACGAATGCGCGGGCGATGGCGACGCGCTGCTGCTCGCCGCCAGAGAGTTGGTAGGGATACGCGTCGTCTTTCCCGCGGAGGCCCATCCGTTCGATGAACATCTTCACGCGGGAGGTGTCCGTCGAATCCCTGAGGAGCAGGGGGAGCGCGATATTCTCGAAGACGGTGATGTTCGGCAGGAGGTTGAAAAACTGGAAGATAAACCCCACTCTTTTTCTCCGATAGAGGGTGAGCTGATCATCGGAGTACGCCGCGATGTTGTCGCCGTCGACGAAGACGTTCCCTTTTTCGGGCCTGTCCATCCCGCCGATGAGGTTGAGCAGGGTCGATTTGCCCGAACCGGAGGACCCCATGATCGCGAGAAATTCGCCGCGTTCGATGCGGAGATCGATCCCCCTCAGCACTCTGTGAGAACCGTAGTATTTTTCGACTCGCTCCAGGCGGATCATCGCGCGTTCAGTATCCGGTCATCTCGACATAGGCGCGGCCCTTCGCGGACCCTTCGACGAGACACGCGCCTTCCCAGTAGTAGTTCCCGGTCGTCTCACGGGCGACGACCTCCTGGTCCTCGAGGAGGGGGACGATCTTGACTGCGACGTGTTCGGAGGGAATCGAGATGGTCCACCGCGCCGGGTATCGCGCTCCGGTCGCGCGGGATCGATAGTGCGAGAGTACGCTGACAGAAAAATCATCCCGTGACAGCGTCCTGTACGTTCCATCGGGGTAAACGAAGGTGCCCGATGAATGGCGATCGAACGAACCATCTCTGTTCCTCAGGAGGTAGAGCATGATCTCCCTCCCATCGTCGAGCTGAATGGCAAACCAGTCCCATCCAGCCTGCCGCTCGCTCAATCCTCTCGTCGAGATTTCCCTGTCGAACCAGCTCTTCCCCGTGACCTCGTACACGGTGTCACCGATCTTTACCCTGCCGCGTGTGAGGATATTCGTGTACGAAAAGTACACGGAAGCGATGAGAGGGGATTCCTCCGATTTCCGGGAATAGCCGCGCTCTCCATTGAGCACGACTGGTTTCACGGGGAACAGCCGGAGATCGATCGATTTGTCGCTGTCGGATGCCTCCAACCGCATCTCCTTGTCCGTCCCCGTCAGGCGGCTGTTGCCCACCCAAACGTTCAGCCGTGCCTCATCCGCGCCGGCGTACCCGTACACGCCCACATCTGCCTCATCCCGAAAAGAGAATGCTCTGCGACGCACATCGGTGATGGCGAAGTGTGAGACGTACACGCGGTTGACGCCGAATCGCGAGGCGAAAGGCCTCTTCTGAACGTTGACGACAAAGAAGGTGAGTTCGTATCCGAACTCCCCGTCTTTTCCATCGGAGAGGTGCCCGGTGAAATACCACCATTGCACGCGGTAGTCTTTTTTGCAGTAGAAATCGTCCGGGATCGCGACCCGGTAATCAGGGGTCACTTCGCGAAACTCCTGAGCGGAAGCGAGCGCGGCTACGCAGATGACGGAGAGGAGGACGACCGTCTTTACGCCGGAACAGATCCTTCGCATGTGTGTTAGTGTAAGAAAACGCGCACGTTGTTGACAAGGACAGCGGTATGCGATAAGGTGGAAGTATCCAGTAGGGAGGAACTCGATGCCTGTGCGCCTCTTCAGCCGCCTCGTGCGGATACTGAGCCCCGTGCTCGTCCTGGTGGTGCTCGCGCAGTGCGCCGTGAATCCGGTCACCGGGCGACAGGAACTCATGCTCGTCTCCGAAAGTCAGGAGATCGGCATGGGCAAGGAGTTCTATCCGAGCGCGATGTGGGGGGATGTCGGCGGCGGTGGCGAATACAGGGATGAGCAGCTCCGCGCGTACCTCAAAGAGATCGTCCTCCGCATCCACGCAGTTTCCCACAGGCCGAATCTGCCGGTCGATTTCTCGATCCAGAACAGCTCGGTCCCGAATGCATGGGCGATCCCGGGGCACGTGGTGATGACGCGGGGTCTGCTCGCGGGGCTGCAGAACGAGGCCGAATTCGCCTTCGTCATGGGGCATGAAATGGGGCACGTCGCTGCGCGTCATTACGCGAGGCAGATGACGTACGGCATTCTGCAGCAGATAGGGCTTGGTGCAGCGGGCATCGCGCTGAGCGGCTCGGAGTACGCCGACCTCGCCCTCGGGATGGGCGCGGTCGCCAGCAGCCTTCTCCTCCTCAAGTACAGCAGGGACGATGAACTCGAAGCCGACAGGCTCGGGATCGAGTATATGGCGAGACTGGGCTACGATCCGCGGCATGCGATCCAGGCCCACCGAAATCTTGAAAACATTTCCCGCGCGTATCTGGAATCCGCCGGCAAGGAAACGCAGGAGAGGGTTTTTTTCGAAGATCTCCTCTCCACGCACCCGCGGACGTCGGTGCGCATCGAGGAACTGCAGGCGATGATCGGCCGGCTTCGAACCGTTCAGATCGCGGGGGATGGAACGTTTCAGGACAGATTTCGGGAGAGAACCGCCGCGCTGAGGAATACCGACCGGATCTATCGTGACTTTTACGATCCCGCCGTCCGGGCGTTTCAGAGCGAGCGCCTCGACGAGGCCGAGACGCTCGTCGGGCAGGCGATCGCGAAGGATCAGCGCCAGCCGGCTTTTCACACGCTCAAAGGGTTGCTGGCACTGAAACGGAAGAACCACGCCGCGGCGAAAACGAGCTTTCAGGCCGCGCTCGCTCTCGACGAACGGTACGCGCCCGCGTATCGTGGGCTGGGCATTCTTTCCTACCAGGAGAACGATTACCGCGGTGGCATCGAGCATCTCAACCGGTGCCTCTCCCTTTTCCCGCGCGATTTCGTCGCCCACTACTTCATGGGCATGTCCTATTTCAAGGCGGGCAACTGCGAGTCGGCGATACGGCATTTGAGCGCATTTGCCGATGTGCAGCCGAAGCATCCCGACGTCCACGGAAGGCTCGGTGTGTGCTATGAGAAGACGGGCAACCTGTCTTCCGCCTACCAGTCATACGCAACCCAGGTGAAGGTCGCTCCCGATAACGAGATGGGGAAGCACGCGGCGTCCCGGCTCGCGGTGTTGAAACCGATGCTCCAGAAACAGAGCCGCTGAAGCGATGCAGGAGGCTCCGTTCCGAGCGGTCATTCCTCTGCTCCTCCTCGACGCATTCAGGGTTCGCCCGGCCGACCCTCTATCCTCGCGGTACGGCAACGATGAGGATCGTCCAGGGAACGATACGTGAAGATCGCGGTCCTCAGATCCATCGGCGAGAAGCTTCTTCGCGAAATCGGGCAGAGCAGGCGGATTTCGAGGGAGTCGCTCGGAATCGGGGCATCGGGCGACCGCACGTACCCTATCGATCGTATGTCGGAGGATATCATCTTTTCGATGCTCGAGAAGATCGGCGAACCGTTGACGGTCATCTCCGAAGAAATCGGCGTCCGGGAGATGAACGGGGGCGGCACGATCGTGCTGATCGATCCAATCGACGGGAGCAGGAACGCGATCGCGGGGATCCCCTTCTACGGCACGTCACTCGCGGTGGCGCGCGGGGAGAGAGTCGGCGATATCTGCATGTCGTACGTGCTGAACCTCGTGACCGGCGACGAGTTCTGGGCCGAGAAGAACGGTGGCGCGTTTATGAATGGCGAGAGGATGAGAACGCAGCACGACGACGTTCTCTACGTCACTGCGTACGAAGCGCAGGCCCCGTCGCACGATATCCCCCGCATCGTTCCCCTCCTCCGTGCGTCGAGAAAAACCCGTTGTCTCGGCGCGACCGCGCTCGATATCGCATACCTCGCTGGCGGCGCGATAAGCGTTTTCGCGAACCCTTCGCCGTCGCGGAGTTTTGACTTTGCAGGCGGCTGGCTGCTCGTTCAGGAGGCGGGTGGCGTCTTCACGGACATGGACGGGAATTCGATAGATCGGGTTGCGCTCGGCCTGAAAAGATCCACCCCGCTCCTCGCGGCGGGCAACGCCCGGCTTCACGGGAAAGCCCTCGCCCTTCTCGGCCGGGGCGCGTGAACGCTCTCTTCCCTACCTCTTGATGTCGACCTTCAGGCAGTGCGCGGAGCACGAGATGCACGGATCGTATGCCCGCACGAGCATCTCGACGGCGAGGACGATTTCGTCGTCCTTCCTGTCGAGAATTTCCGGAACGAGTTTCATGAGGTCGTACTCGATGTTGCCCGTATTTTGGTTCGTCGGGATGACGCAATTCGCATCGGTGATGATGCCGTTGTCGTCGATTTCGTAATGGTGAAAGAGGATGCCCCGCGGCACCTCGACCGCCCCGACGCCGCTGCCCGCGCGGACGGGTATTTTCCGCTGCTCGTTCAGTCCGACGACGATCTCCTCGTCATAGTTGAGCGGATTCGCCTTGAGCGTTTCGACGATCGCGATCGCGTCTTCGAGGCAGTGCACGCACTCGACGAGCTGGGCCGCCGTATTCATGTACGGGTTGATGCATTTCGGCACGAGGCCGATTTCGGCGGCGACGTGCTGTGCGCGAACGTGGAGCTTGTCCGCATTCAAATTGAAGCGGGCGAGTGCACCGACGGCGTAGGACTCCCTGCTCAACTTTGAATGTTTCGCCGACGAGTGCGGAACCACGAATTCGTTCGTGACGTTCCGGTACTCCTTCTTCGTCATCCGCACGCCGTCCGTCGAACCGACGTCTCCCGTGAGGAGGGGGTACTCGCCGTCATCGCTCACCAAGCCGACGTATTCCGTGTCCCGCTCGAATGCGGGGAACGTGAAATACGGTTTGAGCGCGATCGTCGCTTCTTCCATGTCATCCCTCAATCCCGCGAGGAGGTCGAGCATGGCATCGAGGTCTTTCGGCCTCGGGAGTTTCGTGAAGCCGCCGACGATCGCGGATATCGGGTGCACGTGCCGCCCGACGAGGATATCGCACAGGTCATTGCACGTCTTCTTCATCCGGAGGGCTCTCCGGACGACATCTTCGTTCCCCTCGAGGAGAGGGACGAAGCTCTTCACGCCGAGGAGATCGGGCGCGACGAGGAGGTAAATGTGCAGGAGGTGGCTGTCGAGCAGCTCGAGGTGGAGGAGGAGTTTCCGCAGGAGGATCGTCTGTTTCGTCGGCACGATGCCGAGGGCGTCCTCCGCCGCCTGAATCGAGGCGAGCGAATGGCCGCACGCGCAGATACCGCATATCCTGCTCGTAATGTGCTGGGCTTCGAAGATCGACCTGCCCCGCAGCATTCCCTCGAAGAAACGGGGAGACTCGACGATCTCGAGCCGGCACGTCTCCAGTTTGCCCTGTGCGACATCGATCACGATGTTCCCGTGACCTTCGACCCTCGTAAGATATTCGACGCGTATCTTCAGATCTTTCTTCTTCATGGTTCGTCGAGCTCCCTGCATTTGTTGTACATGTTCATTTTGTTGACCACGAGACTGGTGGGGATGCCGTACTTCGCGAGCACGTCGAGCGCGCCCTTCTCGTTCGGGTTACTCACCATCCCGCGGCAGCCGTAGCAAATGTTTCCGTTGTTGATGCACCAGGAGTTACAGCCGGCCCTCGTCACCGGACCGAGGCACGTCACCTTCCTGTCGTACATGCAGACGTTTTCGTTCAGTTTGCACTCCACGCAGACGGGATAATCGGGCACGTAGTAGGGGATCCCCTGGAGGGCCGCTTTCAGGACGGTCACGACTTCGGGGATATACACGGGACAGCCGTGGATGAAGTAGTCGACCTCGACGACCTGGTGCACCGCCTTCGTCGGCTCGGTCGGGAAAAATGCGTACGAATCCCCGTAGACGTATTTCCTGATTTCGTCGAAGACGAAGTTGTTCTTCATGCCATTGACGCCGCCGATCGTCGCGCAGGAGCCGTACGCGATGAGGACCGACGCCCTTCTCCTGATCCGCTGGATGCGCTCCACCGCGTGCGGATCGGTGATGCTCCCCTCGACGATGGCGATATCGAGTTTTTTCCCCCACGTCTCGGACATGACTTCACGCCACTCCATGACACGGAGAGAACCGAGGAGCGACAGTACCTGCTCTCCCATATTGGCGAGCTGCAACTGGCAGCCCTCGCAACAGGCGAAATCGAAAATGCCGACTTTTGGTTTTTTCATGCTAAAAAGCCTCGCTCAGGTTTTTGATCTGTTCATAATTGAAAACCGGTCCATCCTGACAGACGTACAGATTCTGGATCTGGCAGTGGCCACACTTGCCGTTTCCGCACGCCATATTCCGCTCGAAGGAGAGGAGAATCTGCCGCTTGGGGATGCCTTTCTTCAGGAGTTCCTTGATCACGAAGGTGTACATGACAGGGGGACCGACGACGGCAGCGAACGTCCGCAGCGGTTCGATGTCGACACCCGGGATGAGGGTCGTGATGACGCCGACATTGCCGGCCCATTCGGGGTCTGCCCGGTCGACGGTGCAGGCGTAGTGGAGGTCTGTTCGCTGGCTCCACTGTTCGAGTTCGTCGCTGAAGAGCATCTCCTTCGGTTCTTTGCAGCCGAACAGGATGTGCACCTTTCCGAAGTCCCGGCGGTTATCGAGCACATAGGTGATGAGGGAGCGGAGCGGAGCGATCCCGAGCCCTCCCGCAATGATGAGGAGATCGTTCCCCGTGATGATATTGACCGGAAACCCGCGTCCGTACGGCCCCCGAATGCCGATTTCATCGCCTTTCTTCAGCGTGTGGAGGCGGCGCGTCACCTTTCCCACCGCCCGTATGCACAGATCGAATGAATCCCGCCGGGAGGGGGACGAACAGACCGATATCGGGGATTCGCCGATCCCGAGGAGAGAGACCATGATGAACTGGCCGGGCTCGTGGTCGAGCGAACTGCCGTCTTTCAGCGCTATCTCGAAAAATTTCTCGTTCCGCGTCAAGTTTTTCGTCCGGAGGATCGTCGCTTTCTTGAGCCGATAGCCGGAATCTTTTATAACCACTTTTTCCATACTCTCTCCTCGCTCTCTTTGATCAGTTCACTGAGGGTTTCTTTGAGACTGATGTCCGCCATGCACGCCCGCGTGCACCTGCCGCAGCCGGTGCAGAAGAAGCGCGCGAACCTGTCGACGGGGTAACGGAATTTTCGGTAGTAGCGGTGCCGCTGACGGGCGGACCGTTCCTTCCTGAAGTTGATCCCGCCCGCCACCCTCGCGAACGGCTCGAGTTGGCACGAGTCCCAGACCCTGTAGCGGATGCCGCGCGCGAGGGTCAGGTCGAGCTCGTCCTTGATATTGAAGCAGTAGCACGTGGGGCAGACATTCGTGCAGTTGCCGCACGCGAGGCACCGCTCGTTGAGATTGTCCCACACGCGGGCTCCGAAGACGGCGTCGAACAGCTCGGGGATCAGTTTCGTCTTGATCGGCACTTCGTTCCGGAAGACTGTTCTCTTGCGGTCGCGGAGGGAACGGAGCTCGTTCATGTGCGCCGAACCAGCCCCCTCGCAGAGGCCGGCGGTCCGGACGATTCGATCGCCCGAGACGGTGTTGATGTGAACCATGAAATAGTCGCCGAGGTCCGTGAAGAGCAAATCGTACCCGCCGCTCGGAAAACTTGCGTGGACGAGGTGACAGCTCGCGTACTCGTCGCAGTAGTCATTGCATTCGAGGCCGATGAGGGTGATGGTCCCCTTTCTCAGGAGATAGTTGTAATCCTTCGGGCGCTCGGAAAAAACCATGTTCAGGCACTGGATACCGGCGAGGTCGCACGTGTGGGCGCCGAAGATGGTGAGGGGTTCGTACTCGACGACCGCTTCGGCATGGGAACGCCTGTCGAGCGTGAATTCCAGGAGCGTCTCCCGCTGCGGCATGAAGTATTTCTTCAGCGGCAGGATGGTCGGTATATAGTTCAGCGCGATCGGATCCGCCGAGGTCACTTCCTCGAACGCGTACGCGCCGAACCCCTTCGCGACAGGAGCAACGAGCTTTTGCATCGAGGAGAGAGCGGCGATGAATTCCTCAAACCTGTCTTTCTTCAGTACGACGTATTGCGTGTCTTCCATGGGATCCTCTTTTCACTGGTGTCTTTCGCTACGGCAATTGATTGCCGACGCCATTTGTATAAGACTTTCCCCTTGCCCGTGTCCTCCCTCGAGCGGAGAGAACGTTCTGCCCGGGCACTTCTCCCTCATCTTTTTTCCTCTTCCCCGGCTGATTCACTCGGGGGCTCGTCGCCGGGGTGTTCGACCACCGACGGCGCGTCGCCCGGTTCGGGAGCCGGCGGCGCCGGCGCCTCGGTACGTATTTCCGTCACGAAATAGTAGTTCAGTGTCGTCGCGATGATGATGAGGCCGAGGTAGGTCTCGAACGCCGACGAGATGAGCTGGTAGGGAAACGAGAAGAAGCCGCCCACGATCGGGATCAGGCTGAAGGGATAGCTGAAAAGGACGACGAGAAAACTCGCAATGAGGTATCCGAAGAAGAGGATGACATACAACCAGAACGCATGGGGATGCGCGAGAAGGAACTGCCACGCTCCCTGGAAAGACTTCAGAGGTCCCGTCTCCCTGAAAGAGACCAACGCGACCCCGTAGAGGGTAGTCGCGAGGATGCCGAGAATGAGAATTGCCCCGATGATGAGGAGGGTGAGAGAAAAGAACGCCCCGAAGAAGAGGACGAGCGGGGAATCCTGTGACTTTGCGTAAGATACCAATGCGGCGATCCCCCCGCCGAGAATGCCGAGCACAAAGGCAACGACGATGAAGACGACGCCGATGAGCGACGTGAACGCGAGGAGCCGGAAGAAATGTTTTCGCGCTTCTTCGAAAAAAGTGCGGAGATGGAACCGTGCCTCGCTGTCGCGAATCGACCGGCCGATGATCCCGACCGACCCGCTGAAGACGTACATGCCGAGGAGGATGACAAAGAGGAGGTAGAGCAGGACGCACGCGAGGACCGCGAGGAGGAGGCCGAGATATTTCGAAACCATTTCCGAGGATCCCCTGATCAGCTTGAGGATGTCGCGGACGTCCGCCATTTCCGTCAGGTCGACCCCGAAGATAATGAAGGCTATCGCGAGAGGAATGCCGACAATAATGATCAGGCCGATGCTGCTGATAAAGACCATCCCCAACTGGAGGAGGACGAGCTGCCAGTTTCGGTTGACGATCCGTATGCCGTCCCGGATCGCGTCACCGTACGTCATCGGAATCGTCTTCTACCAGGATTTCATCGTAGACGTCGCCTGGCAACTCCCTGATGAAACGGGAGGGTTTCAGGAAGTTCATGGTCTGCCAGCCCCGGGATGCGATCGGGCAGCAGAGGAAGAGATCGTTGCGCGCACGGGTTGCAGCGACATAGAACAGTCGCCGTTCCTCCTCTTCGTCGCCGGCCTTGAGCGAGCGCGCCGACGGAAAGCTGCCGTCGTTCAAACCGATCATGAACACAGTGTCCCATTCGAGGCCTTTTGCCTGGTGCACGGTAGAGAGTATAACACATTCCCTTTCGGCGTCCCCGTCGCCTGTTTCTACGCCGGAAGCGCTCTGGAGGCTCAATTCGCTGACGAACGGTTCGAGCGATGCGTACTGGAGGGCGAATCTCGTCATCTGTTCGATGTCCTGGATGCGGTCTTCCGCGTTCGGGAACGTGCTGTAGAGGAAGTCCTCGTATCCGTGCTTCATGATGTGTTCTATCGCCGAAGCCGGCTGGAGCGCCATCCCGTCGGCTCCCCCTTCTCTTAGGACGCGGAGGAGATCGACGAGGAGGGCGAACCCGCCGAGGGCCTTGCGGGGAACGAGACGCGACACGGCGCCGATCGCCTCGAACGGCTTTTCCGAGTCCTTCACCGCGTCCCAGATTTTGCCCGCCGTGACGGCGCCTATTCCGGACACCAGTTTGAGGATCCGCTTCCAGCTCAACTCGTCGTACGGGTTGACGACGACCCTGAGGAACGAGAGGATGTCCTTGATGTGCGCCTGTTCGAAGAATTTCAACCCCGACCTGATCTCGAAAGGGATGCCTCTTCTCTGGAGTTCCATCTGAAGTTCCATCGACTGGTAGTGCGATCGGTAGAGGACGGCGATCTCCTCGAGCGATGACCCCTCCGCGTGCATATCGAGGATCTTCTGCGCGACGAAATCCGCCTGCTGGAAAATATCGTTCAGAGGCACAACCGATGGGCGTTCTCCCGACGGCCTGACCGAGTGGAGTTCTTTGTGGAACTGCCTGCGATTATGGAGGATGCTCCGGTTGGCGAGCTCGAGGATTTCGGGGGTCGAGCGGTAGTTGATCGTGAGCGTAAAGAGCGACGCGTCGGGATACCGCTCGGGAAACTTGAGAATGTTTTCGAAGTTCGCCCCGCGGAACGAATAGATGGACTGGGCGTCGTCCCCGACCACCATGAGATTTCGATGCGCGGAAGACAGCATGTCGACGATCTCCGCCTGGAGAGTGTTCGTATCCTGGTACTCGTCGACGAGTATGTGCACGAACCTCGACGCGTAGAGGTCCCGTATCGCCGCGTGTTCGGAGAGGAGGAGTTTCCAGTTGGCGAGGAGATCGTCGAAATCCATCAGGTGCAGGCTTCTCTTCTTTTGCTCGTAGAGCGCTATCACCTGCGCGATCGTATCTTCCACGTTCGCGAAGACGGGGAAACGGAGCGGAATGAGTTCGCGGATCTCGATCCCCGTGTTCTTCGAGAGGCTATGCATGTCGCAGAGGACCGCTCCTTTCGGGAGCAAAGCGTCCCGGTTTTTGATCTCCGCGAGGCAGATGTCCAGGAGTTCCTTCGCGTCTTCCCGGTCGAGAATCGAAAATCCCGAGCGGTATCCGATGAGGGTGCTGTGCCGCCGCAGGATCGCGTTGCCGATGTGGTGAAAGGTGCCTCCCCAGAGCCCGTGGATATTCCTGCCGATGAGACCTTCCACGCGGCGCATCATTTCCCGCGCGGCCTTGTTCGTGAAAGTGAGGAGGAGGATCTCTTCCGGCCGTACGCCGTTTTCGATCAGGCGAGCGACCCGATAGGTGACGGTTCTCGTCTTTCCTGTCCCCGCTCCGGCGAGGACGAGCATCGGGCCTCCCTCGTGCATGACGACCGCGTACTGTTCCGGGTTGAGTTCTTTCCGATAATCGATCGCGAGACCGGAGGGATTCCTGTGGAGGATGTACTTTTTCATGGCACGGATGTTGGGACGGCGCGCAAACCCGGCGTTCGCCGGCGGGGCAGCGAGACGGCATGGAGGCGCGAGGACACGGAAAAGCCGCTGTTCACCGGAGGCGCTCCGCGATCTCGCGCGAGAAGTCCGCGAGGGACTCGTCCCGCGCCCCGAAAATCACCAATTTGTCCCATTCTCCGATCCGTTCGAAGAGGGCTTGCCTGTTCGGGAGCGCCTCGGCTCTCTTCCCCGAGGCGCTGATATCGCGGCAGAGATCTTCGCTCGATATGTCCCGCACCGACGTGCCGCCCGCATAGAAGATCGGGAGCATCATGAGGGAGTCGCCCGCGCGGAGGTGTCGCGCGAAGGCGTCGACGTATTCCCTGCGCATGAAGCGCGTCGGGCCGAAGCCGTGCGGCTGGAAGACATAGCAGATGCGAGGCCCGGCGTCGCGCACGGTCTCCATGAGCGCGGCGATTTTGTGGGGGTTGTGCGCATAGTCGTCGATCACGAGAAAGCGCCCATTGCGGAGGTGAATATCGAATCGCCTCTCGACGCCGGCAAAATCGCGCATGACTGCGGCGATGTCGGAAAGCCGGATTCCCATCGTCGCGAGGAGGGCGATACATGCGAGGGCGTTATAAGCATTGTGCCTCCCGGGAAGAGGGAGGGAAAAAGGCACGCCGCGCACGCGGAACGCCACGCTGAAAGGGGAGTGCGCGAGCGACTCCGCGCGGAAGTGCGCATCCTTCTCCAGAGAAAACGTGACGGCTCTTTCGAAATGGCATCGGGCGAGGTTCCCGTCATCGGCATTCACGATGAGCGCCTCCCCCGTCTTCTCGCCGAGGACGGCGAACATTGCCACCGTGTCCGCAATCGGATTGTGGTCGAGCTCCGCATTCATGAAGATCGAAAAGCAGGGGGCGTAGTCCACGATCGAACCGTCCGATTCGCATGCCTCGAAGACGAGGAGATCCGAGTCCCCGGAGATCGCGTTGCCGAGGTTCCGCTCGTCCCTGAACTGTTTCACTCGCCCACCGCCCAGGAAATTCGGCTGCATCCCGAGCCCCCGCATAACGTATGCGAGCAGGCCCGCGGTCGTCGACTTCCCGCTGGTGCCGGCGACCGCGATCGCCCGGTAGCGAGAGATGGTGTCGGATAAAAAGCGGGGTCGTGTCGCGACAGGGATGTTCGCCGCCCGCGCCTTGACGGCCTCGGGGTTGTCGTCTTCGACCGCGGTACTGAAAACAACGCAATCGAACGACGCATCGATTCCCGAACCGTCCTGTGGAGCAATGGCGATGCCCTTCGCCCGCATCGTCCGCAAAAAGGGATGGGTGGGCATCCTGTCGAACAGGCGGTCGGAACCGGCGACCGCGTGGCCTTTGTCGGCGGCGAAACTCGCGAGAGCGGAGAGACCGCTCCCGGCGATACCCGAGAAAAATAGTTTTGCCATCTGCTCGTGTATTGTAAGGCAAACAAAAAACAAAGCGCAAAAAGGGAAAGAGAATGCGGGCGCGCAGCCCGTGGCGAAGTGTTATTCCGCTGCGGGTCTCGCGACGTCGATGATCGCGCGGGAGTACGCTTCCGTGAGTCGGGCAAGGAATGTCTTGTCGATCGGGCCTTTCCAGTTGACGACTTCCGTGAAGCGTTTCGGGATGGAGACCGTCTTCGGATCGAAGCCGGTTGCGAATCGGTTCCGCCAGCGGAGCGTCTGAATCCGTTTGGCAACCCCGTCGATGTCATCCGCGAGTCTTTCGTACCCGACGGCACGGAGACACTCCGCGAGGAGTTCTTTCGTGTAGACGCCCCGTGCGAAGAGGCAGGCTACCATCGAGGTGAGGAAGACGCGGAACTGCTCGTCTTCGAGGAAGAAGGCGACTGCCGCGTCCACGTCTCTGCCGCTCGTTTTCTGATCGTATGCGTAGCCGGCCGTGTCGAGGTGCGAGTGCCGCAACCCCAGCGCCTGCGAGACGAAGAAGACTTCACCCGTCGCGTACCCGGCCATCTCCTGCCCGAGCACGCAGGCAAACTCTTCGCCGCCGAAGTGGAGGGCGGCTTTCCTCGTCCCCTGTGCGAGGAGCCGGTAGAAGTCGTTCGGAGCGGTCGCAAGGTGATGGAGGGCCTCTGCGTACGTCCGTGCTGCTCCGAACCGGAGAGGCACGATCGTTTGCTCGAGCGTGACGATGCCTTTTTCCAGGGCCTCGGTTGCCCAGGCGAGCGCGACCCCGGACGATATCATGTCGAGGCCGACTTTTTCCGTTACGTCGAAGAGGGAGAGGACCTCCGACGCGTCGTAGATGCCGAGCATGGCGCCCTGGGCGAAAATCGGCTCGTGGTCGTAGGCGATCTGACGGTACAGGAAACGGTATTCGTCCTGGAACCGTTCTCGAACGAAGCCGATATGGATGCAGCCCACCGGGCATCCCGCGCATGCGACGTTCCTCAAGAGTGCCTTCTCCGCGAATGTCTCTCCCGTGATCCCCGAGACTGCCGGATCGTTCGTCTTCTGGAGGTTGCGGATCGGCAGCGCGTGGAGATTATTCAGGTGCACGATGTTCGCGGGCGTCCCCAGGCAGTAATATTTGCTCATCATATCGGTATCGACGAGCTTATCATGGACGTCGGCGAAGAGCTTCGGGTATTCCTTGTTCCCCGCGAGATCGAAGACGCCGTCTCCCTGTATGACGATGCCCTTCAGATTCTTGTTCCCCATTACTGCTCCGCCCCCGAGCCTGCCGAAGTGGCGGTACGTGTCCACGTTGATGCAGGCCATGGCCGACTTGGTTTCGCCTGCCGGGCCGATCCTGAGAATGCTTCGGTGGCCGGCCCCCTTGAACATATGGCGGAGCATTTTGCCGGTCGTCTGCACGTCCATGCCCCACAGGTAATGGACTTCGCGCACTTCGAGCGATCTCGATCCGATGAAGAGACAGGAGGGCCTCCGCGCCTTCCCGACGATGACGAGAGCGTCGACGTCGGCGAATCGCATGGCGAGTGCCGAACGCCCGCCCGCGTGGCTTTCCGCATACTGATCGTGGTAGGGAGATTTGAACGCGCAGACCGTCTTGCTCATGAGGGGGAAATAGCCGGTGAGGGGGCCGATCGCGAAAATGAGCGGCTGATCCGGGTCGTCCCACGGCCTCCCGACCTGAGCGTAGCGCTTGAACAGGAGGGCCGCGAGGCCACTCCCGCCGGCAACGTCGTCTCTGCCTTCGACCGTCAACACGTTTCCCCGCCCCGTCGCGAGGTCGATCATGAGCACCCTGAAATGGTCCCGAATCACCTCTCCTCCCGCACCCGGTGTTTTCGATAATGCCTGATGAGTTCGACCGTCGAACTGTCGTGGCGCGAGCGGACTCGCCCTTCGCCTTTCAGTTCATCGCCGATGCGCTTCGCCAGAACCTTGCCGAGTTCGACCCCCCACTGGTCGAACGGATTGATGCGCCATATGACGCTCTGCGTGAAGACGCTGTGTTCGTAGAGTGCGACGAGGCTGCCGAGGGTCTCCGGTGTCAGCCGGTCTGCGAGGATGACGGTCGACGGACGATTGCCGTCGAAGGTACGGTGGGGAACGAGCCACGATGGCGTGCCCTCGGCACGGATTTCCGCTGCGGTTTTCCCGAATGCGAGAGCCTCGCTCTGCGCGAAAAGGTTGGCCATGAGTATGTCGTGGTGATCCGTAAGATCGTTCAATGGCTGGCAGAAACCGATGAAATCGCAGGGAACGAGCCGGGTACCCTGATGGAGGAGCTGGTAGAAGGAGTGCTGACCGTTCGTCCCGGGCTCCCCCCAGATGACCGGACTCGTGGCATAGGTCGCTTTTGCGCCGTCGAGAGTGACCGATTTCCCGTTGCTCTCCATGACGAGTTGCTGCAGGTATGCGGGGAAGCGCTTCAAATACTGACAGTACGGGAGTATCGCCATCGTCTCGGCGCCGAAAAAGTTCGTGTACCAGACGGTCAGCAACCCCATGATGACCGGCAGGTTGCGATCGAACGGCGCCCTGCGAAAATGTTCATCCATCGCGTGAAAGCCTCCGAGCATACGCGAAAAATGCTCCTCGCCGATTGCGAGCATCGTCGAAAGTCCGATCGCCGAGTCCATTGAATAACGACCCCCGACCCAGTCCCAGAATTCGAACATGTTCGACGGATCGATGCCGAACCGCACCACTTCCTCGCGGTTCGTCGACACGGCGACAAAGTGTCGTGCAATTGCCCGTTCGTCTCTCAGTCTCGAGAGGATCCAGCGGCGCGCCGTCTGCGCGTTCGTCATCGTCTCGAGCGTCGTGAACGTCTTCGACGAGACGATGACGAGCGTCTCCTCGGGATCGAGGTCCAGCACCGCCTCGGTAAAATCGGCCCCATCGACATTCGAGACGAAGCGGAATCTCAGCCGGCGATCGCTATAGTACCGGAGCGCTTCATACGCCATAAGCGGACCGAGATCGGAGCCGCCGATCCCGATATTGACGACATTCCTGACCGGTTTGCCGGTGTGCCCCTTCCACGATCCGCTCCGGAGGCGACGCGAAAAAGACGCCATTTTCCTCAATACGTCGTGGACCGATGGAACCACGTTCACGCCGTCGACGTAGAATGTGTGATCGTTCGGTGCGCGGAGGGCGACATGGAGTGCCGCGCGGTCCTCCGTGACGTTGATTCTATCGCCCCGAAACATGGCGCGGATTCTCTCCCGGAGACCGCTCTCGTGGGCTAAGGAGACGAGGAGCCTCAGCGTCTCTTCAGTTATTCGGTGTTTCGAGAAGTCAACGTAGAGGCCGGCCGCCTGGCGGGCGAATCGCCTGCCCCTGAGGGGATCACCCACGAAAAGGTCGCGGAGATGTTGCCTGCGCATCGTTCTGTAATGCGCTTTGAGTGCTTTCCACGAGTGAAACGCAGTGAGCGATCGTTTCATGATGGGTGCGTCGCTAAAAAAGAAGGACAGAGCAGACGATGACCTTCTACACGTTCACGCTCTGTCCTTCAAGGTCTTTATTGTTCGAAAATGAGGATTTCCGCTCTCCTGTTTTCTGCTCTTCCTTGCGCCGTCTTGTTCGATGCGACCGGTTTCGATTCCCCGAACCCGACCGTCGCGATATCCGCTTCTTTCGAGGCGCCCTTCGCGATCAGATAATTCTTTACCGCAATCGCCCTCTTCTCGGAAAGTTTCTGGTTGTACGCTTCGGACCCGACATTGCACGTGTGTCCTTCGATTCTCACCTTCGCGCCGGGATACTTCTTCACGAACTCGACCGCTTTGTTCAGTTCTGCCTCGTCGGCCTTCCGGATCGTGGCCTTATCGAAATCGAAGTTTATCTTGAGCGTCATCTTGTCGATAACCTTCGGTTTCGCCGGGGCTGGCGGTGGCGGTGGCGGAGGCGGAGGCGGAGGAGGAGGCGGCGGCGATACGACGGTCACGGTAGCCGTCGCTTTCTGTGTCCCACCGACTCCGGTACACTGGCCGGTATACGTTGTCGTGACCTTAGGGCTCACTGTTTTCGTGGTACCGGTGACCGGAACCGGTTCCCCGTCAAGCGTGGCGGATTCGACCGTCCCCGATGTTTTGAACGTAAGGGTGGATGATTGCCCGACCTCGATCTGTGCCGGGGATGCCGTCAGAGTGCAGGCTGCTGGTATCGGGCAGAGTGCCTTTGCCATGGCTGTTGCCTCTTTGGCCTTCCTGATCCCTTCTTCCGTCAGGCACGCCCAGTAAGCGCGGTACGCCTCTTCCATGCGGTCTTGCGCGGCCTGGAATTCCGACGGGCAGAGTCGATCTTTCCCGGCCTTTTGCGCGTCCGTCACGGCGCGCTCCGCCTCCGGCAGTTCAGGGTGGTAGTACCAGATCGCACTGCCGTCGCGCGGCGCATAGACTCTCCCTCCGCACCCTGAAAAGAGCATGAGCGCGATGAGACAGAGTGACACGACAATCAACAGTCTCTTTGCGTCTTTCATTGAGACCTCCTTTCTCACGTGGTTATCTTCCGTCCTTCTCCCTTCGCACAAAAGCGTAGATTGCAACCGTGTGTCTCTCCCCCTCGTCCCATTTCCGTATGACAATGCCCAAGACGAGGCTCGGCATTGACCGAGTTCCTCGGGCGCTGCCTCTTGTCCGGCGAAGTTCCCTGCTCCCCGAACTGCTTCTAATTATAGAATGTATTTCCCAAAGTTGCAACGAGTTTCGTCGCGGCCGATGGAGCGAGCAGGAGGAACTCTCCGCCGCGGAGAGGTGCCCGCCCATGGTTGCCAAATTCAGTTCGGAGAGGGTATAGTATCTGGTAAATTTCCGGAGGTGATCCATGGGATTCAATTGGATCGATATAGCGCATGCAATGGGACCAGCACCGCAGGGAGGCGCCGGGCAAGGAGGTCTGGCGGGTCTCATTACCAGTCTCGTCCCTCTCGTCCTCATCTTTGTCATCTTTTACTTTCTGCTCATTCGGCCGCAACAGAAGAGAGCGAAGGAACACAAGACCATGATCGAGAACCTCAAAAAGGGGGACAAGATCATCACATCGGGCGGGATCTACGGGGTTATCGAATCGGTCGGTACCAACACGATCACGCTCAAGGTCGCTGAGAACACAAAGGTCAAGATCGGGAAAGCGTACGTGGCCGCTCTGAGGGCATCGTCTGACGAAGATTAGTCCAATTTCTGACAGGGTGCCGAGAGAGGCAAGAATGCGCGACAACCGAACCGTGGACCTTCCCTTTTGTCATTTCGAATCCTTCGCCCCCCGTCATTCCGAGCGAGTACTCTCCACAGCGGATCCGCTCTCTCGGCGAGTCGCGTGGGGCGACCGAGGCGGTAAGAATCTCGTGGTTTGGCGCAGGACAAACGCTGTGAAGAACCGCACGGATGGGATCAGAGCGGCGCGCCAGGGTATTTTGTTCGGCGATATGCTCGCAGTAGCCCGGTATACTACGTCCTCGTCGCGGAACGCCGGAGCGTTCACGATGTTGGACGGAGGACATCGGGGTTTTCCCATAGCGGAGGCTGAATGAAGAAAAAAATTCTCTGGAGGCTCATACTCATCGGAGTGACCCTCCTCCTCGCGTTCGTCTTCTTCCTTCCGAACACCCCGCTTTTCCCCCATATGCCCGAATGGTGGAAGAAGACCATGCCTTCGCGGGGGATCGTCCTCGGCCTCGATCTTCAGGGAGGCCTACACCTCGTTTTCGAGGTGGAAGGAGAGAAGGCTGTCGAAATCACGACGGAAAGAATCGCGTCACGGTTGAGAGAGCTCCTCGCAAAGAAGAATCTCTCAGCGGAAGTGAGTTCGTCCGGGCTCGCCATTTCGATAAGCCCCTCCTCGACCGAGATAAGGAAAGTCGTCGAAGACAACTATCCTATCCTCGCACCCGTCGAGACCGCAACGCGGCTCGTTTACAGAATCTCCGACAGGGAAGCGAAGAGAATACGGGACAACGCCGCCGACCAGGCGCTCGAGACGATCCGGAACAGAATCGACCAGTTCGGCGTTGCGGAGCCGACGATCCATCGGCAAGGCGAAAACGAAATCGTCGTCCAGTTGCCGGGGGTGAAGGATCCGAGGCGTGCGATCGATCTCATCGGGAAGACCGCGCAGTTAGAGTTCAAGCTCGTGGACGATGAATCGCCGATCGCGGCCGAACTGCCGCAGGCGATCGCCCCCGGTGAGGAGGAGGAACTCCTCCGACAGTTCGCTGGCAGGATCCCTGAGGGAACGGAGATCCTCTTCGAGAAGAGGGTCAACAGAGAAACAGGGGTTGTCCGGAAAAGTCCTATCCTCGTGAAAAAGCAGGCCGCCCTTACCGGCGACCTCCTGAGCGATGCGAAGGTGAGTCTTGACTCGCGATTCAGCGAGCCGTATGTCTCTCTTTCGTTCAATGCAGCCGGCGCGAAGCTTTTCGAAGAGGTAACGGCCGCGAATGTCAAGAAGCGGCTCGCCATCGTGCTCGACAACACGGTCTATTCGGCGCCCGTCATCCAGGAAAAGATCGCCGGGGGCAATGCGCAGATCACGGGCCACTTCACGATGGAGGAGGCGAAAGACCTGAGTATTGTTCTCCGTGCGGGCGCGCTGCCGGCTCCGATGAAGATGCTCCAGAATGTGACGGTCGGGCCGTCTCTCGGGCGGGATTCGATCGAAGCCGGGAAGATTGCGGGGATCATCGGAACGATCGCGGTCGTCGCATTCATGATTTTTTACTACAGGCTGTCCGGGCTCATTGCGGATTTCGCCCTATTCCTCAATATCGTTCTCCTCCTCGGGGCGATGGCGTCGCTCAATGCAACGCTCACCCTCCCGGGTATCGCGGGCATCATCCTCGCCATCGGCATGGCGGTCGATTCGAACGTGCTCATGTTCGAGCGCATGCGCGATGAACTGCGGGCGGGGAAGACCCCCCGCGCAGCCGTCGATTCGGGGTATCACAAGGCGTTCTGGACGATCTTCGATTCGCACGTGACGACGCTGATCACCGCGGCCGTCCTCTTCCAATTCGGGACGGGACCGATCAAGGGGTTCGCCGTGACCCTGAGCCTCGGTGTCGCAATAAATCTCTTCACCGCGCTCGTCGGCACGAAGTCGATCTTCGATGTCATCAACAGCAAGCGGGAACTGAAGCGGTTGAGCATATAGGGAGAGGCAACGTCATGATCGAGCTGATCAAGAAACCGAACATCGACTTCCTTGGGAAACGCAACATCGCGTTCGTCATTTCGGGTATTTTCATGGCGATCGGCATCCTCGCCATCGTGCAGATCGCGACGGGAAAGGCGAACCTCGGGATCGATTTCGCAGGTGGGACCGCGGTACAGCTGAAATTCGAAAAGAGCGTCTCGCTCCACGATGTCCGCGGTGCGCTCGAGGGCAGCGGCCTCAGGGATTTCGATCTTCAGGACCTCCCAACCGAGAACAAGATTCTCATTCGGGTGAAAAAAACGGAGCAGGACCTTGTGCACGTCTCCGACGCGATTACGACCGCGATCAGCCAGAAATTGCCTGACTACCCGTACGTCGTCGATGCGACGACCGTGATAGGACCGAAGGTCGGGGGCAGGCTCAGAGCGGATGCGGCGAAGGCGATTGCCGTTGCAGTCATCGGCATCCTCATCTACGTCGCGTTCCGTTTTCAGTTCAAGTTCGGCGTCGGAGCGACGGTCGCGACGTTTCACGATGTGCTCGCGGTCCTCGGCATCTTCTATCTGCTGGGGCGGGAGATCAATCTCATCCTCGTCTCCGCCCTCCTCACCATCGCGGGATATTCGCTCACGGATACGGTCGTCGTGTTCGACAGAATACGCGAAAATCTCAAATTTCGGCAGAAAGAGGGTGTCGAAACCATCATTAACAACAGTATCAACGAGGTGCTCTCGCGGACGATCATCACGTCGCTCACGGTGCTCATGACCGCCCTTTCCCTCTTCTTCTTCGGCGGCGAGGTGCTCCATGACTTTTCTCTCGCCATCATCCTCGGCGTCATTGTCGGCACTTACTCTTCAGTCTTCGTGGCAAGCCCCATCGTTCTCTTATGGGGCGGGCAGAAGCTCTTTACAAAGAAAAAGTGAATCATGCACGGGTCTCGGGGGCCACGATATCCGTGCGCGAGAGAACCGATTATTCCTGCCCCATGATCTCTCGAGGCCTTGAACCGCTGAACCCTTTCCCCTCGCATGCATAAGCGCTGGTTTGTCAACAGGACGAACCCGCAGTATATCCGGTACCTCTGCGCGTCGGCGTCGATTCCCCCCGTCCTCGCGCAGATATTGATCAACAGAGGACTGAAGACGGCGAAAGAAATCGATTCCTTCCTGAATTCGGGGTTTTCAACGTTGACGGATCCGCTCGAGATGCAGGGCGTGAGGATGGCTGTCGAACGGATCGCCGCCGCGGTCAAGAGGGGCGAGAGGGTCCTCGTCCACGGCGATTACGATGCCGATGGCCTTACGGCAACGGCGATACTCGTCGGCGCGCTCCGCGCGCTCGGAGCGGACTGCGGGTACTGGATACCGCACAGAAGAGCGCACGGGTACGGTTTCAACTCGCCCGGGGTGGAGGCGGCAAAACGCGTGGGGGCCGCCCTCGTCATCGCGGTCGACTGCGGCATTACCGCCTTCGAGGCGGTGAACGCCTGCAGCCGGGCGGGGATCGACGTCATTGTCGCCGACCACCATGAACCGGCCCTGGGAGGCGCTGATGGCGTGTCGGATACATACGTCCTTCCCGATGCGGCGGCCGTGATCAATCCGAAGGTGACCGATCGAACGACGCCGCTCGCCTTCTTGTCCGGTGCGGGAATCGCCTTCAAACTTGCGCATGCGCTCTCCCTCTTTTTCGCGGGCGGCTTCGCTCCCGAAGAATTCCTCGATCTTGCCGCCCTCGGCACGATCGCGGACAGCGTCCCTTTGATCGGAGAAAATCGCTGCCTCGTGAAAGAAGGCCTGAAGAGCATCGCTGCCGGCGAACGGGCGGGTCTTCGCGCCCTCAAGCACGTGGCGGGGATCGATGGGAAGAGAATGAGAGCGGGCCTCGTTGCCTTCACGATCGCTCCGCGGATCAACGCTGCCGGCAGAATGGACGACGCGAACGACGTCGTGAAACTCCTCCTGACGGGCTCGATCGAGGAGGCGACCGATATCGCGTCGCTCCTCGAAAAGCGGAATGCCGAGAGGCAGCGCGTCGAGCAGCAGGTCTATCAGGAAGCGCTCGACATGGTCCGCTCGAAAGGGGTTCCGCCGGTTATCGTGCTCGGTGCCGAAGGGTGGCATGGGGGGGTGATCGGGATCGTTGCGTCGAGACTCGCTGAGCAGTTTCACCGCCCCGCCATCCTTTTTTCGATAGAAGGAGACCTCGCCTGCGGGTCCGCCCGAAGCATACCCGCGTTCGATTTGAACGCCGGTTTCTCCTCGTGCCGGGATCTCCTGAGGAGGTTCGGCGGCCATGCGCAGGCGGCCGGGGTCGAGCTCGACGTGAAGGATATGCCGCTCTTCGAAGAACGGATCAATCGCCATGCGCACACGGTACTGAAGGAAGAGGATTTACTCCCGGTGCTCGAGATCGACGCGCAGGTGGATCTGTCCGAGATCACCATTGAACTTACGGAGGCGCTCGGGGCCCTCGAGCCGTTCGGCTGCGGCAACCCGGAGCCTCTCCTCGGATCGAAAGACCTCGAGATCCTCTCTCCCAGAATCGTCGGGGACAATCACCTGAAGATGCGGCTCCGCCAGAGGAATCAGTCCATCGAGGCGATCGGGTTCGAAATGGCTCCCCTTTACGAGGATCTTGCGCCGGATCGGACCGTCGACGCCGTGTTCACCCCCTTGGTGCACGAATGGGCCGAATCCCGGTATCTCCAGTTGCATCTGAAGGCCCTCCGCCCGAGCCGGTAGCGCGAAACGGCCCCTCCGTCCATTGACGAACGGGACATTCGTACCATTATATAATAAATCATGGAAGAAGAGCTTGTAGATATAGACATTCTCATCAGGAAAGTCCTCTCCTATACTCCCGACGCGGACATCGAACTTCTCAAACAGGCCCATATCTTTTCGAACGAAGCGCACGGTACCCAGAGACGCATCGAAGGGTCCCCCTTCATCGAACATCCCCTCGCTGTCGCGTCGATTCTGGCCGATATGAAGATGGACGTGCCGACGATAGTGGCCGGTCTTCTCCATGACACGATCGAGGATACGAACATCACCGCCAAGCAGATCAGGGACCGTTTCGGTAAAGAGATCGCCTTTCTCGTGGAGGGGCTGACGAAGCTCTCCAAAATAGAGTTTTCGACGAAAGAGGAGGCGCAGGCGGAGAACTTCAGGAAGATGCTCCTCGCGATGTCGGAAGATCTCAGGGTTATTCTCATCAAATTCGCCGACAGACTCCACAATATGAGAACGCTCCAGTACCTGCCCGAGGGCAAGCAGCAGAGGATCGCCTCCGAGACGCTCGAAATTTACGCCCCGATCGCGAACCGTCTCGGGATTGGATGGGTCCGGACGGAACTCGAGGATCTGAGCTTCAAGGCGCTCATGCCGGATCTGTACAACGACCTCGTGAGGAAAGTGGCGAAACGGAAGGAAGAACAGGAGAGTTACCTCAGGGAGGTGACCTCGATCGTCACCGAGAAACTGAAGGAAGAAGGGATCCCGGGGAAGGTCTCCTGGCGGATCAAGCACTACTACGGGATCTACCAGAAGATGCAGAAGCAGGAGATCCCGTTCGAGCAGGTGCACGACGTCCTCGGTCTCAGGATCATCACGGACACGAAGGCAAACTGTTACGCGATACTCGGGATGATCCATTCGCTCTGGGCCCCCGTTCCCGGAAGGTTCAAAGACTACATCGGCGTCCCGAAATCGAACATGTACCAGTCCCTCCACACGACGGTCATCGGCCCGGGAGGTGAACGCGTCGAGTTCCAGATCAGGACGACCGAGATGAACATGATCGCAGAGCACGGCATCGCGTCGCACTGGAGATACAAGGAAAAGGGCAAGATGGACGAAAAGAGCGACCGCTACATCTCGTGGCTGAGGGAACTCATCCAGGCCCAGAGGGAATTGAGCGACGCGAAGGATTTCCTCGACGCGGTAAAAGGCGAAGTCGTGCCGGAGGTGATCTACGTCTTTACGCCGAAGGGAGAGATCAAAGAGATGCCGGTCGGTTCCACGCCGGTAGATTTTGCCTACAGCATTCACTCGGAAGTCGGGAACAAGTGCGTCGGGGCGAAGGTGAACGGGCGGATCGTTCCTCTGCGGTTCGTGCTCCGGAACGGCGATACCGTCGAGATTTTGACGTCGCCGACGCAGGGTCCGAGCAGGGACTGGTTGAAATTCGTCGTGACGCCGCGGGCGAAGGGCAGGATCAAGCAGTGGATCAAGGCGGAGGAGAGGAAGCAGAGCGTGGAACTGGGACAGAAGCTGATCGAGGCGGAGTGCCGGAGGCACGATCTGAATCTCTCCGTTCTGAAGTCCGAGGAGATGCAGCGGGTGCTGAAGCTCCTCTCGGTCTCCTCGCTCGAGGACCTGTTCTCGTTCATCGGTCACGGAAAGATCTCCGCGCACCAGGTCGTGAACAAGTTGCTCCCCGAGAAGCCCGAAGAAGAGGCGCCGGTTCCGAAGGCGGTGAAACCGCCGAAGGAACACAAGGGCATTAGCATCAAGGGGACGGACAACGTGCTCTACCACACGGCGCGGTGCTGCTACCCGATCCCCGGCGACGGCCTCATCGGATTCGTCACGCGGGGAAGGGGCGTGACGATTCATCGTCGGGATTGCCCGAACGTTGACCGGCTCGCGTTCGACGACGCGCGGCTCGTCGACGTGGAGTGGAAGGCGTCGCCCGATGCGACATCGCCGGTCAAATTGCTGATCGAAGCGGTGGACAAGCCCGGAATCCTCGCGAGCCTGAGTTCGGTCATTTCTTCGGTCAACGTGAACATCAGCAATGCCACCGTGAATTCGACGGAAGACAAGAAGTCTCACATCACGTTCATCCTCGAGGTGACAGACAAAGGCCAGCTCTCGGGCCTTACCCAGAAGATCGCTCAGCTCGAGGGTGTCCTCAAAGTGAGCCGATAGGTACCCGGCAGAGAGTGTGATATAATAGGCCAGGCATGGCGCGTCCGCGGATAGGGTGCAGCGGCTTTCTCTACGATCATTGGAAAGGTGCCTTCTATCCGGAAGATCTTCCGAGGAGTCAGTGGCTTTCCTACTATTGTTCGATCTTCACGACGGTCGAACTGAACGTCACCTTCTACGGCCTCCCCACGCGTGAAACCTTCTCGAAGTGGTATGCCTCCACCCCAGCGGATTTCGCGTTCGGGCTGAAGGGGAGCAGGTTCATCACCCACGTGAAGAAACTCAAGGACTGCGCGGAGCCGCTCGAGGCTTTTCTTTCGAGAGCGGCGCTCCTCAAGGAGAAGCTCGATGTGGTCCTCTGGCAACTCCCTCCGTCTTTCGTTCTCGACCTCGATCGGTTTCAGGAGTTCCTCGAGACCCTGAGGCCCTACCGCATGAGGAACGCGTTCGAATTCAGGAACAAGACCTGGGTCACGAAGAAGGTCTACGGACTGCTCGAAAAGGAGAACGCCGCCCTGTGCATCGCGGATCACCCAAATTTCCTCAGCGATCTCCCGACCACCGCGGATTTCGTCTACGTGAGACGGCACGGCGCGGAGGGAGACCATACAGCGTGCTACAGCTCTGAGTTCCTGAGAGAGGACGCACGGAAGATCAAGGCATACCTCAGGGACAAGAAAGACGTCTATGTCTACTTCAACAACGACGCCATGGGATACGCGCCGAAGAACGCGCAGGAACTCGTCCAGTTGCTCCAGAAAAAAGGGAAGTGAGCTACTTGCCCCAGTCCGAGCGGACTTTCGTCCTCTTGTAGAGGTATCGTTCCGCCGATAAGGCCGCGATGCATCCCTGTGCCGCCGCAACCACCACCTGTCGGATCTCCGTGCACGTAACGTCTCCCGCGGCGAATACCCCCGGAATGGATGTCTCCATCATCGCATTCACGGGAATGCAGCCGTCCTCGCCCGTCTCGATCGCTCCGTAGAGAAAGTCGACGACCGGTTTGTTCCCGTGGAGGTAGACGAAGACGCCTGCTACGGGGAGTTCGGACTCGCGGTCGTCGGCGTCGCGCATCCTGATCTTTTCCACGAGATCCGTGCCTTCGACGGCTATGACCTTATGTCCGAGGAGTACTTTCACGTTCGGCAACTGCAGGACGGGGTGATCCTCCGTGTGTACCTTTCGCGACGGAGAGATGAGATAGACGGTCGCTGCGTACCGCGAGAGGACGCCGGCTTCTTTCACGGCTTCTTCCGAGCTTCCGATGACGCAGACGGTCATGCCGCGGTAGAAAGCCGCGTCGCAGGTCGCGCAGTAGCTGACGCCCCTCCCGAGGAATTCGCCTTCGCCCGCGATGCTCGGCCTTCTGCCCATGGAGCCGGTCGCGATGATCATCGTCTTTCCGCTGTACGACCTGTCCATGGCGATCGCCTCTTTTATCTCCTCGGCGAGCTGTACTCCGACGATCTGCGTCTCGACATACTCGGCTCCGAAACCGATCGCCTGCCTTCTCATGAGATCGAGGAGTTCCTTGCCAGGCATTGGTTGCATGAGCCCTGGGTAGTTTTCGATCTTGCTCGAGTAGGCGAGGGCGCCGGCCGTCGGCGATTTGTCGAGGATGACGGTTTTCAGTTTTCCTCTCGCCGCGTACTGGCCGGCGGCGAGCCCTGCGGGACCGCCTCCGATGATGATCACGTCGTAAAGCTCTGCCTGTTCCTCCATCGAAACCTCCTGTAGAGAGAGATATCTAAAGTTTACATTATTCGCCTTTCGGATCGCTCAGACGGGAGTCGAGAGAAAGGCAAGAATGCAACGTATCCCCGTCCGCCTCACTAGTTAGCCTCGCTTCCTGACATACGAAATCAGCAATGAAGGAACCAACCGGCTCTTGCCTCCTGAATTTGTAGGTCTCCACGTGTCTCGCTCTGCGGTGTCCCCACAGTAACCTCTCGGCGTCCGTCGGGTCCTTTCGGAGCGCTGTGCACAAGAATGCTTGTGGGAATCATTCATTGCACACCCTCACCCTCCCCTCTCCCCTCAAGGGAGAGGGGACAATCAAGGATGCATCGTCCATCACGTCTTTCCTTAAAGGAGCGGCAACCGAAGATGTATATTCCATCGCTTCTCTCTTCAAGGAACGGCGTTCCACGAAAAAGATGCGATAAGGATGGACACCCCCTATCGCCCTTCCCTCAAGGGCGAGGGGACAACCAAAATGGCTATTCCATCGACTCTGCCCACAAAGGAGAGGGTTCGGATAAACCTTTTTTGTTCATTGATGCCATCGGAGGTTGACAGGACATGCTATTTGAGCGGATTTGTTTTGCCGATATTCAGGCACAATGTCTTTAGTGATAAAGAGGCAAAAAATCCATCGGAGGGCCCGATGCGGATCGGGACCGAGAATGAACGAAAAGAGCATGTCCTGTCAAGGGACTCGACGTCTATAAAAAAGCGCGTTAAAAAGATCTATATTCTATTGCCTCTCCATCCATGGAGATGGTCTTCTGCTTTCCGTGCAGGAGTCGGAAGGAGCGCATCGTAGACAAAGATTGGACTGTTCGACTCGTAGAGGGCGGGGCCTGACGCCGTTTTTAATTCATGGGTCAGGCCCCGGATATTCCTACACAGACTATTGCAGGTCGAAACGATCGAGATTCATCACTTTGTTCCAGGCATCGATGAAGTCGCGCACGAATTTCTCCTGCGCGTCATCGCTCGCATAGACCTCAGCGAGGGCCCTCAGTTGCGCGTTCGAGCCAAAGACGAGATCGACCCTGGTCGCGGTCCATCTGAGGTCTCGCGTTTTCCTGTCTCTGCCTTCGAAGACGTACGCATCTGCCGTGACAGGCTTCCACTCTGTTTCCATGTCGAGCAGGTTCGAGAAGAAGTCGTTCGTCAGCGTCTCCGGCCGCTTCGTGAAAACCCCGTGCCGAGAACCACCGAAATTCGCGTTCAGCACCCGCATGCCGCCTATCAAGACGGTCATCTCCGGAGCGGTGAGATTCAGCAAGTGCGCCTTATCGACGAGGAGGTCTTCTGGACTGAACGGCAGGTTCGGCTTCGCGTAGTTTCTGAACCCGTCGGCGTACGGCTCGAGCCACGCGAAGGATTCGGGATCGGTCTGGTCCTCGGACGCATCCGTCCGCCCCGGCGTAAAGGGCACCTCGCGATCGAATCCGGCTCTCCTCGCAGCCTCCTCGACGGCGGCACACCCGCCGAGGACGATCAAATCGGCCATCGAGACCTTCTTGCCGTCAGAGGCGGTTTCGTTGAACTCTTTCTGTTTGCCTTCGAGTGTCTTCAGCACCTTCGATAGTTGCCCGGGCATGTTGACGTCCCAGTCCTTTTGCGGAGCGAGCCTGATACGCGCACCGTTGGCGCCTCCGCGGTAATCCGAGCAGCGGAACGTGGATGCGGAAGACCAGGCGGTGTAGACGAGCTCCGACACGGAAAGGCCGGAGGCGAGAACCTGTGCCTTCAGAGTTCTCACGTCATCGGCATCGACGAGCTTGTGGTCGAGCGGCGGGATCGGATCCTGCCAGACGAGGTCTTCTTCCGGAACCTCCGGACCGAGGTAGCGCGCTTTTGGCCCCATGTCACGGTGCGTCAGTTTGAACCACGCCCTCGCGAAGGCATCGGCGAACTCGTCGGGATGCGCGAGAAAGTGGCGAGAAATTTTTTCGTAAGCGGGATCGAAACGGAGTGCGAGATCGGTCGTCAGCATCATGGGCGCATGGCGCTTGTTCGGGTCATGTGCGTCCGGCACCGTCCCCTCGCCCGCGCCTCCTTTCGGTTTCCATTGATGAGCGCCCGCAGGGCTTTTCGTCAACTCCCATTCATATGCGAAGAGCGTCTCGAGGTACGTCATGTCCCACGTGGTCGGCGTCGGTGTCCAGGCGCCTTCCAACCCGCTCGTGTACGTGTCGGAACCCTTGCCGGTCCCGAAGCTGTTCCGCCAGCCCAAACCCTGTTCCTCGAGGGGGGCCGCTTCCGGTTCGGGCCCGACGTACGACGCGGGGCACGCACCATGGCATTTCCCGAAGGTGTGTCCGCCCGCGATCAGCGCGACCGTCTCGTAATCGTTCATTCCCATGCGGCGGAAAATTTCGCGGATATCGCGAGCTGATGCCAGCGGATCCGGCACGCCCCTCGGCCCTTCCGGATTCACGTAAATCAACCCCATTTGCACTGCGGCCAGCGGATGCTCGAGTTCATGTTCCCCGGTGTACCGCTCGTCGCCGAGCATGATCTCCTCGCGACCCCAGTAGACGTCCTCCGGGGGCTCCCAGATATCCGCTCTCCCTCCGCCAAAACCGAATGTCTTGAAGCCCATGGACTCCAAAGAGACGTTGCCGGCCAGGATCATCAGGTCGGCCCATGAAATCTTTTTGCCGTACTTTTTCTTGATGGGCCACAGGAGACGACGGGCTTTGTCGAGGCTCACATTGTCCGGCCAGCTACTCCGCGGAGGGAAGCGGAGTGCGCCGGTATTGGCTCCTCCCCGTCCGTCCAGGGATCGATAGCTGCCCGCGCTATGCCACGCCATCCTGATGAAAAGCCCCCCGTAGTGACCGTAATCGGCAGGCCACCATTCCTGCGACTGTGTCATGAGGTCGAGGAGATCCTTCTTCAGCGCCCAATAGTCGAGTTTCTTGAACTCTTCTCTGTAATCGAAATTCTCCTCCATCGGGTTCGATTTTTCTGAATGCTGATGGAGGATGTTGAGCCTGAGGAGATCAGGCCACCACTCATAGATCGATTTGCCCTTCTTGAAATTGTGTTTCATCGTCTCGCTCCTCTCTTTTTGCGTACGTCCTTCGCCGTGGTAGGGTTACCCCCTAAGCGCTTTTTTTATTTTTTCTCTTGCTTTTATAGCAAATCATTTTTCGCATTGCGACGGGGGTCGACGCCGCGCACCATTGGGATCTCATGTAGCCCCGCGGTACACTCGCGTCTCTTTCATTGCGGGTGATGCGTTCGTGCTCATCGCGCTGCTGGGTCAACTCTGCAAGAGGTTCCGATGGCGAGGGCACCGGTAACTGCATTCATTTGCTCGAATTTCCTCACGGTTCTCTGGGGAATCGATACATAATTTTCTGGGATTCTCCCGTGCCGTCCTTCCCGCATCGCCGTCGCTCCCGTCCTTGACATTAATCAAATTATGTTTATATATTATTCATCGGGTGGAACTATGCTAAAGACGTTTTCGGAATTGGTAACCTTCAGCGTGCTGAAATTGGAACACGGCTGTCGACTTGCTGATGCTCTTAATTTCTTCATTTACGACACATTGAAAATTTTTTTGCTCCTTTCAATCATCATTTTTGTCGTATCGATCGTTCGGAGCTATTTCCCGCCCGAAAAAACGCGGAAGCTATTGGCGCATAAAAAAGAATTGATAGGAAATGTCCTCGCGGCGCTGCTCGGCGTCGTGACGCCATTCTGCTCATGCTCTGCGGTTCCCTTGTTTATCGGCTTCGTGGAGGCAGGCGTCCCCTTGGGCGTGACGTTCTCATTTCTCATCTCCTCCCCCATGGTAAACGAGATCGCTGTGGTTCTGCTCTTCGGCATGTTCGGCTGGGAGGTGACCGCCCTCTATATCGGCACGGGTCTCGTCGTCGCGATCATTGGCGGTCTGACAATCGGGAAACTGAAACTTGAAAAATGGGTTGAACAGTATGTCTATGCGTTTCAGAGCGGAGGGCGATACGAGATTGTCGAACAGAGCTTCACGGACAGACTGCGGTATGCCAGAGACAATACGAGAGACATACTTCGGAGGATATGGCTTTATATCATCATCGCAATCGGCATCGGGGGCTTCATCCACGGATATGTGCCGCAAGACTTTCTCGTGAACTACGCGGGTCCGAAGAACCCTTTTGCCGTCCCCATAGCGGTCTTGCTCGGCGTTCCTCTCTATGCAAATGCCGCGGGCGTCGTCCCGATCGTGTATGCGCTGGTGGGGAAAGGGTTGAGCATGGGAACGGTGCTGGCATTCATGATGGCTGTCACGGCATTATCACTGCCCGAGATGATTATCCTGAGGAAGGTCCTCAAGACCCCGCTGCTCGGGGTATTTGCCGGCATCATGACCGCAACCATAATAACAGTGGGCTATCTGTTCAACGCACTTCTCTAAGGAGGTAGGCTGATGGAGATCAAAGTATTGGGGCCGGGTTGTCCAAACTGTACCGCGCTCGAGGTGCTGGTCAAAAAAGCAGTACAAGAACTCGGCATCGAAGCAAGGATCGAGAAGGTTACGGACGTTAAAGACATCATGAGATACGCGATGTCCACGCCCGGACTGGTGATTAACGGGAAATTGAGACATTCGGGGAAACCCTTGCCGAACCTTGATAAGGTGAAAGATCTGATAAGGGCGGATTTGTAAGATGCAGGATCTCATGAAGGTATTCAAAGCCTTGTCCGAGGAGACGAGACTGAGAATCCTCAAGCTCCTCGAGCGTGGGGAATTATGCGTCTGCGACATCGTGGCAGCACTGGATCTGATACAGCCGAAGGTGTCTTTTCATCTCGCGGTGCTGAAAGAGGCAGGCCTTATCAAAGATCGAAAACAGGGGAAGTGGACACATTACCGGCTCGACGATTCGGATATGTTCAGAAGATTTCTGCTGCTGACCGTGCTGGAGAGAACGTCCTCTCGCGTTGTCGAAGAGGATCACAAGAGATTGAAAGCTTTCTCCGAGGCGAAAAAACAGAAAGGCGCTGGTGTATCGCCGCGGGATAGAGACATCTGCTGTTCGAAGAAAGCGGGGTAGGCCATGAAAAAAGTCATGTTCTTATGTACCGGCAATTCCTGCCGTTCCCAGATGGCGGAGGGCTTCGCGAAAGAATTCGGCAAGGGGCTACTCGAAGTGCACAGCGCGGGTCTCAGCCCCCAGGGGGTGAATCCCCGTGCCGTTGCCGTGATGAAGGAGATCGGGATAGATATTTCCGGGCAGACGTCGAAATCCATCGATGGAGACCTGCTCGGCACGATGGATATCGTTATCACGTTGTGCGGGAACGCTGCCGAGTCATGCCCCTGGACGCCTCCCGGGATAACGAGAATCCACTGGCCGCTTGAAGACCCGGCAAAGGCAACCGGAACGGAAGAGGAGATCATGAACGAGTTCAGGAGGATTCGGGATGACATAGAGAAGAGGGTAAAAACCCTCGTTGAGGACCTGAGGAATGGCTGAATCGGGAAGATCGATGAGAGCGTATTTATCTACCTGGGAATCCCTTTCATCGCAGGAATCATTATTAGTATGAAGTGACGTTCGCTTTTAAGAAATAGTGCCGTCACGAATGTCTTCACCAGAAGGAGGAAATAACGACAGTGGAAAATGAGCAGTCGAAACTGAAAAAGCTTGTCATAAGAACATATTCGAATATCGCCGCACGAGGCTCATGCTGTGCCATGCCCGCAACTTGTTGTTCGCCGGAGATCGACCCAACGAACCTCCTTGAGACGGGAAAACGTTTAGGATATTCCGAGGAGGAACTGAAGATCGGGCTTGGCGAGGCAAACCTTGGGCTGGGATGCGGGAATCCGCTTGCTATAGCGGAACTGAAGGAAGGAGAGACGGTTCTCGATCTTGGAAGCGGTGCTGGATTTGACGCCTTCCTGTCCGCAATGAAAGTCGGGGGAAGCGGGTACGTCATCGGGGTGGACATGACTCCGGAAATGGTCGAAAGAGCAAGGGAGAATGCTAAAACCCTCGGTGTCGATAACGTTGAGTTCAGACTCGGAGATATCGAGCATCTCCCCGTAGATGACCATTCCGTCGACGTGACCATATCGAACTGCGTGCTCAATCTCTCCCCACAAAAGCAAGCCGTCTTCCGGGAGGCGTTCAGAGTATTGAAGCCGGGAGGACGCATTGCAATTTCGGATATCTTGCAAAAGGGAGAATTCTCAGAAGCCATAAAACGGAATGAAAAGGCATACAGTGGCTGAATTACCGGTGCGGTTCCCGTTGAGGAACTCAAAGGGATGCTCGAAGCAGTTGGATTTATCGATATCGCCATCACAACTAAAGAGAACAGTGACGAAATCATCAGGGCGTGGAACTTCGGAGAAGGGGTGGAGAATATGGTTTTTGCAGCTTATATCAGAGCGAAAAAAATGTGAACGCCTCTCCTTTCTCTCCAGGTCACGTAATGCCAGATTTTTTAGACAAGGTAGTCCGATAGTGCGTTCGATGCCTTTCCCGTGCGCAAGATACGTTCGTACACATTGTGCGCCGCCAGACCGAATTATCGCTACCAGCTGTAGCGTCGCTTGCCCCAGCTTGAGATTTTAGCGGTCGTCTCCCTGACCGTAAGGTTCGCCTCCTTGAACACGCACTCGGCCTGCCCCGCCCTGAATTCCAATTCCTGAGGCTCAAAAGCAATATGAAGGGCTCCCTTATCCTGACTCGAACTATCCCAGTTCCACAGGTTCAGCGTTCCTTCACCCTGTCGGTCGAGTTTCATGACCAGCACGTCTGGCCACCTGACCCATTCGTTATTTTCCCACTTCGAGGGAGCAAACATATCGGCCCTCGCCAGAGCCAGAAGCCCACCATCCGGCGCCCTGCTCAAATCGACCACGGCATTTGTTTTGTGTGAGGCGGCATTCGATCGGACGCCGTGCCATTTGCCCCATGCGGGCATGCCGTTGGAATCTATTTTCATGATCAGCATATCGGTGCCGACTCCCGGGGATCCGGTCCCCGCCAGGATACCCGAACCAGTTTCTGCTTTCAGGCAACTGGTTCTAAGCCAGGCGAAAGAACGCGCCCAGATGGGCTTGCCTTCCACGGTGAAGATACTCAGAAAATCCCTGACGCCGCTCTGGGTGGTCATGGTTCCGAAAGCCAGGATGTTGCCGTCATCAGTGATATCCTTGAGTTTGAAATCTGCTTTTATCGCGTCGGGAGCTTTGAGCTTATACGTGCCGGCTTTTAGGGGCAGCCCCTGCTTATTCAAGACCAGCGCAATCTCCTGCATGGCATTTTCCTTCCTCAAGTAACGGCTTCCGATCATGTACACATTGCCGGCCCGATCAGACCGTGCCTTGCTGACGTATTCCTCCGCGCCGTCCGGATACGTCCGATATGTTTTACCCCAGACAGGATTCCCATCAGAGTTGATCACAACGGTGAGCGCGTGCCACTCCGTAAAACCAAGACCATTGGTATGGCCGGCGAGCCACAGATTGCCGTCCCGGTCTTTGAACAGAGTGGTCAGGTAACAGTCCCTGTCGGTGGCAACTATCTTCTGCCAGAGGAGCTTTCCCTCGGGATCGACTCTCAGAACGAGCGCAGAGTGTTTGTTTTTTTCGCTATGACGAGAGAGTATGACCGCGGTTCCATCTTCCAGCATCTCCATGGCCATTGGCTCAAGAATGATATCCGGCTCCGGAGGCCGATACGACTTCTGCCAGAGGACATTTCCGGTTTTATCGCCTTTTATCAGCCAGAGATGGGTCGGGCCTTCGGTGGCCGCGCTGGCAACCAGCCAGCTTCCGTCGCCTGCCGAACGGATAGACATGGGGTACTCGGGACTTTCATGGCCGACGGTGGTCGACCACATTTCATTGAGCGGCGGGTCCCAGTAAAAACGCAGAGTCGCTTCGTTATTTTCTTTCGGTTCCGAAGCGGCCGCGCTCCCCTGCGGCTCGAGGACAAAACGCGCTTCTTGTGCAGATCCGGGCTTGATTTTGCCGGAATCGAGCATTGCTCTGATCATGCTTTCGCTGATCGGAACTTCGACGTCGACCGCAGCTCCGGACTCGATGATTTTAACGAGGCCAACCCCGGCGAACTCCCACTGATCGTCGGGGAGAGTTTTCCAGAAAAGCACAATAAAGACTGAGTCCGGAAAATCGCCCGAGCCTGCATTTTTGATGACCACATGGAAAACGGGGGGGATGGTTGCGATTATCTCGGCCTTTTCGATGACGAGATCGGGCTTTCCACCCGATGGTTGCGCGGACGCCTGCTGGTTCGTCCCGCTCGTGCGCGTCTCTTCATCGCGAGAGAGGGTTTTTTTCAAGACATCCGACACTTTTCTCGTCACCTCCAAGGTCGACGCGCTGTCTGCTATCCCGGGCACGTTTCTCCCGGCGGGGGAGAGGATCGCGGTTGCCTTGTTATTAGCCAGGTTACTTTCCTTCAGCTTGCCGCCGCTGTCTATTTCCACCGTGATTTCTTTCGATCGGGTCACTGTGACGCCGCTGCGTACTTCCAGCCTCGCGCCAGGGTGCTCGAGTACGGATTTCGGGTCCAGACACTGTTCTTGCCCGCCCAGCGGAGTCATTCTCTCTGCTGGAAACAAAGGGAGGATCCGTTCAATTTCGCCCGAGATGATTCTCACGAAGATGTGCGGCTTGATATCGTGTGGGATCCACTTTTTCCCCGCATTGTGGATGGTGAGGGAAATCGATCCGTCACCGGACAGATATATTCTTTCCAGGACGAGGTCATACTCATCGTTCTGTTTCAGGTTCGACGGCGGCTGGTTTCCGGCAGTTTGGAGACGAGGTTCGTAATTCGAATCGCCCGGGACCTGCGGAGCGGCGGACACTATTATCGCAAAGGCCAGACTTGCAGTCGCAATGAGGTTAACGAAACCGACTGATCGTATGATCAACCGCCTCAATCTGTTCGAGCGTGCGGTCAGAATCATGCCGAAAAATCATGTTTATGACGGTTTATCCTCGGAGCTACCTGCCCTTCTTGACGATGCTCCTCTTGACCATGTTCTTCTTGACCATGTGGATCGTCGCCTGAATTTCATTCATGTAATCGTCGGCAATGAGCGAGTCCGCCACCTGGAAGGCCACCTGGAGGAGAGCGGTGAGCGTCGGGTCGTCCGGAACGGGAAGGCCAACGGACAATAGATATACCTGCGCGAGCTGTTTGAACTGCTCGATGACATTCGCCAGGATGACGGCTTCATCCTGCTGAAGAAGATAGCCATAGGAGATGCAGGACATTCTGAAGTCCGTCTCGACAGCGCGAATGAACTGTTCCGCCTCGACGCGCGACATCGGATACGAGGTGAGGGCGGAGAAATCCGATAAGTCCTTGGCGTACGCCCGGACCATGAGGTTTTGCATGTGGGGCTTGGGCAGGAGCGCGATCTCCTCGAGTTTGGCTCCGACGGACGAGTCATAGCGGGCGAGGACGATGTCGCCGGCCGCTTCGATGATGTTGTGGCAGATTTCCACGGCGACATCCGGATAGCCTCCGAGGAGGGCAGCATACTCGGGGACGTACGTCATCAGCCAGGCGTTGAGCATCTTCGCCTTCGTTATGACATAGCCCTCGTCCGGGAGGAGCGTCCTCGATGCGCGATGGGCCGTCGAGTCGGCTCCCCAGGTATCATTGTGGCTGAGGAAACCGTACGCGCTCGACTTCTCGTAGCCCCACCGAACGGCATTCCGCACCTTCATGAAAGAGTGATGCGTCTGGTCGTAAAGGTAATCCCTGTAGGACAAGCCCGGTTCCGTGAAAAGGTAGTTGAAGGCGTCCGGGGCCATGGCTCCGTACATTTCTTCGATATTGTACGGGCCGCCGGATTTCTTCAGCGCGTCAGCGATGAAGGCGTGCGTTCCCCTTTCCCAGGCCGTTGCGGAACCGGACAACATGGCGACCATAAGGCCGACCGACACGAACGCGAAAAATTTCTTTTTCATTGGTAATCCTCTTTTCCCCGGTCTGGTTCCCGGTGTGGTTTGATGAAGTTTCTCTACCGATAAGCGGTACTATATGGAGCTGGCATTCGAATGTCAAGGCCGAAGCCGACATATCAAAACAATGATAATTCTCCTTTTGGCGTGGCCGGCTGAGGGCATGTTTGTGGCCGTTCATCCCGTTGCGCATCCGCTAGATGCTTTTTCATAGAGAACCCTCTTTCATGCCACTGCCCACTCCGCAGAAAGTACCTCCGCCTGTTCCAAGACGGTCTGGGTTGCTTTTTCCTGTTTATCGGGTGGATACCCGTATTTTCGTAAAACCCGCTTCACCATCACTCGGAGTTGAGCCCGCACATTCTCTCTTATCGTCCAGTCGATGGTCACGTTATTTCTCACCGTCCTAACCAACTCTCGGGCGATAGTTCGTAGCGTCTCATCGCCAAGCACCTTCACCGCACTGTCATTGGTCTCCAGAGCATCATAAAAGGCAACCTCTTCCTCTGAAAGACCAAGTTCTTCACCGCGGGCATCGGTCTCCCTCATCCTCTTCGCCAGAGCGATCAATTCCTCGATGACCTGCACCGCCTCGATCGTTCGATTCTGGTAACGTCTGATAGCTTCTTCAAGCATCTCGGCAAAAGATCTAGCCTGGACGATGTTCTTCCGTCGCTTGATCCGGATTTCTCCAGATAAAAGTTTTCTAAGCATTTCGACGGCAAGGTTTCGCTGGGGCATCCCGCGCACTTCTGCCAAAAACTCCTCAGAAAGGATCGAAATATCCGGTTTCTTAAGACCCGCAGAAGCAAAGATGTCAATCACACCCTCCGGGGCAATCGCCTTAGAGACGATCTGGCGAATAGCATGATCGAGTTCATCTTCTGGCTTTGGCTCCCCAGGTGCCCTTTTTGCCAACACTGCCCTCACAGCCTGAAAGAAGGCCACATCATCCCGGATTCTTAGCGCCTCTTCGTGAGGAACTGCCAAAGCAAAAGCCTGTGAGAGATCCCGAACAGCCTGTAACAACCGATCCCTGCCATTTTCCTGAGCCAGTATATGCTCCTGGGCCGAAGGAAGAAGCGAAAGTCGCTCCTCTGGGCTTCCGGTTATCCACGAGGACCAATCGAACCCATGAAAGAGCCCACAACAAATCTCGTATTTTTCCAGCATGACCGAAACGGCCTCAGCCTGGTCAATGGCCGTCTTCCCAGTGCCCCCACTCTCTGTATAGGTAGCCAGAGCCTCCTTGAGTTCGTGAGCCAACCCAAGGTAATCCACAACCAGACCTCCAGGTTTGTCTCGGAAGACGCGATTCACCCTGGCAATAGCCTGCATGAGTCCATGGCCGCGCATTGGTTTATCAATATACATGGTATGGAGGGAGGGCGCATCGAAGCCCGTAAGCCACATATCCCTCACAATGACTACCTTAAAAGGATCGTTTGAATCTCGAAAGCGGTTTGCCAAAAATTCGCGGCGTTGCTTATTTCGAATATGGGGTTGCCAATCAATGGGATCGCTTGCTGACCCTGTCATGACGATCTTCATCGTTCCATTCTCATCTTCTTCGCTGTGCCATTCAGGACGGAGGTTCGCTATTTCTCGATAGAGATCCACACAGATTCTACGGCTCATGCAAACGACCATGGCCTTGCCATCAAGCACATCGAGCCTTTTATCAAAGTGATCCACAATATCTTTTGCGATCAGCTTGATCCGTTTTTCAGCACCAACGATCTTTTCGAGCTGTGCCCATCTGGTCTTGAGTTTCTCTTTTCTCTCGATCTCCTCACCTTCGGTTACCTCTTCGAACTCAGGATCGATCTTCGGCCGCTCCTTCTCATCGAGTTCGAGTTTAGCCAGGCGACTTTCATAAAAGATAGGAACTGTTGCCTTATCTTCAACTGCTCGCTGGATATCATAAATGCTTATGTAATCACCAAAAACGGCCCTTGTGTTTTTATCGGTTAGCTCGATGGGTGTACCGGTAAACCCGATGAAGGAGGCATTGGGCAGGGCGTCTCTCATATGTCTGGCAAAACCATCAATAAAATCATACTGGCTACGGTGGGCCTCGTCAGCAATCACCACGATGTTGCGGCGATCGGAAAGGGCAGGATGCCGATCTCCCTTTTCTTCGGGGAAAAATTTCTGGATGGTTGTAAAGATAACTCCTCCGGTCTCGACACGGAGTTTTTCTCTGAGATCTGCGCGGCTCTCAACCTGAACTGGCGGTTGTCTTAAAAGGTCTTGACAGCGGGCAAAGGTGCCGAAGAGCTGGTCATCGAGGTCATTTCGGTCAGTAATCACAACGATCGTCGGGTTCTCCATAGCGGGCTCGCGTACTATACGCCCTGCATAGAAAGCCATGGTCAAGCTTTTACCTGAACCTTGAGTATGCCAGATGACACCAATTCGGCGGTCACCAGGGTTACCACCAGGTCTTCGGCCTGCCTCATAGCGGCCCTCCTCTTCAGCCACAAGATACTCCCTCAATTTTGCAGCCCGAAGTGTCTCGGTCAAAGCAACATTGACCGCATGAAACTGGTGGTAGCCTGCGGTCTTTTTCTCTAATTTACCACCTCCCATATCCTCAAAAACGACAAAATATCGGAGCATATCGAGCAATCGGTGCTTATCGAAAACCCCTTTAATCATCACCTCGAGTTCAGGCGTATGGGTATCGTCGATTGACTCACCCGAAATCGTCCGCCATGGCTTGAACCATTCTCGACCTGAAGTCAAAGTTCCAATACGAGCCTGCAAGCCATCCGATATAACCAGTAATTCATTGAAGCTAAATAGAGTGGGGAGTTCGGACTTATAAGTTTGAAGCTGTTGAAAGGCAGCCCAGATATCGGCAGTCTCATCAGCAGGGTTCTTCAGTTCCAGAATCACCAATGGGAGACCATTAATAAAAAGAACGATGTCAGGCCTCCGGGTTGGGGCGAAATATTTTTCGCCCTTACGTTCGGCCACTGTGAACTGGTTAACCGCAAGCCAATCGTTATTCTCCGAATTATCGAAATCAATCACTTGTGCCTGCGCGCCACGGATTTCGCCATCTTTTGTTCGGTACTCGACTGTTACCCCATCAACAAGAAGTTGGTGAAATTGGCGATTTCTCGCCTCAAGGGTTGCCCCTTCGAGCCGGAGGAGTTTTCGATAGGCATCCTCCAAAGCCTCTGGAGGCAATGATTGATTCAACCGGAGAAGTGCATCGCGTAAACGCTGCTCCAAAACAACCTGGCTGTAGTCACTACGTTCGGCAAACAGAGTCTCCGGAGCAATTTCCGGGCCATGCTTGATTGCCCAGCCGATAGCCTCAAGCCATGAAAGAGCAGCATCTTCAACCAAGGATTCGGTCAGACAAACCATGCGTCCTCCGGTTCGGGTGCGGTTACCGCCGGGTTTTCCCGGTCGAATGCCCAGCGGGCAGGGTTGTCGAGGATGTATTGACGGATGCGGTTCAGAGATTCGTCATTGCGAATGATGTGTTCGTAATAATTACGTTGCCAAAAACGCCCGGGGAACGGCGGCCAGCCTGATTTTTTGACGCCACGCGTATATGCAACGGTAACCCGCGATTTGAATGCGCCGACCACATCCCCAACCGTAAGGGCAACCCTTGTGGTTGCCCTATTTTCGGGGGTTATACCATTATGGGCAGGCACAAGGCCTGCCCCTACCGGTGTGGGTTCGGTGACGACGATGCCGTGAACGTGATTCGGCATGACGATGAATGCGTCGGTGCCTACACCAGGATAAAACGCCGGCAATTGATCCCAGACCGATTGGACCATCAACCCCGCCTCGTTCATCCGCATTTTCCCATCCGCCACCTCACCGAACAGACAGGTGCGATCTTGCGTGCAAATCGTGACGAAATACGCGCTGGGCTGGGTGTAATCGTAGCCCTTCAGGCGAATGGAACGGCGGTGGTGGCGTTCAGGGTCGTAGGTCACAGGCCGCGCTCCTTGAGGAATTTCTCCGCGTCCCTCACCCGTATCTCGCCCGAGATGAGCTTGGGCAGCAGCGCGTCGCGCAGGGAGGCGAGGGTGCGGGATTCTTCCTCAATACAGTCGATGCGTCCATACGCACTGCCAGCAAATCGGCTGAAATGAACCAATACTTGGCGTATTGGAACAATCATACGGTGAGACTTCAGGTCTGTCTGAGTTAGAAGTGGCTGAGTAGAACCTCTGTTGAGTGAGTCGTAGTCAATGAAACGTAGTTGGAAAAAGAGGTATTCAAACGCAAAAGGCTGTTTCGAGCGAACAATTAGTGTGTTATCCGAGGGCCAACATGGTGTAGGGATTCTGAACACAGAACCAAGTGTTCCTACCCTCCCCGTAAGCAGAATAGGCTTTTTGGTGAGCGGTTCGTGAACGTAACCCATGGGTCCGTTGCCGCCCCAGAGAGGAATTGGTGCCTCGCGGGACCATTCGGTGAACCTTACTTGGGGCCGCTTGCCACTTGTTATCTCGGCCAGCTCACCAAGTGTACCCACCTCCCACCCCTCCGGGATCTCGCCGAGTTCGGAGTCAACGAGCCGGGCGGGGAACAAGTGATCGAAAGCGCAGCTTTCGATCACACCCTCACCCCCAACTCCTCTCCCAGGGGGAGAGGGGGGTAGTGCGTCGACGATGCGGGTAAGTACGGACTGCGGGTCTTCGAAAAGCTCCTCATTCGTAAAACGCAGGACTCTGAATCCTTGTGATTCCAACCAAGCATCCCGTTTGTGGTCTCTCTTTCGCCTTTCGGCATGAACGCCACCGTCCAGTTCCACAACCAGCCGATGTTCATGGCAGTAAAAATCTACAACATAGTCCGCAATTTGGTGCTGGCGCCGAAACTTCAGCTGCATGAAGCGCCGATCACGAACAAGCTCCCAAAAAAGTTCTTCTGCAGACATTTGTTTGCGGCGCAGTTCTCGGACCGTTTTCACCAACCCTGCAAAGTCATACCATCCCCGATAATTTGGCCGCCCTTTCTCCCCTTGGGAGAAGGGGACGGGGGATGAGGGTTGATTTCGAGCCCGGGCGGCGTTGCGACGCACAGGCTCGAAATCAATGAACCATGATTTGAACAAGGCGCGGGCCATGGCCTCGAGCGTCTCGCTCATGCGCCGGTTCAGCTCGATCTTGTCGTCCAGCGTGCCGAGGATGTGGGCGATGGCGCGTTGTTCGGAG
>OGCI01000295.1_pt1 | contig 62639 bp, 46 predicted proteins | sample 1570021 | NCBI WGS metagenome assembly OGCI01 (sample SAMN06264664, study PRJEB24512) | hot springs metagenome | isolation source: Hot spring water | place: South Africa: Tshipise | collected 2015-06-21
GTTGGGCATCGCCCTCACCACGCGCGGTGCGCCGCCCAGACGCTCCTCGATCCGCGCCGTCGGCACCCCCGCCGCCACGCTCACCACCGTCACCGCCGGCTCGATCGCCCCCCGGATGCTGTCCAGCGCCGCGCCCATCGCTTGGGGCTTCACCGCCAGCACGATCACGGCGGCCCCCCGCACCGCCGCCGCGTTGTCCGTTCCGCCGACCACCCCCAGTTCGCGCCCGAACCACACCGCCCGCTCCGGACGGACGTCGCTCACCCGCATCGCCGAGGCCGGCATCCCCGTCCGCAACAGCGCCCGGATCAGCGCCTCGGCCATGTTGCCCGCCCCGATCCATGCGATCGGGTCCATCCCCAGCGCCTCGCCGTCCATCCTCATGGAGCCTCCTCCGCTCCCTCCGACGGCCGCCACGGACGGCCGCGCGGGCCGAAAATGTCCGTGCCGATCCGGACCATCGTCGCGCCCTCCGAAATCGCCACCTCGAAATCGCCCGACATCCCCATGGACAACTCCGGCAGCGCCGCCTCCCGATCGCCTGCGCACCGGTCGCGCAACTCGCGCAAGGCACGAAAGAACGGCCGGGACGCCTCGGGGTCCGCGGCCCACGGCGGGATCGTCATCAATCCCACCACCTCGATGTGCCGCAGCCCGTCGGCGACCTCCAGCGCCACCGGCACCGCCGCCGGTTCGAAGCCGTGCTTCGACCGCTCGCCGGAGACGTTGACCTCCAGCAGCACCCGCGGTCGCCGCCCCTCCTCCGCCGCGATGGCGTCCAGCCGGCACAGCAAGTCCACCGAATCCACCGAGTGAATGACGCTGAACAGCCGCACGGCCGGGCGCGCCTTGTTCGACTGGAGATGCCCGACCAGGTGCCAGTCCAGGTGCGAGGGGCAGAGGGGGATCTTCGCTGCGGCCTCCTGCACCCGGTTCTCGCCGAACACCCGCAGCCCGCACGCGGCCGCCGCCGCCACCGCTTCTGGCGGATGCGTCTTGGCAACCGCCACCACCCTCACCGAGTCTGGCGCGCGCCCCGCCGAGGCGCACGCCGCAGCGATCCGGCGGCGGACTCGCTCGACACGCTCCTCTATGGAATTCGAGGCGTCCATCCTGGAATTCAGCCGACGCATTCGCGCCGGCCGGCGGCTATGCTCGATATCGCCGCCGGCGATGTCAACCGCGGCCGCTGACGCCAGGTGGGCTTCCACGGACTGCCCCCCTCGCGTATAGTGTCCTTGTGAGGCGCGGCTCCGTCACCCTCGCGGCCGCGGCCCTTGGCGTCGTCGGCCTCGTCGTATGGGCGGCGGTGTTCCACAACGTGGAGGTGTCGCCGCCGGGGCGGGTGCGCCTGCGCTGGTCGGGCGTCACGGGGGAGGTCCACCACATCCAGCGCACCTTCGATTTGGGCCACCCCTTCTCCACGATCGCCGCCCACGTGCCCGCCGAGCCGCCGGAGAACGAGTTCGTAGACGACGCCGGTGACCCTCCGCGCGTGTTTTACCGCACGGTGGCCGATCCCGAAGCGCTCTCCTGGATGCAGCATGCGCACGATGCGCAGCGCACCGGCTACGCGCCGCGGGCCCCGCCGCATCCGTGGCGATGGGCGTGGCAATGGAACGGGTCCGACGCGACGGGCGGAGTGGCGGCCGGCAAGATCGCGCTGCCGCGCAACGTCCAGCCGATCCTCGGCGGAGGCCGGGTGTACGTCGCGCGCGGCGCCACGGGCATCACCGCGCTGGACGAGGTCACTGGCGCGCCGCTGTGGACCGCCAGCCCCGGCGGGGCCATCAACTCCTCGCCCGCGTACGATCCCGAACGGCCGGCGCTGTTCGTCGTCTCGGCCAACGGGCGGTTGTACCGCCTCAATCCGACGAACGGCGCGACCACCGGCTCCGTCCTCATCGGCCAGGGCAGTTCGCTTCCCCTGCCGCCCGCGCGCATTCGCAACCGGGTGTGGGTTTCGATGGGCCGGAACGTGGCGGCGGTGAATCCCGACACGTTGGAGATTGTCTGGAGCTACAACGCCGGAGCCGCGGTGCACACGCCGCCGGCCTATTCCGGCTCGCGCGACTGCGTGGTGGTATGCACCGAGGACCTCTTCGTCCACGCCATCCGCAACCGCAATGGCACGCGCCTCTGGCGGGTGAAACCGAGCGTGCACCAACCCGACGAAGACCATTCGTACGCGAACGGCTGGCCGGCGATCGCCGAGCGGTATGGTCTGGTCCTGGTGCGGCAGCGCATCCATTGGGACTACCTTTGGAACGACGCGTTCGGCGTGCCGAACAACGCGGCCATTCGCGCCGCCCTGAACGCGAGCCCAGAATTGCGCTGCCATTTCGCCCTGCGCCTGGACGACGGCGCCGTGGCGTTCGACATCAACAACGGCCTCGGAGGCTTCGGCGACGGCGGCTACATGCCCATCGGCTCGATGCCGGTCATCCGCACTTTCCCCGACGGCTCGCAGGTGGCCCTGAACGCCGTTCGCGGCGACCCCCGTTACGACGCGCGTTGGGATTCGCACTTCGGCGAGATCATGCTCTCCGCCGACACCGTGCCCGGCCTGCAACCCGGCGACGTGCGCTGGACCCGCCACGGCAACGGACCTTCGGACGACGATTTTCTGCTCACCGATGAGCAGCCGTTCATCTCCGCCGCCGGCGATTACCTTTTCGGCAACCATTGGCTGGTCACGTACGCCCTCCGCGTGACCGATCGCGGTCCGGCGCGCGGCTCTTTCGCCAACAAGATCGAGACCGCCAATCTCTCGTGGTTCATCGTTTCCCAGGGCGCGTGCGGCCCGTGCGGATTCTCGCCCACGCACTATTGCGCCGCCGGCCTTTACGAAGACCCGTCCTGCTCACGGCGGTATGCGGGCGGGTTTTACGTCTGCTACAACCAGGGCGAAATCCATGACGCATACTGGACCGAATACGGCTGCGTCGTGGCCACGCCCGAACGGCTGATCGTGCGCGACACGACGGGCGCCATTTTCTGCCTCGTCAGCGGCAACCCGAACAACACGCCGCCCGCCGGCATGGGTGGCGGTTCGGCGGGGCAGGGAGACGTCGCCTTCGTCATGCCAACGGCCGCACCGGCGTCCGCGTTCGAGCCCACGGCGACAATATCGACGGCGGACAGGGAAACGGACGTTGAGGCGGTTCGCGAAGGCGCGTTGGCCTATGTGTTCAACAACGGCAAGGCCATTTTGCTCTCCTTTGAGTTTCCCCATCAGGGCCACTTCAAGGCGCTCATCCGCGAACCCTTCTGGCCGCTTTTTGACGGGCTTGGAGTGGAACTCGGCCGCAACCGGGCGACTCCATATACGGAAGGGACGCGAGTCCGTGTGCGGGGCGTGCTGAAACGCTATCAGGGCGATCCCGCCATCTACGTGGAATCGCCGGCACAGATCGAGATCTTGCCAAGGTCGACATGAAACCCGCCGTTCAGCGGTCACATCGCCACGGCCATCGTCGCCGGTGGATGGCGCTGGCGGTTGCGTGTTGCGTGCTCCCATGCGCCTCGGTGCGGGCACAGAATCTCCTCGGCAATCCGGGATTCGAAAGCGGAGTCTTGAGCCCCTGGACCGTCGCAGAGGGCAGCCCGACGATCGTTTCGGAAGGCGCTCGGAGCGGCACGAGAGCCGCGCGCCTGCCCAACGCCCGCCTGCGCCAGGGATGGATCACCGTCGTGCCCGGCCGCTCCTACAAAGCTTTTGCCTGGGTGCGCATCGTCTCCGAAAGCGGCCATGACTGGGGCGGATCGTATGTCTCGGTGATGGACTCGAACTGGCGGACGCTGGGCACGACCGAGACGCTCCTGCGCGCAACGCACGGCGGGGAGTGGTTCAAGGTGGCGTTCCGCTTTACGGCCACCACGCCGAGCGTCCTGTTCGAGGTTGGCTATTTCGGCGGCAGTGGCCGCACGCAGGTGCTGCTCGTGGACGACTGCGCGCTGCTCGAGGCCGGCGGCGCGAATCAGCCGCCGCAGATCGGGGTCTCGCTCACCCCGACCCATATCACCGCACCCGCGACGCAGGGGTATCAGCTCCTGGGCGACGATCCCGACGGAGCGATCGTTCGCGTTGTCTGGGAATTCGGCGACGGCACGCGCGCCTTCGGGTGGAGCGGGACGCGACACGTCGGCGTTCCCGGCGGATTCACGGGCCGCGTGACGGCACTGGACGACGAAGGCGCGGTCGCGCACCACGAGTTTACGTGGAACGCCACGCGAACCGGTTGGCCGCAGGTGACCATCGTCACCGGACCTGGAGAGGGGGCCACGGTCAGCACGCCGACCCTGGAGATCGGCGGCACCTCGAGTGGCGCCACCCAGGTGGTGGTGAGCACCGATCGAGCGTTTTGGGGCGAGGCCACCGGGACGGCCTCGTGGAATGCCCAGGTGCGCCTCGCGGCCGGATGGAATCGCATTACCGTGCAGGCGCGCGCGGCCTCGGGCGCGCTGGACACGGCCACGCGCCGTGTTCGGTATGTGCCGGCGGGCACGTTCCGCATCGGCGGCCTCACGGCGCCGGCCGCCGTCCAGCGTTGGGACCCGTTGGAGATTTCATTCGAACTCGAAAACTCCGCGGCCACGCATCCGCAATTCCCTTACGATCCCGCCCCGCCGCCGGGACTGGGGTGGGTGGATGGCGTGAGCGTAGAGGGCCTGTTCACGCCGGACAACTGGCGCACGGTCTATCGTCGTCCGGCCTTTTTGTTTCAGCCGTACCAGCGCGATCTGCGCGGCGGCGAGGAGTGGCTGTATCCGTCGGGCCCGCCTCGCTGGCAGGTGCGATTCGCGCCGCCGCAGCTCGGCGAATGGAAATACCGCATCGAGGCGAGGGAGGCGCGCGGCACAGCCGCCTCGGAGGAGAGAAGCTTCACCGTCACCTCGCCGACGCGCCCCACCAACCGCGGGCCGGTGCGCGTCTCGCCCACGGACCCGCGTTACTTCGAATTCGCCGACGGCTCCACATTCCTGGGCGGCGGCCACGGCATCGGATTTGCCGATCATCTCTATTCGTACGATGCCGTCGCCAAGTTCGATGCCATCGGCGCGGGCAATCAACATTTCTTCCGCTGGTGGATCTCCGGCCACCTGTGGGGCTCGGCCTGGCAGCCGTGGGCGTCGCGCACCCTGCCCTACGAGGGCACCGTACCCCCGACCGGTCTCACGGTCGACGCCGCCTACGCCGACGGGCTGGCGGCCTGGCGGCTGGACGCCGCCAACCCGATTCTCTTTCAAGGGTTCATGAGCGAGCGCGCGGCGTTGATTCCGGGGCGCACCTACGAGGTGCTGATTCGCTGGTGCACCCGCAACGTCTCCGGGCCGGCCGTCTCGGGGCGGCCTTTCGGCGTATGCGTGAAACGCACCGGCTGGCCCGAGCCGGGCGAAACGCACCCCATTCCCGCCACGGTCTCGCACGTCAACGGCGACACGCCGTGGCACGTCGCGCGCGGCACGTTCGTCGCTTCCGATCATCTGCTCGAGAATTTTGCGATGATCCTCGAGAACACGACCGGCGGCGTGGCGTATGTGGACGAGTGCATCGTACGCGAGGTGGCGCCCGACGGCACGCGCGGCCCGAATCTGCTGCGGACGCCCCGTGCGAATTCGCACGCCACGTTCGACCCGCGGCGCGGTGCGGGCCTCGATGCGATCCTTCGCGAAGCCAACGACCGCGGTCTCTATTTCAAGCTGGTGATCAGCGAAAAAGCGGAATACCTGCTCAACCGCTTCGCGCCCACGGGACTGCCCGATCCGCACGGCAACTACTTCAACGAAGGGCCGGGCTCGCCCACGTGGTGGTTGCACGCGGCGTACTGGCGTCACCTCTTCGCCCGCTACGGCGCGTTTCGCTCGGTGCATTCATGGGAACTCGTCAACGAAGAAGCGCCGGGCTTCGGCGACCACTTCCGGCTCACGGCCGAGCTTGCCCGGCAGGCCGCGGCGGACGGCAATCCCCATCCCGCCTCCACCTCCACGTGGGCCAGCCTGGCGGAAGGGGCGTGGAAACACCCGGAGAGCGCCGCCATCTCCTACGCGGACTTCCACTGCTACGTCCACGGCACCGGTTGGATCGAACCCCGCGCAGAACTCGCGGCCGACTCTGCGCGCTTTTTTGTCGAGTACGACCGCGCCGCCGCCGCGGCCGGATTCGGGAAACCCGTCGTCTGGGGCGAAATGGGCATCGATGCCGGCGCCGGCTCCACCGACGACGAAGAACCGCGCCTGGCGCAGGACGCGCAGGGCATCTGGCTGCACAAAATCCTCTGGGCGCGCTGCGGCCCCGGCGGCGTTTATCCGTTGTATTGGTGGACCGACAACATCTTCAACCGCGCGCTTCACCCCCGTTTCGGAGCCTGGCATCGCTTCATGGCGGGCGTTCCGCTGTCCAACGGCCACTACCGAGACGCCCAGGCTACGGCCTCGCATCCCGACATCCGCGTGCTCGGCCAGAAAGACATCCAGAACGGCCGCGCCCATCTGTGGATCGATCACCGCGGCCACACCTGGCGCAGGGTAGTGGATGGACAGGCGGCCACACCACGCAATGCCGACATTGCCGTGACGTTGCCGGGTGGCCGGCGTGGATATCGGGTCGAATGGTGGGACACGCAGGCCGGCGCGCTCCTTCGGGTGGAGCACCGGATGGCCGACGGGGCCGGTGTACTCCGGTTCGCCGTCAGCGGCCTCGCCACGGACACGGCTGTAAAAATCGATCCGTTGCCTCCCATTCAGTCGTGGCGGCTCGACCGTTTTGGCACGATCGAAAACGCCGGGCCCGCCGCAAACGAGGCCGATCCGGACAGCGACAGGATGGTCAACCTCTGGGAGTATGCGTGGGGGGCTGATCCGTTAACGCCGGATGCCGGACGGCTTCATCCGCCCGGCCTGGCGATTGGAGAAGCCGGAGGCTACTTCACGCTCACATACAGACACTCCAAGCAGGCCACCGACCTCGACCTGGTGGTGGAGGCCTGCTCCTCACTGACGGTCGGCGACTGGTCGTCGCAGGGGTTAGTGGAGATCAGCCGCGCGGACGCAGGCGAGGTGTGGCTCGTAACCGTCCGCGACGCCGTGCGCATGGCGGATCACGTCAGCCGCTTCCTACGGCTGGTCGCGTCAAGTTGGTGAGCGCAGATCCCGGTATCGAGATCGCCTCCCCAGAGCGCCGGCACGGATGGGGTGACGCCCCCCATGGCCTTTGGCCCCCCACACTTTGAACACCGTAAAGCGCCCGGTCCCACACGGACCATCGTCTTCGGCAGGCTGGCGCAAAGAGCCGGAGGTTTGGCCTCCGAAGTCATCTCGACCGTTCGTTCGGCGGCGGACGGAGGGCGCGTTCGACGCCAGCCTTAATCAAGCCAGATTCGGTGGGAGGCGCGGTCAACGACCCTGGTCGCCACGAGGACCGTAAACGTGGCCGTGAAGGCCTAAGCAGCCACGATCTTCCAATTCGGCGTTATCGTCGTTGAAAATCAAATTCTGCACATTGCGGTCGGCGCCGAGCGTGGTGCTGAGATTGGCGGCGCCGGGATTGTACAAGACCACAACGCCGGGAAAGCTGACTGTGTTGCCGACCCAGTTGGCTGCCGTGCCTCATGCGTCGCTGGAATCGCCGTCCGCGACGTTCGTCTGCCCGACGGGACGATCCCGGATGGCTCTACTGTCCCCATCTCGCAAGGCAGCCGCTCGGCCGGATCCCGGGTGACCTCCACATGGCGGCGCCCGGGTCCGCACGGCCCTCGAGGCAGACCCCGCTCGTGCCGGCCGCAGCTCCGCAGCGCTTAAGCCCGGCTTCGTCCTGCTGCGCTATGAAGGGAATCGTGGCGGAGAGGGGGGGATTCGAACCCCCGATACCGGCTTTACACCAGTATAACGGTTTAGCAAACCGCCGCTTTCAGCCACTCAGCCACCTCTCCGCGGCGCAATCGCTGGCGCCCCTACGGTACGGGCGGGCGACAGCGTTGGCAAGCGCCGCCCCCCGTGCGTTTCGGCGGTTCAATGGTACGATGTGGCCATGAACACACGTCGCTCCCGCGTCCGGTCGGTCGCGTTGTCCGTCGGCGGTTCGGACAGCAGCGGCGGGGCGGGGGTGCAGGCCGACGCGAAGGTCTTTTCGATGGCCGGCCTCCACGCCGCCACCGCGCTGACCTGCATCACGGCGCAACGCCCGGGCCGGGTGAGCGGGGTTCATCCGGTTCCGCCGGAACTGGTGGAATCGCAGATCGAGGCAGCCGCGGCGTCCGGGGTGTCGGTCGTGAAGACCGGCATGTTGTTTTCTAAACCGATCATCGCAGCCGTCGAGCGGGCGCTGCACCGACTCGGCGCCCCCGTCGTCGTGGATCCCGTGATGGTCGCCGCAGGCGGAGACCCCTTGCTGCGCCCGGATGCGCTGGCGGCCATGCGGGCGCGCATTGTGCCCCTGGCCGCGATCGTCACGCCCAACTTGCATGAGGCCACCCTTCTGCTGGAGCGGCCGATCGGGCCCGACGACGACCTGGCGGACGTGGCCCGAGACCTGGCCGTCCGCTACGGTCGCGCGTTTCTGCTCAAGGGTGGCCACCGGCCAGGCCGCCGTATCGAGAACGTCTTCCACGACGGCCGGCGAGCGCGTCGGTTCGTGTCCCGGCGCGTCGCCGGGGTGTTCGACCACGGGGCCGGATGCCTTCTGGCGGCGGCCGTCGGCGCTGCGCTGGCGCTGGGCGCCGCGCCGGCGGAGGCGGCGGCCGTCGGCGTCCGCGCCGCCGAGGCGGCGTTCGCGGGGGCCCGCCGCGTCGGCAGGCTCCGCCTGCCCGATCTCCTCGCTGCATGGCCGCCTCCTTGAACGCTGGCGCGAGCCTGCCGCGGCCGCTGGTCGGACTGGCGATCTCCACGGCCGCCGGCATCGCGGCGGGCACCCTCCTGCCCCTGCGCTCGCCGATGTTCATGGCGGCGGCAGCGGTCGCTGCGACGGTCTTTGCGCTGCTCGCCCGCGGCAACGGGGCATCGAGCGGCCTTCTCCATCTGGCCGCGGCGCTGACGGCCTCCGGCCATGCGTGGCTGTCCCGTCCCGGGCGGGCGCCGAACGAGTTGCACCACCTGCTCGAGCGGCCCGGCCAGTTCATGGAGGTGGTGGTGCGTGTCGCCGGCTATCCCGTCCGGCTGTCCCCGGGCGCGGAGTCGGAGCGGAGCTGGTTCCGGTTTTCGGCCGTTCCGGAATCGGTTCGCGTCGCGGAGGACCGGTGGCGGACGGCGGGCGGGCGGATCGAGGTCCGGATGCCCGTGTCGGCGGAGGTGCCGCCACCTCAGTACGGTGATCGCTGGCATGTGGGGATGGTGGTGCGGCTGGGGCCGGACGGCCGGCTGGGCGGTGTCGTCCACAGCCGCGCGGTAAGGCTGGCCCCCGCCCGGACCGAGGGGCTTTTACGTCGGATCTATGCCCAACGCGAGCGATCCCGGCGCGCCCTGTTTCATGGCGTCGACGGCGGCTCCCGCGCAGCCGGTATCGCCGGGGCGCTGGTGTTGGGGTATCGGGAGGACGTGCCGGCGGATGTGCGTGAGCTGTTTCTTCGGACGGGCACGGCGCATGTCTTCGCGATCAGCGGTCTGCACGTCGGCATCGTCGGGGCGGTGCTGGCGGGACTGTTGCGGCTGGCAGGCGTGCCAAGGCGGTGGTGGGCGGCGGCGATGGTGCCGTTGCTGGCCCTGTACACGGCAGCCACGGGCGCGTCGGTCAGCTCGATGCGCGCCTTCACGATGGCCGCGGCGTGGTGGCTGGCGCCGATCTTCCGGCGCCGGCCGGATCCGCCGTCGGCCCTGGCGCTGGCCGCCGTCGCGATTCTGCTGGCCGCGCCGGCGCAGATCGCCGAACCTGGATTCTGGTTCTCTTTTCTAGTAGTGGCCGCGTTGTTGGCGACGGGCCGGACCTCCGCTCCGGCGGGCGAGCCAGGGGTCGGCGCGCCGGCGGCGTGGCGTCTGGCGGCGAGGGTAGCGGACCTCGGCCGCGCGTCGCTGGCGGCATGGTGCGCCTCCACTCCATTGACAGTGTACTTAGGCAACCAGGTGGCGCCGGCGGCGGTCGTCGGCAACCTCGTGGTCATCCCCGCCTCCTTCCTGATCGTGCTGACGGGCTGTCTTTCCTTGCTGGTCCACCCCATCGCGCCGGCGGTTTCGGCCGCGTTGAATCGAGCCAACACGAGCTTCGCGGGCGGGCTGATCGCCGTCGTCGAAGTGCTGTTCGACGCGCCGGGATCGCATTGGTTCGTCCGCGCGCCGCCGCTATGGGGTATCGTTTTGGCCTACGGCGCGATGGCGGGTTGGCGTGTGCTCGAGGGCCGGCCACGCCGGACGTTGGCGGCGGCCGCGGCGGCCGTCGCCCTTGCCGGCGCCACGCGCTACGCCACGGACTCGGCGACGGTGATCCGGTTGCCGCCGGCCGCGTTGGCGCCGGCGATCCTGGTGGACGCGCCGGGCGAGCGCGGCGACTGGTTAATCGATCCCGGTCCCGCCTGGAGGTCGGACCGGCTGCTGCGGTGGCTGCGGACGCGCGGGGTGGATCGGCTGGAGGCGGTCGTGCTGACGGTGCTCGACGCGGACCACGCCGGCGCGGCGGAGGAGGTTCTCCGGCGAGTGCGGACGAACCGCGTGCTGTTGCCCGCCACATCCGCCCGATCGGCGCCGGTGCGAGCCATGATCGACCGGTGGCGGAACGCCGGCGTGCCGATGGAGTCCGTCGCCGCGGGCGACGCGGGATATCTGCGCGGCGGGGCGGAATGGCGGTGCTTTCACCCGCCGCCGGACGCCTCCTTTCGGCGGACGGCCGACGGAGGCCTCTGGCTTCGCCTGGCGCTGGGCGGCTCGGCCGTGTTGCTGGCGGGCCCGGCGACGGAGATCCAGCGGTTGTACGCCACGCGGCAGCCCCACGGCGCCGCGGCCACCGTGGTGGTCATGGACCGGGCGCCGGCGGAGGACGACGCAGAGTGGCTGGTTGAGTGGCGGCCGACCACAACGGTGATCCGTGCCCCGCCGCCGGCATGGTCGGGGGTTCGGGCTGTGCCGTCGGTCGCGATCTTCCCCGAGAACGATTGGAGCCTTCCCCTGCGCTGAGGGGTTGCGTCAGGGGATCGCGGAAGACAGGCGGTCGAGAAGCTGGCGGAACTTCGCCTCGCCGCGCAACGGCGCCAGCTCCGGCCGTTCGAGCCACCGCCGGGCGGTGGGATGGTCCACCATCGCCACCGCGCGATCGAGCGCCTGCAGCGCCACGCCGTTCTGACCGAGATTCGAATGAGCCCCAGCCAGATAAAACCACACCGGTGCGGAAGGGGCCTGCTGGGCCATGTTCTCGAGCACGGCCGCCGCCTCGGCCCACCGGCGCTGGCGCACCAACGCGGCGGCGTACGTCAATCCGATTTCGGCGTCGTCCGGGTTCTGGCGCAGAAGATTTGCGAGCATGCCGGTGGCCGCCTCCAGTTCGCCGAGGCGGTAGTGGAGCAGCGCCAGGTTACGGCGGGCCAGCAGGTAGGCGGCGTCGAGCTCTACGGCGCGCCGGAAGGCCTCGCGGGCCTCGTCGTATTGTTCGCGCCCTGCCCGCGCAACGCCGAGGTTGTTCCATAAACCGGCAAGTGCGGGCCAGCGCGACGTCAACTGCTCGAAGGCCTCCTCCGCCCGCGCGTAGTCCCCCATTCGCAGATGGCACAGCCCGACCAGCTCCCGAAGTCGGCGCGACTCGGGAAAGACCTTCAACGCCTGCTCGTAGCCGTTCAATGCGGCGACCCAATCGTCCTCCGCCTCGGCCCTCTCGGCGCGCCGCAGGTGAACCGCCGCCGTCTGGATGACCTTCGGCGTCAGATCCGCCGGCGCGGTCGACGCCAAGAGGGGCGGAAGCGCGCCGACGTCGCTCACCATCTCATCCAGGATGAGACGCAGATCGGGATCGAGGCCGGTTTCCGCGGGCCGCGACGGCGGTTCCCGCACTTGGGTCATTTCGTCGGCAGCGGGAACAGGGCGACGGCGATAGTAGGTCAATTCGCGGTACTGGTAGACAGCCAAGCCGATCAGAATCCCAAACAACGCCAGGATGGAAAACGCGACGAACCACGCCCCCGCGCGCTCCGCGGGCGTGGAGACGTTCCACCACACCCGCCACGGCCGCGGTCGGGCGGTCGCGTCAAGCCCGGTCGGTCTGGGCTGCTGCGTGTAGATGTCCCTGGACACGGGGCTCATGGCCTCCTGTGGCCCCCCGCCTCCCCGCGCCGTTCAGCTTATACCATCCGAGACCCGCGCTCAACTTGGCGAAGGATTATTGCTGGATCACCGTCGTGGACCGGGTCGTGCCGCCCGAGGTCACGCGGACGGTCTGCGTCCCCGTGACGTTGGCCGCCACGTAGATCACCGTGGAGCCGCTGCCGTTGATCGCGCCGAGGGTGGGCACGGTGACGCTCCACGAATAGGATCCCGTCCCGCCCGAAGCCGTAAAGCTCGTTGAGCTGCCCCGGGCGACGGTGATGACGCCGGAAGGATTGATCACGAGGTTCCCCCCACCCCCGCCGCCGTTGGTCGGCACGGTGGCCTGCCCGTAGACGGTGCCGTACAGCGTCGCCTCGATCCATGTGCCCCTCATCGTCGCCGTCGAACCGGAAACATCGACCGTCGCCTGGAGGACGCCGGCATGGCCGGCGGTGGTGCGGCCCTCGAGGGTGATCGTCGCCCGCGATCCCGTCGCCGATCCGATCCGGCCGCGAAACACGAGGCCGTTGTTGTCCACGCCCTCGATCCGGTCGCCGTTCTGAAGGATGTTCATGGTCTTGATCGGCGCGCCGCTGTTTTGAGACACGAGCCGGCCGCCAGGATTCGCGTAGAAGCCCGCCAGCAGGATGCCCACTTCGCGGCTCACATCCTCCGGCGACCCGATCTCGCACCCGACCGCCAAGGCCATCGCCATCGCGATGGCTGCCGCCCGACGGACCCACGCCCTCGTCTTCATGCCCGGTTCTCCGCGGGATACCCGCGCCGCCACTCTATGCGGCGGGGCGGCGCAGCGCAACCGGGCCGGGTTGTGAAGCGCTTCCGTCGCCTTGAATGCCGCGGAAAGGTACCATGGCGCGGCGGCCTGACGAAGACCCTGCGCGGCATCGGCGACGACCTGCTCGCCCGCCTGTCGGATCTCGATGGAGGTATCCTCAAGAAGACCGCTACAATCCGACGATTGATCCCGCGGGGGCCCAGTTCGAACGCGCTGAACGTCCGCGGGCTGACGCGACTGGAAATGGAGCACCGCCGTGCGATCTGGAATCGGGTGCGGCAGTTGCGCCGCACGTCTGGCGGCGCGGGACTGTTCCTGCTCGACACCGCGCCGCAGCTGGGCGTGCGCATCTCCCGGCTGTTGACCGGCACACACCGGTTGACTCGCGCTGAGGCCCCCCGGTCCGGCCGCCCGGTGCTGTGGACGAATCCCGGTTCCGCGCCGCCTGCCTCCGCTGTGGGCAGTGCATCGCGGAATGCCCGGCCGGTGTCCTCGTCTCCGACCCCGGGGAGGCCGGATGGACGTCCTGGTGCACGCCCAAGCTCACCTTCGAATCGGACTACTGTCGGGAAACGTGCGTCCGCTGCACACGCGTGTGCCCCAGCGGCGCGCTGCCCCGATGACGGTGGAGGAGAAATGCCGCCGCCCTGTGGGGCTGGCCCGCGTGGATCGAAACACATGCCAGTTTCCGAACGGCGGAGAATGCACAAGTTGCGTGGCCGCCTGCCCTTGGGAGGCGGTGATGGTCGCCGGAGACGGATTCGACTCCCACATCCAGGTAGACTCTGAACGCTGTACTGGTTGCGGCGCGTGCGAGGCGGTCTGTCCGGTTCGGCCGTCGCGCGCCATCGTTGTCAATCCCCCCATCCAGGCCGACCGATTCCACAACTGACAACGGGACACCGCGCGGCACAGCTAGCGAACTATGCCATCAATATATTCTTCATAAATGATTTACGACAACACCATATGTGCCCGCCATATGTGCCTGTCCCCATTTTCCGACCGGGGAACGGAAAAAAGTGAAATCACAACTTTCCAAGGATTGGAAAACTGAAGGAAAAAATCTTCCAAGCATTGGAACTTTTGCCTGTCGGTCATCGCATGATGGGTCAGGGGCGGCATGGCGAGATATGATCGGAGGCCCGTGCCGGCAATGCGTCGGGGGGCTTGAGCAAGTGACCGGAGGGGGTCCCGTGCAGTTTTCCCTGCATGTCGCCACTCCCTTCCGCTTTGTTTAGCCGGCTCTCTGCTGCCCGCCCCTGTTCGCCGTAGGCAGCGCGCCGACCTTGCCTCTCCCTGCTTTCCGTTCGCACCGTCTGCCTCCGGCTGGCCGCAGCGCCGGTCCCGGGGGGACCCAGTGCCTGTCCCTACTTCTTTCGTTCATGATGAATGGCATGGCGTAAAGGGACATAGTGCCTGTCCCCATTCCCGATTCCAGCGGAGAAATATACGATGCGGGCAAAGGCGCTAGGCGCCGGTTACGGTGGGGTCAACCGCGCCGGGCACGGCGGCCACTTCCGCTCTGCCGCCAGGCGCATGCCGGTTGAACTTGACGGAAACGATCTGGGAGACGCCCCGCTGTTCCATCGTCACCCCGTACAGGATGTCCGCCGCCGCAATGGTCTGCCGGTTGTGGGTGATGACGATGAACTGCGACTTCGCAAGGAACTCCTTCACCAAGGAGACAAACCGGCCGATGTTGGAGTCGTCAAGCGCCGCGTCCATCTCGTCGAGCACACAGAAGGGGCTCGGTTTGATCGCGTAGAGCGCGAACAGGAGCGCGACGGCGGTCATCGTGCGTTCCCCGCCGGAGAGCAGGGAGATCGACTGCAGCTTCTTGCCCGGGGGACGGGCGACGATCTCGATGCCAGACTCGAGGACGTCCGCCTCGTCCACCAGGACCAGCCGCGCGCTGCCGCCATGGAAAAGGCGGGCGAACATTTCGCCGAACTTTTCGTTGACGCGGTTGAACGTCTCTCGGAACATCTCGGTCGCCTGCTGGTTGATGCGGCGGATCAGATCCTGCAGTTGGTCGCGGGACTTGAGAAGGTCGTCCTGTTGGGCGACGCGGAACTCGTATTCCTTCTCGAGTTGCTCGCACTCCTCGATAGCGACCATGTTGACCGGCCCCATGGACTGGAGGCGTGCGCGCAGCTCGGCGACCCGCGACTCCCACGCCTCGAGATCCTCGTCCGGCGGGAGATCGGCGCCTTCCGGCCGCGGCGCCGCAAGGATTTCCTCGGCCGAGCCGAGCCGGTAATCGGCCACCGCCCGGTCCGCGAGGTTTTGCCGGCGCATCCGGGCCTCGGCGACCTCGACGTCGAGCCGGCCCCGCCGGTCGCGGATCTCGTTCAGCGCCTCGCGGGCATGCCGCAATTCGGTTTCGACAGCCTGGACAGCCAGGGACTGCTCGTCGCGCTCGCGTCGCAGTTCGGTCAGCCGTCCGGTGTGCAGCCGCTCCTCGTCCTCGAGCGGCTGCAGGCTGTCGCGGGCGGCGGCGAGGGCGCACAGGGATTCCTCGATGCGTCTGCGATGGCTTTCGCCGGTGGCCTCGCGTTCGGCCGCGTGCGCCTCGAGCTCGCGCGCCCGCTGCTCCAGGGCGGCGACCCGCTGGGCCAAGGCCTCCGCCTCGCGGCGCCGATCGGCGAGGGCGATGCGCGCGTCGGCGGTCTCGCGGGTCAGCGCAGCGCGCTCCTGCTCGAGCTGACGAAGCCGGTCGGTCTGCTCGGCCAACCGGGCGCGGGCCTCGCCTTGGCGCTGCCGGGCGGCGGCGAGGTCGGCGTGGATGGCCTCGCGGCGTTCGCGCACGGCGTGGTCGTCGTCCGAGAGCGCCTCCAGTTCGATGGCCACCGTTTCGGCCCGCCGGCGGGCCTCCTGTTCCTGTCGGGCCAGCACGGCCCCCTCGCCCTCGGCCATTGCCGCGGCCGTGCGGGCGACTTCCAGCACGCGCCGGGCTTCGGCGATCCCGCGGTCCAGATCCGCCATCCCGGCGCGCATCCGCTCCGTCGCGGCAGCGGCCTCGGCGCGACGCCGCTCGGCCTCGGCCCGTTCGGCCTCCATCTCATCGAGCTGTCGGCGCCGCGCCATCGGACCGGCGTCGGCCGCGCTGGGGTTCCACCATTCATGCGCGCCCCGTCCCGCCTGCAGCCGCCCGGCGGGCGTGACCCACGTCACCCCCGGCGGCGGCTCGGCCCCGTCGGTCAAGTTGGGCACCAGGTAGACCCCCTCCAACCACGCCTCCACAGCAGGCCGAAGGTCCGGCGGGCATCGCAGACGCGAGGCCAGCGAGACGGCATCCGGCCGGCCGGCTTCGGGCGGCGAACTGGCTCGCGTAGGCGGCGCCAACAGCCGGGCGGAGCCGTGGCCGCCGACCTCGAGCGCGGCCAGCAACGCCCGCGCGCCGTCAGCCGTCCGGACGACAAGCGCGTCGGCCCACGGGCGCAAGGCCGCCTCCATCGCCGGGCGGACTTCCGGTTCGGCCTCCAACAAGCCGGCCACGGGCCCGAGGACGTCGGCGCTCTCCGCCGACACTTCTCCGGCGGCGATCAGCCGGGCGCCGGGCGGAAGGTCGGACCGCAGGGCCTCCGGCGAACGCAACGGCTCGATGCGTGCCGACAGCGTGGCGACCTGCACCTCCAGGGCGGCCCTCTCCCGCTCCCCCTGCGCAAGGGCCGCTGCGGCCTCCGCGCGGCGGCGCAAGAGATCCTCCAGCTCCGCCTCCGCGGCGCGCAGGGCCTCGCGACGGACCGCCAGCTCGGAGGCGTTGGCGCCGCGCTGGCGCTCCATCTGTGAAAGCGCCTGTTGAAGCTGGGCCTGCTCGACGCGAAGGCGTTCGCGGCGAACCAGGTCGCCCTTCTCGCGAGCCTCGAGGTCGGCCAGCTCGTTGGTCAGACGCGCGATCCGATGATCCAATTCCACCGTTTCCGCGCGCAGCCGGTTCACCTCGCGCTGAACGGCCTCGTGATCGCGTTCGCGCTCGGCCAGGGCGGCCTCCGCGGCCGCGAGCGCGGCCTGGGCCTCCTGCCGCCGCCGGCCGGCCGCCTCCCGCTCCTCCGCCAGGCTCGCGCACTGCTGCCGGTGCTCTGCGGCCCGGGCGCGGGCGGCCTGGGCCTCACGCTGGACGTCTTCGATCAACCGCCGGTATTCGGCGATGCGCAGTTCGTGATGGGCGATCATCTCGGCCGCGTGGCTGCGCTCGGCACGGGCCTGTGCGGCGAGCTCACGAGTTTCCTCGGCCGCCCGCTCCAGCTCCGCCAGCCGCGATCGGCCCGCCTCGATCCTCGCCTCCGCCTCGCGGATCGTGGTGGCGATCGCCTCCTCACGTTCCACGAGGGCGGCGCGGCGCGCCTCCAGGGCTTCGCGTTCCCGGTCGAGCGCCTCGAGCTTACGCCGCACGAAGTGGAGATCGGTCCGTCGCAGCTCCTGTTCGAGTGCCTGGTAGCGGCGGGCCTTCCCGGCCTGCCGTTGCAGCGAGATGATCTGGCGCTTCGATTCGCGCAGCAGGTCGGCCAGACGGAGCAGGTTGGCCTCGGTGTGTTCGAGCTTCCGCATGGCCTCCCGCCGGTCGGCCTTGCACCGGCTGATGCCGCTGGCCTCCTCGAACACCTCCCGGCGGTCCTCGGGGCGGGAGCTGAGGATGAGATCGATGCGCCCCTGCTCCATCAGCGAGTAGGCGTTGGTGCCGATGCCGGTGTCGAAGAAGAGCCGCTGGATGTCCTTGAGCCGGCAGGGGGTGCGGTTGATCAAGTACTCCCCTTCCCCGCTGCGGTGGACTCGTCGCGTGATGGTGACCTCGTGGTAGTCGAGTCCGAGGGCTCCATCGCAGTCGGCGAGCGTAAGGCTGACCTCGGCCATCCCCATAGGCTTACGGGTGTCGGTGCCGTCGAAAATGAAGTCGGTCATGCCGTCGCCCCGCAGGGCGCGGGCGCTTTGCTCGCCCAGCACCCACCGGATGGCGTCGCAAATGTTGCTTTTCCCGCAGCCGTTGGGGCCGACGATGGCGATCAGGCCGGGTTCGAACTCCAGGCGCGTGCGCTCGGCGAAGCTCTTAAAGCCCGCCATCTCCAGGCGTTTTAGGTACAACGCACTCCCCCCGTCCGCCCGCCGGGGCGGCGGTTGCCGCGGCAGGCCGGTCTGGCTACATTCCACATGCGTTCAGGCTAGCATGTACGCGGCGCGCGGGGCAACCCGGCGGCCGCCATCCCGGGCGGAGGTTCGACATCGGCCATGGGGGTGCGACTGTCCATCGTGGTGCCCGCGCGCAACGAGGAGCGGCGGCTGGGGCGGATGCTGGACGCGTACCTTCCCCACTTCTGCCGGCCGGACCGCGCCGACACCGAGATCATCGTCGTCGTCAACGGCTCGACCGACCGCACCGCGGACCTCGCCCGGGCGGCGGCCGCGCGCTGGCCCTACCTAAGGGTGATCGAGGACCCCGCCCGGATCGGCAAGGGCGGCGCGGTCCTGCGGGGTTTTCGCGAAGCGCGGGGGGAACTGATCGGCTTCGTGGACGCGGACGGTGCGACGCCGCCGGAGGCGTTCGAGGACCTGGTCGGCCAGATCGGCGACGCCGGGGCCATCATCGCCAACCGCTGGGATCCGCGCTCGGACGTCTCGCCCCTCCAGCCGTGGCGGCGCAGGGTAGCCTCCCGGATCTTCAACGCACTGGTGCGGCTGCTGTTCCGCATCCCGATCAGCGACACCCAGTGTGGCGCCAAGTTGCTGAAGCGGCGGGCGATGGAAGACGTGATGCCCCATCTGGGCATCACGCAATGGGCGTTTGACGTGGACCTGCTCTTTCAGCTCCGGCGCCGCGGCCACACGATTCGGCAAGTGCCGACTGTCTGGCACGACGTCGCCGGCTCCCATCTTCGCGTGAGCCGGGCGGGGCTGGAGATGTTCGTTGCGGTCGTCCGCCTGCGACTGATCTACTCACCGTTCCGCTGGGTGGTCTCGCTCTACGACCGCACCCTCGGCCGGGTCATTCACCACCGCGTCTGAACTGCCGCCTCCCGTTCACGCATTCGCCGCCGGAGCAGGAAGGCCGCCGCCACCATGCCCAGTAGACCCAGCGTGGCCGGCTCGGGCACGACCGTCAGCGTCACGTCGTCGCCGTACCCCGTCAGGGTGCCGTAGTTGATCGTCAACTGGTTGACCCCCGCCGTGAAGGTCGTCCCCTCCGGCAGCCCCACGAAGATCGAGGAGTCGTAGGAACCCCATCCACTGACGATCGGGAAGACCGTGCCCAGCGGCAGGACGCCCGGCGCGCTCACCAGCAGGGTACCGCCGCCCGGACGGACTCCGCCTCCGGTCATCAGAACCTGGTCGTACGACAACGGTCCCAGCAGCTCCACGTCAAACGTGCCGCCGCTCTGGAACTCGAGGTCGCCTGCCAACGTCAACGCGCCAGGGCTGGCGCCCGGCGACAGCGTCGCGCCGTTCCCGACGATCAGCCCGCCGACCACCGTCCCGTTGCCCTTCAACGTCTGGCCAAGCGCCAGCGTCAGAGCGCCGGCCGCCGCGTCGAGCGTCGCCCCGGCGTCCACCTGGATGTTCGGGCTGGCCAGTGTGGCGCCCACCTGAAGACGCAGCGTGCCCGCCGCAACCGTCGTGTCCCCGTCGTACGTGTTCGCGCTGTGCAGCGCGAGAACCCCGGCGCCGTTCTTCACGAGCCCGGCCCCGGGTACGCCGGCGACGATCGAACCGACGACGTCCACGGCCACGCCGGAGGTGACGAAGAGCGTCGGAGTAGTGCGGAGGATCATCGTGCCCAGGAACGCCGCGCTGCGTCCCGCCGCGCCGGCGAACGCCATGTTGCCGCCGACGTTCACCGCACCGGTGACGACCGGCCGGGCCACGCTCGCCAGCTCAAACGTCGTCGTCCCCAGCGTGGTCAGCGAGTTCGCCACGCCGTATTCGGAGGTCGAGACCACAAACGTCAGGCCGTCGCCCATGTCGACCAGCGGCACGTAGGTGTCCGGGGTCGTCCCGCCCCGGCCAAGCCCATCCACCGTGAAGCCCCACACCCAGTTGCCGAACGACGGCCCGACTCCGCCGCCGCCCTGGCCGAGCCGCAGCTCGAACGAATGGTAGCCCGGCGACAGGAGCACGTTGGTGGTGTACAACTGGTTCCACGTGGTGTGGACGATCCGGTTCGTCCCGTCGAGCTGGAAGCGGACGTTGTCGTCAAAGGCTTTCGCGAACGTCGAAGTGACCGGCTGGTTGCCGGATACGAAGAGGTACCCCGAGTACACATACGTGCTGTTGTCAGGGAACAGCGACTGCGCCTCTCGCGTGTGCGCGTAAGCGGTGCCCAACCGCACGGTCGTGGCCGGATTCGCGGAATTGGTCTCGAACGATCCGCCCAGCCGGCCCTCGTACAGTCCCGCGGCGGTGAACCGCACCACGCCGGAGGTGACGGTGATCGGGGAGTTGGTCAGCGTCGGGCCCAGCGAGAGGGCCCCGCCGGCCGCCACCTCGACCGCGGAGGCCGGAGCGCTGTCGAGCGCCAGCACGCCGCCTTCAACTCGCACACCGCCGCTCATCGTGTTGGTGCCCACCGCCTGCAGCGCGGCGATGCCCGCGCCGACCTTGCGCAGCCGGATCGAGCCGACGGCGTCGTTGATCAGACCCGACCAGTACCGCGTGTCCCCATCGCCATCGCCGATCGTCAGCACCGAAGGCGTCGCGTTCGAGTTGACGATCCGCGCCCACTGCGAGCCCTCCAGCCAGTTGGCCCGCGGACTGTTTCCGTTCAGGTCCACGTACGTCCGCGTCACGACGCCGCCACGGCCGTAGCCGTAGGGGACGGCTTCGGACGACAGCAGCCGCAGCCGGCTGTTCTGCGAGGGCATGACCAGGTTGCCGCCGAAGGTGTTCGACCCGCCCAGCAGCACGACGCCGCTGTCGGCGGGGATCGTGACCGAGCCCGGCCCGCCGATGTCGCCGTGGACCGTCAGCGTCTTGCTCCAGCCAGCCTGCAGGTTCAGGTTCGTGCCCAGCACGAGGATGCCGCGGTTGGCGTGCAGAACCGTGTCGGAATCCTGGTTCTGAAGCTTGCCGCCATAGGCCACGATGTTGTTCGCCTGTTTGGCGCCCGGCAACGCGCCCAGGGCGCCGTCGCCGATCACGTACAGCGTGCCGTTGCTGATCACCGGGCCGCCCGAGCAGGTGTTGAGGGAGTAGGTCAGTCGCAGCTCGCCGCTGCCGCTCTTGTGCAGCGCGACCACGCCCGCGCCGTCCTCGATCGTGCCGCCATAGTGGCCGCCGCCGCCGGCGCGCCCGACCGTGAAGATGCTGGTCGTGCCGGGCGCGTTGTTGACGATGCGGCCCATCGCGCCCTGGATGGTGTTCAGCGTCTCGTCCCGGCCGTTCAGGTCCAGTACCGCGTTCGTCCACAGCATCAGCGTGCCGAAGATCTGGTCGCCGTGATCGCCGAGGATCCTCGCCGACGTGCCGTTGGTGAGGGTCAAGTTGTTGAGCGCCCGATACGTCGCGTGCAGTTCCTTGGCGAGGTCCACGCCGCCCTCGGCGACGAGGAGCTGAAGGGCGCTGTTGTCGGCCGACGAACCGCCGAGCACCAGCCGGCCCGGGCCCTCTTTCATCAGCCAGGCATTGGCTGTGCCCGCGACCTGGCCGTCGAACCGAAGCATGCCATCGGCGTGAGCGACGTCGACCGTCATCCCGCCGCCGCGGTCGACGTAGACGGTGCGAATCGTGCGGGATGTCCCACTGCCGGTCACGCGCAGTTCCGCGTCGATCAGTTGCAGGAAGCTATCCACCGGCCGCTCCGGCCGCGCCACGCCGAGGTTGCTATCGGCCTCGTCGGAGAGCCGCCCGACGCTGACCACGCCCCGGCCGATGGTCGTGGAACCCGTATAGGTATTCGCGGCGGTGGACGTGATGGCGTTGTTGTTGGTCTTCCAGGCGTTGCCGCCCCCGACGATTGGGTTGGTGAACGTCAAGTTGTCCGAGCGGTCGAACCACAGCGTGCCATAGTTGACCACGTCGCCCGGCCCGACCATACCGGTTTTATTTCTATCGAGACAAATCCGCCGTTTCCCCGCCCCATGGGAGATCCGGCATGCTTCCGGCACCAAGCGGTCTGGGCAATCGGAACTCGGCACCGTCCTTCTCTCTAGGGCGTGTTGCTCGCCCTGGTTTGCGAACGGAGCCGGGACCAGTAAAACGGATAAGGGGCAGGCCGCCGCGGTTTCCGGTATACTCTGCCCGTTGGACTCGGACCGCGCCATAGCCGCATCGCCGCGCCCCGGGCCGACGCTGGCCCGAGGGCGGCTGGCGGCGGCCCTGTGGGCATCGTTCGGCTTCGTGGCGCTCCGGTTCCTACTGACCCCCCTTCGAATCAAACTGCTCACCGTGCTGCTTCCGCGGGAGGCCTACGGCAGTTTGATGTTGATCGGCGTCCTGACGACGCTGCTGACGCTTGTCCTGTCGCTGGGGGTGTTCGAATACCTTCTGCAGGCCATGCCGGGACGGTCGCCGGCGGAGCAGAATGGCGTGTTCCGCTCCGCGCTGGGGCTGTTGGGTGCGGTGGCCGCTGGAGCTTTCGTCGTCGCCGCGGCGATGCTCCATCGCTGGCCGCCGACGAGGCTGTCGGCCGACGTGGCCTCGCACTCCGCAGCCCCCGCCGCCTTGCTGGCCAGCTCCATTCTGATCGTCGGCTGCACGTTCGGCCTATTCGGCACCGGTCGCTACAGTCGCGCCCGGCTGCTGCAGGTGCTGGCCAGCGACGCCTGGTTCGTCCCCGTTGCGGGGTTGGCGGCCGCGGGCGTGGCGGCGACCGGCGCGGTCCTGTGGACGTGGGTGGGCTGGCTGGTCCTGACGGCCGGTGTCGGCCTGATGTGGACGGCGCCGTTGCTGCGCGGTCCGGCGCCGCGCGAGCCGGGCCGCTGGCGGGCCATGATCCGGTTCGGCCTGCCGCTGCTGCCGATGGTGCTGGGCGACTGGCTTTTTCGCGCCATCGACCAGTATGCGCTCCTTGCGGCCCGCGACGTCTCGACGGTGGCGGGTTACGCGTTGGCGGCCAACACGGCGATGGTCGGCTACTTCGCCGGCACGTCCGTGGTGGATCTTCTGATCGCGGAGTTTCACCGGCGGCGCAACGCGGCGGCGGCCGCCGAACCCACGCCCGAACTGCGTCGCATGTTCACGGCGATGGTGCGCTGGTCGCTGGCGATCGGAGCGCCGGTCGCGGTGCTGCTGGCGGGCGCGGGCCGGCCGTTGGTGCGGCTGCTCAGCAGCCGGGCCTACGACGACGCGGCCGCGCTGCTGCCGTGGGTCTCGCTCCAACCCCTGCTCTTTCTGCTGAACCTTGTCGGTTCCCGCCTGCTGGCGGCGCTCGGCCGCTCGCGGCCGGTAGGCGGCATGACCCTCGCGGCGGCGGCCCTCGCGCTGGGACTGAACCTCACACTGACGCCACGTTGGGGTCCGCATGGGGCCGCCGTGTCCACCACCGCCGCGCTGGCCGCCCTGACGGCCGCCCTGGCCGTTCAACTGCGACCGGGCCAATGGTGGTGGCCGGGCGAGTTGCGTGGCGGCCCCCTGACGCTGGCCCTGGCCCTGATGGTCGGCGGGTTCGCCTTGCGGTCGCAGTGGCCCGACGGCCGCCCCGTGTTCGACGTTGTCCTCGCCGTCGCGCTTTGTGGCGCCGCCCTTCTGGGCACGGGCGTGGTCCGCCGCGAGGACCTTGCCCTCTTCGGCGGCGGTCGGGAGAATGACCCGCATGTCTGACGCGACGCAGGAACAGCGGGGCGACACCGTCGCAATCGTACTGGGCTACAACCATCCCGGAGACACGATCGAGTGCCTTCGGAGCCTGGCCGCCTCCCGGCCGACGGCCCCCCGCCTGCTCTACGTGGACAACGGCAGCGAAATATCCGCCTGTCGACAGGTCCTCGACGCCGTGCCCGGGGCGCGCGCGATCCGGCTCGACCCGAACGTCGGCGTGGGGCGGGGCTTCAACGCCGGGCTGGCCGACGCCCTCGCCACGAGCGCGCGTCGAGTGATCCTGGTCAACAACGACGTAGTCGTCGACCCGGCCATGGTCGCGCACCTCGCGGCGGCGGCCGACACCGACCCGCGCGCCGGCATTCTGGTGCCGAAAATCTTCTACCACGCCGCCCCCGACCGGGTGTGGTCGGCCGGTTCTCGGTACCGCCGTTTTCCTCCGGCCATCGTGTTGCGCCGTACCCGTGGTCCCGACCGGGGCGAGCTGGACGCCCCGACCGATCTGGAATTCGTGACCTTCTGCGTGGCGATGCTCCACGGGGACATGTTGCGCGGAGTCGGGCTGCTGGACGGTGACTACTTCATTTTTCAAGAGGACTACGACCTCTGCCTGCGCGCACGAGCGGCCGGCTGGAGGGTCCGGCATGTGCCCGCCGCCCGCGCCTGGCACAAGGTATCCCTGTCCACGCGCGCTGGCTCACGGAACCCGGAGTTTTGGAGGTTATACGGCCGCAGCGAGGCGATTTTCGCCCGCAAACATCCAGGCCATGTATGGCTGACGGGATGGGTACACCGGGCGTACGTCGTCCTTCGCATTCTCGCAGAGGGCAAAGGCTACGGTCTGCGTCCGTTCCTACGCGGCTGGCGCGAAGGCGCACGCGTCCCCCTCGCCCCTCCCCCGCGCATCGGCGATCCCCGCATCGACCGGGTCACCGTGCTGCGTGCCTGAACCTTGCCGGCGGCGAAACCGTCCGGCCGGCAGGCCAAGACCTTGCCTTTGTTCGACGCGTCGTTACGATGCCGGTTGGCGACGGCGGCCACGCCGACGCCGCCCGAAGGATGGGCCTGCGATGAGCTCTCGCTTGATGACGCGACGCCGGTGGATTGGACGGATCGGCCTAGCCGCGGGCTCGGCATGGGCGCTGGGCCGCGCTCGGTCGCGCGCGGCCGCGCCGCCCGCCGACGCGATCCGCGTCGCCGTAGCCGGCCTCCGCAACCGCGGCCGCCAGTTGCTGACGAGCCTGGCCCAAATCCCCGATGCGCGCCTGGTGGCCCTCTGCGATCCGGACGAAACCTTCCTCCGCTCCAACCTCCGCGAACAGGAGTATCTGGGGCGCAAGGTCGCCGTGTTCAAGGATCCGCGCAAGCTGCTTGAGCACGGCGGGGTGGACGCGCTGATCATCGCCACGCCCGACCACTGGCACGCGCTGTTGACCATCTGGGCGTGCCAGGCTGGCTGGGATGTGTTCGTGGAGAAGCCCGTTTCGTACTGCATCGAGGAAGGGCGCCGGATGCTGGCCGCGGCCGAGAAATACAACCGGATCGTCGCCGCCGGTACGCAAAACCGGTCCGACACCGGGCTGCGGGCGCTGAAGGACTTTCTCGACCGCCGTCCATTGGGCCGGCCACGGAAGATCGTCGCGCTCGACCACCATTACCGGACGGGCATCGGCCGGACTGAGGGGCCTCAGCCGATCCCCCCCGGCGTCGACTACGACGTCTACCAGGGGCCGGCACTGCTGGAGCCCCTGCGCCGCAAAAACCTCCACTACGACTGGCACTGGTTCTGGAGCACCGGCACCGGCGAATGCGGCAACTGGGGCGCCCACACGATCGACCAGATCCTCTGGCTGCTCGGCATCGCGGCTCCGCCCCGCGCCGTCTGGTCGCTGGGTGGGCGCTTCGCGTTCGACGATGATGGCCAGACCCCTAACACGCAGGTGACGTGGTACGACTGCGGTGACTTGGCGATCGTGCAGGAGATCCGAAACCTCTCCCGCGCCCCGGGCACCCGGACCATGGACGGCTACCGCGGCCTGGCGACCGACCACACCCGGACCATGTGGATCGAGTTCGAGGAGGGACGGGTCACCGGCGGCCGCGGCGGGGCGCAGGTGGCCGACCTCCAGGGTCGGCTGATCCGGGAGTTCCCAGGCGACAGCGGCGAGACGCACCTGGTCAACTTTTTCGAGGCGGTGCGCGACCGCGCGCCGGAACGGCTGCGCGCACCGCTGTCCGAGGGCCACCTTTCGGCGATGTTCTGTCACCTGGCCAACATCTCGTACCGCTGCGGCCGGCCCGCATCGCCGGAGGAGGTGAACGAGCGAATCGGCGGCGCCGGGGCGCTCGCCGAGTTCGTGGACCGGTTGTGGCCGCACCTGCGCGCCCACGGCGTGGATCCTGCACGGACGCAGCCGACGCTCGGCGTGAAGTTGGCGCTCGATCCGGCCGGCGAACGGTGCGTCGGCGAGGCCGCCGCGGAGGCCAACGCCCTTTTCGTCCGCGAGTACCGCGCGCCCTACGTGCTGCCCGAAGTGTGACCGGCGCCGTCGGCGCATCCTCCGCGCACGGGCAAACCGCGCGGCATCGCGAACCACTCCCGGGTCATTCGGGAGCGGCGAGGTTCTTCCACGGCCAGCCGGCAAAGGGATGGCGGCTGAAGACCTGCGGGATCGCCTCCGCCACGGCGCGGACGTTGTCCCGCGTAATGGGGAGCAATTCGCCCCCCTCGTAATGGAGGTCTGGGCCGTTTCGAGAAACAGGTCGCCCGCCGGGATTATGCGCAATCGCCCCCCGCGCTATAAGTCGAGAAAACGTTCCTGCAATCCGCGAAACGCCTGATGGCTGAAATCCTGGGTGCGGTTGACCTGACCGATCCACGGCTTCTCGGTTTCCGGGTCATACCTGGCCAGCCACCTCGCTTCGTAGTTGAACCCCTCGCGGTCGGGAAACTCCGCAGCGCGCAGCTTTCCTTTCCTGTCCCTGGCCCAATCGGGCAGCCGGTCCTCCGGCGGAACCTTGCCGGCATCCATCGGCGGCCAGACTTAGTACAGGAAGACGCACCCTTCGAGATTGAGCCGCAGAAAAAGGCGCACCCCAGGTCGGTCGCTGCGCCGAGATCGCCAAAACGTCCTTCGGACCGCCGAGGTCATGGCCCCACATGTCCGTGACGACCCGGGAAACGTCCTGTCCGACAAGCTGAAGGACGACGGCATCCCATGTCCGCCCATAGAGCTGTTTCGCGTGGTACGGCACGGAGCGGATCGTGGCCTCGTCGCTGGGGCATCGTGCCGCCGGTCAGGCTGTTGCCGAAATAAAAAACGCCGACCCGTTGCAGAGCGCCCGGTTCCGAGGCCCAGGCCCCATGGAACAAAAGAAGTACAACCGGCACACACCACCCCGTCGTCCTCATTTCTTCCCCATGCACGGGGGTCGGATTTCGGGCACCGCAGTTCGATATTCTAACCACCTCGGACAACGAGGCCACCGCAGGCCCGTCGCCGGGACCGGGGCGTGGCCGCCGGCGCCGGGGCCCGGAGCCGAAGTACGGCCGGCGATGCCCGCTCGGTGGGAAGGGCAGGGATGCGGGGAATTCGTTTCGGCCGGCTTGATTTCCGGCGCGCCGCCGCTATTCTTGCCGGCTACGGTTCCGCGTCGAAGCGGCCGGGCAAACCCGGCGGCGCGGACTGGAAGCGAGTTCCCCCGGTTTCCTCCCGGGGGACAAAGCGGATTGGCCCAGGGGGGCCGACGACAACGGAGGAAACCATGGAACCAGCCACGCCGGCCGTTCGGCCGCCGGTGGACCTGAAGGCGCTGCTCGAAGCGGGCGTCCATTTCGGTCACCAGACCCGGCGCTGGAATCCCCAGATGCGGGAGTACATCTTCGGGGAGCGCAACGGGATCTACATCATCGATCTTGAGCAGACCCTCGTCCGGCTCCAGCGAGCCCGCGAGTTTCTGAAGGAGGTGGTCCGCTCCGGCCGGCAGGTGTTGTTCGTCGGCACCAAGAAACAAGCCCAGGAACAGGTCCGGCGCACGGCGGAGTCGCTGGGCATGCCCTACGTGATCAACCGGTGGCTCGGCGGCATGCTGACCAACAACCGCACGATCCGCCAGAGCGTGGTCCGGATGCGGAAGCTGGAGGACATGGTCCGGGACGGTACGCTCGACAAGCTGCCGAAGAAAGAGGCCGCGTCGCTGCGCCACGAACTGGAGAAGCTCTCGCGGAACCTCAGCGGCGTGGCGAACATGGCGCAGCTGCCGGGCGCGGTCTTCGTCGCCGACGTCTGCCGCGACGCGATCACCGTCTCCGAGGCGGTGCGCCTGAACATTCCGATCGTCGCGCTGGTGGACACGAACGCCGACCCCACCCCGATCACCTATCCGATTCCGGCCAACGACGACGCGATCCGTTCGATCCAGATTATCCTCGAGGACCTCGCCGCCGCGATGCGCGAGGGCCTCGCGGAATTCCGCTCGGAAACCGAGGAGCGCGCGCGGCAGCGCGCGATCGAGGAGGCCGAGGAGCGCGCGCGGCAGAAGGCCGCCGAGGAGGAGCGGCGCTCGAGGGAACGCGAAGAGCGCCGCCGGCGGCTGGAGGCCCTCGCGAAGGCTCGCGCCGCCAAGGAGGCCGCCGGAGAGGCTGCCGAAACGCCGCCGCCCCCAGCTCCCGTCGAACCCGGGGCCCACGCGGCCGGCAGCGTCTTCCAACCCGATCCGCCGGCCGGCTGAAGAAAGCCATCCGACAACCACCGAGGAGATTCCGAAATGAACGACATCAGCGCCGCCCTGGTGAAGGAACTGCGCGACGAGACGAACGTCGGGATGATGGAGTGCAAACGCGCCCTGCAGGAGGCGGGCGGCGACAAGGGCCGCGCGATCCAGATCCTGCGCGAACGCGGACTGGCCGTAGCGGCCAAGAAGGCCGCCCGCGCCGCAAAGAGCGGCGTGATCGCCGCCGCCGTCTCGGACGACGGCCGCGTCGGCGCGATGATCGAGCTGAACTGCGAGACGGACTTCGTCGCCCGCAACGAGGTGTTCCGCGCCTTCGTCGCCGGCCTGCTCGCGCGCGCGCGGCAGACGGAGGGCGACTTGACCGCCGCCGCTCAGGCCGACGTGCACGCCATGATCCAGAAGACCGGCGAGAACATCGTGCTGCGGCGTCATCTGCGCTGGACGACCGGGCCGGATGGCCGGCTGGCGGCCTACGTTCATCTGGGCGACAAGCTGGGGGTGTTGGCGGAGATCGGCCTGGACGCGGAGGGCATTCCCAACGAGGACGCGTTCCGCGAGACGGCCCGCGACCTCACGCTCCACCTCGCCGCCTGTCGGCCGCCGTACCTCGATCGCGCCGCCGTTCCGGCGGAGGTCCTCGCCGCGGAGCGGGACGTGTACGCGAAGCAGGTGAGCAACAAGCCGCCGGCGATCGTCGAGAAGATCGTTCAGGGCAAGATCGAGAAATACTACACCGGCGTGTGCCTGCTCGAGCAGCCGTTCGTGCGCGACGACACGATCAGCGTCGGCCGGTGGCTGGAGGCAAAGTCGGCCGAAATCGGCCGTCGGCTGTCCGTCCGGCGGTACATGATCTGGCAGCTCGGGGAGTAGGCGTCGGAGCATCGCACGCCGCTGGAGCCGAACGATGACGACCGGGCGACCGCCGAACGTCCTCGTGCCGCTGACCACCGGCTCGGAGGAGCTGGAGGCCGTCGGCGCGGTCAATCTGTTGCGACGCGCAGGGTGCGAGGTGGTCGTGGCCGGCCTCGAGGAGCCCCCCATCGTCTGCGCCCGGAGGCTTCGCATCGTCCCGGACGCCCGTTGGGCCGACCTGCGGCCGGAGGAGTTCGATGCGCTCGCGCTTCCCGGCGGGGCGGAGGGGACACGACGGTTCCTCGATCGCCCCGACCTGATCGCCGCCGTGCGCGCCCTTCATGACGCGGGCCGGTGGGTCGCGGCGATCTGCGCGGCGCCGCTGGTGCTGCAGGCCGCGGGGTTGCTGCGCGGACGCCGGGCGACCAGCCATCCCTCGGTCCGCGAACGGTTGACCGATCCCGTCTACTCCGAGGAAGCCGTCGTAGTGGACGGCCGCGTCATCACCAGCCGCGGCGCGGGCACTGTTGTGCCGTTCGGGCTGGCGCTGGTCGGGGCCCTCTGCGGTCCCGAGGCGGCCGCCCGGGTGGCGAGGGAAATCGTTTACACCGGCGGCTGAGCCCGTGCGGCTTGGCGCCGACCGCCCGCAACCAGCGCACCCGCCAACAGGATCGTCAGCGCCACGGCAGCCGCGTGGCCGGCGGCTGTCGGGGCGGGCACGTGGCAAACCGGCGCGGCGTCGGGAAACGAGGGCAGGATCCAGCGGTCCACCACCCACCCCGTGGTCAGCGCGGTCGCCACGAGGCAGCCGAGGTACACCAGCCCCGCCCCGCGTCCCAGGATCTTCGACAGGGCGCCCAGCATGGCCGCGTTGGTGGCCGGACCGGTGATGAGGAACACCAGCGCCGCGCCCGGCGAAACGCCCGCCTGCATCAGGCCCAACGCGATCGGGACCGAGGCCGTCGAGCAGACGTACATCGGTATGCCCACCGCCAGCATCAGCAGCATGCCCGGCCAGCCCGGCGGCACGTGGTTCCTCAAAATGTTCGGCGGCAAAAGCGCTCCCAACAGGGCCGCGATCAACAACCCTGCGAGCAGTTCGCGACCAATGTCCGCCGGCAACGTCACAAAGCCGTGCCGGAGCGCCCGCCACCACCATGGCAGCCGCGGTCCGGCAGCGCTCTCCTCCGCCGGGACCGCGTGCGCGGGCGGCGGCAGCGCGTCCACCGTCCAGCCGCACAGGACCCCCGACACGAGCGCCGCCAGCGGACGAACGGCGGCGATGACAGGTCCCAGCAGGGCGTAGGAGACGAGGATGCTATCCACGCCGGTCTGGGGTGTGGACATCAGAAACGCAGCCGTCGCGCCACGACCGGCTCCCTGCCGTCGCAGCGACAGCGCCACGGGAATTACCCCGCAGGAACATAACGGGAGCGGTATGCCGAACAGGGCGGCCTTCGCCGTCGGCCAGCCTCCCCGCCCCCCAAGGTGCCGGGCGATCCAGGAGGCCGGTAAGACCACGTACAGCAGCCCGGCAACGAAAAAACCAAACAGAAGGAAGGGGGCCATCTGAGCCGCAATCCCCCACGCTGCCGCCATCACGCGGCCCGCTGAACTCCACAGGTCCACCGCTGTCGCAAATATCCCCCCACTCCGCCGCTTTGCAACCCGCGCGGGGCCCGTAACCCACCATTGGAAGTACGCCGGCCCGGCCGGGTTTCAGTTGACGTCTGCATAACCACAATATTTTACTATGGTTAAGAAATGGATCTGTTTATGTGCTCTGTCACGACGACCGCCATACGGCTCGCGGCCGTGGCCGCTGCTGCGTTCGCCGGGGATCACGAACTGGGGCTCGCGGAGGTTGTTTCACTCGCCGCCCGTCCGTTCGCGCCTGGGGAGGTGCGGTTGCTCGACGGCCCGTTCCGCGCGGCCCAAGAACGAAATCGCGCAGTGCTACTGGCGATCGAACCCGACCGGCTCCTTCACATGTTCCGGGTGACGGCGGGCCTGCCGTCGTCCGCGGCCCCTACGCCGGCTGGGAGGCGCCGGGCTGTGAGATACGCGGCCACGCCCTCGGCCACTACTTGAGCGCCTGTTCGCGGACGCGACACGGCCGCAGGCGGCTGGTTCGAGTTCCGGATGCGCGTGACGCCGGATCGTCCCGCCGAGCTGCGATGAACCTGGTGGGGCGACGACGACGGACGGCGCGAGTTCAACCTGATCGTGGAAGGCACCGTGATCGGCACGCTGCGTCTGAACCGCGAGCGGCCGGGCCTGTTCTTCGAGGTTGCGTACCCCCCCGCTCTCACCCGCGGCCGGACCTCGGTCGTCGTCCGGCTGCAGGCGCGACCCGGCGCCATCGGAGGCGGCCTGTTCGGAGCTCGTACCCTGCGGACGTACGATTGACCCAATCGCCGGCCCGGGCGATCGGCCAATGCAAGGCACTGGGCCGCCACTCTCCGGGGCCGGCCCCGCCATGACGGTACGGAAGTCCTGCCGATTAGCGGACCAACCATAACGTGTTGGTCCACCTCCGGACGATCCGCCGCGGCCCCGCGACGGGCATTGACGGCGGAGGGCGGGGCCGCAATGATAAGAAGGCGCCGGCGGGATAGCTCAGCTGGTAGAGCAGAGGACTCATAAGCCTTTGGTCGGGGGTTCGAATCCCTCTCCCGCCACCATCCGCTCCCGTCGCGGCGGCCACCCTTGAGGGGGACGGGGGACGGCGGTATAGTCCGGGCGATGAGCGGTCCGTCCTCGTTTCGGCTGGCCGCCCCCTACGCCCCCACCGGCGATCAACCCGAGGCGATCGAGGCGTTGGTCCTCGGTCTGGCCGAGGGGCGGCGCTTCCAGACCCTCGAAGGCGTGACCGGCTCGGGCAAGACGTTCACGATCGCGAACGTCATCGCCCGCCACGGCCGGCCGACGCTGGTCATCTCGCACAACAAGACCCTCGCCGCCCAGCTCTACGCCGAGCTTAAGGGGTTCTTCCCCGACAACGCCGTGGAGTATTTCGTCAGCTACTACGACTACTATCAGCCCGAGGCGTACATCCCCGCGACCGACACCTACATCGAAAAGGACGCCTCGATCAACGAGGCGATCGAACGCCTCCGGTTGGCGGCCACGGACGCGCTGTTGAATCGAGACGACGTGATTATCGTCGCGACCGTCTCGTGCATCTACGGCCTCGGTTCGCCGGAGGACTACCGGGAGATGACCGTACGCATTACCCGGGGCGTCGCCGTCGGGCGCGACGCGTTGCTGCGCCGGCTCGTGGATATCCAGTATTCCCGCAACGATGTTGCGCCAGAGCCGGGCACGTTCCGGGTGCGGGGGGACACGGTGGACGTGTTCCCCTCCTACCGCGCCGAGCAGATCCGGATCGAGTTTCTGGGCGACCGGATCGAATCCATCCGACGGCTCGATCCCGTGTCGGGGCGCACCACCGGCACGTTGGAGGCCGTCACCATCTCCCCGGCGCGGCATTTCGTGATGCCCTCGGGCAAGATCCGCCCGGCCCTGGCCGCCATCCGCGCGGAGATGGAGGAGCGGGTGGCCTGGTTTCTCGAGCGCGACCGGCATCTGGAGGCGCAGCGGCTCCGGATGCGGACCGAGTACGACCTCGAGATGCTCGCCGAGGTCGGGTTCTGCAGCGGCATCGAGAACTACTCGCGCCATCTGTCCGGCCGCGCGCCCGGCGAGCGGCCGGCCTGCCTGCTGGACTATTTTCCACGCGAATTCCTGACGGTGATCGACGAATCGCACGTGACGCTGCCGCAGCTTCGGGGGATGTTCAACGGCGACCGCGCCCGGAAGCTGACGCTCGTCGAGCACGGGTTTCGGCTGCCGTCGGCCCTCGACAACCGGCCGCTGAACCTCGAAGAATTCCTCGCGGTCACGGGGCCGGTGCTGTTCACGTCGGCGACGCCGGGCGACTTCGAACGCGAGGTGGCAGGCGAGCCGGTCCGCCAGTTGATCCGGCCGACCGGGATCGTGGACCCGCCGGTCGAGGTCCGGCCGCTGGCCAACCAGATCGACGACGTGATGGAGGAGGTTCGCGCCGCGGCGGCCCGCGGGGAGCGTGTGCTGATCACCACGCTGACCAAGCGCACCGCGGAGGACCTTGCCGCCTATCTGCGAACGGCGGGGCTGCGCGTGCGCTACCTGCACTCCGAGATCGACGCGGTGGAGCGGGTGGACATCCTGCGCGGTCTGCGAAAGGCCGACTTCGATTGCCTGGTGGGCATCAACCTGTTGCGCGAGGGCCTCGATCTGCCGGAGGTCTCCCGCGTGGCCATCCTCGACGCGGATAAAGAGGGGTTTCTGCGGTCGGAGACCTCGCTGGTGCAGACCGCCGGGCGCGCGGCACGGCACACTGGCGGCAAGGTCATCCTCTACGCCGACGCAATCACCGATTCGATGCGGCGGATGATCGAGCTGACCGAAGAGCGTCGCGCGCGGCAGCTGGCCTACAACCGCGAGCACGGAATCACGCCGAGGGCGATCGAAAAGGGCATTCAGGAGGCCCTGGCGATCCGACGCGCTGCCGAAGAGGTCGAGGGGCGCGCGGTCCGCGAGGCTGGCGCGGATTACGACGTGGAACGCACGATCGAGGACCTGGAGCGCGAGATGTTCGAGGCCGCGGACGCCTTGGAGTTCGAGCGCGCGGCGATGTTGCGCGACCAGATTCGCGAGCTGCGGGCGCGGCCCGCGCCGCTGGCCGCCCGGCCGTTAAACCGGCGCGAACCGGCTGCCGCCGGAGGCGGAAAGGCCCGCCGGCGCGCCGCCCGTCGTTGATTCCCCGCCCTCGAACGCTAAGATGCGGCGCATGACGCGACACCGCCGACGCTCCCGATCCGTCCCGTGGCGTGACGAGCTGGCCGACCTGGTCCGAAGGGCGCTGGCGGAGGATCTGGGAACGGGGGATGTCACCAGCGAGGCCCTCGTGCCCCCGGACGCCCGGGCGCGCGCCGTGATCGCCGCGCGGCGGCCATGTGTCCTCTGCGGAGTGGCGGCGGTGCAGGAGGTCTACCGCCAGCTCGACCGCGCCGTGCGGGTACGGCCTCTACGGGGCGATGGCGCCCGCGTCGTAGCGGGGGGGATCGTGATCCGGCTGGACGGACCGGCCCGCGCGCTGCTGGCCGGCGAGCGAACCTCCTTGAACTTCCTCCAACGCCTGTCGGGCATCGCGACGTTGACGGCGGAGTACGTCCGCCGTGCGGCCCCCCACGGCGTGACGATCCTCGACACCCGCAAGACCACGCCCGGATGGCGGGCGCTGGAGAAATACGCAGTGCGCTGCGGTGGCGGCGTCAACCACCGCCTCGGCCTCCACGACCGGGTGCTCATCAAGGACAACCACCGTCGCCTCTGGGGGCGGCACGGCCTAACCCTGGCGGAGGCCGTCCGGCGCGCCCGGAGCGCGTGCCCCGCCGTCGAGATCGAAATCGAGGTGGAGGATGAGGCCGACCTGCGCGACGCGCTCGAGGGAGAACCGGACTGGATCCTGCTGGACAACATGAGCCCATCGCAACTGCGCAGGTTCGTCCGCCTTGTGGCGGGCCGCGCGCGGCTCGAGGCGTCCGGCGGAGTCACGCTGCGCAATGTGGCGCGGATCGCCGCCACGGGCGTGGACGCGATTTCGGTCGGCGCGCTGACGCATTCGGCCCCGGCGGCCGACCTGGGGATGGATTTTCTATGAGCGCCTGCCCGCCGCCCGCCGGCACGGCGTACGCCGAGGAGGTCCGATCTGCCCTGACCGCCACCTGTCCGGGCAGCGCAGGCCGCTGGCGCATCGAGGTCGTGGACGAAACTACCTCGACACAGGATCTTTGCCGGCGGATGGCGGAGGCCGGCGAGCGCGGGCCGGCGGCAGCGATGGCGCTCTTCCAGACGGGCGGCCGCGGGCGGCGCGGCCGGCGCTGGTGGTCGGCGCCGGGGGCGGGGTTGTACCTGTCGGCCCTTGTCCGACCCGTATGGCCCCCTTCAGACGCCGGATGGCTGCCCGTGCTTGCGGTACTGGCGCTTGCCATCGGCCTGGAGAAGCGCGGATTGACCGCCGCCCGGATCAAGCCTCCGAACGACCTCGTGACGCCTCGGGGCAAGCTGGCGGGGGTGCTGGTGGAACCTTCGATCCGCGGCGGCACGCTGGAGTTCGCAGTGGTCGGAGCGGGACTGAACCTCCTGCAGACGGAGGAGGACTGGCGGCGGGCCGGCCTCGAGGGCCGCGCGACGTCGTGCCGGGCCGAAGGGCTCGAGCTGACGCCCGCCGTAGCGGCGGCGATGTGGATCGGGGAATTCGACGCGCTGTACACGCCGGAACCGCCGGACGCGGCCGTCCGCGCCGGATGGCAGGCAGCATGGACGGCGAGGGGCGGCTCGGGCGGGATGCCGGACTGGCGATGAGTCGGCCGCCTCCACGGCGCAGCAGCCCGATCGCGGTGGTGTGCGTGGGCAACACGCACACGCGCGGAGCGTTGCTGTACGGCGAACGGGTGACGCGGCTACGGGTCGCCCGCACCGCCACGCTCGGTCCCTCGCAGGCGCGACGGTGGCTGGCGGAGTTCCGGTTGGCTGGCGCGGCGGGCCTGGCGTTCGCCTCCGTGGTTCCCGCCGGCAGCCGGCTGTGGCGGGCGGCCTTGCGGCGCGGATGGACCGGTCCGGTCCGCATCATCCGTTGGAACCGGGTGCCCGGCCTTCGCTTCGAGTATCCGCAGCCGCGGACACTTGGGGCGGACCGGCTGGCGTCGCTAGCCGCTGTCGTCGGCCCGCGGGATCGCCCCACGCTGATCATCGACGCTGGCACCGCGACGACATTCAACGCGGTGGACAGGAACGGTACATTCCTCGGGGGGGCGATCGCGCCAGGGCTGGCGGCCATGCTGGACGCCCTCGCGTGCCGCACCGCGCTGCTGCCGCGGTTGCCGCCGGGGCCGCCCGGCCGCGCGCCGGCCAAAAGCACGGGCGCATCCATGCGGCTAGGTGTGGCACTCGGCTGGCAGGCGATGGTGCGGGAGGTGACCCAGGCCATTCTGACTCATCCGCGAATGCGCGGAGCGACCGTGATCGCCACCGGCGGCGGTGCACGGGAGGTCCGTCGCGCGCTGGGAAAGGCGGTGGTGCAGCCTCACCTGGCCCTGGTGGGGCTGGCCCGCTGGTACCAAGCGGTCACGGCCGCGCCGGCGCGCCGGCGCGCAGCGGGGTCCACACGCGCCCGGCGGGCGGCAGGTTGACCCGCCCCAGCCCCGGCCGTACGCTAGCCCCACCCCGGCCCTCCCGCTCGAGGGTGGCCCCGGAGGGCTAACGAAGGAGTCAACTGCGATGACGATGACCCGACGCGCGTTCGTCCGCCGCGCGGCCGCCGGCCTGGCCGCGGCGGCCGCCGTTCCAACCGTCCGCGCCGCCAGCGTGGTGCTGCCCGCCCCGGAACCCGGGGAGAAGTTCCACATCGGCATGGCTGGATACACCTTCCGGAAGTTCACGCTGGAGGACACGTTGAAAGCACTCCAGAAGGTGGACGTGCGGCTGCTGTGCATCAAGGATTTCCACCTGCCGCTGACCTGCACCGAGGCGGAGGCTGCCGCCTTCCACGAGACCTGCCGCAAATACAACGTCACCGGCTACGGGGTCGGGCCGATCTACATGGTCGGCGAAGCCGAGGTGGACGCCGCCTTCGACTACGCCCGCCGGGTGGGCGTGAAGCTCATCGTCGGCGTCCCTTGCAAACTGGCGGACAAGCGACGGGTGGAAGACACCGCGCTGCTGCGACATGTGGAGCGGCGGGTCCGCGAGTACGACATGCGGTACGCCATCCACAATCACGGCCCCGACAACTTGCCCTACCCCACCGCGGGCGAGATCATGAAGCTGATCGGCGATCTGGACCCCCGGATCGGCATCTGCCTCGACATCGGCCACAACCTCCGGTCCGGCGCCTGCCCGATCGAGGAACTTCTGCGGTACCGCGACCGCATCCACGACATCCACTTGAAGGACGTCACGGCCGCCAGCAAGGAGGGCAAGACGGTGGAGGTCGGGCGCGGAATCATCGACATCCCGAAGTTCGTCCGCGCGCTCCGCGAGGCGGGCTACGCCGGATCGTGCAGCCTGGAATTCGAGAAGGACGCCGACGACCCGGTGGCGGGTGTGGCGGAATCCATCGGCTACTTCCGCGGCGTGCTGCGGGCGACCCGCGCCTGAGGCGCGGTCCCCTCAGGGCGCCAGCCCGCGGATCATGATCAGCAGCATCTTGAACGGTTGACGGGCCCGCACCGAGTGGGGCACGCCGGCGGGTATGATGAGCATCGAACCGGCAGGCGCCCGGTGCGCCGATCCGCCGACGACGAACTCCCCCTCGCCTTCGAGGACCAGGACGGTCGCGTCGTAGGGGGCGGTGTGTTCGCTCAATCCCTGGCCGGCGTCGAACGCGAACACCGTCAGCGTCCCGGCGGGCCGGTCCACCAGCGTCCGGCTGACCACCGCGCTGGGGCCGACGGCGACGAGGTCGGCGGGCGCGAGGACGCGGTTCTTCAGGTCGTTGGCGTCGGTCATGGTTCCAGCCTCCTCATCGTGCCGGCGGGCCGGCGATTCGTTCGGTGGCGATGACGTCTCCGTCGAGGGAGAGCGTCACCTCGTCCAACGCCAGATCGGAGCGCCCGGATTGCTCGAGCGCCTCGGCGGCGATCGCGGTCAGCCCCCCGCAGCAGGGGACCTCCATTCGCACGACGATGGCGCGCGGGATGGTGCGGTCCTGGAAGATGGCCGCCAGCTTGGAGGCGTACGGCCCGGTGTCGTCCAGCTTCGGGCAGGCAACGACCACGGCGCGGCCGCGTAGGAAGCGCCAGTGGACGTCGGCCGAGGCGATCGGGCCGCACGTGCTCATGAGGACCAGCTCGCGGCCGCGGAAAAAGGGCGCCCCGGCGGGAACCAGGTGCAGTTGGACCGGCCATTGCCGCAGCTCCGACGGCTGGATCTTCGGCGGCAGGCCGTCGTCGGCGACGGGCGCGGCGGTGGCCGGCGCCGAGGGCATCCGAACCCGCGAACCCGGACATCCACCGAAGGCCATCGGAGCGGGCCGCAACGGGCGATGGGCCGCCCCGGCGCCCGCATGGCGCGCGGCGGCCTCGTCGAACCTGCGCACCGCCTCGGCGCCGCCAGTGCGGGCGACGTGCGCGCGGGCCGCGACCGGATCGAACTCCGGCACGTCGCGCTCGATGATCTTCAAGGCCCCGGTGGGGCAGGTGCCAATGCAGTCGCCGAAGCCGTCGCAGAAATCCTCTTTGACAAGCTTCGCCTTACCGTTCACCAGTTGAAGCGCGCCCTCGGAACAGGCGGTGATGCACTCGCCGCACCCGTTGCAGAGGGTTTCGTCGATCTCGATGATCTTTCGCCTGGCCATGTTCGTTCTCCGCAGCCCTCTCGGGGCTGGGGGAACGATACACAAACGGCCGCCGACCGGGCTTGACCCGGATCAAGAAACCCGCGCGGCGCTCCAGGGGACTCAGGGCGCCGGGAGGACGTGGACGGCGTCGATGCAGACGTGGCCTGGGCCGCCGACGGCGGCCGAACGCGTCCGCACGCCGTTCCTAATCCTGCATGGATCCCAGGACACCGTCGTCCGGCCCGAACAATCGGAGGCTTTGAAGACGATCCTAGATCGGAACCGAGCGTCCAACGAACGCCACGTCTTCCCCGGCGAAGGCCACAACATCCCCGGTACCCGCAAGGACGAGGTGGTGGACGCCGTGGTCGGCTGGTTCGCGCGCCACCGCCTCGCGGGATCCGACCGGGACCCGTAGCGCGGTTCACCCATTCCCGACATTGCGGCTGGAGGTTCCGACGGGGCCGGTGCACCGGGATGCAATGGTGGGCGGTTCCCATTCGTTGACCGAACAGGACGGTCCCTCCGAGGGACGCTGGAGGTGTGCGATGCAGGCAGGGCCATGGCTGGCGGCGGCAATCGGCGCGGCGGCGGCAGGCGGCGCGGAGGGCGTTCCGCCGGCGGCCGTCCCGATGCCGCCGGGATCGAACGCCATGGCGCGAGCAGCGGAATACTCGGCGAGCCGCGGCGGCCGTGCGTTTCTCGTGCAGGTGGACGGCCGCGTCGTGTTCGAACGGTACGACGGCTGGCCGCCCAACCTTCCCCACCCGCTGGCCTCCGGCACCAAGTCGTTCACCGGCGTGCTGGCGATGCTGGCGGTGCAGGACGGATTGTTGCAGCTGGACGAGCGCGCGGCGGACACGCTGACGGAGTGGGCAGGCGACCCGGGCAAATCGAAGATCACGGTCCGGCAGCTGTTGCAGCTTTCTTCCGGCCTGCCCGCCGGCGACCGGCAGGTGAAGGGCGGCGGGCGGTCGGGCGCCCGGCTGCTGGGCTGGGCAGCCTCCAACCGCACAGCGCGCCTCGGATTGGACGACGCGCCGGAGGTTGCCGATGGGGTACGCGCGGCCCTCGAGCTTCCGCTGGCGCACGAGCCCGGCACGAAGTTCGACTATGGTCCCAGCCACTTCTACGCCTTCGTCGGCCTACTCCGTCGAAAGCTGGAGTCCTCGGATCGTCCCGAGAAGAACGTGATTGTGTATCTCCATCGCCGCCTGCTGGAGACGATCGGCATTCCCAACGGCCGCGTCGGCCGCGACCGGGCCGGCCATCCGGACCTGGCCGGCGGCATGTTGCTGACGGCCCGAGAGTGGGCGCGGTTCGGGCAATTCATCGCGGACCGGGGCGCGCGGCGGCGGGAAGATGGAACGTTGGAGCCGTGGTTGAAGCCCGAACTGCTGGCCGAGTGTTTCCGCCCCAGCCCGGCAAATCCCCGCTACGGTTTAACGTGGTGGCTGCCGAGCGGCGCGGGCGCGCAAGGGGAGAACCCGGCGGATGGGCTCGGGGAAGGCCGGCGGCGGTTCGCCCGCATGTCTCCAGTCCGCGACGCCGCCGGCCGTCCCGTGACGGCGTACATGGCGGCCGGTCTGGGCACGCAACGGCTGTTGGTGCTGTCCGACCAAGGATGGGTGATCGTCCGGTTCGCGGACGGCTCGCAGCGAACCATCAGCTATTCCGACGCGGAACTGGTGCGGTTGCTGTTCGACGCCCCGTCGGCCCCGTCGGCGAACGGCGGGAGCTGAGCCCCGTCCTCGGGCGCAGACGGCGTGGCCGGCCGCCGCCCTCACCGCCCGGCCCCCGTCGCTGTTCCCCAGTTTTGCGGTATCGTCGACGCCGGGGGACCGGCGAAGTTTGACGCGCCGCTTCGGTCTAGGTAATGCTGACAATGGACGAGAAGGGGCGCGAATGAACGTTGTCGCGGTGATCATGGGCGGGGGCGCAGGCACGCGGCTGCAGCCGTTGACGCGCGACCGGGCCAAACCGGCGGTTCCGATTGCCGGCAAATACCGGCTGGTGGACATCCCCATCAGCAACTGCCTCAACAGCCGGCTGCGCAAGATCTATCTGCTGACGCAGTACAACAGCGTGTCGCTGCACGAGCACGTCGCCAACACCTATCAGTTCGACCAGTTCCACCGCGGCTTCGTGCGGATCATCGCGGCGCAGCAAACGCCCGATTCCGAGTCTTGGTACGAAGGCACGGCGGACGCGGTGCGCAAGTCGTTCCGCTACTTCATGGACGAGTCGCCGGACCTGATTGTGGTCCTGTCCGGCGACCAGCTCTACCGGATGGACTTCCAGCAGGTGATCGAGCAACACCTGGCCAACCGGGCGGACGTCACGATCGCGACGAAGCCGGTGCCGAGAAGCGAAGCCGCCGCGCTGGGCATCATGCAGGTGGGCGAGCACAACCGGATCCTCCGGTTCGTCGAGAAGCCCGGCGACACGCCGCGGCTGACCGAGCTGCGCGCCCCGATGTACGGCGAAGAGCGGTACCTGGCCAGCATGGGCATCTACGTCTTCAACCGCCAGGTCCTCCAGGATCTGCTGGCGGACGGCTCGCGCACCGACTTCGGAAAGCACATCATCCCGTCGGCGATCGAGCACTACAACGTCCACAGCTACATCTTCGAGGGCTACTGGCGCGACATCGGGACGATCGGTGCCTTCTGGGAGGCCAACCTCGAGCTGACCAGCCCGCGCCCCCCGTTCACGTTCTACGACTCCCGCGCGCCGGTCTACACCCACATGCGGTTTCTGCCCTCGTCCAAGATCAACTGCTGCGACCTGAACCGCACCCTGCTGGCCGAGGGCTGCATCATCAGCGGCCACCGGATCCTGCACTCGATCATCGGCGTGCGGGCCACCATCGGCGAGGGCACCGTGATCGAGCACTCGATCATCATGGGCGCCGACTACTACGAGTTCGAGCGCAAGGCCGGCGACGGCCCGCCGATGGGCATCGGGCGCGACTGCTTCATCCGCAACGCGATCATCGACAAGAACGCCCGGATCGGCGACGGGGCCTACATCACCCCGGACGGCAAGGCCGACGGGACCGCCACGCCGCTGTTCACCGTGCGGGACGGCGTGATCGTCATCCCGAAGAACACCGTGATCCCCCCGGGGACGCGGCTGTGACCGACCGGATCCTGATCCGCGACTTGGCGCTGCGGTGTATCATTGGCGTGCAGCCGGAGGAACGCCGGGCGCGCCAGGACGTCGTACTGAACATCGCGATGGAGGCCGACTGCCGGCGCGCCGCGCGCACCGACGATCTCGCCGACGCGGTGGACTACAAGGCCATCAAGCGCGACATCATCGAGATGGTCGAGGCCAGCTCGTACCACCTGCTCGAGACGCTCGCTGAACGGGTGGCCGACATCTGCCTGCGCCCCCGCGGCGTCCGGCGGGTGACCGTCACCGTCGACAAGCCCGGCGCGCTGAGGTTCGCCCGCAGCGTGGCCGTCGAGATCCGCCGGACGCGCCGACGCTCCTGACAACGTCTACAGCAGCAGCTGCAGGCCGAGGATCCACTGGTCCGGGCTGTCGCCCCACCGGAACTCCAGACCCCCGCGGAGGTTGTGTCCCTTCCCGAACACGTGCAGGCCGACCGTGTAGTCCTCGGCGGTGGCGCCGGTGTCCGGATCCTGCCACGAATACTTGGCCACCGGCATCACGCGCCCGGCCAGCAACACCCCCGTCTCGACGAAGGCGGTGTTCCCCTGGAACAGCGCGTTGTCCCATTCGTACCACGCCGCGTTCAGCGTCAGCCCGACCCCGCCGACCTCGAAGCCGGACTGCAGGTCCACCACCCAGTTCTCCGAATCGATGATCTCCGGAGCCGGCGCCGGGCTGGCCGCCCCCTCCGGCAGCGCCGAAACGCTGCTGGTGGCCTTGTTCTGCCGGTCCACGCCTGCGCCGATGGACACGTAGTCCCCCGCCTTGCCCAGCCGGCACTGGTTGAAGAACCAGCCCGTCTCGGCCTTGCCGAGCAGGTTGACGGCCAGGTGGCCGGTCAGGCGCACGTCCGCGTCCGGGTTCTTCGTCCCGCCACTCTCGTCGTAGCCGTCGAAGACGCCGACGAAATAGGCGATCCGCTGGTCGAGGAACGAACCGTGCAGCTCGGCGCCGATGTCGCGCCACACGAAGGCGTTGGGGAGCTTGAGGACTTCGGCGTTGAAGTCGTGGCCGAGGAGGGTGGAGGCGCCGGAGCGGCTCTCGAACGAGAACGGCAGCAGGATCAGACCGGCCTTGACATAGTGGTTGGTCACGACCGGCAGGCGCAGGTCCACAAAAAGGTCCTGCATTTTCACCTGCGCATCCACGCCGTGCTTGCCGAAGTTCGGGCTGTCCGTCTCGGCAAAGAACTGGACGCCTTCCATGACCTGGCCCGACAGGATGATGCGCGCCCGGCGGACGAAGAAGTCATTCTCCGGCGAGGCGCCGTCGGTGCGCGTGGCGTTGATCTGACCCAGAAAGGCGAACTGCATCCAGCTGTCGTCCGAGATCTGCACCTTCGGCCCGGCCGCCGCACCCACCACCGCCATGGCGGCCGCCACCACGGTGATCTTTTCCACACGAATCCGTTCATGCATCATGTTGAGGTTTTCCCGGCCGGCGCGCCGCAACAGCCGCACCCGGCCCTGACGATGGAACCGTGCGGCGCCGGCAGCGTCAAGTCGATCCGCGGCGCGGGACGGCCGGGAGAAGGCCTTGGAGGCGACGCTGATGCGCACAAACCCGTGGATCCGGATGGCCGCGGCGGTCGCGCTGGCAGCCGCGGCGGAGGAAAGGGACCACCTTGCGGCCGGCTTCGCCGCCCCGCCGGCGGGGTTCGACACCGCGCCGTTCTGGGTTTGGAACGACGAGGTCTCCCCTGCACAGGTCGAGGCCGGCCTGCGCGAACTGGCCGCGGCCGGCATGCGCTCGGTCATCGTCCATCCCCGCCCGGGCCTCACCGTGCCCTACCTGGGGGAACGATGGTTCGAGATGTGGCGCAGGGCGATCGAGTCGGCCCGCGAACTCGGCATGGAGCTTTGGATCTACGACGAGAACTCGTACCCCTCAGGGTTCGCCGGCGGCTGGGTGCCGGAGGCCATGCCGGACGCAAAGGCAGTCAACCTCGTCGCCGCCGAATCGACCAACCCGCCGGCCGTCGGGGAGGCCACCGTGGCGGTGTTCCGGATCGACGGCGACGAGGTCCGGGACGTGACCGCCGCCTTGCGCTCCGGCGGGGCGCCCGGCGGAGGGCGCTACCTTGCGGTCGCGCGTAAGACCGAGGGCCGCGCGGCGGAGTGGTACGGCGGGTGGTGGTACGTGGACCTGTTGCGGCCAGGCGTGACGGAGCGCTTCCTCGAGGTCACGCTAGAACCATACCGCCAGCGGTTCGGCGATGAATTCGGACGCCTGATCCGCGGCGTGTTCACCGACGAGCCGCACATCTCGGGTACGGGTGGCCTGCCATGGACGGACGATTTCGCGGAGCAGTTCGAACGCCGCCGCGGTTACGCCCTGCCGCCGCACCTGGCGTCGCTCTTCGCCGAAGTCGGCGACTGGCGGCGCGTCCGTCACGATTTTTACCGCACGGCGCACGAGCTGTTCGTGGAGCGGTGGGCGATGCCCTACCACGAATACTGCCGCCGGCACCGCCTCGAGCTGACGGGGCACTACTGGGAACACGGCTGGCCGATGGCCCGCCAGGTGCCGGACAACATGGCGATGTACCTCTGGATGCAGCGGCCGGGCATCGACATCCTGTTCAACCAGTACGCGGAGCGGCCCAACGCACAATTCGGGAACGTCCGGTCGGTGCGGGAGGTGCACAGCGCCGCGCTGCAGGCCGGCCGCCCCCGCAACCTCTGCGAGGCCTACGGCGGGTCCGGCTGGGACGTCCGCTTCGAAGACCTACGCCGGATCGGCGACTGGCTGCTGGCGCTGGGGATCAACACGATCAACCAGCACCTGTCCCACCTGAGCATCCGCGGCGCCCGCAAACGCGACTATCCCGTTTCGTTCTCCGAGCACGCCCCGTGGTGGCCGCTGTATCCGCTGCAGGCCCGCTACTTCGCCCGCCTCCAGTACGCCCTGACGCGGGGCGACGCCCCGCCCGCCGCCGCGCTGGTGCTGGAGCCGACCACAACCTGCTGGATGTACCAGGACGGCCCCAAGGCCGGCCCCCGCGCCGTGGAGATTGCCGAGGCGTTCACGGACCTGCTCGGCCGGCTCGAGGCGGCCCAGGTGGAATACGAGCTCGGCAGCGAGGACATCCTCGAGCGCATCGGGGCCGTCGAGGACGGCCGCCTGCGGGTCGGCTGCCGCGTCTACCACACGGTCGTCCTGCCGGCGGGTGCCGAGAACCTGTTCCGTTCCACGCTGCGCCGCCTTCAGGCGTTCGCCGAGGCCGGCGGACGGATCTTCGCGCTAGGCCCCCCGCCCCGTTGCATCGACGGCCGGGAGTCCGACGAAGCCGCGGCGCTGGCGGCCACGCCAGCATGGACGCAAACGGATCCCGACGCCCTCCTGGCCGCGCTCGCCGCCCGCCTCGCCCCCGGTGCCCGAATCCACCGCGCCGACGGCGACGCGGGCAAATTGTTCCATCTCCGCCGCGTGCTGCCGGATGGGGAGTTCCTCTTCCTCGCCAACGCCAGCTCCAACGAATGGAGCCGCGGTCGTGTCACGTCTCCGGCCCGGTCGGCCGAGGACTGGGACGCGTTCACTGGCGGCACCGCCCCCGCCTACTTCGTACCCACCGCCGACGGCATCGAGGCGCCGTTCGAGCTGCCGCCCTCCTCGAGCCGGCTGCTGCGGTTCTCGACCGCCTCCGCCCCGCCGGCGCCGGCGGGCGCCGTGCGTCGAGCCGTGCCGGTGCCGCCGGCCGGCCCGTTCGCCGTACGGCGCATGGACCCCGCTATGCTGACGCTGGACTTCGTGGATGTCGAATGCGCCGGCGAACGCCGCACCAATCTCCACGTCGCGGCCGCCGGCGACTGGGTCTGGAGCCGGCACGGGTTCGAGAAGAACCCCTGGCGGCACGCCGTCCAGTTCCGCGACCGGATCGTCCGCCGCACATTCCCGCCCGACAGCGGGTTCACGCTGGTGTACCGGTTCGTGATCGAGGGCGACCCTCCGTCCGCGCTCGAGGCAGTGGTCGAGCGGCCCGACCTTTATTCGATCCAGTGTAACGGCCGCGAGGTCCGCGCCCGCGAGGGCGAGTGGTGGTTGGACCGCTCGTTCGGACGGGTGCCACTCGGCGGCGCCGTGCGCAGCGGGACCAACGAACTGACGCTGACGGCGCGGCCAATGACGGTCTGGCACGAGCCGGACCATGTGACGCTGCTGGGCGCTTTTTCGGCCCGGCCCTCGGAGCGCGGCTATATCCTCGCCGCCGAAACGCCCCTTGGGATCGGGCCGTGGCCCGCCCAGGGCCATCCCCACTACGCCGGCCGGATGTCGTACGCGGCGGAGTTCGACGCACCGCGGGCCGGCCGGCATCGCGTGCGCCTGCCCGCCTGGCACGGGGCCGTCGCCGAGGTGCGCGTGGACCGCCGCGCGGTGGGCGTGATCGCCGGACCTCCCTACGAGCTAGAGCTGGCGCGGCCGCTCTCCGTCGGCCGGCACCGCGTTGAGGTCGTGGTGTACGGACTGCTGAAAAATCTCCTCGGCCCGTTCCACGCAGGGCCGGTCCGCGGCCTCGCCTCGCCGTTCCACATGATGCAGGCGCCCAAAACCGGCCAGCCGCCGGGGAGCGAGTATGACGTGATTCCGTGCGGGTTGTTCGAGCCGTTCGTGGTCGAGCGCCTGGAGGAGGACGCGCCCGCCGGCGGCGCCGGTCAGCCGTAGGCGCGCATCTCGTAGAGCCGCGCCTCCGGCGCCCCGTGTGTCTCCCGACAGACCAGCCGCACGGCGGACAGCTCGACCGGCTCGAAGTCGTGGCGGCGCAGCCGCTGGTAGTTGAACGCCTCGCCCGCCAGCTCGACCTCGCCGCCGTCCGGCGCGCGGCCGACCCGTCGGTAGCTTTTCATCGTCTCCGGCTGCGGCTCGCGGACGATCCGGGCGTTGATCGAGTCGCTGGCCGTCAGCGTCAGCTCGCGCTCGAAACCCGTGTCGAAGGTGAGCTGAACGCGCCGCAGGCGCACCGGCTGCGGCCACGACAACTCGATTCAGGGCGGCGCGCCGCCGGCGACGGGCGCGGCCCACCGGTGCGCCCACTGGCGCGGCAGGTCGCGGGTGACGCCGGTCAGAACGTTTTCTGGGCGCGTGGCCGCCGTCGAGGCGGACGCGGCCGCCCGCGCGCGGCGCGCCAGGTCGGCCGGGTCCTCGTTGACGGCGTTCCGGATCGTCTGGTCGTTGCGCAGCAAGGTCTGTTGCAGCTCCCGCACGGCCGCGGCGTCCGCGCGCAGCTCGCGCGGCGTGCCCCCGCGCCGGGCGCACATCGCGGCGGCGGTCCCGACCGCCTGCCCGACGACCGCGCAGGTCGCCATCACGCGGGTGGAGCAAAACGCGACGTGAGTGCAACTGATGTTGCGGCCGGCCATCATCAGGTTGGCGATGTTGCGCGAATAGAGCGCGCCGAGGGGGATGTTGTAGGGTTCGGCGATCTTCGTCGGAATGAAGGGTTGTTTTTCCGGGGCATCGAAACCCTCGGAGGGGTGGTCGTCAAAGGGCCAGCCGCCGATGGCGACGGCATCCGGAAACCCTTTCCATGCGCCCTCCAGGTCGGCCTGGCACAGGATGTGGTCGCCCATCACGCGCCGCGACTCGCGCTTGCCCGGGATCATGCCGACGGTCTCCAGCGCCCAGTTCGCGGCCTCGGGAAAGCGGCCGCTGTTCTTGATGTGGTCCCAGACGCCCAGCACGATCGCTAGCAGCTCGAAGCGCAGACGTTCGTTATCACGGATGGTGTCGTAGCGCCCGCCGAGTTCGATCCACCAGAATAGCCGTACTCCCACGAAGTCCGGCCCACAGGCCGGTGCTGGAGGTGTTCGGTGGAGATCTTCCGCGCCCACGGAGGCGGACGGAAGGGAATGGGGCGGTCGTGACGGCGCGCGGTGAACAAGATGCTCGAGCCCTGCGTCTGCGGGGAAGCCTCGTCGGCGGCCAGCGACTCGCCGAACTCCGCCTTGTCCTCCCGGCCGACGCGGAAGTCGGCCCCTGCCTCGAATGCCAGCCGACTGTCGCCGGTCGCGTCGATGAACACCTTCGCCGTGATGCGGTAGATATGCTCCGTCTTGTCGCAGCGGGCGATCGCGCGGCGGATGCGTCCGGCCTCCACCTCGGCCGCGATCAGGGCGGTATCGAGCAGCAGCGTCAGGTTCGGCTCGCGGATGCACTTATCGTAGAGCATCAGATCCCAAAGCTCCCATGCCCGGTGTGGGTTCCAGACGGCATCCTCGAGCCGCAGCTCCTCGATCAACCCGCCCTCGCGCCAGCCCGACCGGTGGCCGTGGTGGTCGGCGCCGACGATGTGCATCCGGATCTCGCTGCTCGCGTTGCCGCCGAGGCACGAGCGCTCCTGCACGAGGATGACCTTCGCCCCCTCCCGCGCCGCTACCAGCGCGGCGCACACGCCGGACATGCCGCCGCCGGCAACAAAGACGTCCGCTTCGAGGTCGACGAGCGCCATGTTCGGATCCGGCGCCCAGCCGCCGCGATGGGGCGACGCCGGTGCGACGGGAGCAAAGCGAAGTCGGTTGGCCGTCAGCCGAGCCTCCTCGCTGTCCGTCGGCGCGGCATCAGCGGTGGGCGGGCGGACCCAAAGCACATATCCCGTCGTCGCGGCCGAGGCCAGAAACCGCCGTCGGGAAATCAGGCTCATTGGACCCCCCTTGTCGCATGTCCGTTTTGTCGAGAGTCACGGCTAAAGTAAAGGGGGACGGCCCAGGTCAAGAGCCCCAGGGCTCGCAAGCCGGATCACGGGCCGGCCGCTCCAAGCATTGGACAATCCCCGGGCCAAGTGTTCCAAGGGTTGGAACCGGTGGTCTTGGAACTGCGCGGCAGCAGGGATCGCTCCCTCCGCCGGCCAGTGCAATGCCTTCGCCATTCGTCTTTGGTCGCGCGCGCGATACTTACATGCCGGCCGGCCTGCCGAAGATCGGCCGTATCCGCCCCAGTCCGTCGAACGCGAACATCCTCATCGCTGTATGTGCCTGTCCCCATCTCGTCCCATTGGTAATGAATGTATTGCGATCACTCCTTCGCGTGCCTGTCCCCTCTGACTGTCACTGCCAGTCCTGTTTGTCTGTCCCCCTTTCATGCGGCCGCTGGAGAAGAGGGCCGTCATCCACACGCCCGCCGTCAAACATGCCCGAGAAACGTGCCTGTCCCCAAAAACGGCACAAACCAACACTTTGATGACGAACATGGTGCGCGTGCAGCCTTGCGTGCCTGTCCCCGTTTTGGGTCGGCGGAAGGATCGGATGGAGTTTGCGCCACAACAGCCAGAGGGTACATTGGCCCCATCGCAGGGAGCCCCGACGATGAGCCCAGCCGAGCAACGCAAGTCGCGACCCAGTCTCTGGCGAGCCTGGTCGCGCGCGATCACGGAGTCTGACGAGCGGGCGCCCAGCCGGGCCATGCTGCGCGCCGTCGGTTTCCGCCGCGCGGATTTCCGCAAGCCGATCGTCGGCATCGCCTCGGCATGGAGCGAGGTGACGCCGTGCAACATCCACCTGGACCGGCTGGCCCGCCTCGCCGCTGGCGGCACGGAGGCGGCGGGCGCGAAGGCCATGGTGTTCAACACGATCACCGTCTCGGACGGAATCCCGATGGGCACAGAGGGCATGAAATACTCGCTCGTCTCGCGCGAGGTGATCGCCGATTCGATCGAGACGGTCGCCGGTGCCGCGCACTTCGACGGCCTGGTCGCCCTCGGCGGCTGCGACAAGAACATGCCGGGCTGCCTGATGGCCATCGCGCGGCTGAACCGCCCCGCCGTCTTTGTGTACGGGGGCACCATCCTCCCCGGTCGCTGCGACGGCGAGGCCGTGGACATCGTGTCGGTCTTCGAGGCCGTCGGCCGCCGCGCCTCGGGTCGGCTCTCCGCCCGCGGCCTTCGGGAGCTGGAGGACTGCGCCATCCCCGGCCCCGGCTCGTGCGGCGGCATGTACACGGCCAACACGATGGCCTCGGCCATCGAAACGCTCGGCATGAGCCTGCCGGGCAGCAGCGCCCAGACCGCCATCTCGGCCGCCAAGCGCCGTGACTGCCGAGAGGCCGGCCGCGCCGTCGTCGCAATGATGCGCCGCGGCATCCGCCCCTCGGACATCCTCACCCGCGAGGCCTTTCTCAACGCCATCACGATCGTCACCGCACTGGGGGGCTCGACCAACGCGGTGCTCCACCTGCCCGCGATGGCTTACGCCGCCGGCGTCCGAGTGACCCTCGACGATTTCGCCGCCGTCGGCCACCGCACGCCCGTACTGGCCGACCTCAAGCCCTTCGGACGCCACCACATGGCCGACCTCGTCCGCATCGGCGGAATCCGACCGCTGATCCGCATGCTGATCGACGCCGGCCTGATCAACGGCGACTGTCCGACCGTCACCGGCCGCACGCTCCGCGAGAACGTCGCGGATGCCCGCCCTTATCCCCGTGGCCAGACGGTCATCCGTCCGCTGGATCGGCCGATCAAACCCACGGGCCACCTGGTCATCCTGCGGGGCAACCTCGCCCCCGACGGCGCCGTCGCCAAGATCACCGGACACGAGGGCACGCGGTTTTCCGGGCGCGCGGTCGTCTTCGAATCGGAAGAGGCCGCCCTCGAGGCGATCCTCGCCGGCCGCGTGAGGGCGGGCCACGTGGTTGTGATCCGTTACGAAGGCCCGCGCGGCGGCCCGGGCATGCGCGAAATGCTCGCGCCGACATCGGCGATCGCGGGCCGCGGGCTCGCCCGCGAGGTCGCCTTGATCACCGACGGCCGCTTCTCGGGCGGCAGCCACGGCTTCGTCGTCGGCCACGTCACGCCCGAGGCCGCCTGCGGCGGGCCGATCGCGCTCGTTCGCAATGGCGATCCGATCACGATCGACGCGGAATCGGCGACGATCACCCTGAGCGTACCGGAGGAGGAACTCGCCCGGCGACGCGCCGCATGGACGCCGACGCCTCCGCGCCACACCCGAGGCGTGTTGGCCAAATACGCCCGCCTCGTCGGCCCCGCCTCGGAAGGCGCCATCACGGACCGGTTCTGAGCGCGAACGGGCGCGCGGGCCTCACAGGAAGGCAGCGGCCGTGGGATGGCCCGCGAGCAGCCGCTCGGCCTCGTTGGGGAGGTCGCGCAACAGTTCGAAGTCCTCGAACTCGAACCCCGGTCCGACCACGCAGGCGACCAGAGAGAAGTCCCCCTCGCTTCTCGCCGCCTGCCACGCTCCGGCCGGGACGACGCAGATGGGCTCCCCGCCCTTCCCCTCCGCTGGCCCAAGTCGCATCGCCTCGATCCGGGGCGGGGCCAAATGTGCGGTCCACAATTCCACCGGTGCACCGTCGAGGTGGCTCCAGATCTCGTCCGACGCCAGACGGTGCCACCGGCTGACCTCGCCCGCGCCGAGGAGGAAGTAAATCGCCGTCAGGGCCGATCGCCCGCCGCGCCCGTCGGCCGTCGCAACGCAGGCCGCGGACCGGAACACCTCGCGGTACGCGCCGCCCTCCGGGTGCGGTTCCAGCCTCAGGCGGCGTCGAATCTCGGCGGCGCGATCCATCGTTGTCGCCCCCTTCCGTTCCGTCTCGGCGCCCGCCGCCCCGCGCTCAGCCGCCGGCGGGCGAACGGTCGAGCCGCGAGCCGGTCACGCGCGCCGGAATCCCCACCGCAATGGCGTAGGGGGGCACGTCTTGCGTGACGAGCGCATGCGCGCCAACGATCGCGTGTTCGCCGACCTTCACGCCGTCGAGGACGGTCGCCTTCGCGCCGATCCACGCGCCGTCGCCGACCTCCGCTCCGCCGCGGGTGGTGTAGGGCTGGTCAAGGATGGGGATGTCCGTGCGCGCCGTCTCATGGCCTGCGCCGACGATGTAGACGTAGGCGGCCAGGAGGGCTTTTCGTCCGATCCGGGTGCGGCCGTAGGATCCGATCCGGCAGAAGGCGCCGATGTTGCAGCCCTCCGCCAGCTCGATCGTGCCGTCGGTGGTGGTCACCACGCTGTGCAAGCCGACGAAGACCCGGTCCCCGATCCGGATCCCGTCGCCGGCCTGTCCCCTGGCGTCGAGCACCACTCCGTCGCTGAGGATGACGTCGTCGCCAAGCGAGATACGCTTCGCATGGCGCAGGATCAGGCGCCGCCCGAAGACCACGTGCCGTCCGCAGCTCCGAAAGAGGCGCGGATAGAATTTCGCCCGCAGCCAGTAGCCGAGCGCGCCGGGCCAATCCCCGAACAGGCCGGTCACCAGCTCGTACCACAGGAAGGCGCCCGCGCCGACGTCGCCGACGACCATCCGCCAGTACTTCGCCCACGCGCCCCGCCGCGGGTCTTGCAAGGCATCCTGCGCGCCGCGTCGGCCGCCACGCGGGTCCGCGTCCGACGCCTCGGGCGCCGCTCGGTGGAGGGGATCGCTCATGCCTCCAGGTGCGTCCGTTCGAGCATTCGTTCCAACCGGCGGCGAAGGTCGGCCTCCGCCCGGTCGGACAGGTCCAGGATCTGTCGCAGGCCGAGCGTCAGGTGGGGCAGATAGGTTTGGATGTACTCCCGTTTGCGCTGCGCCTCGGCCTCGCGACGACGCCGGCGGAGGAACACCGCCAGGCGCCGACCGCATTCCTGTAGCGCGAACGTCGCCTCGCGCAGGATTTCGGGGTAGGCGGCCACCGCGTCCTTGCTTTCGCTGGTGAACGGCACCCAGACGCTGGCGATGTGCAACAGCAGCACAACCGGCCCCACCGGCAACGCGCCCTTCGGCTGCGCCAGGCCGTACGTCTTCCAGTTGACGCCCAGCACGGCTTTCGTCAGCGCGCACGCGCCGGCCTGGTAGAGCAGCGGCACGCGGTTGGCGAACCGCAACACCCTCACCGGCTCGTCGGCGGCCTCCGCGCCTTCGCCGGGCCGCCAGCACGCCAGGCCGGCCTCGATCAGAAACGGATTGCCCCGGTACACGGCCGGCTCGCGGCTAACCGCCGTGTAGAACTCTGCGGTCACCTCCTTCCGCAAGCCGGCGAGCAGCGCCGACTCGCCGATCGGCGACAGGCAGTCCATCGGCGGTCGCATTAGCCGGGTGGACCCGATGGCGCGGTACAGCGTCTCGGCCTCGCGATGAGCGATCCGCGAGGGCCGGGCCGCCGGATCGAGCCCCGCGCGCCGGCAGATGTCGAGCGCGGTCCGGTCGCTGACGCGCGAAAACTCCGTGGCCGGCGCCGACCGCAGCGTCCGGGCCGTCGTGTCCTTCAGAATCTGTATCCACATCCCTAGCTCGACGCCGTGGGGATGGGGGAGGATCTCGGCCGGCGGCCGCGGCAGTTCCTGCAAGGCGCGGCGAAAGGTCTGCCAGGCGGCGTCCATCGGCTCCGCGCCCCCTTCACCTCCTCCGGCCGTTGTAACCTCCGTCGACGTGGAGGCCGACGCGGCGGGTTCCCCGTTGTCGCCGGGCTCCTTGCCGTGCTCCTTCGGCATCAGCAGGACGCGGTAATGAAGCTGCAGCTGCGGATTGGCGACCGCGCACTGCCGCAGGAACTCGTCCACCGACAGGCGCCCGCGGACGTAGGCGGCCTCCAGCTCGATGGCCACGCGCGTGCCATGGCCGGCCGGGACCGCTTGGCCGGGGCGGTCTGGATCAGAAAATGAGGGCCGCCAGTCGCATTCCTCGTCCTTCAGGATCACCGGGCGGTTGGCCCGCGTGTCGATCTGGACCTCGATCGCATGGGCGGTCCGCCCCCGCGCCGTCCGCGACCTGATCTCCGTGGACCGGCCGGTCGTCAACTGGCCGTACATGCCCGCGGCGCTGATGCCGATGCCCTGCTGCCCGCGGGACATCCGCAGCCGGTGAAACTTCGATCCGTACAGGAGCTTCGCGAAGATTTTTGGAATCTGCGCCCGCACGATGCCCGGGCCGTTGTCGGTGACCTCGACGCGGAACCGTTGGGCGGCCACCTGCCGGATCTCGACGGCAATCTCCGGCAGTACCCCCGCCTCCTCACAGGCGTCGAGCGAGTTGTCCACCGCCTCCTTGACCGCGGTCAGCAGCGCCCGCCGAGGGCTGTCGAAGCCGAGCAGATGCCGGTTCTTGAGAAAAAACTCGGAGACCGAGATCTCCCGCTGCTGTTGAGCCATGCTCTCGGCCGTCGCGGCCGCGGCGCCCTTCGCCAGCTTTCCCATGCGCGCCCTACTCCCCCGTCCACCGGATTGCGCGCCAGACGCCGGCCGGGTCGCCCGACGGCGTGACGAGGCCCAGCCGCGCCCAGCTCGCCCATTCCGGCGCGAAGGCGCCGTCGTCGGCCGGCACGACCGAGCGCATCCGGTCGGGCATCCGGCGCCACGATTCGAGGCGCCGCGCCTCTGGGCCGAGCAGGACCGCCAGCGGCGCTCCGTCGGGAAAGGCGTCCAGCGCCGCCCGCGCGATCGCCGGATGCGATCCCCACGCCGCCGCGACGCCCGCCGCGCCGAGGACCGCCGCCAGCGCCCGCCGCAGCCCGCTCATTGCACCGCGCAGTCGAGCGTGAACTCGACCGGAACATTTACCGCCGCGCTCAGCGGGCAGTACTTCTCCGCCAGCCGGACGGCCTCGCGCAGGTTGTCTGCGTCCGGCTGTGTGGCGACGCGCACGGTGATCCGCACCTCGATCTTCGTGAACCGCAGACCCGAAGGCCCCTTCTCCATCGTGCCCACCGCGCGGCTGGTCCAACTTTTCAGCCCGATGTTTCGGCGCTGAACGAAGTAGAGGGTCGTCAGCAGGATGCAGGCCTCCACGCCGCCCACGAGCATCTCCTCCGGCGTCCAGCGGCCGGCCTCGCCGCCGAACTGCGGCGGTGACGAAACGTCCAGCGCCAGGCCGCCCTCCGTGCGGGTCACGAGCCGCTCGCCGCCCTGCCATTCGGTCGCGGTGATAAACGTGTGCATGGGTCGCTCCGGGGTTGCGGGCCACGATATCCCATTTTTTCGGGCGCGAAAAGGCGGCCGCGTTGCCTCAGCCGAGGAGAGGGCGTAGCAGGTCGAACAGCTCCGCGGCGGCGTCGCGGCGTTCGAACCGTTCGAGCCGCCGGCGCTGGGCGTCCTGCACGCCTCGGCGCAGCGCCGGATCCCGGGCCAGCCGGCCAATGGTCTCCGCGATCAGGTCCCACCGCTTCTGGCGGAACAGCACGCCGGCGCCGTCGAGCGTCTCCGGCACCGCGCCGGCCGCGTAGGCGACAACCGGCACGCCGTGCGCCATCGCCTCGACCAGCGGCACGCAGAATCCCTCGTGCTCGCTCATGCACACGAACGCCGTGGCCGCGGCATACGCCGCCGAGAGGGCCCGCTGCGGCAGCGGCCCGGCGAAGACCACATCCCGCAACCGCCACTCGCGCGCGCGGGCCTGCAGCAGCCCGAGGTATCGTTCGGTCCCGGCGAACGACCCGACATGGATCAGCCGCGCTGCCGGCTCGACCCAGCGCTGGACGTAGTGCAGCACGGCCAGCAGGTCCTCGATCCGCTTGTTCGGCGCCCCGCGGCCGACGAAGAGCAGGTTCGTCCGCCCGTCCGCCCACTCGCGCAGCCGCGTCGGATCCGGCGCGGCGCGGATCTGCGAAAAGTCGAGGGCCAGCGGATAGATCTTCACGTCCCGGTGTCCCATCGCGGCCAGCTCGCCGGCGTTGAAGGCGCTGTCGGCCAGCGTGACCTGCGCGGTTCCCGCCAGCTGCCGCGCCTGCTGGAGGCCCAGCGCCAGGAGCCGCGCCGTTGCCTCGTTCAGCCCTTCGAACCACTCCGGCGGCGTGACGTTGTGGTAGAGGATCGCCCGGCGGGTCCGCAGCCGCCAAAAGATCTCGTTGACCACGGATCCGATGGACAGGTGCAGCAGGACGGCGTCCTCCGGGCCGAGCTCGGCCTCCGCACGGGCGACGTCGCGCACCTCGCGGCGCAGCTCGGGCAGGACGCGGGCCGGCTCGCAGTAGATGTCGGACGCCAGACCCCGGTCGCGCGCGAAGCGCCGCAACAGCAGCGCTTCGTTGCTGATCGCGTCGCCGTGGTTGAAGCCGGCGACGAACTGATGCAGCGACCGCGCGGTCAAGGCCGCCGCCCCGCCCGGCCGCGCGCGCCGGCCCGCGGCGGCCGGCATGTGCGAATCGTGGTCTGGATGACGTCCGTGCTCATGGCGGCCGGTCCGCCCCAAGCTGTACCGCAGCCCGCTTCCGGGGGCAACCTTCGGCGCGTCGCGTGGGGCGCGACCCCGTCGGGGCGGCGAGGTTCCCCGCTCAGTGGCGGAACAGGATCGACCGGACCTCGACCCCTTCGATCGCCTCGAGGTCGCGCCGCAGCGCCGCGGCTTCGCGCGGCGTCCCGGCGACGTCGAGGACGATCAGACCGCTGGGCGAGCCGCCTTCGCCGTGGACGTCGTGGAGCCCGAGCCGCACGCGGATCCGGTCGCCGTGGCGGGTGAGGACCGTCTGCACACGCCCCGCCTGCCGCGTCCGCTCGGTCACATGCACGGCAAGGATCACGTGGTCCCCGCGCCGCCGCATCGTCCGTGGGCTGTTCGTCATGGCCGCACCTCCGTCTCGCCGTCCGTCCTCCTCAGGCGCCGTACACCTTTTCGAAGGGCCACATCAGGACGCCGCCGTCCAAAACGCGGACGTCCGCGTAGCCGGCATGGCGCAACAGGATGGAGGCCTCGTAGGCCCGCAGCGAATTGCGGCAGCAGAGCAGCAGCGCACCGTCGCGCGGCAGCTCGCGTAGCCGGCCGCGCAGCGATCCGAGCGGGATGCACCGGGAACCCGGGATGCGCATCTCCTCGTACTCGCGTGGCGTGCTGACGTCGACGAGGACGGCGTCCGGCCGCTCCGCCAGCCACCGGCGCGCCTCGAGCGGAGAAAGGCCGGGCATGTGGCCGTCGAGCTTGTTGCGCGCGACGTTGCAGGCGGTGATCAAGTTGTCCAGCGCCGGCGAGTACGGCGGCGCGTAGCCGAGGTCCAGGTGCGCGATGCGGTCCACGGTCATGCCGGCCGCGATCGCGGTGGCGGCCACGTCGAGGCGCTTGTCGCCGCGGCCGGGGCCGAGCGTCTGGATCCCCAGCAGCCGCCGCGTCGGGCGCTCGACGACGAGCTTGAGCATCAGCAAGCTGGCCCCCGGCAGGAAATGCTCGCGGTCGGGCGCGGCGCAATGCGCGCAGACAACGTCGCGGCCGGCCGCCCGCGCATCGCGCTCGCTGAGCCCCGTGCGGCCCACGCAGTAGTCGAACACCTCGCAGACCACCGTGCCCAGGATCCCCTCGAAGCGGTCGTCGCCCCCGCAGATGTGCACCGCGGCGACCCGCCCCTGCTTGTTCGCCGTCGAGCCCAGCGGCACGTAGGTCGGTCGGCCGGTCAACAGGTCGAGGTTCTCGACGCAATCGCCGGCGGCGTAGATGTCCGGATCGCTGGTTTGCATGTGCTCGTTGACGCGGATGCCGCCGGTGACGCCGAGCTCAAGCCCGGCCGCCTGGGCCAGCGACGTCTCCGGCCGCACCCCCGCGGCCAGCACGACCAGGTCGGCGGGGATCCCACCGTGGTCCGTCTCGACGCACCGGACGACGTCCTCGCCTCGGAATCCGCGCACCTCGACGCCGGTGAGCACCCGCACCCCGTTGGCCTCGAGATGCTGCTGAAGCAGCAGCGCCATTTCCTCGTCGAGCATGCCGAGGATCTGCGGCATCCGTTCGACGATCGTGACGCGGCAGCCCCGTTCGGCCAGCGCCTTGGTCATCTCGACGGCGATCAGACCGCCGCCGACCATGACCACGTCCAACGCCCGTTGGCCGGCGACCGCCTGGCGGATGCCCTCCGCGTCGTGCACGCCGTGCAGGGTATAGATGCCCCGCAGCGAGCGGCCGGGCAGGTCCGGGACGACCGGACGCGCGCCGGTGGCCAGCACCAGCTTGTCGTAGGGCACCCACCGTTCCTCGCCGTTGGCCAGATCCCGGACGCGGACGCGCCGTCCCCTGCGATCGATCTCCTCCGCCTGCGTACAGCTAAGCACACAGACGTTGCGGACGTTTTGGAAGAAGATCGGGTCCCGGACCGCGCCCAGCGGAGTCGAGAGCAGCGCGCGGCGGTCCTTCACCGTGCCGGACACGTAGTACGGCAGGCCGCAGCCGGCGTAGGACATCAGCTCGCCGCGTTCGACGATCGTCACCTCGGCGTCGGGATCCAGCCGCATCACCTTCGAGGCCACCTTGGGCCCGGCGGCCACGCCGCCGACGATCACGACGCGGCGGCGAGCGCGCGGCGGCGCGGCGGACTCAGGGGCCACGGCGGCCGGCCAGTCCACCAGAAACTCCGCCCCGCCGAGGTCCGAGCCGGCGACCCGCACCCACCCGCCCGCTCCCTCCACCAGCGCACGCACGAAGGCCAGCCCCAGCCCGACCCCCGGCGTCCGCCCCTCCGCCGGCGCGGCCCCCCGGTGAAAGGGCTCGAAAATGCGCTCGCGTTCCTCCGGCGGAACGCCGGGACCCGAATCTCCGACCGCCATCCGGATGCGGTCGTCCTCCTCCCGCGCCACCAGCACCCGCACCTGCCCGTGGCGGGGCGTGTACTTCAGGGCGTTCTCGATCAGCGCCCGCAGGACTTCCACCAGCGTAGCTTCGCTCGCGCGCACGAAGGCGGGATCGGCGCGGATGTCGGCGGACAGGGCGATGTCACGGCGGCCAGCCTCGTCGAGCCACTGTTGATGCACCCGGCGCACCACGGCGACGGCGTCCGCCGCCTCCTCCGCCGCCGCGGCGGGCCGCCGTACGATCGCCAGAATGCGGCGGACGGTCTCCAGGGCCTCGGCCAGCCGACCGTCGGCCCGTTCGAGGAGGTCCCTCTGCCGGGGCGAGAGCGGACCGGCGAGGTCGCCCAGCAGCGTGCGCAGCACCGTCTCCGCCGCACCGATCGGCGACTTGAGCTGATGCGCGATCACCGCCGCGAAGCGAAGGGGATCGGACAGGGAATTGCCGGAGCCAGGCTGCGCGGGCTGCGTCATGGGCGTGCCCATCTTGGCGCGGCCGACAGCCCCGCGCAAGAGGGCCCGGCCGTTCCCCTTTTTCGCCTTACGGGCCGCGGCCGGCGCGCTACGGTCCAGCCGCGCCCACCGGCTCCGCGCCGCCCGCACGGGCGGCCAGGACGCGCCGGTACACCGACTCCGCCCGGTAGCTGGACCGAACCCACGGCCCGGCTTCGCAATGGCGAAACCCGCGGCGAAGCGCATCCGACCTCAACCCCACGAACTCCTCCGGCGTCCAGTACCGTTCCACCGGGGCGCGCTGACGCGTCGGCTGAAGGTACTGACCGATCATCAACACCTCCACGCCGGCGGCGAGAAGATCGTCCATCGTCCGGGCGACCTCCTCCGCCGTCTCGCCGAGTCCGACCATCATGGCGGACTTGATCACCGCCCGCGGCTCCAATCTCCGGTACGCCCGCAGCACGGCGAGGGAGCGGTCGTAGTCCGCCCCGCGCCGGACGGCTGGCGTCAGCCGCCGGACGGTCTCGATGTTGTGGCCGAACACCTCCGGCGCGACGGCGGCGAGCGTCTCGAGGGCGGACTCGGAGCCGCCGAAGTCCGAGGGCAGAACCTCTACCCCACACCCCGGCACGATGGCGCGGATGGTTTGCACCGTCCGGGCCATCTGCGACGCCCCGCCGTCGGCCAGATCGTCCCGGGTGACCATCGTGACGACGACAAAGCGAAGGCCCATCGCCGCCGCGGCCTCCGCCACGCGGCGAGGCTCGGCCGGGTCGGGCGCGGCCGGCCGGCCGCGCCGGATGCCGCAGAAGGTGCAGCCGCGGGTGCACAGGTCGCCCAGGATCAAAAAGGTCGCCGTCCCCTCGCGGCCCCAGCATTCGTGGCGGTTCGGGCAGCGCGCCTCCTCGCAGACCGTGTGCAGACGGGTAGCCGCAACCGTCCGGCGCACGGCGCTGTCGCCGTGCACCAGCGGTTTTCGGAGCCAAGACGGTTTGGGGGCGGGCGGCGTCATCAACGTTGATCCGACGGATCGGACCGATCCGTCGGATCAATCTAGGCCGGCTCGCCCGTCAGCGCAACTGCCGGCGCAACCGACGGCGCAACAACTTCGCGACCGCCGCCGCCAGGCCGACCAGCCCCAGCGTCGCCGGCTCCGGCACCACGGTCAGCGTCACGTCATCCTCGTAGCCGGTCAAGGTGCCGTAGTTAACCCGGAACACGTTGCCCCCCGCCGTGAACTCCGCGTTCTCCGCGAGCCCGCTGAAGGTCGAGCTGTCGATCGAGCCCCATCCGCTGATGATCGGGATCACCGCTCCCAACGTCAACGGGTTCGGCGCCGTTACCAACAGGGTCGCGTTGCCCAGCGTCAACGTTTGGGGAGCGCTCATCAGCAGCTGGTCGTACTGGCCGGCGAGCGTGCCGAGGATCTCCACGTCGAAGGACGAACCAGCTTGGAACGTGACATCGCCGCCGGTCACCGTGAGCGCGCCCGGGCTGACGCCGGGGGCCACCGTCGCGCCGGCGCCGACGATGAGGCCGCCGAGGAGCGTGCCATTGCCGCTCAGGGTCTGGCCCGAGGCCAGCGTCAGCGCCCTGTCCGTTCGGCCCGACACGCTCAGCGTCGCGCCGGCATCGATGCGGATGGTATTAGCTGCCGCGAACATGGCGTTGGTCAGCAGCTCCAGCGTCCCGTTCATGATCCGGGCCATGCCCGTGAACGTGTTGGTGTTGATCATCGACACCGTCGCGGGGCCGTCCTTCACGAACGAAATTGGCCCCGCGATCGTCGTCCGATTGGTCGCGGCCACGGTCTGGTGCACCGTGAACGTCGCGAGCGTGGAGCTGCGGTTGGTGACGAACGAGCGGTACAGGTTGGTGATGCCCGAGGTCAGGTTGCCGATCCGTTGGTCGAAGCCGTTGAGGTCGAGGGTGCCGGCGGTGTCGCCGGTCGTCGGATCGCCGATCGTCAGGTTCACGTTGGTCGGCAGCGCGTTCGCGAGGCCCAGGACCAACAGACCGCCCTGCCAGATGCGGGCATTCGTGAACACGTTCCCGCCGACGTTCAGGTAGTTGGTGCCGAGGTTGTTGTTGCCGCCAGAGAAGAAGAAAATGTCCGACGCGCTGGAGACGATCGGGACGTTCTCGATGAAGAACGACCCGTTCTGCGCGGAGAAGTTGATACCGTTCACCCCGTAAATGCCGTTCGTGACCCGGATCGTCGCGCTGTTCCAGACCGTCAAGCGCGTCAGCGCGCTGGACACGCTGATGGGCCCGCCGAGGACAACGACGCCTCCGGTGGCCTGCAGCGCGCCGTTGTAAGAGGTTGACGCGTCGCCGCCGTGGAACACGAGCGGGTTCGTGATCGAGAGCCCGCCGGCCAAGAAGATCTGCCCCCCGTTGGTCGACACGATCACCCCGCGGCCGAAGGCGTCCGAGTGCGTGGCGTAGATCCGGCTGTTGAGCGAATGGCCGCTGACGCCGGCCACGATGGTCCCTCCCGAGTAGTCGTTCGAGGTGCTCAACACCAGCCAGCCGGTCCCGGTCTTGACCAGCCGGCCGGAGCCGGTGATCTCGTTGGTGATGGCCAATGTTCGGTTGGCGTCCACGTGGATCGTGCCGCCGCCGGGCATCAGGGTCACTTTGCGGTCGCGCAGCGTCATCAGGCCGCTGCCGCTGACCTGCAGCGTGCCGCCATCGAACCGGAGACCGCCGCCGATCTCGCCCAGGGTCTCGTTGGTGATGTTCAACACCCCGGAGGTCAGGCGGGTGCCGCCGCCGTAACTGTTCCACGTGTTGTGCAACACGGTGGTGCCGCCGCCGACCACATGCAGCTCGCCGGCGCCGGCGACCGTGCTGTCCACGCGCAGCACCCGTCCGGACGCCGCGCCGAGCCCGCCGAAGGTCTCGACCACGATCAGCCGCTCAGCCAGGAGCCTCACGTTGTTCGACACGGCCAGCAGCGAGCCGCCGCGCAGGGCGATGTTGGTTTCGGTCGTGACGGACGGCACCGTGCCCAGCGCGGCGTCGTTCGTGATCGCCAGCGCGCCCGATTGGAGCACCGTCAGGCCGTGGTAGTTCGTCGCCGTCAGCAGCACGACCACGCTGTTCGGGTCGCCGCCGACGGGGCCGACATACAACAGGTTGGTGGTGTCGGCGACGATCGACCCTCCCGGCACGACCAGCGTCCCGCCGCCGCCGCCCAGCCGCACGCGGTCCGATCCCCACGCCACCGTCCCGCTGAACACCATGTTGCTCAGCGGCGCCGCGCCGAGGAAGGAGTTCGTCAGGTCCGGGCGGAACGAATCGTCGAAGCTGATGCTGCTGGCGCTGTTGGCGCCGAGCGCATAGGCCGGCGCCGCGCGGCCCATTTTGTCGTAGGCGGCGTCAATGAAGATCTGGTCCATTCCGTAGGTCGGGCCGATCGCCCCGCCGGCGTTGACCGTCAGCGAGGCCGCCGTGCCGAGGGCCGCGATGTTCGTCAGCAGCAGCGTTCCGCCGTTGACCGTCACCGGGCTGTTGAGAATTTGCCCATCCGCCACCACCTGCAGGGTTCCGCCCTCGACGATCGTGTCGCCGGTATGGGCGTTGGGCGACGCCAGCCCGAAGGTTGCGGCGCCCCGCTTCACGACGCTCACCGCGCCGGTGAACCGCCCGGCGAAGTTGTTGATGAACCCGCTGGTCGGGTTGTGGTAGGTGAAAATCGCCGGGTTCGTGCTCGTTACGTAGTGGTTCGTGACGAGCGCGGCGGTCTGGTTGGTGAACGTGATCGTGGCGACCGTGATGTTGTTCGAGTTCAGGTCGAGCCAGTTGGCCG
>OGCI01000296.1_pt1 | contig 62531 bp, 57 predicted proteins | sample 1570021 | NCBI WGS metagenome assembly OGCI01 (sample SAMN06264664, study PRJEB24512) | hot springs metagenome | isolation source: Hot spring water | place: South Africa: Tshipise | collected 2015-06-21
TAGAGGAATGTGGCAAGGCCAACGATCACCGTCAGCGCTACTACCAGCAAAAAAGCTTTCTTCATTGTTTCACCTCCATTCTGAATTTGTTCACTACCGATGTCTCCCTCACTTCACTCCACTGCGATCTCCCCACCAACCACCTCCTTCCCCCGCGCAAGATCGAGAAGAACAAGGCTCCTCGGCACCCCCCACCCGGACGCCGCATGAAGCATCACGCACAAAAAAAGAGGGACTGCTGCATCGAGAACATGGGTGCGGGCTGGGGGTCTGCACTGCGGGACTGTCCGGCCTCTTTCTCACGCTCCTGCCATCCCTCCAGAGATATCCGGGTGCTTCATGCCACCCTTATGCAGAAAAAATATGAATAAAGATTATAGATGATGAATGTGTGATAGACAACGCGAATGTTATTAATAGCTCGCTGCAATGAAAATATAACGCTTCCCTACGGCGTTGTCAATAGGAATTTAGTTCTAAAATTTTAAAAATAAGGTACTATTAGCAATTAAAACTAAAGTATTAATCCTGAAATTCCGTGAGCGATCAGCATCGGTGTTCGTGCGCGCCTAACTTTTTTCGCTATGTTCCGTTCGGCCTCCGGCATAAGCCGCAGAATATTTTCCGTAAGATCTTGTCGTCAAGTTGCTCCAACAATTTCTCCTCATAGAGATCCGCCGCATCTTTTCCTTCCTCGCGAGTGGAGGACGGTGCCTTCCCAACTTGGATACATTCATAGGGAGAAGTGCTCCAATCGTAGTCGAGATCTCTATTCCTATCGAGCCATCTCGAACACTCATCGTGCGTCCCGATGTAAAGGGCCGCGAATCGGTCTTCTCTTCTCAGGCAGATCATCCGATAGCCGTTTCCGAGGTCATATTTGATGCAATTCTTTATTCTCATCTCTCCTTTACCGGTAAATCTGCCGAATTTAATGCCTTCCGAGCCCCCTCTCCGGACTATTTTCTCGAGGATCGCGCACGCTTTCCTCGCGGCCAACGATGCCGGTCCGCCATGGCTCAGATATTCCTGAATCCGCTGATCGAATTCCTTATCTCGGTGTACCTTAAGAATCACGACGGTGCAAGTTGGCTTGTGATATAGCTATGCTCAATGAATATAATGCAGAAATATAATAGTTCGGGTTCAGACTTTATTCAAGTGGACAGGGGTGCGAGAAATATGGTCGATGGCATATAGTTCTTATTCTCACGGATCACTTTTTTTTCAAGGGTATAGGTATTAACTTCTTGAACTATACTTCGGTCTTATCATATTATATAAGCGTTGAATCCGAAGCACCCGCCGCCCATGAAGCGGGTGAATATTTGGTGTTTACTTTGTCGCCGACTGTATGATAACGCAGACAACCATAACGAGGAACAAGGGAATGGACATTCACCAGATGGAGGTTTTTCTGTCCGTCTTCAAGCACAAAAGCTTTTCGAAAGCCAGCCAGGAGCTTCATCTCACCCAGCCGACGATCAGCGCGCACATCAAATCTCTCGAGAACGAGTTCAACTGCAAGCTCTTCGACAGGCTCGGCAGATCGATCATTCCGACAGCGGAGGCGGAGGTTCTCGTTGACTATGCGACCGAATTGCTTGAAACGATGAACGATGTCCGGGAAGCGATGAGCAAAGTCAAGAACAGCGTATCGGGGAAACTGATCATCGGGGCGAGCACGATCCCTGGGGTTTATGTCATTCCCCGCCTGATGTCTGCATTTCAGGAGAAATACAAGGATGTTTCGTTCCAGATTCTCATCTCGGATTCTCTCGAGGTAGTAACACAGATCGAAAGATATAGAATGCTGCTCGGCGTCGTCGGAACGAAGGTCAGCAATGACCACGTGGTCTATGAACCGTTCATGGAAGACCGGCTCATCGCAATTTCGTCTCCGGAGTTTACGGCAAAGAATCGCATGACGCTGAAGGAGTTGACGAGCCTGCCTCTGATCCTGAGAGAGGAAGGCTCAGGGACGAGACGGGAAACCGAGGCGTTCTTGACGAAGCACGGCATCTCTCTTGAAACGGTCGAGATTGCCGGGATCTTCGGTTCGACGGATGCGGTGAAACAGGCCGTGAAAGCGGGCCTGGGAGTCTCTATTGTTTCGCAATACGCGGTGGTGGATGAGTTGAACCACCGGATTTTGAAAGAAATCCACCTTTCCGACGCGAACATCACGCGCGAATTTTACATCGTCACGCACCGGAGAAGATCGCTCCCTCGCCTCTACGCCGCATTTTTCGAACATCTCGCGAGCGAAGCGAAGAAGACATGATCGCAGCGCACAGGGCGCTTCACCCCTCGCACTGCGCGTAGAGGGCCGCGCCGTATGCGGCGTGGATGAACGGATTCTCGGAGACATAGATTCTCTTCCGTAACCGCCCCTCGAACATCTGCCGCAAGCACGCATTCATCGCGCATCCGCCGACGAAGACGATCTCATCGAGCGAACCGACTCGCTGGATGAGAGGAATCACTTTCTGGACGATCGAATCGTGAATTGCACGCGCGATCATGCGGCGATCGGAGCCTTTCGAAATGAGACCGATGACCTCCGACTCGGCGAAAACCGTACAGAGACTGTTGATCTTTATACCGTTGGGTCCATCGCCGCAGGCAGCGCCGAATTCCCCGATATCGTACCCGAGGGCCTTCGCCATGATCTCGAGAAAACGGCCCGTGCCGGCCGCACAGCGATCGTTCATCTCGAAGTTTTCGACGCGGCCGTCGGGATCGAGGCGTATCACTTTCGTATCCTGGCCGCCGATATCGATGATCGTGCGGCATCCCGGGAAGAGCGCTTTCACCCCTTTTGCGACGGCTTTTATTTCCGTGATGGTCCTGACGTCGGATTGAACTTCGAGAAGATGCCTTCCGTAGCCCGTAGCGACGAGTTTTTCCGGCCTCTCCCGTTCCAGCAATCGTTGGCATGCCGAAAGGGGATCGTGCCCCGTTTCAACCTTTGCGAAGGAAATATTATCCGAACCGCGAATGACTGCGTACTTGATGAAGCGAGAACCGATATCGATACCACCGCACGTCATGCACGTCTCTTCTCCCGGATCATCTCGATGAACGCCTCGATTCGCGTCTTCAGTTGGCCGAAGTCCTCCATGCTGTAGTCGGTCTCGATCCGGAGGAAGGGGAGGGCGAGAGCGTCGGCCGTCTTCTTCGCCTTGAACGCTTCGATCATATACGGGGTGCAGAACTGGAGCGCGTAGTGGATAATGCCGTCGGCGTTGAGCCTCTTCGAAAGATCCCTGATGTCATCCATGCGTTCCGCATTCGGGGTAAAGCAGGCACAGTGGATCGACATGTACCTCTCCGCGATTTTTTCGAAACCTTCTTCGACCGAAGCGAAACGCCCGTCGAGCAGTGCGCTGAAGTTCCTCTCTCCGACGCAGGATTCCTCTCCGACGACGACCGCTCCGCTCCCCTCGATGATGGCGTGGAGTTTCCAGTTGGGGATCGCCATCGGCGAGCCCGAGACGAGGATTCTTGGCATCCCCTTTTCGGCGACGCCGATGCCGCGCTCCGCCCGCTTCTCGAGTTCATCGCAGAGTTCGTTCACCTGTGCGGTGAAGCGGATCGGATCGTCGTAGAACGCCACCTGGTTGATGAGGAGCGCGTCGAGACCGGAAATGGGCGCGGGGTCATGCGACCGCACCGCAGACAGGCGCTGGAGCGCTTTTCTCTTCTCGTTCACGATCCGCGAGGCTTCCTTGAGTTTCTCGAGAGAAATGCCCTTTCCGCTCAGAGACTCCAGCTTCTCGGCGAGGCGCGCGACCTCGTTTTTCCACAGGACTCGACCATCGGGTCCTTTCATGTTCGGCACTTCCATAATGTACATCTTTCCTTTCGTGATCTCGTCGAAGATCTCGTACGCCTTCTTCTTGCCGTCGCACGTCGTCTCTCCGACGATGAGGTCCGCGGTCTGGACGTAGGGGCACAGGCCGGCAAGCTTGAATCCCATGAACGCCTTGATGAGCGCGCACGTGTTGCGCGGGATGAACTTCTCGGCTTCATCCGAACCGACCTCGGCACCGGCGCAGAGACCGATACTGATGCCGTCTATCGCGAGGATGAGCTCCTCCGGAACATATACGCAAAAGGTCCCGATGACCTTTCTCCCTTCCTTTTTCGCGGTGAGAAGTTCTTCTATCCTGAGGCCGTGCACTTCCGAGATGACGAAGTCGAAATACTTCATCCCTTCCGGCCTATTCTTCTGCGAGAGATAAATGTTCGTGTACGCATCAGTGAGCACGCCGAGAAGCCCGCTATGCGCGTCGAGACGTATCTCCAGATCTTTCCACATCGCCGTATAGTCTTTCGCCATGGACATTTCCTCCTTTTGGGGCTGACTCTAAAAATGGTAAGCGACCCGCCATACCAAAATCCAATCGTTAATAGAAATGATTCAGAAGAATGCCATAGGAATCGTCTATATTCCAATCGTCATGATCCCCACGTTCGTATCCGTGCCGAACTTTTCCGCCTCCCGGGGAGAGCACTTCGCGTATAATACTTCTATGGTGTCAATCGACGTGCCGGGTTACGGTCAGTTCTCTCTCGAGCACTTCGTGACCGACTTTTCGGGCACCCTCTCCGAAGACGGCATACTGCTGAAGAATGTCGATGAAAAGCTGAACCTCCTCGCTGATACACTGCACATCCACGTCCTGAGCTCGGATACGTTCGGGAAGGCGAGGGAGCAATTGCAGGGGGTCCGCTGCACGCTCCACATTCTCGAGGGAGCTGATCACACGGCGCAAAAGGAACGGTACGTCGCCCAACTCGGGGCCGAGAGGGTCGTTGCCCTCGGGAACGGAAACAACGACGTCGCGATGTTGAGGGCCGCCGCCCTTGGAATCTGCGTGTGTCTCAAAGAAGGCTGCTCGGTCGAAGCGCTGACAGCGTCCCGGATACTCGTCGCTTCTCCTCTCGATGCGATCGACCTCTTGCTGTTTCCGAAGCGATTGATCGCCACGCTGAGACGGTGAATTCTTTCCTTCTTAGCGCGTGTGCAGAACCGCGAGATCGCCGTGCTATACCATCGCACGTCGATTCATGAAGCATTCGGTCAAATCGGGCCTTTTGTTTTGGACAGCGACACAATTATGATATACTTTACGTAATTCAATAAAGCGGAGGCGCGAGCATGTGCTTGGGGATACCATCCAAAATAATCAGCATCGAAGACTCCAGGGCGAAAATCGATGTGTACGGCGCCCAGCGAGAAGTGAGTTTGATGCTCCTCAATGAGGATGTCAACGTCGGTGATTACGTGATTGTCCACGCGGGATTTGCGATACAAAAACTCCAGGAAGATGTCGCGAAGGAGACCCTCGGGTATTTCGACCAATACCTGAAATCGTTGGCCGAAGAGGAGGGTTTGATCGACAAGCCGCTCAAGGAAAGAAAAAGGAAAACGAAAAAGAAGCAGACGAAGTAAACGCGGGTTTTCATATTTCTTTCCCCAATCTTCTTGACGTTTCGATTCCCGTCATCCCGTCTCGCCGGTCGTCTTGTATCAGTTCTTTTTTTATGGTAATCTCCCATACGCCTTCGCGACCTTGATCGGCATGCGGGAGGAATGATCGAATGGTGAAGAATGACCGGTGGATACGCGAGATGGCCCGGAAGGGCATGATCCGGCCTTTTCGGGAAGAGAGGATGAGAAAGGGCGTCATCTCGTACGGCGTGAGCTCTTACGGGTACGACATGCGAATCGCCGACGAATTCAAGATTTTCACTCCGGTCGGTGCGTCGGTGACCGATCCCAAGAATTTCGGCCAACATAGCGTCATCGATTTCCGCGGGAAGATATGTCTCATCCCCCCGCATTCTTTCGCGCTCGGGAGATCCGTGGAGTACTTCAGGATACCGAAAGACGTGCTCGTCCTCTGCCTCGGAAAATCGACCTACGCCCGCTGCGGAATCGTCATCAACGTCACGCCGCTCGAGCCCGAATGGGAGGGTTACGTGACGATCTCCATTTCGAATACGGGGCCCCTGCCCGCGAGGATTTACGCGAAGGAGGGAATCGGGCAGCTCGTCTTCCTCGAGGCCTCAGAAGTGTGCGAGCGGTCGTACGCAGACAAGCGTGGCAAATACCAGGCACAGAAGGCTATTACCCTCTCGAAGGTACAATGACGCCCGTTCCCGCTTCTGAACGATTGATCCTTGCCCTCGACATGGCAGACCACACTTATGCGTTAGAAACAGTTGAAAAATATAGTGATTATATATCTATTTTTAAAGTAGGGCTTGAGCTTTTTACCTCGAGCGGTCCAACCATCGTCGATGCAATTCATAAATATGGCAAAAAGGTATTTCTCGACCTCAAGTTCCACGATATACCGCACACCGTGATGCGAGCGGCGCTCGCGGCAACCCGCCTCGGGGTGCATATGTTCAACCTCCATGCATCGGGCGGGGTCGAGATGATGCAACGGTGCAGGGACGCGGTCGTAGAACTCTGCCTGAAGGAAAACAGGAATCGCCCGAAGATTCTCGCTGTAACCGTTCTCACGAGTCTTACCCGGGATACGCTCAGAGACGAACTCGGCATCCAGCACGGGCTCCGCACGCACGTGCGTCACCTCGCCGCTCTCGCCATGAAGGCGGGGCTCGACGGTGTTGTCGCGTCGGCACGAGAGGCCGCGATTGTACGGGCGCACTGCGGCGGAGGATTTCTTATCGTCACACCGGGTATCCGTCCGTCGTGGACGCCGCCGGACGATCAGAAGAGAACCGTTACGCCGAAGGAGGCGATTCGTGAAGGAGCTGACTATCTCGTCGTCGGTCGCGCGATTCTCCAGCAGCCCGACCCGGTGAAAGCTCTCGACCTGATCCGCCTCGAGATTCTCTCTGCGTAATTACGGAATAAGCCCGCAGATGGTTTATCCATCGAAAAAAGTCTTTCTGGATCTCGTCGGGAACGGCGCTATACCGCCACTTTGCGGTGAGATTCCCTTTTACCCGCCCCACGAAGTGTACGAGAGGCTCTCTGCCCGCAAGTGCTTTCTTTTCGAGAGCGTGAAGGGACCGGAAAAGATCGCTCGGTATTCCTTCATCGGATTCGATCCGTGCCTCACCGTAACGGTGCGGGACGGTATCGTTCTCGCAGAATCCCGAGAGCATGCGTTCACATCCAGTGAGCGACCGCTCGCCTTTCTCAAAAATGCCACGAAACGATATGTTCAGAAGCCCCTCGACATCCTCCCGCCGTTTCAGGGAGGGATTGCGGGGCTGCTGAGTTACGATTTCGTCCGTTACCTGGAAAAACTCCCGGTCGCGACCATCGACGATCTCAAATTGCCGGACGCTCATTTCTTCTTCATCGACAAGCTGATCGCGTTCGACCATTCGGAGAAAAAGTGCTGGATCATTGCATGTCCGGGTGTTCGAGATATCGTGTGTCGCGTCGACGATAATTCCGCGCGCCCTGACTGGTCAGCTCTCTATGACGAAGCGGAACACAGCGTGCGCGAGACGGTGCTGCGAATTTCTCTCCCTCCTCGAGCGGCGACGAGATCGGGCACCTCACCGGAATTCGTCAACGCGGGGGCAAATGACAGAATCCTCGTGCGCCGTGACGTGTCAAAAGAGCATTACATCGCTATGGTCAGGCGGGCTAAAGAGTACATCGCAGCAGGAGACATCTTCCAGGCGAATCTCTCGCAACGGGTTTCGGCGGATATCGGCCCGCGCGACCCCTGGGATCTTTACAAGGTACTGCGATCGATCAACCCGTCCCCATTTGCTGCCTACGTCGACTTTGGGCACTACCAACTCGTCAGTTCTTCGCCGGAACGTCTCGCGAGGATCAGGGAAGGCGTTATCGAAACGAGACCGATTGCCGGCACGAGACCCCGGGGGAAGAACAGCCGGGAGGATGCCCTCATGCGCAGGGAACTGCTCCTCAACGAAAAGGAGAGGGCGGAGCACATTATGCTCATCGATCTGGAGCGGAACGACATCGGGAAAATCTCTTCGTACGGGACGGTCAGAGTGGATGAATTGATGATCACGGAGGACTATTCGCACGTCATCCACATCGTGTCGAACATTCTTGGGAAGCTTGCCACCGGAAAAGACTGCTTCGACGCGATTCGGGCGGTCTTTCCGGGTGGTACGATCACAGGCGTTCCGAAAATCAGGTGCATGGAGATCATCGACGAATTGGAACCGTTCAGGCGCGGACCGTATACGGGCTCGATCGGCTACATCGGTTTTTCAGGCGCTATGGATCTCAACATCGTCATCCGGACATTCGTGATCGTCGGCGGTACCGCCTATATACAGGTTGGAGCGGGTATCGTCGCCGATTCGGATCCCGAGCGCGAATACGCCGAAACAGTGAACAAGGCCGAGGCACTGATGAAGACTTTGGAGAGGGTATAGGTCAGAGAAACGTAAACCAGCGCTTCTTTGTCTTTATGTTGTCGAACGCGATCGATATTTCCTTCAGCCGCGTGTGGAGTTCCTTCTGTTCCCTCCTGCTCTCCTTGATTTCCGTCTGAAGATTCTGCACGATGGTCTTCAGTTCCCGTAACGTGTGCGACAGATCCCTCACGTTCGTCGCGATCAGCTCGAGCGTCTCCTTCGACATCCGGTGCGCCTCGCTCGCCACAGCGTGACCTCTCGGCGGCATTTCCTCAGCGAGAATCGACTGACTGCGCGCGTCGGTCCGCAACGTATTCCGCGCGGGCTCCATACTCTCGACCGCAAGAGAGCTTTTCACCGAAGAGGAGGGAATGCCGACGGCGATCCGTTCGGCCTCGTGCTCTGCCGATGTCCCGAACGATGTTTCGCTTCCGTCGTCGGCCTTCTCGATCTTGATCTTGTGTTTTTCTGCAATCCCTCTCAGGACGAGACGATGAATCCGCTGGAATGTCTCCTGAACACCCGTCCCGTTAATAGCCACGGCCTCGGCGTACTCGTAACGCCCCTCGGGGTTCAGCTCTCTGTTCAGTTCCTCGACCGACGCGATATTCGCTAAATCCCGCTTGTTGAACTGCAGCATGATGGGGATCTCGTCCGGGTTGATATTGTTAGCGAGGAGGTTTTCGCGCATATTCGCGATGCTGTCGAGATTTTGCGCTCTCATTTCGTTCTGGGAATCGGCAACGAACACGACTGCGTCCGCGCCTTTGAGCACCAATTTCCTCGTCGCGTTGTACCTCACCTGCCCGGGGACCGTATAGAGCTGGAAACGTATCGAAAAATCGTTGATCCTTCCCAATTCCACAGGGAGGAAGTCAAAGAAGAGCGTGCGATCCGCTTCCGTTGCGAGCGAAATCAGCTTTCCGCGCTTCGAAGGCTCGAAGGCCGAGTGGAGATATTGCAGGTTGGTCGTCTTACCGCTCAGGCCCGGACCGTAGTAAACGATCTTGATCGTGATCTCTTTCGATGCGTAGTTGAAGAGTGCCACGGACTTATACTATAGCATACACCGCGTTTCGCGTCTGGTGCTTGACCCGATACATCGCCTCATCCGCAATCTTGATGAGTTCTTCCTTCGAACGAGCGCTCTCGGGATACGACGCGACACCGAAACTCGCGGTCAGCTTGAACGAATATCCCTCCTTCCTCAAAAAAGTCGTCTGCTCGATCGATTTCCGCATCCGTTCCGCGATGAGCGCCGCCACGTTCGGCGTCGTCTGAGGCAAGACGATGACGAACTCGTCGCCGCCGTACCGTGCGACAATATCAACCGCCCGAAGACTCTTCAAGAGGAGCTGCCCCATCTCGACGAGCACTTTACTGCCGATCAGGTGTCCATATTCATCATTGATTCGTTTGAAATGATCGATATCCATGAATATGAGAGAGACGGACGTCTTGTATCGCGTCGCACGCTGTATCTCGATGTCGATCGTTCTATTCAAGTAACGGCTGTTGAAGAGCTTGGTCAGGTCGTCCGTAAGGGCGAGTTCGGTCATTTTTTGGTGGAGGGAGGTTCTCTCGACGGCAACCGCCGTCAGATCAACGAGGCGGAGGAGCAGGTCCAGGTCTTCTCTATTGAACGGTTCCCCCGTCGTCTTGTTGACGAATTCGAGCACGCCGAGAACCTGTTGCTGCACGATCATGGGCACACAGAGCATCGATTTCGTCTGGAAGAGGACAGACTTGTCGATCTTCCCCGTGAAGCGTTCATCCTTCGAAACGTCGGGGACGACGACCGGAATGCCTTCCCTCGCAACCCAGCCCGCAATGCCTTCACCGATCTTCAGCCTGACCTTCTGCACATTCTTTGCCTTGCGCGTATTCGTCCTCTCGAAGACGAGTTCCCCCGTCTCCTGGTCGACGAGAAAGACAGACCACGCCTCCGCCTTGATCATCGACTTCGCTCTCTCCATGATCCTGGCGAGCAGCGTGCCGAGTTCGAACGAAGAAGTGAGATCACGGCTCACTTCTTTGAAGAAAGACAGTTCCTTCTGGAGAGACTGCATCTCTCTCTTCAGTCTCGTGGCCTCGGTAAAGAGCGTGCGCTCTCGCAGAATCCTCTTTGCGAAATAGAGGAGCTCGTTCACCGGGGGTGAGTGGAGAGGGTAGGTCAGCACGTCCCTCAGCCACGGAGCGAATCCTCTGAAATTATACGTATCGGAGATGACGATTTTAGGGATGGCCTTCGCCAAGTGGAGAAACGTTCGAAACGCCGGCTCACCGCTCAACTTGCGGTCGGCGATGAGCAGATCGACGTTGTCATCGAGAATCCTGTTGACCTTCTCGAGGGAATCGTACGTGCTGACCGTGAATCCTATCGACGCGAAACCGTCTTCATACTCGTTCTTAATCGCACTCCTGCCTATCAGGAATATCTTAGGCATTCCGTCCGCAGCATTTCTTGTATTTGCGTCCGCTCCCGCACGGGCAGAGATCGTTTCTCCCCACTTTTTTCGCTCGCCTCACCGGTTGCGACGGCCCAGCGTCACCCCTGTTGTAGGAAATCGGCATCCGCGGGACGGGCTCTCTCCGCACCGCCTCTTTCGTCTGTATCTGCATTTTGAAGAGTCGCTTGACGATCTCGGTCGAGAGACGAGACGTCATGTCCGAAAACACGTCGAACGCTTCCTTTTTGTACTCGACCAACGGATCTTTCTGCCCGTATCCTCTGAGACCGATCCCCTCTTTGAGATGGTCCATGGCCAGCAGGTGATCCTTCCACTGTGCGTCGATCACCTGAAGCATGATCACTTTCTCGAGGTACCGCATGAGTTCGCTGCCAACCTGCGTTTCTTTCTGTTCATACGCAGTGCGGATGAGCGAAAGAAGCATCTCCCGGAACACGTCGCGCCGATCCGGCGTCAAATCGGGCGAAAGAGACAACGTGCCGAAGAGGGCGTCTCTCAACCCCTTCATGTCCCACTCTTCCCAATGCTTGTCTTCCGGACAATAAATCTCCAGCAATTCGTCGACGACATTCTCGATCATGGAGAGGAGACGGTCTCTGAGGTGCGTGCCCTGGAGAATTTCTCTCCTGAAGGAGTACACCTCCGAACGCTGCTTGTTCATGACATCGTCGTACTCGAGCAAGTGTTTGCGAATTTCAAAGTTGTGCGCTTCCACACGCTTCTGTGCGTTCTCGATCGCTCTCGTCACCATTCTGTTCTCGATCGGGACATCTTCCTCCATCCCGAATTTATCCATCAGGCCCGATATTCTATCGGAGCCAAAAATCCTCATCAGATCGTCCTCCAGGGACAAATAAAATCGCGACGAACCAGGGTCTCCTTGCCGACCTGATCGGCCGCGGAGCTGATTGTCGATTCTCCGCGCCTCGTGCCGCTCCGTCCCGAGTATGTGCAGACCCCCGACGGAGACGACCTCTTCCCGCTCCTTGGCGCAGATCTCCTTCGCCTTCGAGAGGGCACGCGCCCAATCATCGTCGGTATAATCTTTCCGGTCGCGCAACAATTCGCGAGCCAGGCCTTCCGGATTTCCACCGAGGATGATGTCCGTGCCCCGCCCCGCCATATTTGTCGCGATCGTCACCGCAGCCTTTCTGCCGGCTTGCGCGATAATCTCGGCTTCCCTCTCGTGATACTTGGCGTTGAGCACCGCGTGGGGGATTCCCTTCTTCTTCAGAAGGTGACTCAGCACCTCCGATTTCTCGATGGAGATCGTCCCGACGAGAACCGGTTGGCCCTTTGAATGGAGTTCCTCGATCTCTCTGAGAACGGCGTTGAACTTGCCGCTCTCCGATTTGTAGACCACATCCGGATGGTCGATCCTGATCATGGGTTTGTTGGTCGGAATAACGATCACTTCGAGGTTATAGATTTTCGCGAATTCTTCCGCTTCGGTATCGGCGGTCCCGGTCATGCCCGCAAGTTTCTTGTACATCCTGAAGTAGTTTTGGAACGTGATCGTCGCGAGCGTCTGATTTTCACTCTCGATCTTCACACCTTCCTTCGCCTCGACCGCCTGGTGAAGCCCGTCCGACCACCGCCGGCCGGGCATCAACCGCCCGGTAAATTCATCGACGATGATGACCTCTCCGTCTTTGACGACGTAGTCCACATCTCTCTTATAGAGCGAATGGGCCTTCAACGCCTGGAGGACGTGATGGACGAGATCGATGTTCGCCGGATCGTAGAGATTTCCGAGCCCGAGCAGTTTTTCTACCTTGATGTTGCCTTCTTCCGTGAGAATCGCCGTCCGGGCCTTCTCGTCGATCGTGTAATCCACGTTGGGAATCAGTCTGGGGATGATCTTGTCGATTTTGTAGTATTTATCGGTCGATTCTTCCGAGGGCCCCGATATGATGAGCGGCGTCCTCGCTTCATCGATCAGGATACTGTCAACCTCGTCGACGATCGCGTAATGCAGTTCCCTCTGACAGTAATCCGCGATATCGTATTTCATGTTGTCCCGAAGATAATCGAACCCGAACTCGTTATTCGTTCCGTACGTAATATCGGCAGCGTACGCTTCCTGCCTGGAGCACGGCCTCAGAAAGTTCAGACGCTTATCGGTCGATAGGTAAGACGGATCATAGAGAAAAGAAACGTCGTGCTGAATGACCCCCACGGAGAGACCGAGGAAGTGGTAAATCGGCCCCATCCACTGGGTATCCCTTTTCGCGAGATAGTCATTGACGGTGACGACGTGCACGCCGTAACCTTCGAGTGCGTTCAGGAAAACGGGTAGGGTAGCGACGAGCGTCTTCCCTTCGCCCGTCTTCATTTCGGCGATCTTCCCTTCGTGAAGGACGATTCCACCGAGTATCTGGACGTCGAAGTGCTTCATCTGGAGTTTCCGTCGCGCGACCTCGCGCACGACGGCAAACGCTTCCGGCAGGATGTCGTCGAGGGTTTCGCCGTCTTGGAGGCGTTTTCTGAATAGGTCCGTTTTTCCTTTTAGGTCCTCGTCCGAAGAGCCTGCAAGGGGAGCCTCGTAGTCATTGACCTTCTCGACTATGGGCCATAACCTCTTGAGTTCACGCTCATTTTTCGTTCCGAAGACTTTGCTCAGAATGGTCCCGATCATTGGATATATAATAGATTACAGGTGCTAATATTGCAAGGAAGTGAGGTCGATCACGTCGCCCCTACACGAGAATGGAGGACGTTGCACGGCGTTGAACCCACGTGGTTTCGTTGCGTGTCAAACATGCCAAAAGGTGTTTTCATAAGAACATTCGGTTGCCAGATGAATGTCCACGACTCGGAAAAGATGTACGGCGTACTTCGCCGAATCGGATATGGACGCGTCGAGAGCGTTCACTCGGCAGACCTCGTCATTTTCAATACGTGCAGTATCCGTCAAAAGGCAGAGCAGAAGTTTTATAGCGAACTGGGGAAATTGAAGTCGCTCAAGAAAAGGCGGCCAGACCTCAAGATCGCTGTTGCCGGCTGTGTCGCACAGCAGGACGGTCACGCTCTCTTCAAGAGAGCGCCTCACGTCGACTTCATCATCGGTCCCCAGAATATTCACGCTATCGCCCATCTTGAGGAGTGGCCGACGCCGTACGCCGTTCTCGACGACAATCCCTCTCTGGCTCTCAACGATCTGCCGGCGGCGCGAAACGAGGAACTCAAGGCGTGGGTGACTATCATGTACGGGTGCGACAATTTCTGCAGCTATTGCGTCGTTCCTTATACGCGCGGGCGAGAGCGCTCGAGGCCGAGCGATAACATACTTCGCGAAGTCTCCCATTTGTCCGAGAATGGCTGCAGAGAGATCACCCTCCTTGGACAAAACGTCAACTCCTATGCGAGCGACGTCGATTTCGCGGGTCTTCTGAGGAAAGTTCACGCTGTCTCCGGGATAAAGAGAATACGATTTGTCACGTCGCATCCGAAAGATTTTTCGGAAGATCTCATGAGGACTATTGCAGATCTCCCCAAGGTCTGCGAACACGTGCACCTCCCCCTGCAATCCGGATCCGACGCGATTCTGAAAAGGATGAAGAGGCGGTATTCCCTTTCGGACTACAGAAAAAAAATAGACACACTGAGACGCTATATCCCTTCGATAGCAATCACGTCCGATATTATGACGGGTTTCCCCGGTGAAACGGATAACGACCACATGAAAACGATTCAGGCGCTCAAAGATATCCGTTTTGACGGCATCTTTGCATTCGCCTTTTCCGCGCGACCACAAACAGCGGCCGCTCGCTATCCAGAACACGTTTCTGACGATACGAAACTTGAGCGCCTAAAAGCAATATTGGAGACGCAAGATGAAATTACACTCGCGAAAAACAATGAACTCATAGGTTCAATCCAGGAGATTCTCGTCGAAGGCCCTGTTGATACGAAGGACGGCTGTCTCATGGGCAGAACGAGAACCAACAAGATCGTCACCATACAGTCCGATGGAGTCGAGCGGGGCCAGATCGTGGATGTGAAGATTGTCCACGCTCGAAAACACTCTCTCGAGGGAACTCTGACCTCGTGATGACATTCTGCATACTCACGCTCGGGTGCAAAGTGAATCAATCGGAAAGCGATGCGATCGAAGGGCAACTTGTCCTTCGAGGGCACACCCCCGTTTCGCTCCCTGAGAAGCCCGATATTTGCATTGTCAACACATGCTCGGTTACAGCCAGAAGTGATCATCAGTCGCGACAGCTCGTGCGAAGGGCTTTGCGATCGAGTTCCAAGGTCATCGTCACTGGCTGCTTTGCAGAGCTTAGACCGCACGAGATCGAAAAAATCGACAGGGATATCCACATCGTTTCTAATATCGATAAATCACGTATCCTAAATATGTTAGAAGTCATACCATACTCTAATAGTTTATGTTATTCGACTAAGTCACGCCCTTATATAAAGATTCAGGATGGCTGCAACTTTTCGTGCTCCTACTGTATTGTTCCAAAAGCGAGGGGTAAATCGCGCAGCATTCCGGAGGAAGACATCATTCAAAGGGTTTTCCAATTCGAGGACCTTTGCTACAACGAAGTTGTCCTGACGGGCATTCACTTGGGTTCCTATGGCAAAGATCTCGATTCTCGCGCATCACTTTCACGTCTCCTTGAAACTCTTCTCCAGAAAACGAAAATATCGAGGATACGGATTAGTTCCGTCGCTCCTAATGACATTGACGAACGGCTCATTGATTTGTTCAAGGAGAGCCGCATTTGCAATCATCTCCACATACCACTGCAAAGTGCTGACGACTCGCTCCTGAAGAGAATGAGCAGACCGTATACGCAATCCCTCTATCGTTCGAAAATGGAGAAGATTCTTCTCGCCAATCCTGCGGTTGCAATAGGGACCGATGTTATTGTGGGATTTCCTGGGGAAACGGATGCCAGCTTCTTGACGACAAAGAACTTTCTCGAGGAGATGCCATTTGCGTATCTCCATAACTTTCCTTTCTCATTGCGACCGGGAACTACTGCCGCCTCTCTGAACGACCACATTCCCGCACCATTAAAGAAAAAGCGTCTCCAAGCGTTACAGCAACTACGTGACAGGAAAATGAAGTTGTTCACATCATCGCAGGTCGGTAAAACCCTTGATATTATCATCGAAGAGGTCGACTCCGACGGTTATTCTGTTGGCACATCGTCCAATTACCTGAGGGTGCGGGTGCACTCTCATGATCATCATAAGAAATCGCTTATCTCTGTAAGAGTTACGGAAACCGACGGACAGACGCTTGTGGGAAAGGTAGTGTGAAATAGCTAACATATCGTTATTATTTATTTTTTTCCCTGTATAATTCCTGACCACAGGCGCTTGGAAGGTGCACTGTTAGGGGAGAAAAAGCTTTTTGAACGGGATTAGTAACAGGTTACTAACAGAGCGTGTGAAATTCAATGTGTCTGATAATATATATTATGTTAATTGTTTGCGCGCGCACTCATCCCACGAATCAACTCCACTAATTCAGAGCGCGACCGTATCTCGCCGCCATACTCAGCTCTTTTCACAGCCCTTATCAATTCGCCAATTACGGGTCCTTTGCTAATCCCTGATAGGGCAATGATTTCGCGAGCGTCGGCGAGTCCCCTTTTCCATGTATGTATAAGTTCCCGGAGATCTTCTTGAAGCTGATATTCGTTCCTCACGAGCAGAACATCAAGTGTCTCGTCGTGCCCGATAGATACGAAGGCCTCGAATAGCTCTTCCCTCGAGAGTTTTCGATCGGCTGTTGCCCCTTTTATAAACATAGATACCTTTCTTATGCGGTCAGATATCTTTCGGCTCGGCGATAGCGTAGGTATTCGCATATGACTTCTGCCGCCGAGGAGTAACTCGAGCGACAGGAGTCCCTTATACGTGAGATTCTGGGAAATGGTTACATGAAGTTTATCTTGAATATTCTTCCAGTTGTCACTATAAATGTAGGTCTCGAATGCATGCAGTGCTTTAATATCGTCGCGTAAGTTATTGACTGGTATATATAATACAACGCTGAGCAGACTATCATCGAGTGCCATTTTTAGATAAGTCGCAGCCGTTCTCACATTTAACAAGTGAAAAAATTCTAAAGTGATTCTTTCAGGTGGCGATGAAACTATTAATCCTTTCAACTGCTTAATTATTTCCCGCGTTTCGGTGAGAACATCCCCATCCATCTCAGCCGCAAAGCGGTATGCTCGAATCATTCTAACCGGATCATTGGCAAGATTTTCTGCCGAGATAGCCCGTATGACCTTATTCTCGATGTCAGACGTCCCACCGACACAATCTACGAGTCCTCGCACGGGAGACCACGCCAGTGCGTTCAGCGTGAAATCGCGAGACTTCAGGTTCTCTTCGAGAGAGGTGGTCAAATGCGTAAAATCGCAGGTAATACTGTCAGGCAAGACAAGTCGCAAAGTGTCTTTCTTGTGAAATGGAACGATCGATCCCCCGAGGTCGACCTGCAGGCTACGCACGAAGGTCATGATATCGCCGGTCGCGAGGAAATCCCTGTCCTTCGATGGAATTCCCCGGAGTGTATCCCTCAAGTAACCGCCGACGAGATAGAGGGCTCTTCCCTCAGCCCTCGAGAAAATATGCGATACATATCTATCGCGCAGAATTGCCTCTCGTAATGCTTCCTCTCGTTCCACCATAGGTAAATCATAGCACAGTTAAAATGAGATACCCGCCGATCATTTCTTGACTTTTTGTCATGGGCTGATTTATAAAATGAGTGCTGCGGGCGTAACTCAGCGGTAGAGTGTCAGCTTCCCAAGCTGAAGGTCGCGGGTTCGAATCCCGTCGCCCGCTCCAGTGGCGTCGATATCGCTACTACGTTATCCAACACGATCCTTTATGGAACTGCTCGATCTGTCAATGATGATCGAAGAGAAATGGTTTTTAACGCTCTTTATATTCTGTTGAGGAAGAAGCACGAAGCCTGTTGTTTCCAGAAAGAAGAAATTGAAAAATGGATCAAGAGAGCAGAGCGATTACAATCACGATGAAGGCGATGATAAGAGCAACGAAGTCCTCTTGCCTTTCCTGTGCAAACATGCCACGCGAAAGGCTGTCTTCGATCTCCATTACCGCGTCATCTTTGTTTTTTCCTTCCATGTCGATCTCGCGTTACGTGAAAAAGAAGTAACCTAACAAGAGAGAGACAACAATGAGGATAAAACAGGCTAATGAAAAAACCATGAACGGCCTGTATCCACCGATGATCTTAAATACTCTCAAGTCTGTCAACAATCCGACACCCACGAAGCCGTTCAATGTAAGATACATCCACCACTTCTTTATTATGGTTAATTCACTTTTCGAAAAAGGGGAAAAGGTATTCCATATAGCCAACGCGAGAAACCCCAAAACGAAGAGAGGAAAATACTCAGCGATGATCTTGACATAGGGAAGTTGTGTCTTTTTTTCCATCCGCATTTCCGAGGCCATGACAAATCCCAATGCGACAACCAGAAAAGGCAAAAGACTGTTCCTCGCTAACTTGACCGCTGAGACGACCTTTGTGGATACCTCGTTGGCCGGAGTATACATTGTGCCGACGGCAATCGATTGAGCCGTATTGTGAACCGATGTGGCAGCCCAGGCACCATAGACGGCATCAGGAATATTGAAATAATAACCAACAATCGGATAGAACAGCAAGGCGATCACGCCGAAAATAAGGATGCACGAAATTACATAGATTGATTCTTCTGGTTTTGCCTTTACGACAGGTGCGGTCGCTATCACCGCTGAAACACCGCACACCCCATTCCCCATGCTCAACAAGTAGATGAATCGTTTTGAAATATTGAACTTTTTCCCCAAGAAAATGGTTGTGACAAAGACGAGAGCGATGCAGATTATTACCATGACAATGCCGCTAAAACCTATTGTCACAACTTCTTTGAAAGTCAGAGTTGCTCCCATGAGAATAATTCCTGGCTTTATCGTTGGACGTGCCCAATTGCTAATGCCAGGGAGGAGAAATGCGGGAAATTTTGGCCCCAAAAAATTCCGAATAATCATTCCCCCGAAGATTCCGATTATTACCCAGTTGATATGGTAAGAATACACAAGTTTGTAGGGAATACTTCCCTCGCCGAAACTTTTCAACCAGGATTCAAAATTCAAGGTAAGCCACGCTAAAATCACACAGAAAAGAAATCCGGGGGTGTTTCGCTTTATCGCATCAAAAAAATTCCGCATGCGTCTTTTCAATTGAACCATTGAGCCGTAACTTTCATACGCATTGTAATGCGACCGGCTCTATTTGTCAAGAATTCCTCATATTACCAGCCTACATAGGGATTTAATCCGACGACGCATTTCCTACGTGTCTACCTACACTACGACTGCTCTCGCCGGGTATTACCCCCTTTTCTCCACACATGATAAATCCGCTGCACAACGGTCACATGCGTGAAAAACAGCATGATCCATAGGATGGGTACAACCCATCCCGTGAGCGTCGCAACGATAAGGAGGATAATCCTCTCCGGTCTCTCCAAAATACCGACGTGGCACGAGAGGCCGATGCCTTCCGCTCGCGCCCTCGTGTAGCTTACCAGAAAAGCCCCGACGAGGGTCCCGAGGCTGAGGAATGCCCCCTCATGACCTTCGCGGACGGCGAGGTACCAGGCGAGCCCGAGGAAGAGCGAGGCGTCCGCATATCTATCGAGAACGGAGTCGAGAAAAGCCCCGAAGGACGTGACTCGACCGGTCGTTCTCGCGACGACGCCGTCGAGCATGTCGCATAGACCGCCCATGACGATCAGCACGCCGCCGAGTTGTAAATGATGTGGGATGATGAAAGCCGCAGATACTGTAAACAGAAAGCCGAGAACGGTGAGGGCATTCGGACTGAACGGAATTCTCTTCGCGATACGGCTCAGCGGCGCGTCATATCGGTGACCGAGTTTCGCACTCAGCATCTACCTCTCGAGTTTTCCTTGAATGAAGGCTTCCACCATCGACCGGGCTTTGTCTTCCGGAAACTGCACCATCGGATGTTTCATGAAGTAGGCCGAGGGCGAGATGAGGACCCCCCCTACCCCCCGATCGCGCGCAATCTTGCAGCAACGGATTGCATCGATGACGACGCCCGCGCTGTTCGGAGAGTCTTCGACTGAGAGCCTCATTTCAAGATGGATCGGAATGTTGCCGAACCCGCGCCCCTCCATTCTGAGAAAACAGATCTTATTATCTTTGAGCCATGGCACATAATCGGACGGGCCGATGTGAATATGCTCATCTCCGATCCGGGCCTGCATCTGCGATTGCACCGCTTCCGTCTTCGAAATCTTTTTCGACGCGACCCTCTTATGGTTTAACATGTTGAGAAAGTCGGTATTCCCTCCAACGTTCAACTGGTACGTGTTGTCGATCTTCACGCCACGGTCTTCGAACAATCTCGTCAACACTCTATGGATGATCGTCGCCCCGATCTGACTCTTGATGTCATCACCGATAATGGGAATCCCTTTTCGCTCGAACCTCCGAGCCCATATCTTGTCGGACGCAATAAAAACGGGAACGCAATTGATGAAGCTGACCCCCGATTTGAGGCAGGCGTCCGCGTAGTACGCCGTCGCCTTCTCCGATCCCACCGGAAGGTAACTGATGAGCATATCCGCTTCCGTCTGCTTCAGGACCCTGGCGACATCGCACGGCCTCCTTCTCGCGATAACGAACCGCCGCTCCTCCGGATAATTCTTCATGTGCGACGAAACGCCGTCCAGAACAGGCCCCATCATGACCCTCACGGGGATGGTCGGAAGTGCGTCAATAATCGTCTTCGTGCAATTCGGCAAGGCAAACACCGCTTCACTCAGAGGCCGGTCGATTTTCCGCTCGTCGATATCGAATGCCGCGACGAATTCGATGTCATCCGGCCGGTAGCCGCCGAGCGAATAGTGCATCAACCCCAACGACTTCTCCGGATGATCCTTGCGGAGAGATCCGTAGTACGCCACTCCCTGAATCAGGGAGCTCGCACAATTGCCGACGCCGGCCACTGCAACCCTGATCTTCCCCATCGTTACCGTTTTCCTCTCTGCTCGGAGAGCAGCCTCACGAGATCTTCCAGCCTTATATTGAAGTCCTTGAGCAACGAATCGAGCGACTCTTCACAGTAATCGAGAAAACGTTTCCAGATCCGGCGCACCGTATCCTTATCGAGATCCGAGGCGAATGCTGCCTCTCTCAAACTCAACCCCTTCAGGCGATAAAGGATGACCTCGCGGATCTTCGACTCGCGCGTGTGGAGACCGAAAAAAGCGGAATTTCTCCGTTCGGAAAAACGGGACTGGCACGTCCTGCATTTGAGCAATCTCCTGCCCGTCTTCCCGTACGTGTCGACGATGAGAATATTGCCGAGACCCCTTATCCCGTGATCACTGCATGCTTTGTTCGGACAGAAAAAGAGATCGCTTTCCGCGGAATAGCGCATGCAGAGGTTATACCAAAGGCTGTCGAGAATGTCAAGACAGATAATCAACAAAATAGGGACATGTCAGCGTGCCTACGTACTCGCTTTTATGCCCAGCTTTCTGTAAAGTAGCGGGAAGTCGACGTGTTCCGTTATGATCTGCACGCCACGTTCGACTTTCGCCGTGTCGCGCAACCGTAGCCGGACAGAAAGTTTTTCCAATTTCTTCGCGATGCTGTACGTATCTTCCCGCACGACGAGAATGGGTACCTTCTTTTGCTCGGCCACGGACACGATGATCTCGCTCGGGTAGAGGTCGCCGGTCAGGATGAGGCAGACCGAACCGGACTCGATGGCCGACAACTGAATATCGGACCTGTCCCCTCCTACGATAACCGCGTTGTTCCTCGTTTTCCTGAAATACTCCATTGCTCGATCGACCTGCATCGCGCCGATGAGGAAGTGTTCGACGAGATTCGAGAGACGATCGTTGCAACAGAGGACCTTCCCGCCGAGCATTTCACTCAATTCTTCGACCGTGATCGATCCGACAACCGAGTCATGCGGAATGATACCGAGGATATCGATGTTTTTTCTCCGGAGGAAAGGAATGGTATAGTCGTACGCACTCTGCTTCAGATCCGACGGCACTTTATTGAGGATCACGCCGAGGCATCGCTCCTTCAGATCTTTCCTGGCCTGCAGAATATAGTCGACGACGTACTGACCTTCGTACTTCACGACGAGAACAACTTTCGCGCCGAGCCGCTTGATCACATCGAGCCCCTGCACCCCGAGAAAGCTGCCGGTATAAATGCTCCCATAGCCACCGATCAGCATGATGTCCTTTCCGCGCGACACCCGCTCGAACGATCTCACGACCTTTGCGATCAGACCCTTCATTTCCTTCTGATAGCTCCTCACTTCGAGTTCCTGCGTCAGGACGATGGGGCAGATGTCCTCAAGCGGGTCCTTAAGGTCGAGGGCTCGGTAGACACGCCACGCGTCGTTATCCGTCAGTAGATCGTTCACCCTCACGGGCAGGATACCGACCGGTTTCATGTACCCAAGACGGAAACCGTCCCGCCTGAACGCAGTTCCCAAACCGATCGTGAGGAGCGTTTTTCCCGTATACCCCCCCGTCGAACCCACGTATAGTGTGACCATTTCACTCACCTCCTATCAGAAATCGTGCATCGATCGCAATGACGCCATGCCCCCGATCCCTCACGATGAGCGGATTGATGTCGGCTTCAACGATGTTCGGGAAATCCGTCGCCATCTGTGACAGCTTCAGGAGGGAGTGCTCGATGGCCTCGATATCGGCTTCGGGCTCTCCCCGGACTCCGCGCAAGAGGGGGAACGCCTTCGTCTCCCTGATCATTTCGTGGGCGTCCTCGGTGCTGAGGGGTGCGATCCGAAATGAGACGTCTTTGAGGACCTCGACGTAAACGCCTCCAAGCCCGAACATGATGAGATGCCCGAACTGGGGATCACTCGTGATTCCCATGATCACCTCTTTCCCCCTCGGAACCATTTCCTGTATCAACACTCCGACAATGTGCGCAGTGGGCATGATATTCCTGACCCTCGTCGTGATATCGAAGAATGCACGTTCAATGTCTTTCTTGGTGTTCAGGTTCACCCTGACCCCTCCGATATCGCTCTTGTGCATGATCTGCGGCGAAATAATTTTCATCACGACGGGGAACCCGATTCCTTTTGCCGCCGCAACCGCCTCGTCCGACGTTCTCGCAACCAGACTTTTCGGCTGCGCGAACCCGTACGCCCGGAGAACATCGTGCACCTCCAGATCGTTCAGTCGGTCGCGATTCTCCTTTTGCGCCTCCGCAAAAACCCGCTCCGCTTTTCTCCTGCAGTCCTCGAACGTCTGCATACGCTTTGCGGGTTTGTGCCGCCACACGTGATACCGGTACATTGCATTGAGCGATGCGACCATTTCTTCGGGATAATCGTAGTTCGGGATGCCGTGCTTGAGGAGCGTCTTCGCACTCCCTTCGACACTCTTCTTCCCCATGAATGAGGTGAGCACCGGCCGGTCGAGCGCATTGGCGACCCTGATCACCGCCTGGGCAGTCGCCGCGACATCGACGACGGCAGTCGGCGTAAGGAGGACCATCACGCTGTTGATCCTCTCATCTTTCAGGACGGTCTGCAGCGTTCGTTCGTACCGATCGCTGCCCGCATCGCCGAGGATATCGATGGGATTATAGAAAGACGCCACCGGTGGCAAAAACGAGCGCAGTTCATCCACGTACTCCTTATGGAGCGGAATCAACTGGAGGTTCGATTTGTCGCACGCGTCAGCGGCGAGGATGCCGGGGCCGCCCGAATTGGTGATGATCGCCGCATTCGGACCGCGGGGGACCGGCTGGTGAGCGAACGCGATCGCAAAATTGAAGAGCTCGTTGATCGTATGCGCTCTAATGACACCGCTCTGTTTGAAGGCAGCATCGAACGCTGCCTCTCGACCCGAGAGGGCACCGGTGTGAGATGACGCAGCCTTCGCTCCCGACGTCGTGATCCCCGACTTGAGAATGATCACCGGCTTCTTCTGCGACACGAGACTCGCAACTTCCATGAACTTCCTTCCGTCAGCGACACCCTCTACGTACCCGAGGATCACTTTCGTATTATCGTCTTCGGCCAGGGCGAGCATGATATCGGTATCGGTGAGATCCGCCTTATTGCCCATGCTGATGAACTTGGAGAAACCGATTTCGTCCGGGAGCGCCCGGTCCAAAACCGCGAGACAGAGGGCGCCGGATTGAGAGAAAAAACCGATGCCGCCCTGCACGGGCATGCCCGCAGCAAACGACGCATTGATCATCGCGTGCGTATCGATGATGCCGAGGCAGTTCGGTCCGATAAATCGCACACCGGCCTGCTTCGCCCTTTTCACGAGTTCCTGTTCCAGGCGCGATCCCTCGAGGCCGCTCTCCTTGAACCCGGCCGTGATGATGACAGCCGCGTCGATTTTCCTTTCGCCGCACTGGTCGATCACGGCGAGGACGTGTTTTGGCGGCACGACGATGATCGCCAAGTCGATGTCGTGGGGTACGCTTGAGAGAGAGGGATATGCTTTCTTCCCGAGAATCTCCGATGCCTCGGAATTGATGGGAAAGACGGCTCCCGCATAGCCATACCGTGTGATGTTCTTCAGGATATCGTGACCGACTTTTCCCGGACTCCGGGACGCGCCGACGACCGCAATGGACCGCGGACGAAAAAAATGGTCGAGCATCTGTCTCACCTCACTGAGATGCGCAGAGAACTGACGTTAGCCGCCGAGGAAAGATGTCAGGATTTCTTGCTCGTCTTGGTAAAGAATGCCGTCAATTTCTTCGTCACATTGTCGCCACGGCAGTGTTCGCACGACACCTTGGGATTCGCTTCGAACTCCTTCAGGGACAGGAAAACCACGAAATCCTTTCCGCAGGTATTACAATGGTATTCGTATGCCGGCATACATACCTCCTCACAACGAACTCATGAAGGTTATAGCATAAAAGATCGGCCTAACTCAAGGGTCCGAGGCTATCGAGTGAGAACGCCCGCCACGCTCGGCTCATCCACCGGGCCGTATACCGTAAGGGCCAGCATGTCCGGTCGTATGATTGCGTCGGCGAGTTCTCTCACCTGATTCACCGATATGGCGTCGATCTCCTCGATGATCTCTCTCGGCGAATAGTATCGGCCATGATAGATTTCCTGCCGCGCGATGTTATTCATGCGACTGCTCGTCGATTCGAGTCCAAGGATGATATTGCCCTTGAGTTGGTTTTTTGCCCGCTGGAGCTCCCCCTCGCTGATGGAGTCCTTCAGGTGCTCCGTCTCCCTGAGGATCAGGTCTATCACTTCCCGGACCCGTTTACGGCTGACGCCCGCATAGACACCCCATAAACCGGTATCCGAGTAAGAGGCGATGAACGAGTAGATTGCGTATGCCAATCCTCTCTTTTCCCGGATCTCCTGGAAAAGGCGCGAACTCACGCCCGCGCCGAGTATCGTATTGAGCGTGAAAAGGCAGTACCGTTGTCTGCTCGCCTGCGGTATCCCCCTGTATCCCATGCAGATATGCGCCTCGGCGAGCTCTTTGCTGAAGACGCGCACCGTACTCTGGTATGCCGGCGGATCGCCGCGCTCCGGCTCCGAGCCCCTCCTCAGGCTACCGAGATTCTTGTCGAGGAGCGCGAGGAGTCGGGTATGGTCGAAGTTCCCCGCACATGATATCACGATGTCTTTCGTCCCGTAATACTTCCTGATATGCGCGAGCAGATCATCGCGCGTGAAGGTTCGGATCGTCTCTCTCCGGCCGAGGACAGGTTGTCCGATGCCGTACTGACCCCAAATGGTCTGGTTGAAGAGGTCGTGAACGTAATCGTCCGGGGTGTCCTCGACCATCTTGATCTCCTCCTTGATGATCTTCTTCTCCTTTTCGATATCCTCGTCGGGGAAGATCGAATTCATGAAAATATCGGAGAGCAGATCGAGCCCGTCGTCGAGAAACTCGTCGAGAACTTTCACGTAGAATGTCGTCGTTTCACGCGATGTAAAGGCATTCAACTCGGCGCCGAGCGAATCGGTCTCGTACGCAATATCTTTCGCGGTGCGCCTCTTCGTGCCCTTGAAGAACATGTGTTCGAGAAAGTGAGAGATGCCGTTCAGGGCGGGAGGCTCATGCCGCGAGCCGACTTTCACCCATATTCCCACGACAACGGAGCGCACATTCTTGATCGATTCCATGACGACGGGGACGCTGTTCGCGAGATATTCTTTTCTGAACATGCGCTCCTTACGTAGCGACCGCCACTCCTAAAAAAAATGGGGATATAGAGACGATATCCCCATGCCCATCCATGTGCGCAGATGTTACTTCTCTTTCGATACTTTCCTCTCCCGCATCGCCTCTTTTCTCGACAGACGTATCCTGCCCATCTTGTCGATCTCGATCACCTTGACGAGCACCTCGTCGCCCTCTTTGATCTCGTCCGTGACCTTTGCGATCCTCCGATCCGATATCTGCGAAATGTGGAGGAGACCCTCGGTCCCCGGGAGGATCTCCACGAATGCGCCGAAATCCACGATGCGCTTGACCTTCCCCAAATAGATTTTCCCGTACTCCGCCTCGGCGATGATGCTATTGATAATCTCGATTGCTTTCCTGGCCGACTCGCCGTCCGGTGACGCGATATTGATGAGTCCGCTGTCTTCGATGTCTATCTTCACGCCGGTCTGCTCCACGATGCCGCGAATAACTTTCCCTCCGGTGCCGATTACGTCGCGGATCTTCTCCTGCTTGATCTGCATGGTGTATATCCTCGGCGCGTAGGGCGCAAGATTTTCACGAGGCGCCGGGATGGTTTCGTTCATCTTCTCGAGGATGTGAAGCCTTCCCTGACGTGCCTGCTCGATCGCCTTCTCCATGATGGCGCGGGAAATGCCGCTTATCTTCGTATCGAGCTGGAATGCGGTGATCCCTTTTGCCGTCCCCGTCACTTTAAAATCCATGTCCCCGAGATGGTCCTCCAATCCGAGAATGTCGGTCAGGATAACAACCTGATCCCCCTCCTTAATGAGCCCCATCGCGATCCCCGCAACGTGAGATCTGACCGGCACGCCGGCATCCATGAGGGCGAGGGAACCGCCACAGACCGTTGCCATGGATGAGGAACCGTTCGATTCCAGGATATCCGAAACGATACGGATCGTGTACGGGAATTCGGTCTTCGGAGGAATGACCGCCTTCAACGCCCTCTCGGCGAGCATGCCGTGCCCGATCTCGCGTCTCCCGGGCGAGCGCAACGGTTTCACCTCGCCGACGCTGAACGGCGGAAAATTGTAGTGGAGCATGAACGTTTTGTACGATTCCCCTTCGAGAGCGTCAATCTTCTGTTCGTCATCGGATGTGCCGAGCGTCACGACCGCAAGGCACTGAGTCTCCCCTCGAATGAAGAGGGCCGAACCGTGCGTCCTCGGAAGAATACCGACTTCCGCGCTAATGGTCCTTATGTCCTCGGCAGTCCTCCCGTCTGCCCGCCTGTTTTCTTTGATGATCATCCCCCGCACGAGGTCCTTCTCTATTTCCTGGAACACGTGGACGATCTCCCTCGTCCGCTCCTGATCCGTCGTGTTGAGCTGCTCGAGCAACTCCTTCAGAACGTCGTCGAGGGCATTCTGCCGTCTCAACTTGTCGGAGATCGTCAGTGCGCCCTCCATTTTCTCCAACGCCAGTGTCTTGATCGTCGCGCGCAGTTCCTCGTCGACGACGGGTACCGAAAATGCCCTCTTTTCCTTCCCCGCAATGTCGCGAAGCTCCCTCTGCACCCGGCAGATTCTCTTTATTTCCCCATGCGCGACATCGAGCGCTTCGAGGAGATCGCGCTCGGAAATCTCCTGCGCTTCACCCTCGACCATCATGACCGCTTCTTCCGTCCCTGCAACCACAAGGTTCAGGTCGCACTCTTCGACTTCTCTCAGGTCAGGGTTGATGACGAACGAGTCGGAAATCCGACCGATCCGCACAGCCCCAACGGGAGCCTGGAAAGGGATATCGGATATCATGAGTGCGCTCGACATGCTGATGATGCCGAGGATGTCGGCGATATTCTCATCCCCATAGGACAGGACGTTGACGATACACTGCGTCTCGCAGTAGAACCCCTTCTCGAAGAGCGGCCTGAGGGGGCGGTCGATGAGGCGGGACGTCAGTACTTCCTTCTCGGACGGGCGGCCTTCCCTCTTGAAGAAGCCGCCTGGGATTTTGCCCGCTGCATACGCCTTCTCCTGGTAATCGACCGTGAGCGGGAAAAAATCGAGTCCTTCCTTCGGATTTTTGTCTGCGACCGCGGTGGCAAGCACAACGGTGTCACCATACTGCGCGAGCACGGCTCCGTCAGCCTGCCGTGCGAGTTTGCCAGTTTCCAGGGTGAGGTTCTTTCCGCGAACCTCGATCTCGACTCTCTTCATTACTTGCGAATCTCTAACCGCTCGATGACTTTTTCGTATCGGCTTCTGTCGGACTTTTTGAGATAGTCGAGTAGCTTTCTCCTCTGGCTGACGAGTTTGAGAAGACCTCTCCTCGAATGGTGATCCTTCTTGTGCAGTTTGAAATGCTCGGTGAGGTAATTGATCCTCGTGCTGAGCAGTGCGATCTGTACCTCCGGAGAACCTGTATCGGTATCGTGAATCTGGTACGCGCTAATAATATTCAGTTTTTCTGCTTTGTCGATTGACATCGATCCACCGCCTTTCCTCTATAGTGCAATAGTTAGACTACCACAACATCTCGCGACCTGTAAAGAAATCTCCCCCGCCACACACGGCGCACGCACCCCGCGCTTGTATGCCTCCCCGCCATCCCTCAGGGAGCCGAAGAACAACGCGTGTTCGCCCTCAGACGGTCGACTTCGCGAGGTCTTTCTTCGTTTTCTCCTTGAGCGCCGCCTGCGCCGCGGCCAATCTGGCAATCGGGACGCGGTACGGCGAACAGCTCACGTAATCGAGCCCTATTTTATGGCAGAATTCGACGGACTTCGGATCGCCGCCATGTTCGCCACAGATACCCATCTTCAGGTTCCGCTTGACGTTCCTCCCCTTGTCGACCGCGATCCGCATGAGGACGCCTATCCCTTCCTGATCGAGCGTGATAAAGGGATCGTTATCCAGAATCGCTTTTTCGACATAGTACGGGAGAAATCGTCCGGCATCGTCGCGCGACAGACCGAACGCAGTCTGCGTGAGGTCGTTCGTGCCGAAGGAATAGAAATCGGCCTGCGTCGCAATTTCGTCCGACGTAATCGCAGCCCGCGGGAGCTCGATCATCGTCCCGACAGTGTAGGGAACTTTCGTGCCGTACGCCTTCTGAACCTCGTCAGCGACCTTCACGGTCAACTCGCGCATCATCTTCAGCTCATTGACGTGCCCGACGAGTGGGATCATGATTTCGGGAATGACCTTGATCTTTTGTTTCGAAAGTTCACACGCGGCTTCCATAATCGCCCTGACCTGCATCTCGTAGATCTCGGGATACGTAATGCCCAGCCTGCACCCCCTGTGACCGAGCATTGGGTTGAACTCCTGCAGCACTCTATTCCGTGCTTTCAACTTCTCAACCGGAACCTCCATCGCCGTCGCGAGAGACCGGAGCTCATCATCGGAATGGGGGAGAAACTCGTGGAGCGGCGGATCGAGAAGGCGGATCGTCACCGGAAGACCCTTCATCACCCGGAATATTTCGATAAAATCGCCCTTCTGCATCGGGAGCAGCTTCGCGAGCGCCTTCTTCCTCCCTTCCGTGTCGTCGGCGAGGATCATCTCGCGCATCGCACTGATTCGCTCAGGGGCAAAAAACATGTGCTCGGTTCTGCACAGTCCGATTCCCTCGGCACCGAATTCGCGCGCGACGCGGGCATCGTGCGCCGTATCGGCGTTCGTCCGCACGCCGAGTTTCCGGTACTCGTCGACCCATTTCATGAATGTGCCAAAATCGCCGGTCAACTCAGGGGTCACGAGGGGCACTTGACCGAGCATGACCTCGCCGGTCGTTCCGTTGAGGGTGATGTACTCCCACTCCCGCACCACTGTATCGTTTACCGTGAAGTATTTCTGCACCTCGTTGATGCTGATCGCCCCGCACCCGGCGACACAGCATTTGCCCATCCCTCGCGCGACAACCGCTGCGTGGGACGTCATGCCGCCCCGTGCCGTGAGAATGCCCTGTGCTGCATTCATTCCCCCGATATCTTCCGGCGACGTTTCGGCCCGCACGAGAATAACCTTCTCGCCGCGTTCCGCGGCCTTCTCCGCATCTTCAGCCGTAAAGACAACTTTCCCGACCGCCGCACCCGGCGACGCGGGGAGTCCCTTCGCGAGCACGGTCACCTTGGCCTTCGGGTCGATCATCGGATGGAGGAGCTGATCGAGCTGCTGGGGGTCGATGCGCAGTATCGCGGTCGTCTTGTCGATGAGCCTCTCCTTGACCATATCGATTGCGATCTTCAGAGCTGCCGCGGCCGTCCTCTTCCCGACCCTCGTCTGGAGCATGTAGAGCTTGCCTTCCTGCACGGTGAATTCTATGTCGAGCATATCCTTGTAGTGCCGCTCGAGTTTCTTGTAAATCCGATCGAGTTCGGCGTAGGCCTTCGGGAGCCGTTTCTTGAGCTCCTCGATCTTGAGAGGGGTTCTGATACCGGCCACGACGTCTTCGCCCTGCGCATTGATGAGGCACTCCGCAAAAAACCGCTTCTCTCCTGTCGACGGGTCGCGCGTAAAGCCGACGCCCGTGCCCGATGTTTCGCCCAGGTTACCGAAGACCATCGCCTGTATGTTGCACGCTGTGCCGAGCGTATCTGGGATGTCGTTCAGTTTTCTGTACTTGACGGCCCTTTCGCCGAACCACGAACCGAAGACTGCGTTGATCGCCTTCTTCAGTTGCTCCAAAGGATCCGACGGGAAGTCCTCCCCCGTATTCTTCTTGTAAATGTGTTTATACTCCTCGACGAGCTGTTTCAGATCCTCCGCGCTCAATTCCGTATCCAGGCGAACGCCCCTCTTCTCCTTCATTTCTTCGAGAACCTTCTCGAATTTTGCCCTTTCCACGCCCATGACGATGCTCCCGAACATCGTGATGAGCCGACGGTAGGCATCATAGACGAATCGCTCGTTGCCGGTCTTTCTGATCAGCGCGATCATGGTTGCCTCGTTCAGTCCGAGATTGAGAACGGTGTCCATCATCCCGGGCATCGAAAACTTCGCACCCGACCGCACGGAAACGAGCAGGGGATTGACGGGATCGCCAAATTTCATCCCCATTGCTTTCTCGACTTTTTTGAGATTTTCGAGAACCTCCTCCCACAGACCGGGAGGATATTTCTTTCCCGCCTTGAAATATTCATTGCACGCTTCCGTCGTGATCGTAAATCCTGCGGGAACGGGTATCTTGAGGTTCGTCATCTCCGCCAATCCAGCACCTTTCCCGCCGAGAAGGTCTTTCATGTCTCCTCTTCCGTCAGCCCTCCCGTTTCCGAAGAAATAGACATACTTCTTCCGAGCCTTCTTTGCCATGACGATAGCCTCCCAATCGTAAATTTGCCTATTAGGATACCTCACGAACCCAATAAATTCAATGCGATTACGCTCTTTTCCCACCGCTCACAATCGCGGAAGTTACCCGTTTCCTCCCTGGGTTGCTTGACAGAAACGGCGACGCGAAGAGAGAATAGTGTCGTGCGATCATCGAAAGGAGAATATCATGAATGAGGGAACGAAAATCCTCATCGCCGCTGTCCTCGCGGTTTTCATTGGGATACGTGCCGGCGGAAGTGGGAACGCCTCGGAGAAGACGCCGTTAAAGGGAGAACGTTTCCCGGATATCCGTCTCGCTGTGCCCGAGAAAGAGGCAGAGAAGTCCTATCTCGGTCTCTCCGGGAAAGGAACCTTCGCCCTCTCGGACGTCAAGGCCGACGTTCTGATCATCGAAATATTCAGTATGTACTGTCCCTATTGCCAGAAAGAGGCGCCTCTCGTGAACCAGCTCTTCGAAACGATCGGCAAAGCCGAAGACGTGAAGAACCGGATAAAGGTGATCGGCATCGGAGCGGGCAATACCCCGTTCGAGGTCGATGTTTTCAGAACCCAGTATGCGGTCCCTTTTCCCCTTTTTGACGATCAATCTTACGACGTGTACAAGAGAATCGGCGAGGTACGGACGCCTTATTTTTTCGTTCTGAAACTGCATCCCGATCGATCCAATACGATCGTGTATTCGAAGGTGGGCACCATCGGCGACCCTGCCCAATTCCTCGCCTTCGTTCGTGACGAGGCTGGCCTGAAATGAGGAGGGAATCCATGGAACGACTCGAACGTATGGTTTTTTTCATCATGCTTTCTCTTTTCGCTCTTGCATCCGTCGCGTCCGCCGCATCGGAACAGTTCAAGGGATTGATTTACGATCCGGGGAAACTGAGGCCCATCGATAGCAGGACTCATCTGAAAGTCGGCATGAAGGCCCCCGATTTCAGTCTGCCCTCCCTTTCAGGGGAACGCGTCACCTTGAGTCAGTTTCGCGGAAAGAAGAATGTGGTTCTGACGTTTGTGCCCGCGGCCTGGACCCCTGTGTGTTCAGACCAGTGGCCCGGTTACAATATCGCGAAGAGCATCTTCGAGAAACACAACGCCCTACTTCTCGGGATCACGGTCGACAACATCCCGACGCTCTTCGCATGGACCCGGGAAATGGGCGGCCTCTGGTTTCCCGTGCTCTCGGACTTTCAGCCGCATGGCGCGGTGTCAAAGAAGTACGGCGTCCTCCGGTCGAACGGAACCTCCGAGAGAGCGCTCTTCGTCATCGACAAGAAAGGCGTTATCCGTTACATGGACGTCCACGACATCAACAAGAGGCCTCCCTTCGACGCACTCGTGAGAGAGCTTGAGAAGCTCGAATAGGATCGTCTTTCACCTTTCTCTCCTCGCGCTCTACTGCGCGGTCTTCCCATTCGCCGGGCGCGATGCTGCCGCTCAACCGTTATCGAAGGGAGCTCCCTTCCCGAATGTCGTGTTCACCGCTTCGGGATCGGATGACCTCATGGAATACCTCGGCGCGCGCGGGAAGAAGACGGTCCGCCTCGACGACATGCGCGGCTCTCTTTTTATCGTGGAAGTATTCAGCGCGTATTGCGTCAGTTGCCCGAAGAATGTCCCGGTCCTGAACGCCGTCTACGCCTCCGTCGAAAAGGATCCTCTCCTGAGAGGACGAGTGAAGGTGTTCGCGATCGCAATCGGCAACACGGCGGAGGAGGCGAAACGGTATGTGGCTGCCCATAGTCTCCTGTTTCCGGTATTCACCGACTACGATTTCACGATTCACGACAAGCTGGGTCGGCCGCGCGTTCCCTTCACACTCTATGTGAAAAAGACGTCGAAGAAAAAGACGGTCGTCGGCGTGCACCAGGGAGTACTCGATTCTGCGGATTTCGTCTTGAAGAATGTGCGCTCGTCGCTATGATGCAAAAAGCGCGCTACGGGAATGAAGTGTGGATGCGCACGATCTGGGCTAAACGCCTATGTTCAGCACGGGTATCCCGAGCCGTTGCCGCCTGTTCTCGCCTTTGAAAAGATCCTCTGTCCGTGCAGGGATATCGCCCCTCTCGCCTTCGTGCTGGGCCTGTCTTTTCGTCGGCAGGCTGGCCGCGTGATGGACCATGTATTTGCCGAACTTTTCCGACAAGGTATCGATCGCTCGGTAAATCCGGGACATTTTGTCGATCTTCGCATGATCATCGAACAGTGTGTACTGGGTTTCTCTCTCCGGGACCAGTCCCGCCAAGACGACCCCTGTCTGGCGGTACGAGGAGCGGGGTTCATAGAGATACTGGAACCCTTCCCGAAGCGCTCTGAACAGATCCGCCGGATACGACGTGGGCCTGCTCAGTGTGATCTCGACACCCGTATTCCTGAATTCCTGCGTTCTGAGAAAAACGATGAGCCGTGTCGCGGCGATGTGGTAACGCCGTGCCTTGATGCAGGCGTTCTCGAGGTTTTTCGCGAGTTGGGCGAAGACGAATGTCGCGTCACGGGAAGGAGGAGTGAATGTCTTCGCTTTGCTGATCGATTGGTAGCTGGTTTTCGCATCCGTCACGACAGGATAGACAGACCGCCCGTTCAGCTCGTGCCAGATTTCCCGATACGGTTTCGAGAGATGAGACGCGATGAAGCGTTCATCCTTCCTGGCGAACTGGAGGGCGGTCGCGACACCGAATTTTCTCAGGAATGCGGCGGTATTCGGTCCGATACCCCATATCTTGTCGACAGGGAGATCCTGGAGATACCGGTGGATATCTCTCCCGGGAATCACGGTAAGCCCGCGCGGCTTCGCGTGTCTCGACCCTATTTTTGCGAGGACTTTCGTGATGCTTAGGCCGATGGATACGGTGAGCCCCAACTCGGACTCGACCGTTTCCTGTATCGTGCGCGCGATCGTTTCATAAGACCCGTGGAAGTGCCTCCGCAAGCCGGTCAGATCGACGAATGCCTCATCGATCGAGTATTCCTCTACGTCGGGGGAGAACCGTCTGAGAATCCCGAACATCCGGAGGGAGAAAAGACTGTACGTCTCGTAATCGGAGGGGAGCACGATGATCTCCGGGCATACTCTCCTCACTTCGTAGAGGCTCATTCCGCGTTTCACCCCCCTCGCCTTTGCCTCGTAGCTTGCCGCTGCAACGATGCCCCTCTCTTTGCCGGTCACGACCGGTTTGCCGCGGAGTTCGGGATGGAGTGCCTGTTCGCAGGACGCAAAGAAGGCATCCGCATCGAGGTGGAGAACCGCTCTCGGCCATGAGTGGATCATGATCGACTGATTGTCCATTGCGCCAATGAAAGACGTCTCTAACGGTATTTCCTCACGACCGCGGTCACGACGCCGGCGATCGTGAGTTCTTTTTTGGGCCTGATCGGCTGGTATCTGGAATTCGCCGGAACGAGCACCACACCCTCGCCCCGTTTTTTGATGTACTTCATCGTCCATTCCCCGTCGACTTCGGCAATGACAATATCCCCGTTTTTCGGCTCCACGCCCCTCTCGACGAGCACCATATCCCCGGGCAATATGCCGGCCTCCGACATCGAATCTCCCGATACCTTCAGCAAGAACGTCGCATCCGGATTATTGATGAGGAGGTCGTCGAGGGATAATGTATCGACAAGCTCCTCTTCGGCAGGGCTCGGGAATCCGGCTTCGACCGTCCCGAGCAGCTTCACCGGTGCCGCTATGGACGAGGCGATGAGTCTCCCTTTCTCGTCCCTCTCGAGAACTTTCATCCTTTCGAGTCTGTTGACGAGCTTGTACACCGCGTTCTTCGACCGCATGCCGGTCATCTCCGCAATCTCCGAAAAGCTCGGCATTCTGCCTTTCCGATGGTAGAAGGCCGCTATCGTCCGGATCCTCTCTCTCAACGCATCGCTTTTTTCGGAAACAGGCATGACTCATTATAGAGTGAACGAACGTTCACTGTCAAGAGGGTGGGAAAGAAAGCACTTCGATGCAACAGATTGTATGGCACCGTATGGTATCATGGTACTCTGGAGAAGCAGGGCCGGGAGATTCGACCGGAACGATCGGCCTCCGAGAAAGGACAATCGGCTCCATCGCGACCGCTCATGGATAGTCGGCATTCCCGTATTTTGGCAGGCACGTTCTCGACCGGAGATCGCCCATGATCGTCATAGAAACGTTCAAAGGGAAATCCGTCACGGAGCACCGCGTCGAGATCGTCGAGCGAAAAGGGACCGGGCATCCGGACTTCATGTGCGACTCTATGATGGAGGCTATCTCGGTCGCTCTGTCGAAGGAATACAGAGACCGCTTCGGGACTATCCTCCACCACAACATCGATAAGGGGTTGCTCGCCGCCGGGCGTGTCGAAAAAACGTTCGGCGGCGGGAGAGTGATACAGCCGATGGAATTCATCATCGGGGACAGGGCAACCTTCGCGGCAGCCGGCAGAGAGGTGCCGGTCGTCGACATAGCGATTCATGCCGCGAAGGAGTGGGTGAAGAACCACCTCCGATTCGTCGATCCCGACCGGCACATCACATACCGTACCGTCCTTTCGCCCGGTTCCGAAGAGCTCACCGATATCTTTTCGCGGCCCGGCACGGTGCGGGGCGCAAATGATACGTCCGCGGCTGTCGGGTACTACCCGCTCAGTCCGACGGAGCAGGCGGTCTTGTCGGTCGAGCGGCACCTCAACTCGAAAGAGTTCAAAGAGCGGCACCCCGAGACAGGCGAAGACGTGAAAGTCATGGGGATGAGGAGCGGGAGGAAACTGTCCCTGACGGTCGCGATGCCGCTGCTCGCTTCCTTCCTCGAGTCCGAAGACGATTATTTCGAGAAGAAGGAGAAGATCGAAGCGGAGATCGCGAGAGTGTGCGGGACATTTCGTGCATTCGATCGGATCGACGTCTTCCTGAATACGCTCGACGTGCGCGGGAGGGGATTCGGAGGCGTCTATGCGAGCCTTCTCGGGACCTCCGCTGAAGACGCCGATTCCGGGCAGGTCGGTCGGGGCAATCGGGTGAACGGCCTCATTTCGATGAACAGGCCCATGGGGACCGAAGCCGCAGCCGGGAAAAACCCTGTCAGCCACGTCGGGAAAATTTACAACGTGCTGTCACACAAGATCGCGCGCGAGATCTACGAAACGATCGAGGGAATAAAGGAAGTCTACGTCATTCTTTTGAGCCAGATCGGCACGCCCATCGACCTCCCGCAGATGGCGACGGCGCAGGTGCTCCTCGAGAAAGGGCGAAAGATCGGCGACGTCGCCAAGATCGCGGAAGATGTGTTTGAGAAGGAACTGTCCGGCATAGCCGCTTTCTGTCATGCGCTGAGCAGGGGTGAATACCCCGTTTGCTGATCAGGTCACCAGCATCCTCGAAGAGCAGTTGTCAGGCTTCACGGCACTTTCTTATACTAAAGTACGCATGGATCAGGGAATCATCGAGAATCTCATCACGCAGCTGACGAAGCTGCCCGGAATAGGGAGAAAAACCGCTCAGCGGCTTGCCTTTTTCATCCTGTCGATGCCGGATGCGGATGCGCGTGGTCTTGCCGGTGCAATATGCGATGTGAAGGACCGGGCACACTTCTGCAGGGAATGCTTCAACATTACCGATGGCGATATCTGCGCGATCTGCTCGAATACTGCACGGGACAGAAGCGTACTCTGCGTGGTCGAAGAACCGAGCAACATTCTCGTGATCGAGCGATCGCGGGCATTTCACGGTCTCTATCACGTCCTGCTCGGTGCACTGTCGCCGATCGACGGATTCACTCCCGACAAGCTGAAACTGAACGAACTCGTGCAGCGCGTGAGAGCGCATTCGATACGGGAAATCATCATCGCGACGAACCCCAATACGAAGGGCGAGATGACCGCACAGTATATCCGCGAGCTGCTCAAGCCGTTTGCAGTGAAAGTGACGCGCCTCGCCTACGGTCTCCCGATGGGCGGAGACATCGAGTTCGCAGATGAAGTCACCCTCGGGAAGGCATTGGAAGGCAGGAGAGAGATGTAGTGCGACGTGCGCCTCAGTGGGGCTGTATTTTCTGCCGCCACCCGCTCGCCTTGCGGAGAATCTCCTCTTCGTCGACCGAGAGGAGTCGCCTGTCCCGCATGAGGAGCTTCCCGTTTACCATCACCATATCGACGTCGGACGCCGCGACGGCATAGACGAGGTGGGAATAGATATTGTAGAGAGGCGAAAGGTGGGGCTTGTGAAGATCGATCGCGATCAAATCCGCCCGTTTCCCCCCCTCGATGCTCCCGATCATACTCCCGAGGCCGAGAACCTCAGCCGCCCATCGTGTTGCCATCAGTAAAGCCGTCTTCGCATCCAGCGCCGTCGGATCGTTCGAGAGCGCTTTGTGGACTTTCGCCGTCGTCGACATCTCACTGAAGATATTGAGGTCATTGTTGCTCGCGGCGCCATCCGTTCCGAACGAGACCTTCACCCCTGCGGATAGCATCGAAACGACGGGTGCGAATCCCGATGCGAGCTTCAGATTGCTCTCCATGCAATGAGAAACGCCCACCCGGTGTTTTGCGAGGAGTTCTATTTCATGGTCGTTCAGCCAGATACAGTGGGCGGCGAGCACGGATTCATCGAGAAAGCCAAGATCAGCGAGATACTCGACCGGCCTCTTGTGGTGCCGGGCCATCACTTCGCCGACCTCCCACTGTGTCTCCGAGAGGTGGATGTGGAGGTTCACCTGCAGTATCTCCGCGAGCGTTTTCGCTTTCTTCAGCGTGTCCGTTCCGCACGTGTAGAGCGCGTGGGGGGCGATACAGGGGACGATGAGTTCATCGTCGCGCCAATTCCGAACGAACTGTTTCGCGTTCTCGAGATACTGATCGGCCGATTGCGCGGAAACGGACGGGAAATCGAGGATGCCGCTCCCGAGAACCGCCCTCATGCCGACGCGCTTCGTCGCTTCGCCCGCGGCGTCCTCGAAAAAGTACATATCGTTGTACGTCGTGATACCGCCCTTCGCCATCTCGATGCATGCCAGTTCGACGGCGTCTCCGACAAACGACGGGCTCAGCCAGGTGTTTTCCGCAGGCCATATGTGCTTGTGGAGCCACTCGTTCAGCGGGAGGTCATCGGCGATTCCACGAAAGTAGACCATCGCCGCATGCGTATGCGTGTTGATGAGCCCCGGCAGAATCGCTTTCCCTTTGCCCGGCAGAACTTCGCGCGCGGCGTATCGTTCCGACATAATCTGTGCGGGTCCAACGTCGGCAATCGTATCACCTTGCACGACGACGGCGCCGTTTTCGATGACGCTCAATGATGCGTCCATCGTGAGCACGTAGTCGCCACCTATGATGTAATCCGCAGGTATCATACGACGAGGCCGTTCAACGATGACAGGGCGCGAGAGATTGTTCCCGGATGTCCCCGCAGGCGGTACCATGCGTTCCGGTCGGAATACACCGGCAAGCGCGAGGGCTCGCGGGTGCATGGTGCACTTTTCTGTGACGCCGCCCTTCGACGAAACGCATCCTTTTCCCCTACGCCAATTCGATCAGTTTCTCTGCAATCTGTACCGCGTTCAGCGCGGCGCCTTTTCTCAAATTGTCGGCAACAATCCACATGTTGATCCCGTTTTCGATCGTGTCGTCTTCACGAATCCGACCCACGTAGGTCTCATCCGTGCCCGCGACGTCGATCGGGATCGGATAGATTTTTTTCTCCGGCGCGTCGTAGACGATCACGCCCGGAGCGGTAGACAGTAATGCCCTCACCTCTCGGGCCGACAGTTTCTTCTCCGTCTCGATATTCAGACTCTCGGAGTGGCATCGAAATACCGGCACCCGCACCGTCGTCGCCGTTACCCGTATCGACGGGTCTCCCATGATCTTCTTCGTTTCGTTCACCATCTTCATCTCTTCCTTCGTGTAGCCGTTTTCGAGAAACACGTCGATATGGGGGAGGACATTGAACGCGATCTGGTACGGGTACACCGCGCACGTGATCTCCCTGAAGTTCAGCAGATCCGTCGTCTGTTGCAAAAGCTCGTCCATGGCTTTCTGCCCCGTGCCGGAGACAGACTGAAACGTCGTTACCACGACTCTCTTCACCCGCGCGACATCGTGGATCGGTTTCAGAACGACGACCATCTGAATCGTGGAGCAGTTCGGATTCGCGATAATCCCCTTGTGCCATTTCAAGTCGTGCGGGTTCACTTCGGGGACAATGAGCGGAACGTCCGGATCCATTCTCCATTGGCTTGAGTTATCGATGACGACGCAGCCGGAACGAACGGCGAGCGGGGCCCAGATCCTCGACCGCTCCGCGCCGGCGGAAAAGAGCGCGATGTCGATGCCCTCGAATGATGTTTCGTTGAGCGTTTCGACCGGTACCATCGTGTCGCGGAACTCGATCTGCTTCCCCTCCGATCGCTCCGACGCGAAAAGCCTCAGTCTCTCGACCGGAAACGATCTCGTTTCCAGTGTCTTGACCATCTCGTTCCCGACTGCTCCCGTTGCACCGACGACCGCCGTTACGTATCGTTCCTTCTTCTTGAGCATTGTCGAATATCCTCCCTCGAAGGATAATCCTTCGAATCAGCAACGAGTCATTATCGTTGCCGCAAAATATTTCGAAATATGGCTGGGTGCCGAAGAAACACCATGACGACACCCTATAACGTTACCCCGTGCCTGATCTCACGATGAAGCTCACGGTGGTCAACGGGAGACCGCCCGTCATCACAACGAGGCATGCCCTGAAATCGTCCTGTCGATCATGGTGTTTATGAGGCATCCAGCCATATCTGTTTTCTTGTTTTGGACACGTACGAGTTATTATAAACACTGCCTTCGAAAAAACAATAGCGGCGACAGCCGCACCACGTCCGAAGCCTCGTTGTCAGAGCATTTGGCGCCTTCTTTTAGGCAACGATACCTCGATCGATCCGGAACCCCCAACGCTTCGGGTGAAGCGCGAACGTGCCGAAGCCCGTTGCGGAAACAGCGCGGGCAATCACCCGCGCCCGCGTTGCGAATTCCCGCCGAAGACATTACAATTACTCACTATACTTTTCGAGGAGGAACGATGGGATTCTTTGATCGCCTGAAAGAGGGCCTTGCGAAGACGAAGAGAGGACTCGTCGACAAGGTCGAAGCGCTCTTCACGGGGAGAAAGCTCGACGAGGCGACACTCGAGGAACTCGAAGAAATTCTCGTCCTTTCGGATGTCGGCGCGGGTGCGGCATCCGACATCATCGCCTCGCTCCGCGAGAGGACAAAGAAGGGCGAAGGGAGGGACGGCGATAGCGCTCGGGAGCTGTTGAAGCAGGAAATGACGGAACTCCTCGGCCACAGCGAGCCGCTCGCGGTCGGCAGCGAGAGACCGTTCGTGATCCTCGCGGTGGGAGTGAACGGTGTCGGCAAGACGACCACAATCGGGAAACTCGCGAGTCGGTTCCGCGCCCAGGGACTGTCGGTTCTCCTCGCCGCGGGAGACACGTTCCGCGCAGCCGGCATAGAGCAGCTCGAGATCTGGGCTCAGCGGGCGGGCACTCAACTCGTCAAGCATCAGAAAGGAGCTGATCCCGCTGCCGTCGCGTATGATGCGATCCTCGCGGCCCGAAGCAGGAATATCGACGTCGTGATCATCGATACCGCCGGACGGCTCCACACGAAGACCAATCTCATGGATGAACTGAAGAAAGTAAAACGGTCGATCGAGAAAGCCCTGCCGGGGGCACCGCACGAGACCCTCCTCGTCGTCGATGCGACGACGGGGCAGAATGCCCTGAGACAGGCCGAACTGTTTCACGAAGCGATCGGGATCACGGGTATTGCCCTCACGAAACTCGACGGGACGGCCAAAGGCGGGATTATTTTCGCCATCCGAAAGGCTCTCGGCATCCCCGTCCGTCTCATCGGCATCGGCGAGGGGATAGAGGACCTCAGGGATTTTGAACCGAAGGAGTTTGTGGAAGCACTCTTTTCATGAAATCGATCCATATGGGAAGGGCTGCGCGGGCTCCCGTTTCCCCAGCCCCGATCGGCGTGTGATCGTCTCTCCCCACCCATACGCCCACGACCAGACGATCGTCGAAACCGATGAACCACGCGTCCGTATAATCATTCGTCGTTCCCGTTTTGCCGAAGACCGGTCTGCCGATTTCCCTTGCCCGGACTGCCGTTCCCTCCTCCACGACGGCTCTGAGGAGGGTCCTCATCTCGCGGACATCATCTTCCGAGAGGACGCGCTCCGCAATCGGAAAGGTTTCGCTGATCACGACGCCGTCACGGTTCAAAATTTTTTCGTGGAGGCGGACCGTCGGCCTCCGACCCGATGCGAATGCAGCGTACGCGGAGACTATATCGATGAGGGTCACATCGGCGGATCCGATCGAGATGGTCAAGTACGGCTGCAACTGGCTCCGTATCCCCAATCGCTTCGCGACCGAAATAATGTCATCCACCCCGATGTCCGCCGCGAGCCGGACCGTCGCGCAGTTGAGTGATTTCGCAAGGGCCGTCCTGAGCGTAACGGTCCCATAATATTTGCCGTCGTAATTTCGCGGAATCCATTTTTCTCCGGGCTTGCTTCCCGCGAACGCCACGGGAGAGTCATAGACGACATCCGCGGCGGTCATCCCCGTCTCGATCGCCGCCATGAAAACGAACGGCTTGAATGCCGATCCGGGTTGCCGGAGGGCCTGCGTCGCCCTGTTGAATTGATTGTTCCAGAAGTCGGAACCGCCTACCATCGCCTTCACGTCTCCCGTGCGAAAATCCAGCGCGATAAGTGCCGCTTCGACCCCCGATCCCGTCCGTTTCTCGATGGCGGACAATCCGCTCCGTACCGCGTCCTCCGCCGCCCCTTGCACGCTCGAGTCGATCGTGGCGTAGACTCGGTAGCCATCCGTGTAAATAGCGTTGCCGTAGAGTTCTTCGAGCTGCTGCCTCAGCGTTTCTATGAAGTACGGTGCGTCGTATTTTCTGAAGTGCGGACGTTCAGGCAGCGGCGTTCGCAACGCCTCCTCGTACTGCGACGGCGTGATAAAACCGTAATCGAGCATCTGCCGCAGTGCGGAATCCCTCCGCGCCTTCGCCTTTTGAGGATTCTTGAAGGGCGAATACTTCGACGGTGCCTTTGGCATCGACGCGAGGAGCGCCGCATCGGCAACGGTCAATTCCCGGGCCGTTTTCCCAAAGTAGGTCTGTGCCGCGGCCTCTATACCGTACGCTCTCGTCCCGAAATAGGCCTGGTTGAGGTACATGCCCAGGATCTCGTCCTTCGTGTATCGCCGTTCTATCAGAATCGACAGCGCGGCTTCCCTCACTTTTCTCCTGACGCTCTTGTCAGGAGTCAGAAACAGCATCCTGGCGAGCTGCTGCGTGATCGTACTTCCGCCTTCGACGACACTCCCCGCCCGAATATCTCGCCAAAGGGCGCGCGCGATGCCGATGAAGTCGATGCCGGGATGCCAGTAAAACCGCACGTCCTCGACCGCGATGAACGCTTTCTTGACGTGATCGGGAATCAGGTGGTGGGGAAGGAATGTTCTCCTTTCAACGTAGAGTTCGGCGAGGACGTTCCCGTCGGACGAATACACCCGTGACGCCTCAAGGGGAGCATAGTTTTCGAGCATCGCTACGCTCGGCAGGCCGGAGAACGTCGAGAAGAGAAAACCACCCGCCGTGCCGACGACGATCGCGCAGACGAAGACGATGACGAGACGCCAGCTCGCTCCCGCATCGCGGATTCGTTTCCACACAGAATGCATCTTTTATTATAAAATACACAGTACGTCACCACGTCGAAAAATCATTTTTTGTTCGAACCCGCATATCGGGGGATGCGACTGCGCTTCTCCGCTTTTGAAAACGCGCGGACAGGGAACCCTATACCATATCGCTCAGGGAGGAGGCCACCATGGAAGATACCGTGAGAATCGTCGCGCAATCCATCGCTGTCGCGGCAGAGGCGCTCGCAGTGGCATTCATTTCTTTCGGCATGCTCGGCGCGCTCGCCATCGCCCTCAGAGGGGCCTTCTCGCGCGGACACGGGTATGCCGTGATGCGTCGTTGCAGGATCTATCTCGGGCACTATCTTTCCATTGCCCTCGAGTTCCTCATCGGCGCGGATATCCTGATGACCGCGATTGCACCGTCTTGGGAGGACATCGGCAAACTGGCGGCGATCGTCGGCGTTCGAACAGTCCTCAATTTCTTCCTCTCGAGGGAGCTGAGAGAAATGGAATCATTCCCTGACCGGGCGTGATTCGTCCGTCAGCTGTGCAGCTTCCTTTTCCATCGCGCGCCCGGGACGGGAACGACGTTCCTGCACAAGGTCCGGACACGACGCTTCCGCAGGACGTATCCTGCGAACGATGGGCGCTTACAGAACGGCAAGAACCGACGGGATACCTATTCGAACATCATTATCTCGCAGAACGTTACGGCGTCTCTATCTCCCTAAGGACCAATTCGATGATGCGGGGAATTTTCTCTTTGATTTCGGGCGACAGTTCCATCCCCATATCGAGGGATTTCGGTTCGACGCCGATCACGACCGTGCGGGGAGTTTCGCCGATCAGGCCCGATAAGTCGATGACTTCGAGGATGCCGATCTGGTGAACGGAGGTCTTGAAGCCGGTGGGGCAGCTCCTCACATCGTCGATTTGGAAGCGGTAGAGTGAACCGGGCTCGCCACCGCCCTTCACCGCATCGACCACAACCAACCGATCCGCCTCGAGGATTACATTGAGGAGACGGAACCCGTCGGTTCCTCCTTCGACGACAGACACGTTCTCCGGCAGCCGCATTCGCGCGAGCTCGTTCGCGACGTGGACCCCGACGCCCTCGTCCGAAAGGAGAACGTTGCCGACGCCGAGGATGACTATCTTTTCGCCAGACGGGGTACGCTCGTTTTGGACCATCTGTTCTCTTTGGAATCGGCTAAAAAATGTCCCTCATCCCCCGCTGTTCGGAAGAGATGAGGGATTGAGAGTGCTCAACGCTTCGTTTCGTATCGCTTATTCGATAATGAACTTCCTCAACTCATTCGTTTGCGGATCGATGATGTGGATAGCGCAGGCAAGGCACGGGTCGAAGGAACGGATGATCCGGACGACGTTGATAGGATTGTTCGGATCAGGCACGGGAGCGCCGATCAGGGACTCCTCGTACTGGCCGCGCGCGCCGTTTTCGCACCGCGGGGACGCATTCCACGTGGACGGAACGACCGCCTGATAGTTCTCTATCTTCTTGTCCTTGATTTTGATCCAATGACCGAGGGCACCGCGCGGCGGCTCGAAGTAACCGGCGCCCATGCCGCTCGCCGGCGGATCCCAGTGTTCTGTATCGTGGATCTTGAATCCCGGTTTCGTCATCGCGCTCTGCAGCTCATCCAGCCAGTGATAGCACGCATCGACGACGATCTTCGTCTCGATCGCGCGCGCCGCATGGCGTGCAACCGCCCCGGGTTTTGCGCCCTTCGCCACGAGCCCGAGGAGATCCTTGTTCCTCGCAACGATCATCCGGGCGAGCGGTCCCACTTCCATCGGCTTCCCGTCGTAACGCGGCGCCTTCACGAACGAGTACGCATTCTTCTTGTCGAGGTTGAATATCTGCTCCCCATTGTACGGGTGCACCGGCTTGTTGTCCTTGTACCATGCGAACTTCACCGACTCGACGATCTTGTTCGTATCGACCGGGTCGACCTTGATGTTCGCGGGGTCGAGCCCGACGACAACACCAGCGGGAAAGACCAGTTCTTTCCCGTCAGGATCTTTTTCGAACGCTCCGTACGACAAGTAGTTGTAGTGCCCGCCACCGAGCCCCATCTTCGCGAGCGGCCAGAGCGGGCCGGTGCCGAAAGCGAGCACATCGGGTATGTAGACCTCTTCGATGAATTTCGCCTGCTCATCGAGCATCGTCCGAAACCGCGCAACCTGATTGAGGTCGGGATACGACGTGACCCCGCCGACCACGATGTTCTGGTAGTGCGGGGTCCTCCCGCCCCAGATCGCGCCCATGTTCCTCGCCTTCGCGTGCATTTTGAGGGCCTTCAAGTAATTCCTGACGGCGTGAATGACGATGTCCGGATCCTTCACGCTGAATTCATCCGGCGCGTAGCGCGGCGTGAGAGGATACGTATCCTTTGCCTTCACGAGACTGATGATCTTGTCCCTCACCGCGAGAAGTTCTTTATCGTTCCCCTTGTAGTCGGCGACCGCCATGATGTCGATGTAGTCGAGGGCCGACAGTTGGTAAAAGTGGAGCACGTGGTCGTAAATATACTCAGCGCCCATGATGAGGTTTCTGATGAGCGTGCCCCCCCACGGCACCCTGGCCCCGAACGCCGCATCGAGAGCCCGCGCGGAAGCCATCTGGTGAACGCTGTAGCACACGCCGCAGAAACGGCTCGTCACATACGATGCGTCGCGCGGGTCTTTCCCGATGAGGAGCGCCTCGAATCCGCGCGCCATCGTGCCGCTGCTCCAGGCGTCCTTGACTTTGCCATCCTCTATTTCCACCTCGATGCTGAGGTGTCCTTCGATTCTCGTAACAGGATCGACCTTTATCTTCTTGCCCATACGTCTTCACCTCCTTCTCTCATGAATTCTTCTTCGTGAACATTCCGGCGTCTCTGAGGGCCACAATCCTCTTTGACGTTTCGCTCTCCGCAGTATAGAGAGGCGTCATTTCCGAATAAAAGCCGGGTTCCGCGCATCCCATGCACACGCCGCCGCAGTCGATGCAGAAACTGATCCCGTCATTCCAGCGCCGCACCGCGCAGTCCGAATTGGTGACGGGTCCCTTGCACCCCTTCATCAGCATGCACCAGTCTTTCTGCGCCGGATCGTTCCAGTCCATGAGGAATCTCCCGGCATCGAAGTGACCGCGACGCCTGCAGTTATCGTGGATGACTTCGCGGTAGTACATGACCGGCCTTCCGATCTTGTCGAGTTCGGGAGCCTTGCCGTTCGCGAGGAAATAGAGGATCGTCCCTGCAAGGTGATCGGGATGAACGGGACACGTGGGAAGGTTGATGACCGCCTTTCCGGGGAGCGCTTTGTTGAGACCGATCCCTTTGCTCGGCGTCGCCGCCGGTATCCCGCCGTACGTCGCGCAGGCGCCCACAGCGATAATCGCCGCCGCATTCGCCGTGGCTTCTTCGAGTATCTTCTTGAAAGGCCGCCCGCCGATCATGCAGAACCGATCATCGGCCGACGGAACCGATCCCTCGACAACGAGCACATACCCTCCGGCCTTTACCGCCTCTTCAAAAGCCTCCTCCGCGGTATGCCCTGCCGCCGCCATTGCTGTCTCGTGATACCTGAGTGAGATTTTGTCGAGGATGATGGAAGACACCGGCGGATTCAGGAGACCGAGAAAAGCGATCGTGCATCCGGCACAATCCTGGCCCTCGAGCCATATGACCGGCGGCTTCTGGGATGCCGTCTCCATGGCGTGGGCAAGGCTCGTCATGAATTTGCTCTTCGATATACCGAAGAGCGCAGCAGTCGCCGCACAATACTTCAGGAACGCACGTCTGTTTATCCCGTGCGCCTCGACCATCTGCAGAAGATTGCGTTCAGCTCTCTTCTCCTTCATACTTCACCTCCTTGATTTTCATGACATTTGCATCTGTTACCTATAACGCAACGCAAGGCGTTTACACCTCCTTTCCATGACTCGCCGCTCATAGCCGAACGACCTTATACTGATTAGTCTAGTCCTTCCTTTAAATATTGTAAAGAAATTTATCCCAGCGTTCGCCGCAACGCACGACGCATAGCGTCAATGTCCGGCTTTCTCCCTGTCCACAGCTCGAATGCGAGAGCCCCCTGCCACAGCAACATGCCGTCACCGGCGAGCGCCACACATCCTCTCTTTCTGGCCTCACGCAGGAGTTTCGTTTTCTTATAGACGAGGTCATAGACAACCTGCCCCTTCTCGAGCAGATCGGCATCGACCGGCAGCGGATCAGCGTCATACAGACCGAGCGGCGTCGCCTGAATGATAAGATAATACCGGCCAAGATCCTTCGCATCACGGGACACCGAAACGGTTCCGCCGATCTTCCGTAAATCCTCCGCGAGACGCTCGACCCTCTCCATCGTCCGCCCGTAGAGGACGAGGGACCTGGCTTTCTGGACCACATAGTACCCGACCGCCCGTGCCGCGCCTCCGGCTCCCACCATGAACACGTCCTTCCCATCAAGATCGATCGCCTGCTCGGCGAGGGATTGCATGAACCCACGACCGTCGGTATTGTACCCCGTCAGCCTTCCCCCGTCGTTCACCACCGTATTGACCGCACCGACGAAGGCGGCTTCCGCGTCGATGGTATCGAGGTGCGCCATCACCCGCTCTTTATGGGGAATCGTAATGTTGACGCCTCTCAGGTTGAGCGCACGAATCGCCTCTACCGCGCTAGAGAGCGCATCCGGATGAACGGCAAAGGGCACGTAGCAGTAATCCAGAGCGAGCGCCTTGAACGCTGCGTTCTGCATCGGCGGCGAAACGGAATGCCCCACCGGCCACCCGAAAATGCCGGTAACCCTCGTTGTTCCGGTTATCCTCATATCCCCATCACGATGACAGTTCCGAAAGAACTCCCTTCAACTCTCTGAACGAGAAAAAACAGCGATCCGGCACGTACCCGTTGTACTCCCTGCGCTCGGCATTGAAGAGGAGAAACTTCATCCCCACCCTCTTCGCGCCGCTCAGATCCTTGCACGGATTATCTCCCACGTACACGCAGTCTTCCGGCGAGACGCCCAACTGATCCGTCGCGATCCTGAACAGCCGCGGATCCGGCTTCTTAAAGCCAAACCGCGAGGAGAGCACCCGCACCGCGAAGAACTGGTCGAGACCGAGGATGGACATCTCCGGCTCCGCGAAGAGCCATTGCGCATCCGAGATAATCCCGGTCTTCCACCGAGCGCTTACCTCCACGAGCGCGTCGTAGACACCGTCGAAAACGCGAAACTGTCTCATCGTGAGCGTCCGAAAGAGCGTCGCGACATCGATCACGACGCTCTTCGCGCTCCGCTTCTTGCCGTACCTGTTCATGATCGTGAAAAAAACCTTGTAAACGTCCACCTCCGGGTGCACCTCTTTACTCTCGTTCAGGTGCTGGCGGACTCCTTCGAAGAAGGCCTTCCTCATCTCCTCGGGGGCGATGCTCACCGCATGGTAGGCAAGGTACCGCGAGAGCACTTCGTACACGGAGGCATCGTATTCGTCCGTCCTGATATCGATGAGCGTTCCGTACAAGTCGAAGAGAATCGCCTTCACCGCGGAAGCCTCAGCCCCCATTTCAAACATTCTTTGGCCTCATGGACGAGGCGTTGTCGGTAGTGCCAATCGAGATAGGAATTTCTCGCGATCCGCAATTCCGTGAGCGCCATATAGAACGGATTCCGCAACGTCAGTTCCCTGAAGGTCGTCTTGAAATCGTCGAAATGTCGCGAGTACCTCTTGAGAAAAAATTCGATGAACGGTTCGGAGGCGTACGGGTTGCCCGTCCTCCAAAGGAATGCGTGCTTTATCTCCCCACACACCATGCTGACGTCGAACGCGGGATCGGCCGTCTTCAAACGTTCGAGATCTATCGCGACGACATCTCCGTCGTCGGTGAAGAGGAAGTTCGTGGGCGTCGCGTCGCCATGGACCGTGACATTTGGGGCCCGGTCGAGAATGCCAGCGCAAAACCATTTCTCCATGATTCTCATGAAGAATTTCCGTTCGCCATCGGAGAGGACCCTCTGCCTCCACAGTTTGTCCACGACCCTCAGGAAATACATGGCGACCGGCTCGAGATTCGGTCTCTCACCGGTCGCCGTCTTTTGGTGAAGCATGAAGAAAAAGAACGCGAGTCTCCCCAGCTTTTCCTTGAGCGCGTCAGAACGGCCTTCGTAGGCGGCCCTCCTGAGGTAGTGGTCGAGATCTTTGCCGTGGACATATTCCTCGACGACCGCCAACCCTATCCGTTCGGACTTATCGAAGGGTTTCACGACGTAACACGGCGACGAATCGAACCCGTACGTTCTCACGATCCGAAGATTGTCGTATTCACCCTTCATCCTGTTGATTCGGTCCTCGCAGGAATCGTGGAGGTCGTAAAATTTGCCGATAATGGCAAGTTTCGTTCTCTCCTCCGTGTATTTGTACACCGAACGGGAGGATGTGCTCGTCACATGAAAACGCGGATCCTTCACGTCCGGACACACGTGCGCGCTGATGATCTCGTAGAGAGGATCGCGGGCTTCCAGACGACCGAGGTATCGTCCGCTCACGGGAGAGACCTCTGCGTGGTGCGATCAAATGTTTTCATCGTGCCGAACGATGAGCGCAGGGTATCCTTCCGCCCTCAGTGTGTCCGCCAGTGCCGCCGCTTGAGTCCGATCCGCAAACCGTCCGACCCGAACACGATAGTACGTGACGCCACCGTGATCGATCTCGTGAATGCGGATACCGTCGTACCGCGCCGAGAGGGATTCCCTCAGACGTTCCGCGTTCGTCCGGTCCCTGAAGGAGCCGACCTGGACCGTCAACGTGCTTCCCCGCGAGGGATACCCAACCCTTCGCGCGAATGCGGCGTCACTGCCCGCGTACTCGATGAAGACCGGGGCAGTGCCGGGATGCACGATCCCCAGTTCGCGCGCCGCGGCATACGAGAGGTCGATATCCCGCCCCGGGACGAACGGACCACGATCGTTCACGAGGCAATAGACCGAACGACCGCTCGAGGCGTGCGTGACCTTCACCGTGCTTCCCAGCGGATACTCGCGATGGGCACACGTATAGCCATACATGTCGAACGGTTCCCCCGACGACGTGGGTTTGCCATGGAACTCGGAACCGTACCACGAGGCGATGGCCGTCTGCGCTTCAGGTTGGCGGGAGAACGAAGCGCACGAAGGGAGCGGCATGAAGAAACAGCCGAGGAGAACGGCGAAGATCACGCGCACGGCGGTGTTTCGACCGGCGACGGAGAAGGCATTTCTTTTCATAACGGATACCCTCCTCGCGAGAGATGACGGTGTGACCGTTACCTACAGAATATACCTGCTCAAATCTTCATCTTTCACGATTTCATTCAATTTGTGACGAACGTACTCCCTGTCGATCACCAATTTGCCGTTCTTCTTTTCCGGTGCCTCGAAGGAGACGTCTTCGAGGAGTTTTTCGAGCACTGTGTGCAGTCTCCTCGCGCCGATATTTTCCGTCTTCTCGTTCACGCGGGCGGCGATGTCCGCAATTTCCTCGATGGAATCGTCCGTGAACTGGAGCGTGACGTCCTCGGTGAAGAGGAGCGCCGTGTACTGTTTGATGAGCGCGTTATACGGCTCCGTAAGGATACGAACGAACTCTTCCTTCCCGAGTGCCTCGAGTTCGACCCGGATCGGAAATCTGCCCTGGAGCTCCGGAATGAGATCCGACGGCTTGGACATGTGGAATGCGCCCGCCGCGATGAACAGGATGTGTTCGGTCCTCACCGGACCGTGCTTCGTCGTTACCGTCGTGCCTTCGACGATCGGGAGCAAGTCGCGCTGTACCCCCTCCCGAGACACGTCCGGTCCGTGCGTGTGTCCCCTGCTCGCGATCTTGTCGATCTCGTCGATGAAGATGATGCCGGTCTGTTCGGCCCGCTCTATGGCCTCGCGGGTCACCTTGTCCATGTCGATGAGCTTGTTCGCTTCTTCCTGCTGGAGAATAGTCAGGGCTTCAGGAACTCTCACCTTCTTCCTCTTCGATTTTTCCGGCAGAAAACTCCCGAGCATCTCCTTGAGATTGATTTCGAGGTCTTCGAGGCCGACGTTCGAGACGACGCCAAATGGGATCACCTTTTCCTTCACTTCGATGTCCACATAGCGATTGTCGAGCTTTCCGTCCCGCAACTGCGTCCGCAGCCTCTCCCGCGTTTCGCGCTGCCTTTCACGTTCTTCCTCTTCCATCCCCGTCCCTCGGGAGCTTCTCGGGAGAGGGAGCAACAGATCGAGCAGGCGATCTTCGGCGAGGGCCTGCGCCTTCTCGCGCACCTTCTCGACATGTTCCGTCTTCACCATTCCGATCGCGATCTCGGTGAGGTCGCGAATCATCGATTCGACGTCGCGGCCGACGTATCCGACTTCGGTAAACTTCGACGCCTCCACCTTCACGAACGGCGCATGCGCGAGCTTCGACAGCCGGCGCGCGATCTCCGTCTTGCCGACGCCGGTCGGACCGATCATGATGATATTCTTCGGGAGCACCTCATCCCTCAACTCCGGAGCGAGGCGCTGCCTCCTCCAGCGGTTCCTCATCGCGATCGCGACCGCCTTCTTCGCCTTATGCTGACCGATGATATACTTGTCGAGCTCTTCGACTATCCTACGAGGCGTCAGATTCTCCATGGAGCTCCTCTATAATCAGGTTGTCGTTCGTGTAGATGCAGATGTCGGATGCGATCTTCATCGCTTTTTCGACGATCTCCCGCGCGGAAAGATCGGTATTCTCGATCAACGCCCGCGCGGCAGCCTGAGCGAAAGCACCGCCCGAGCCGATCGCTGAGACACCGTCCTCCGGTTCGATCACGTCGCCGGTCCCCGAGAGAATGAACGTGTGCTCCTTGTCTGCAATGATGAGGAGAGCTTCGAGCCTCCTCAAAATTTTGTCGGTTCGCCAGTCCTTCGCGAGCTCGACCGAGGCTCTCGTGATGTTGCCCCGGTACGCCTCGAGTTTCCCCTCAAACTTTTCGAACAGGGTCAACGCATCGGCTGTCGCGCCGGAAAAACCGGCGAGGACTTTTTCGCCGTACATCTTCCGTATTTTCCGTGCGTTCCTCTTCAAAATGGTCGTGCCGAGCGTCACCTGTCCGTCACCGCCTATGGCGACATCGTGTCCACGCCGCACGCACAAAATGGTCGTCCCTCGCACCATGATCGCTCCTTCACCCCGGCATTTTACGGAAATCTGTAGATCGATTACGCATCCTATTATAAATCAAAGAAATCTCTCCGTGCGAAATAAGAGAACCGCTCGGCTGAATACTTCATGAGCACACTGCATGGACGGAATGATTCCGCGGCAACCCTCCTCTTGATGACAGGCGGAATCCACTTACGCTCAAATCCACATCGCGAAGACATGCGTCGATTACTCTTATACGCTGTCGCCCTGCTGTTTCCCCGGCATTCAGCCAGATTGTGAGACAGTGCGGACCGCAGCGATGGAACTCAATTCTTTTTCGCGAAAGGATGTGCCTTATCGTACACGTCCATGAGGTGCGCGACGTCCAGGTGCGTATATTTCTGCGTCGTGGACAGTGAAGAATGGCCGAGCAGCTCCTGGATCACTCTCAGGTCGGCGCCGCCCTGGAGCAAATGGCTGGCGAACGAATGTCTCAGCGTATGCGGGCCGATGCGACCGTGCAGAGCGATCGCCCGTGCGTACTTGACGACAACCCTCCGAACCCCCCGGTCGGTCAACCGGTTGCCTGCCCGGTTCAGGAAAAGGGCCTTCTCTCTGCTCTTCTTCAGCATTCGCTCCACGAGATAGGCTTTCAGCGCATCCATCGCCTTCGTACCGACCGGCACAATCCGCTCCTTTTTCCCCTTCCCGCGAATTTTGACGAGAGATTCCCTGAAATTCACGTCCTCGGTATCGATACCCGATACTTCGCTCACCCGCAGGCCGCTCGCGTAGAGCAGCTCGAGGATCGCACGGTCACGCGCAGGAAGGAATCCGATCCCCTGTGGCCTTTCGACAAGCGAAAACGCATCGTCGACCGTGAGAAACCTGGGAAGCGGCTTCGGCGTCTTGGGATTCGCAATGAGCTTCGCGGGATTCGATGTCAGGTACCCCTCGCGCTGGAGAAATCGAAAGAACGAACGCGCCGTCGAAAGTCGGCGGCTTACCGTCGTCTTCTGCAATCCTCTTTGAATCTGACCGGCGACAAAACCCCGAATATCGATGATATCGAGGGAGCTGATGTCGCCACCCACCGACTTCGCAAATTCCTCGAGATCTCTTCGATACGCACGCAGCGTATGCGGTGAAACGCCTTTCTCGAGATCGAGGTAACGGAGGAATGCGGCGATCTGCTCTTTCATGGGATGCGTTCCATCTCTCTTCGGACCATAGTCAGAGCACTTCTCCTCGCGGCTGCCAACCGGTCGCCACGAGACCTACTTTCCAGGTCAGTCGCTACCGCGAAGATCGGCCTCTACCCGTTCGATGCCATCGATCGTATCCGTAGAGTAGACGATTGCTTTCGCATCGATTCTCTTCATCAAACCGGCAAGTACCTTTCCCGGACCGACCTCAACGAACACAGTGAATCCGGCATCCATGATCGCTCTCATCGAATCCTCCCAGAGGACCGGATGGTTCAGCTGCCGGACGAGGGACTCTTTTATGTCCCCCTTTCCTGAGATGAACCGCGCATCGGCATTGTTCACGAGAGGAACCGAGGGATCGCGGAATGGCATACCGTTGAGCACATCGGCCAGTCTCCGCGCAGCGTCATTCATGAGGCGGCAATGCGAGGGTACGCTCACGGCGAGGGGGACCGCCCTCTTGGCACCTTCAGCCTTGCACCGTTCGATCGCCTCCATCACCGCTTTTCTTTCGCCAGCGATCACGATCTGCCCCGGACAGTTATAATTCGCCGGAGCGACGTATCCCGATCGGACGCCCGCGCAAATGGTCGCCGTCGTTTCCCTCCCGAGCCCGATAATGGCCGCCATGATCCCCTCCCCTTCGGGGACGGCTTCCTGCATCAATAAACCCCTCTTCTCCGCAATCGTGACGGCGTAAGCGAGGGTGAGCGCTTCTGCGGCGACCAGCGCCGAATATTCGCCGAGACTGTGACCGGCAACGACCGCGGGACGAATCCCCATTTCCCTGAGAACCCTGTGGACTGCTATGCTCGTCGTGAGAATGCAGGGTTGTGTCCGGTGCGTGCGGTTCAGCTCTTCCGCAGGTCCCGAAAAAGAGAGATGCGCGACGTCGTATCCAAGCGCAGCGGATGCTTCGGCGAACGTTTCCCGTGCAACGGGGAAACGTTCGAAGATTTCCTTTCCCATGCCAACGTACTGAGATCCCTGGCCGGGAAACACGAAGGCAAGCTTCACTGGGCGATTCCTCTGTGCTCCTTGATCTTTCTTATGAGCAGCGGGACGATCTCGTAGAGGTCGCCGACGAGACCGTACGTTGCGACGTTGAATATGGGTGCGTCCGGATTCTTGTTGATGGCGATGATGACATCCGACGACTGCATTCCGACGAGATGCTGCACTGCGCCCGATATCCCGCAGGCAATGTATATTTTTGGACAGACTGTCTTTCCCGTCTGACCGACCTGGTGACGGTACGGAATCCACCCCGCGTCGACGGCCGCCCTCGAGGAACCGACCGCCCCGCCGAGGAGCCCCGCGAGTTCCTGAAGCAGCGCGAAGCCTTTCGGGTCCCCGAGGCCTCTCCCGCCGGAGACAATGATCTCCGCTTCCTGAAGGTTCACCATGCACTCGGACACTTCTTTCACGGACTGGAGGACCTTCGTCCTCGGCTGAATACCATCGGCCGATACGGCGACGATCTCTCCCCTTCTCCCCTCGTCGTACGCACCGCGCTTCATCACCCGTGGTCTCACTGTCGCCATTTGGGGCCTATGGCGCGGGCAGAGGATCGTCGCCATGATGTTCCCTCCGAACGCAGGCCTGATCTGGAGAAGATTGCCCGTTTCCGCATCAATCGCAAGGGACGTGCAGTCCGCGGTCAACCCCGTGCGCAGCCGCGCAGCCACTCTCGGGAAAAAAGAACGTCCGATCGGCGTCGCGCCCGCGAGGAGGATTTCCGGGCGGTGCTCCTTCACGAGCGAAGAGAGGAGATGAACGTACGGCTCGTCGTGAAAGTGCTCGAAGACTGGATGCGCAGCGTGGAACACACGATCCGCGCCCCACTTGATCAGCTCTTCCGCCTCCTTCTCGGAGGCACCAAAGAGAAGGGCCGACAAGCTCGTCGCCAGATCATCCGCCAGTTTCCTTCCGATGCCGAGAAGTTCAAACGCAACGGAAGCCACCTTGCCTTCCCTCTGTTCCGCAAAAATCCATACCCCCTTGTACCGACGCACGTCATGAGCCGCTTCCTCCGCTCCGCCCTCTATCTCGATGATTGCTCCCTCGGGGCAAACGCTGACGCAGGCCACGCAGGCCTGGCAGTATTCGTTGATATGCGCTTTGCCCTCTCGCATGACGAGCGCATCGAAAGGGCACGAGGAGAGGCACTCCTCGCATCCCTTGCATCTTTCCGAATCGACAACTACAGGCATTCTATCCTCCGGAGTTCCCCGAGGAGTGCGAGCACCTGTTCCTCGGGTGACCCCTCGAGCATTTTTCGACCCGGTCGTGCCTCGGGGGTAAAGATGTTCTTCACCTGCGTAGGGGATCCCTTCAACCCGACATCGCGCTCGTCTGCGGAGATGTCCGCCATTCCCCATTTCTTGATGACCGCTTTCTTTGCCGCCATTTTCCCCCTCAGGGACGGCAACCGCGGTTCGTTCAATTCTTTCACGACGGTCAATAATGCGGGCAGGGACGATTCCACGACGTCGTATCCGTCCTCCATCAGCCTCTGGACTCGTATGGACGTCGCGGTGATCTCCTCGATGCGCCGCACGTAAGAGACGTGCGGGATGTCGAGGAACTCGGCCGTCTCCGGCCCCACCTGTGCGGTGTCGCCGTCGATGGCCTGCTTGCCGCACAGAATAAGATCGGCTCCTATCTTGCGGATGGCCTTCGCGAGAGTGAACGATGTGGCCCACGTATCCGAGCCGGCAAATGCTCTGTCAGAGAGGAGGATGGCATCATCCGCCCCCATGGAAAGTGCTTCCCTGAGTGCGGACTCCGCCTGTGGAGGACCCATCGTGATGACGATGACGGTCCCCCCGATCCGCTCTTTCACCTGGAGACCGGCCTCGATTGCGTGCATATCGAACGGGTTGATAATGCTCGGCACGCCTTCCCGAACGAGCGTTCCGGTCTCGGGATTGATTCTCACCTCTGCCGTATCCGGCACCTGCTTGATACAGACGACGATCGTCATGCTGCTCTTTCCCTTCGCGAAGAGAAGTGTACTCCTTCACGAGTGCTCACGCACCCGCACCGGCAAATCGGAATGGTATTATACGACGGTCATTTTTATGAAGTAAAGGACACCTCAGGAAAACAGAGACAGGATGACGATGCAGGGACCTACGCGAAAAAGAGCGGATGATCAGTGGAGCCGGACGCGAAAACGATAATCGAGAAAATTGAAGATGACTCCGTCGGGCACAATCTCTTCCAGCTTCAAACCCGAAGCCTCCTGCTGCCCTTCCTTGAGTGTCACGCCGTTCATCCTCACCATTCGGCCATCCGGCTCATCGGCGTAAATGAACACAGAAATAGACAGATCGGGCAATCTCTGGCGCACTTCGGCCGGCAATTCGTGCAACAGGTAAAGCCTGTTCCTATCGGGCGGCGGTATTGTCTCACTCCCTTCCGCCGCCGTCGCCGACTCGGTCGGCCCATTGCTCGTTCCGCGGAGCGGACGTGACGCCGTCTGTTGCATCGCTCCCTTCCCTTCCCGGAGCGATCGTCGCGGATCTTCATCGATCGTTCGAGGAGATTCCCCTTCCGAAGTCTTTTCGGTCGCGCGGAGGTCCCTTTCCCCGGTTTTCTCCCCTGTATCCTGCACCGATTGCAGCGCCGGGGCTTGGGCATCTGCCCGGATCACCCCGCTCTGTGGCGCCGACCTTGTGAGCGCGTACCACGCCCCCACCGATAGCCCCGCAATGAGCGCGCAAAGGACGAATGCGATCACGCCCCTGGCTGTTGGGGAAAATCGTTTTTCCTTCGGCAGGAGGACGGATTCCTGCACCGTGAGGGGGTCGGGAATTGTCGCCCTCTCCCGTTCCCTCTGCGATTTTTTCAATGCGTCGAGAATGTACGACATAGATGGTTATCCCCCTCGCCGACTGAGCCGGGGATCTTTACCGCCGGCCATGTTCATGAGAGTGATAATCGTCAGTGGGCCGGCGATGCCATCCGGCTTCAGACCGGCTCTCATCTGGAATGTCCTGACACGGGCGACGAGCCCATCATCGAACATATCCGGATCGGACACCGTCTCTCTCGCCCCATCGACGCGCGACAACTGATCGCGAAGCCAGCGCACATCCGGTCCGCGGGCGCCCGCGGAGAGGGGACCACGATACTGCTCCGGTGCTCTCCAGAGGAGAGTGGCCTCCCCCTTCCACTTCTTTTCGATCTCCGAAAGCGGCACGTTCCGAATCTCCCGACCGACAACGAGAACCGCCCGTTCGCCGCTCGTCTCCCTGAGAAAGGCATGGAATTCCACCCCGCCTTCCTCCCGCAGGGTTATCACCGCGGGTCTGTCGAGGAAGCGCACGGCGGCGACGTCGCCGGTCACCGACAAGCAACGCGCGCCGTCGCTCCGCGGAGCGGAGCACGCGTCATCCGGATCATCGTTCGTGTAGGGGATTCCCCATTCCGCGAAGAGGGCACGATACGCGAGTTCCTTGCTCCGACCGACCGCCTCGCCCGTCGGCCAACTCAGCGTATCAGACGTTTCCAAAGGACGATCCGGCATCCGTGCCTCAATCGTGTTTTGCCGTAAAGGAATGGGCGCCTGATTCTGCCGGTACAGGAGGGCGCCCGTAACGAGAACGCCGACGGAAACGAACAGGATGACGCCAGTCGCCCACCGCACTCGCGGACGTGGGGATGCGCCTCCTTGCCCGAGCACTTCACGAGCGGCCCTCATGAGCGTTTTCCTGTCGACGACCGCCTTCCCTTCGGCGTACGCACCGAGCAGGGCACGATCACAGATGACGTTGATCAGGCGCGGGATACCACCGCTCGCGCGATGCAGGGGAGCAGTCAACGATTGGGGGAAAAGGGGCTTTGTCGCCCCGGCGGTAAAAAGGCGGTGATTGACGTACAGGGCGACATCCTTTTTCGAGAGAGGTCCCATATGGTAGCGCGCCGTTATGCGTTGCGAGAGCTGAACCATGTCCGGCCGCGACAGTATGTCTCTCAGCTCCGGCTGCCCGATCATGACGATCTGGAGGAGTTTCTGCTCGTTCGTTTCCAGATTGGTGAGAAGACGAATCTGCTCGAGCACATCGGGCTTCAGATGCTGTGCTTCGTCGATGATGAGGACCGTCTTCCTCCCTCTCGCGTACGCATCGAGGAGAAACGCGTTGATCGCATCGACAAACATCTTGATACTTGCGCACCCGTACGGGTACGGTATGTGCAGTTCATCGCAGACCGTCGCGAGGAGCTCCTCGACCGTCACTTTGGGATTGATGATGAAAGCCACGTTGACCGACTCCGGAATCTGTTCGAGGAGGCAACGGCAGATCGTCGTTTTGCCGGTGCCCACCTCGCCCGTGAGGAGCACGAATCCTCCGTCCGTGTTGATGCCGTAGAGGAGGTGGGCGAGCGCTTCCCGATGCTGCTCGCTCATAAACAGATACCGCGGGTCGGGGGCGATGGAGAACGGCGGTTCCTTCAGACCAAAGTGCTCTAAATACATCCGGCTCCCGACCTAAAAGTGTGGGATGGCACCCGCGGAAAGAACGTGGAGATGGACCTTTTCATCCGGTTTCGCCGCGTTGAAGATGCGCTCGGCGAGATCGCGCCACTCAGCGCTGTCCGTCGCCACAAGGACGAGCCGAAACCTGTTCAGTCCGGCGCTATCCCTCTCTTTTCTCCCTGCAGCGATACTTCCCGTGATCGTCCGCTCCAACGACTCCATATCGTCTGGCTGAACGATGTAAATGAGAAGTCGCCGCCCGATCGTCACGCGGTATCGGAGTGGGATACCCTGAGCGTGCGTCTGCGCTTCGCACTCAATGTGCCGGAACACTTCTTCCGGACAACCGCACCCCAATGTGCCCTGCACGAACGACTTGATCTTCCCCGCATCCATCGTGAGATTCATATTATCACGGAGCATCTCCATTTACAATATGCGCCGCCTTCCGCGGAGGGATGTTTGAAGCGTGCCCGCTCTTCCGCTATAATTGATGGCGATGAGAATCATCCCTGCGATCCTCGCCGAGAGAGAGAACGATTTCTTCTTCCTCATGCGTCAGGCCGAGACGTTTACGGACTACGTGCAGATCGATATCATGGACGGTTTTTTCGTCCCTTCCCGTAGCTTTCCGGTCACCGCGCTCCGGAGGCTCACAACCCCTCTCTCTTTCGAACTGCACCTCATGGTGAAACACCCCTCCGCCTTCATGGTTCAGGTCGATCACCCACGCCTGAAATCGGTCATCTACCACGTCGAAGCCGATGTGGAACATCTCGACTTCATCGGGCAGGTGAAGAATCGCGGGGCAAAAGCCGGCCTCGCCGTCAAACCCGAGACGCGAATCAACGATTTCGCTCCGCTCGTCGCGCACGTCGATACCATCCTCTTCATGACGGTCGATCCCGGCTATTACGGCAGCCCGTTCAAACCGGACGTCGTCGAGAAAATCAGTGACGCGCGCAGGCGATTCCTAAACGTTGAGATCGGCGTCGATGGCGGCGTTTCGCTCGACAACATCCATGTCTTCGTCGATGCGCATGTGGACTATGCATGCGTGGGAAGTCGCATCTTTTCCGGCAACAATCCCGGAGACAATTACAGGGAATTCCTGAGGCGAACGAGGGAAATCGAGAGTCCGTGACGATCGTGCATCCTTCGACGCTGAAAAGGAGAAAGGACTCCGCAGGATGAAACAGGTCGAGAAACTGGAACAGATTGCCAGGTTGATTCGTTACTACATTCTGACCGCGACGGCGGAAGCAGGTTCGGGTCACCCTTCATCGTCTCTCTCCGCCGTCGATCTGATGACCGCCCTCTTCTTCGGCGGGTTTTTCAGGTTCGATCCCGAGCAGCCGGAACACCCGAACAATGACAGGGTCATCTTCTCCAAGGGACACGCTTCTCCGCTCTTCTATGCGCTCTGGACCGTCGCGGGTCAGGTATCCGAACGAGAGCTCATGACCATGAGGAAGTTCGGAAGCCCTTTCGAGGGGCATCCGACCGTCTCTTTTCCTTTCACCGAAGCCGCCACCGGATCCCTTGGACAGGGGTTGTCGATCGGGGTGGGGATGGCGCTCAATGCCAAATACATCGATAACCTTCCTTACCGGACATTCGTCCTCCTTGGCGACAGCGAGATGGCGGAGGGATCCCAGTGGGAAGCGATACAGATTGCCGCGCACTATCGACTTGACAACTTGATCGGCATCATCGATGTCAACAGACTCGGGCAGACAGGCGAAACGATGTACGGTCACCGTCTCGATGCGTACAGGAAGCGTGTCGCCGCGTTCGGCTGGAAAACGATCGTCATCGACGGCCATGCCTTCGATCAGATTCTCCCCGCATATCGGAAGGCCGTGCGGATGAAAAACCACCCCGTTATGATCATCGCGAAGACGATAAAAGGGAAAGGATTTCCGTTCCTCGAAGACAGGACCGGTTGGCACGGCAAAGCCCCGAAGAGAGAAGAGGCCGACCTCGCTCTCCGGGCGTTCGGGAGCGTCGATACGTCGATCAGAGAGCGACTTCAGCAGCCCGAAGACAGGAAACCATCGATAACGACGCCGACGGAACGTCCGGAGGTGTTCTACCCCCCCGATAAGCCCGTCGCGACGCGCAGGGCGTACGGCAATGCCCTCGCGAGAATCTTCCCTTCTTTCCCCGATATGGTCGTCCTCGACGCCGAGGTAAGCAATTCGACCTTTTCTGAAATCTTCAGGGACCGCTATCCTGAGCGTTTCTTCGAGATGTTCGTGGCCGAGCAGAACATGGTCGGCACCGCGCTCGGACTCTCCCGCCGGGGGAAACTGCCGTTCGTGTCGAGCTTTGCCGCCTTCCTCACGAGGGCGTTCGATCAGATCAGAATGAGTCAATACTCGGGCGCGAATATCAAATTCTGCGGCTCGCACGCCGGCGTCTCGATCGGCGAGGACGGGCCATCGCAGATGGGGCTCGAAGACATCGCCATGTTCAGAGCGATCCTCGGCAGCGTCGTCCTCTACCCGTCCGATGCCGTCGCTACGGAAAAACTCGTCGAGGAAGCCGCACGCCACCGGGGGCTGGTATACATCCGCACGACGAGAGCCGATACCCCGATCCTCTACCGCAGTCACGATGTTTTTGCCATCGGCGGCTCGCGCGTTCTCAGGGCAAGCGATCGTGACCGCGTCACCGTCATCGCGGCAGGCATCACCCTCCACGAGGCGCTCGCAGCGTACGAAGAACTCATCACCACCGGCATCCCCGTCCGCGTGATCGATCTCTACAGCATCAAACCGCTCGATGAAGAGACGCTCCGAAGAGCCGCGCGGGAGACGGGAGCGCTCCTCACCGTCGAGGATCACTATGCGGAAGGTGGCCTCGGGGAAGCGGTGAAGGGCTTCCTCTGCACGTCTTGCGTTCCAATCCATTCCCTCGCGGTGAAGAAAATGCCGAAGAGCGGAAAGCCGCACGAGCTCTTGAACTATGAGGAGATCTCGAGGAACGCAATCGTAAGCAAAGTGAGGGAAATCGCGGGGACGTCCGAAAGAGGGAGAGAGTCGTGATTGACAATGAAACGATGCGGGAGATCATCGCTTCGCTCAAATATGCGCACGGTTTTTTCAACAGCCTCCTTTTTCTGCTCTTTCTCGCCCAGGGATGGCACGGTCTGCAACTGAGAAAGAGGAGGTTGAGCGGCGGCCATCCCGAAGTGCGGCACGTCAAAAGACATCGAGCGCTCGGACCGTTTCTCGTGATCTTGATCATCGCCGGTTTTGCTGGAGGTATCAGCTCCGTGTATCTCATGTGGGAGGAGGTCGTTCTGTACCCGCTCCACTTCCTGAACGGGCTCGCGATCGCGGGATTGACAGTGGCGACGTATCTCGTCTCCCGGAAGATCCGCGCGCGGGAATCACGCTGGCGAGCGGTTCACGCTTCCATCGGGCTGGCGATTCTCCTGCTCTACGCGGGGCAAATCTATCTTGGACTGACCATGCTGTAGGACGGGCAGACGCTGCTTCTCACTGCTTCTCACTTCTTCTCGATCCTGATGTTCCGTGCCCCCCTCGCCTTCCGGAGAACCGTCGCATC
>OGCI01000299.1_pt1 | contig 62366 bp, 63 predicted proteins | sample 1570021 | NCBI WGS metagenome assembly OGCI01 (sample SAMN06264664, study PRJEB24512) | hot springs metagenome | isolation source: Hot spring water | place: South Africa: Tshipise | collected 2015-06-21
GAAAGGCATAGGGATCCTCTATTTTGATTCCCCATCGGAGGAAAGCGATGAATAGCATCAATCCTATTCCGCTATCGAACCGCATAAGGATTCGAGAATGGGACACATCCATCCGGCTGCAACTTATACCGAACACCCAGTGTACCCCTACAGAAAGGATGATAAGACAAAGAGCATACCAATCCAGGACCCCTGTCAATGGTGGAACACCGAGCAAGCCTACACCTGATGATTCTTTCCAACTCCATTGGAAAATTCCTACGCTCGACACGGTAATACCCACTAGGGAAAGCATGAGGTCGAGGATTCTCCTTCTCCGCACCCGTTGGAGAAGTTTGAATATACCCAGCGAAAGGAACGAAAGGATCAGGAAAAAACCTAAGGGCGGCATTTTATCCGGAATGGGGAGGAACAAGAGAGAGAAGATAGATCGGAGAGCTACCACACTTCCCACAGTGCTTAAGAAAAGCACCCACGGATCCTGCCGATTAAGCACGGATCTATCCATCCCTGCCCTCCGGACTATCCTTTACAGAGAGGATCAGAAGACGATCTCTCCGATGAGGGGAAAGAAATTGCCGAGCGTATTCCCCTTCTGCTCGTTCATAGCATGCATAGATATACCCGGTACCCCATCGACCGATCTCATAGGCTGTGCGATAGAATCTATCCGAGGGAGTTCTGGGTCCTTCGCTTGCGGAATACGGATGAGGGAAACGAAGGCGGGCAAGTTTTTCCAAGAATCGACCTAGGTGTTCATACCCGGATCCCATAGGGAGAAAGGGTTCTGCGTCGCCTATGAGATCTCCATCGGTAACGAATCCCAGGGAAGCTCCTTGCTGGAAGGAAAGGTAGGCCCACGAAGCAACCGTTTCCAGGAGAGTTTCGAAGTCTTGTTCTAAGTCATCCCGGGTAACGCCCTCTATGGATGGATCGGTAGAACCGAGTCGAGAAAGGTGCTGACGGAACCCTTCCACTTTTACAAGAACTAGGATCTTGGCGTGAGAAGTAGGTTCAAAGATCTTTTCCTGCACTGTTCCGATACGGGCGCTTGCCTTCCAGTGGATGAAGCGAGCGGGACGAGATCCAGTGTAGTCCCTCGTACCGCCATACCAAGCTGGATCTTCCACAAGCCCCTTCGCAGGATGTAGACCAAAGAACTCCTGGAACCGATCCGTGGAACCTTCCATCGTTTTCAATCGAGGATACACGATGATTTCTTCAGGTAACGGCAAGGTTCGTTTCGTACAGGATAACCCGAAGGGATCCCCAAAGGTAAGGGAGCATGTTTTCAGGGGATATACACCCCTCCTGCTAAGGGGGATATTCCAAGAATGATGAATTTGGGAAACCGGAGGAACGATGGTTTGTCCTTTCGTTCGGAAGGGTCCTTCCATAGAGAGATAGAAAGGAAGAAGTTTTGCATTGTGTATCGAAACTTCCAAATGGACCTCTTCTCCAGGGAACAACCTAGTACGACCCACCTGAACGTGTGTAGAAACCCGAAATGGGGCGATTCGGGTCCAGAGACTCGATCCCACCATTAATAGGAGAGTGGTTCCAGCAATAGAGGCCAATCCAAGGGAGTGGTTGAGGAGGGCCACGAAAAAGAGCCCTCCCAAGATTAGGATACTCAATGGAAAACCAAAGAAACTAGATATCAGGAACTCTTTCTGTTCGTTCATGGGGGGATTATTGCACGGGTAAGGGAACCGGGATGGAGCGAAGCACTTCGTCCAACACTTCCCGGGGAGTTATACCACGGAGTCGTTCTTCTGGTTTTAAGATCAACCGATGTAGAAGAACAGGACCGGAAAGTTCCTGCACATCGTCGGGTATTACATAGGACCTGCCCTGGAGTAAAGCCCAGGCTTGGGAGGCCTTCAGCAGATTCAAGGTGGCTCGAGGGCTTGCCCCATACCTGACCGCTGGATGGAGTCGGGTTGCCTGCACGAGACGACTCAGGTATTCCCGAATGGCATTAGACACATGCACATGACTCCGTTCCCGCTGCAGCTCCACAATCCTTTCAGGGGTTGTTAGAGGAGAGAGGGATAGGAGAGGGTCGGTTGTCTGGAACCGTTCTAGAATCAATGTTTCCTCTGAAATGGAGGGGTAGCCTATGTCGACCCGCATGAGGAATCGATCCAACTGTGCCTCGGGTAGGGGAAAGGTCCCATCCATTTCGATGGGATTCTGGGTAGCGATTACGAAGAAGGGTCGGGGGAGAGGATACGTAACGTTGTCCACGGTAACCTGAAACTCCCCCATGCTTTCTAAAAGGCTCGATTGCGTACGGGGAATGGTTCGGTTGATTTCATCCGCCAGCACTACGTTTGCCATGACAGGGCCTGGATGATAGGTGAAGGTTCCCGTCTTCGAGTCGAATACAGAGAAGCCCGTGATATCGGAAGGGAGAAGGTCTGGGGTAAATTGAATCCGTTTAAAGGTCCCATTGATGCAGTGGGCCAAGGTTTTGCCGATGAGAGTCTTTCCAATCCCGGGTACATCTTCCAGGAGAACGTGTCCTTCTGCCAATAGGGCAGTGACGAGCAACTCGAGCACCCTATGCTTTCCAACGATTACCTGTTGCATGTGCTGGATCAATTGCTGGAGTTCCCCGGAGTCTGTCAGTGTAGGATTCATGGCCCTTACTTGGATAACGAAGACTTAAGGAGGTTGATTAGATCGGCGAGCCTTTTGTCCTGATGGGTTTGATGGCGTAAGGGTCGGTTAAGGTTGATGGTATATTCCAAACGCCTTCCCACCTTGTGTTTAGTTATGTAATGCTCCTGTTCCAAATCCGAAAGAATGCGCCACACCGCACGTTCGGTAATTCCTACCTGGTGGGCAATCTCCCGGGCTGTAAGATTCGGCTCATGAACGATGAGGCTCAAAACGACAGCATGGTTTGTAATAAAGGTCCATGGTCTTAGCCTAGTTCTTACTTTTCGCATCCATCCACCCTATTACCTAAAATATTTTCTTCTGCAGTAATCATACTATTCTATCCACGGGAAATCAACAAAAACCTATTGACAAAGTATCATAGATCATGAATCATATAACATGAAAAATATGTCATTAAAAAAATGACAACCCTAGATTTTACGTAAGGAGTATGCTATGAGCGAAGAAAAAGATGTTTCCAACAGGAAGAGTCTGACCAAGGCACAAGCCATGTGGGTGATGGGGATCGGTGGATTTTTATTTCTCCTCTCTATTCTCGTTCCTGCTCAACAAGGAACCACTCTCTATACGATAAAGATCATAGCGGGTATTATAGGTTTCTGCGTCCTCTGTTTGGGAGCCTACTTGCGACCCGTTCCTAAAGAAAAGCAATCCTAATCCATTCTTACTAAATAAAAAGAATGCCTTACTCAAAGGGTAATTCCTATTGAGCAGAGCGTGGATTTTGGGTACATAATAGAGGCATGATCAATACAAACGATCTGCGTATCGTTTCTTCGATTCCCCTCGTTCCCCCGAGTCAGCTCAAACGGGAATTCCCAATGACAGAGGATGCAAACCGTACAGTAGTGGATGGACGGGACGTGATAGGGCGGATCATTAAAAAAGAGGATCCGAGAGTGTTAGCCATCGTAGGTCCCTGCTCTATTCATGATCCCGTCGCCGCATTAGATTATGCCCGAAGGTTGGTGGAACTTCGGAAAAAGATTCTCGAGAAAGTGTATGTCGTGATGCGGGTTTACTTCGAAAAACCGCGTACTGTTCTGGGGTGGAGAGGGCTGATCTTTGATCCTGGGTTGGATGGTTCGGCCGATATTCCTAGAGGATTGCGAGAGGCTCGCCGACTTTTATTAGCTATCAACGAGATGGGTCTCCCCGCGGGCAGTGAAATACTGGATCCCATCGTTCCCCAGTACATAACCGACCTTCTCTCATGGGCCTCCATCGGGGCTAGAACTACGGAATCTCAGACCCATCGGGAAATGGCTAGTGGATTGTCCATGCCCGTAGGGTTCAAGAACGGAACCGATGGAAGTCTGGAATCGGCCATCAATGCCATGACCAGTTCTCTCAATCCCCACAGTTTCATTGGAATCGATCAGGAGGGAATGACATCGATTCTACGGACCCGGGGAAATGATTCCATCCATCTGATCCTTCGAGGGGGGAAAATGGGACCCAACTACTACGAGGAGAATGTGGAACGAGCAGAAGAGTTGCTTAAACGTTCTGGACTACCAGAAGCAATCGTGGTGGATTGTAGCCACATGAACTCGGGAAAGAACCATTCCAGACAAGCCCGGGTTTTCCACGCGTTTCTGAACCAGCGTAGTCGGGGCAGGAAGTCCCTAATCGGTTTTATGCTGGAGAGCAACCTGTTCGAAGGAAACCAGGAGATTCCCAAGGACCTTTCCAACCTTAAGTATGGTGTTTCCATTACGGATGCGTGCATCGGTTGGGAAGAGACGGAAAAACTGCTTTTAGAAGCGTACAGGGGATTGTGATCCTTCTACACACCTGTAATCTCTCCGGGCTTTGTTCCCGGTGGTGGTGCAAGGTCCGTCTTTTGGCTTAATGAACCTATGCGAGCAGAATGAAGCAGGACCTCAGCCTGATGTTTCAAGAATTCCAAGTTTTCCTCTGCCAGTAACGGAGCGATTTGGGATATTTCTTTCAATAAGATTTCCTTACGGGTTTTTGGTGGGGAACACCGTTTCTTTGCCGAGGATGCCATGAAATCAAGTATAGCACCATTTTCAGGAAAAGGATAACAATTTTTCCCTTTTACTTTGGAAGAGCCAAGGTAATGGATACAGAGGAGACCAAAGGAGGGATTTGAGAGGGTTCGTGAGACAAGAAGAATAAGGGAGTAAACTCATGGATTCGCAGTAGGCCGTAGGAAGGAAGGGTCTCCATACTAGGCTCTGAGAAAGGTTTGAAACAGCTACGAAGTAAGCGGTTGCGGTAGTAGATTCCTACACTATCTATGGAAAAAGTCATCCGCATAGGATGTAACCAGTGGTGCTTCATGGGGATGGTAGTGAAGGGGTTCAATGTGAACTGAGCCTGGTATTCTGATTCAAGATGAATCACTCTTGCTGGAGGGGGAGAATTAGGCTCCCTACCTTGCACAGAAACGTCTATTATGGGTATACTGTGTATGTTGCCCACAGTGAGTATAAAAATACTTAGAAGAAACAATATCCACTTTATCATAAATATTCTATAAATATTTTCTCTCCAATGATTCTACTATGATCGTTCCATACCGTCAAGAATAAAAGTTGAGAAAAGTGGAGTGTTAAAAGAGAAAAAGATAGGGGATTCTAGAGGGCGGGATCGGTTTATTGTCGGCTGTCCTCTGGCAGGAGGTAGGTGCAAGCTGATCAACCGACTGTCTTCAGTTGTCCCGAGTCTCTAGAATCCCCTTTTGCTCATCCAATAGCCGTCGACCCCGTTTCACCGGTCCGTATTCTGATGCATTCTTCTAGAGGAAGGATGAAAATCTTACCGTCCCCAATCTCCCCTGTCCGAGCACCGGCAATGATCCCCTCGATCGTGGGTTTCACATACCCGTCGTTTACAGCGATTTCCAACCGCACCTTTTTCAAAAGGTTCACCTCTTCGTCTACTCCACGGTAGGATTCATGGTACCCTTTTTGTTGCCCGCATCCGAGAGCATTGGTAACGGACATCTTGAAGATTTCTCTCTTGTACAACTCTTGTTTCACGTCGTTGAGTTTGTACGGCTGTATATACGCAATGATCAGTTTCATAGTTGCCTCCTAGTTTGATTCTTTTCCTACATGTTGGTGAATACTTGAAAACCTGAGTACGCTTCCATGCCATGCTCCCCAATGTCGAGACCCATCAACTCTTCTTCCCGACTCACCCGTATCCCAACGGTCTTTTTCAGCAGATACCAGCTTAAGAGAGCCACCAGGAACACAAAGGCGCCTACACTCGCTACCCCTAAAAGCTGTACCCCTAGCTGCTGAAAGCCGCCTCCTGAAAATAATCCATTGGACAATGCGTCCGCATCGGTACCGATCTTGGCTGCAATTTCCTTGTCAGCGAATAGTCCCACGGCGAGGGTGCCGAAGACCCCATTCACTAAATGCACCGAAAGGGCTCCCACAGGATCGTCAATCCGTTTCCTATCGAAGAAGAGCACGGAAACGACCACTAGGATCCCCGCTATCAATCCTATGATGATCGAGGCTGGGATGGACACGAACGCGCAAGGTGCGGTAATAGCGACTAGCCCCGCTAAACACCCATTCAAGATCATGGAAAGATCCGGCTTTCCAAGCAAGAACCAAGCCGTAATAGTGGCAGAAATGGAAGCTGCCGCAGCAGCCGCATTGGTGGTGACCGCAATGTGCGCGATAGCATCTGGATTCAACGCCATGGTAGAGCCAGGATTGAACCCAAACCAACCGAACCATAGGACAAACACCCCTAGTGTGGCGATGGAAAGGTTATGCCCATAGATAGGCCGAGGGGAACCGTCGGGTTTGTATTTTCCTATTCTTGGACCCAACAGCAGAATACCTGCCAGCGCGCTCCATCCGCCTACCGAATGTACCACCGTAGAACCGGCAAAATCGAACATCCCAAGTTCGGCTAGCCATCCCCCTCCCCAGATCCAATGCCCTCCAATGGGATAGATTACCATCGCGATTAGGACCGTAAAGAAGATGAAAGCCTTGAACTTGATCCGTTCGGCTACGGCCCCTGATACAATCGTGGCAGCGGTTCCGCAGAACACAAGCTGAAAGAAGAACTTGGCAGCCAAGGGTACCCCTGTCCAGCTCAAGGCGGTATACGCACCTTTGTACGCATCTCCCGTAGCGGGACTATTGTCCGCGCCAGTCAGGGCGAACAACCCTTCCAAGCCCCAAAAAGGATTCCCGTTCCCGAACATCAAACCAAAGCCAATCACGTAGAAGGCAAGGGAAGAAACCCCGAACACGATGAAATTCTTTGCCAGGATATTCACCGTGTTCTTTACCCTGCAAAGCCCGGATTCGACCATGGCGAATCCAAGATTCATGAAGAAAACGAGGAATCCGGCCACGAGAACCCATAGGGTATCCAGGGCTATTTTCAACGAACCAGCATCCATACTCTCCTCCATTGATGATATAAACTGTTTGTGGTTTAAAAGCAAAAGTCGTACCAAAATACAGATAAATATGCTTCGATTATTGTATTTTCATTCAACAGAATACATTATCGATATATATTTCTATTCACTCCTTTGTGTGGGAATCAGAAAAACAGCAACAGAACGGTAGCTTAATCTATTAGAAGCTACAATAATGTAGCTATATAGAATGAGAACTACAATAATGTAAGAAATTGCAGAAAGGATCTGAGCCTAGTCGCCTTAGAAGATCACCAGATCCAGGGGTCCGCCGGAAATGCGGGGAAGGAATACCTCATCCGAAGAAAGGTACCTGTTCCAGTTCTTTTCGATCTGGTCTCGGATGTAGTGATAAGCTTCGAGGGTGGTAATCCAGCCATCGTGGTTCCTGTCCGCAGAATAAGGGGCTTGGAGTAGATAGTAGGTAAAAAGGCCATGAGCAATAGGAACTCCATTGATTTCATCTTTTTCAAACACAGGTTCTAGTGCTCCACCGGCCGCAATCACTACCGCTTCTGTGTAGGGGATATCCCCTTCCTCCACGTTGGCAAAGTATTTCACGAAGGCCTTCTGAGCCGCCTTCAGGTAATCGATCCCGCTCCCCCGATAGTCAGGGGGTATGGCATCCACACCGGGGAAGTCTCTAATAAAGCCCCCCGAGTTACAGGAATCCAACAGTACCACTTTTCGTTTCGAAGGTACCTTCTGTAGAAGTCGCATTAGTTCCGAGTCTTCTACTATTCCATTTGAAGGATTTGCATGATCATAAAGAACTATGTATTCATGAGTTGATTGATCAATACTGATCCGTTGAGTTCCGTGTCCGGAAAAATAGAAAAGAAATAAAGAATCCGCTTTGGCCTTGGCAGCGATATCTTCGATGTCTTTTTGTAGATGATCTTTTGTTGCCTCTGAATCGGTTCGAAGGATCACGTGTTCGGACGGGTAGCCCCGACTCTTTAAAAGGTTTTCCACGGCAACTGCATCGTTTACACTAAAGAACAGAGTTGTTATAGGTTCTTTATAATTAGCCACTCCGTACACGATCGCGTACCTCTCGCCCGGATCGGGGTCTATGCTACAGGATAGGAAAGGAATAGAAGGGAGTATCGTGGTCAGAATTAAGAGGGTTGAGCGAAGGAAAGGGCGAAAGTTCATCTACCCTCCTTGTTCATTGGATTCGTCCAGGTGTACACCACCCCGATGGATAGACCAAAGGAAAAGGAGGAATCTAGATCTTTTCGGAAGTACCACTCGAAGGGTACCGAATACCGAATTCTAATTCTGGGATAGGCTGTTAAATAATCGAGAAAAAGGAAGGTGTAGGCAGAGGGGTAAAAGAACAAAAGATCCGTTTCCCGATACCGAGAAAAGAACCCTCCTCCCCCTCCACCCCAGCCGGCCCGAAAAATAGAACCAGAAGTTGGTTTTTCTCTGGATGCCTTTTCCTTGACCGAAGTGTCCTTATCATGAGTGCCAGAACTTGAAAGGTCACCCATAGAAGTGCCCCCGATAGAAAAAGGTATTTCCACCTGAACTCTAGCATGAAACCCCTCATACCCTCGGTATCCCCATCCGCCATCCAGATTCGTGGCTTCCGTGCCGTGGATACCGAGGATCCCGGAGATCGCCCATGAAGACCATTCCAGGAGGGTAGCGAGTTCTAGGGAGTTACTCCCCTGGGTTTTAAAGTCGAACCCTTCCAAGCGGGAGATGACTACCGTGCCTCTGCTAGAGAGGGAATGGGAAATATCGATGGAAAATGCAGGAACTGCCGATACTAGGATGGCAAAGAGGGCAAATCTGGATATAATTTTCATAGGCTGAATAGAATTTGTCCTCAAATGGAGAAGAATTCAAGGGAAATCTTATACTATGTGGAAGAAGATAGGGTTGGTCGTATTGGGGATGACTCTCATCTTTCCCCTTTCTTGTAGTAAAAAGGTTGCTCCTGTGAAGGTGGAACTTCCGCCTACCCCTGTTCTTACCGTGAAAGCCAACTGGGGAGTAGTGGTTTCCCCCTATCTACGGGTGCGCAAGAAACCCTCTGTTGATGGGGAGGTAGTGGCCCATCTTCGGAACGCCTCCATCGCCGAGGTGCTATCTCGAACTGCGTATCCCGAGACGATCGAAGGGAAAGCTGACTACTGGTACGAGATCTCCTCCGAAGGCGTTCGTGGCTGGGTGTTTGGAAGCTACCTCAAATTCTTCGATACGAAAGCTGAAGCAGAGAAAGCCGCGACTAGCACGCAGAACGGCTAGTCTTTAGACCATGCTGTATCCCGAACCCTTGAATATAGTACTCCCCATTCTCTTGGGAGCCCTCATTGGGTATGTGACCAACGCCATAGCCATTCGGATGCTTTTCCGTCCCCTTACCGAGTACCGGATAGGTCCTTTTAGGGTTCCCTTTACTCCTGGAGTCATTCCTAGACAACGTCACCAGTTGGCACAGAGCATCGCCCGGATGGTATCGAGGGAACTGTTGACCGAAGGAACCTTTCGGAAACGGCTGGAAGATCCTACGTTCCAGAAGAGGGTATATGAACGATTGGCGGACCTATCCGAAAGGCTCTTTTCTACTCCTTTGGGAAGTCTGATGGATGCGGTTCCAATGCCGGTACGGGAACTCGGTGTTTCCTTCATCCGCACAGTTTTACGGGAAGCTTTCCATGGGACATCCCCATTCTCGTCCTCGAAAGGCTCTCCTCTTTCAAAGACTGTAGGCCCAGAAGCGGCAGTACCAGAACCAGCCGCACGGGATAGGCCCTTCCGAATCCTATTGGAGGAAACCCTAGAGCAAGTATGGGAGATTCCTCTTCCCGCCAAGGTCCCCGAGGGAATCTTTCGATGGATTCGAGAATCGAAAGGCGGACAGCGGTTCATTCAGAGAATCCGCCAATTAGCGCAGATGAAAATACAGAAAGGGATCACGCTTGGGGATCTAGTGGGGGAAGATCTTCATGCGGACAGGATTTACTTTGTTTTAGAGCCCCTATATCCCAAAGTAGGATCCCTCATCGTACAGTTCCTTCGCACTCCAGAAGTAAAGAGGGCACTAGAAATCGAGGGACGTTTCCTTCTGCGGGAAATCTTATCCGAACTATCTTTCTTCCAGCGTTTATTGATCACCGCAGGGCAGTACGATCGTACCTTGGAAGAGCGGATGCCCTATATTGTAGAAGATGTAATTCAGGCCGTTGAACGGGCGAAGGATGAGGGCCCTATCAAGGAGAAAATACTTAAAGCCGTGGCAGAGGAACTAGAGAAGCTCCTCCATCAACCCCTACTGATTCTGTATGAAAAGGCAGGTGGGAAAGGGATGGAGAACCTTTGGAAGATATTCGAACAGGGCATGGAACAGGGTCTATTAGAGATTCTAGGATCGATTCTGGTTTCCAATGAAAAACAAGATACTCCCATTGGGATTTGGGTATCTCATGTTTTCGGTATACCGCGTAGGGAGCTTACTCCCCGAACTCTCGAGTTGATTCGGATGTGGCTCGTTCCTGCAGAGGTTCCAGGGGAAAGGGAACGTTCTACCATTGGGGAAGAGCTTCGAGCGATCTTTCGAAAGATGTGGGCTGTGCCAAGAAAAGTGTTGGGCGATAGAACATTGGGAGATCTGTTCCCTCTTACAAGGGAAGAAAAAAACAGTCTCGACCTCTTCCTAATTCGCACCATATTCGATATACTTAGCTCCAAATTACCTAATATTCTTGCTGCATTGGACATAGAAGAACTGGTAACAAAACGGATCGACGAATTGGATATACGAGAAGTTGAAGAGCTCCTTCTGTCTGTGATTTCCCGGCACCTTCGGTGGATCAATGTATTTGGAGGGATTCTCGGTGCCCTCATTGGAGCTACGCAGGTCTTGGTACAGTATATAAAGTAGGTGAGGAATCGTAATGTGAATATCATACACCTCCTCGTAATAGAAAAAGTAGACACCCTTGGTGATAGATTGCGAAAGGTTCTATCTTCAGAAGAGTTCCATATCACAACGGTCCATTCTATAAATGAGGCAGAGACGGTCTTGCAGGAACTTCCCCCAGACAAACCTGCAGGTATCCTACTGCTGCACCTGGAAGACGAGCCCTGGGAAGAGTTCGTTCGAGCTCTAAGGAAACGGTTCTTCTTGACCCCCCTCCAGCTTATAGTGGCAACCGAATCACTGGAAGGAATCCCATTGGAAGCAGGGGTAGATGATATTCTCCATCTCCCTATTTCGGATGAAGAATTGGCGGTGAGGGTACGAGCTGCTGGATTACGGTATCGGCGGCAGGTGCAACTGGTAGAAGAGAGGGAGTTTCTACGCAAAGCAGTGAAGCACGAGGAAGAACTAACTGCGAAAATCATGGACCAGAACCGAAAGCTGAAGCGAGCTTTCGAAGACATTGAACGGGTAAACGAAGAACTGGTGCGAGCAAACCGGGAATTGGAACGAATAGCCCGGCACGATGCTCTTTCTGGACTCTTGAACCGGATCACCTTATTCAATGCAGTAGATGCCGAAATCGAACGATCTCTCCGCACGGGGAGTCCCCTGAGTGGAATTATGATAGACATCGATCACTTTAAGAACATCAATGACAACTACGGGCATCAGTGTGGGGATGATGTGATCCGGATGATCGGAAGCTGGCTACTAGGAAACCTTCGAAAGTACGACTTGGCTGGACGGTATGGGGGGGAGGAGTTTTTCGTGGTTCTTCCCAATACTCGGTTGAATCATGCGGTGAAGATTGCCGAACGGTTCCGCAAGACGGTTCAATCCTACACGATCCAGTGTGACTCTCATTCGATCCAGATCACCGCTTCCATGGGAGTGGCGGAGTACAGGATGGGTGAGACCCGAGACATGTGGATCAACCGCTGCGATCGAGCCATGTATGTGGCCAAGCATAGGGGAAGAAATCAGGTAGTGGCGGACACCTTTCCCTTAGGGCATGACAGACATCTCGGGAGATGAAGCGTTTGGAATTCGAAGGATGAAGGTGCTTCCTTCCCCTGGAGTGCTTTCCAGACTTACTGTACCCCCATGAGCCAGAGCGATGTGCTTCACGATGGCCAATCCTAGTCCGGTTCCTCCTAGGGAACGACTGCGGGTCTTGTCGACCCGGTAGAATCGTTCGAAAATTCTACTCTGTTCCTCTTTGGGTATGCCTGGCCCCGTATCCCGTACGGAGAAACAGATCTCTCTATCGATGGAATACGCAGTTACGACCACCTCGCTTCCTGGATTGCTGTATTTGATTGCGTTATCTACCAGGTTAACCAAAGCCTGTACGATCAGTAAAGGATTTGCGTACACAGCCTCTTGAGTTCCCGATTGGATATCCAAACGGAGCGCGATTTGTTTTTCTTCCGCTTTGGTTTCCTCAAGAGTTTGCACCTCCGAAAAGATCTCATGAAGGGAGACCCACTCTTTTCGGATCGTCGTTTCCGCCTGTTCTAGCCGGGAGAGACTCAACAGGTCTTCGATTAGGGCATGGAGTCGAAGGGTTTGATTTTCAATGATAGAAAGGAACCGAACCGATTGCACGGGGTCTTGTAAGGCTCCTTCTTTCAAGGTTTCTACGAAACCGAGGATCGAAGTAATAGGAGTGCGGAGTTCGTGAGATACGTTGGCAACAAAATCCTTCCGCATTTCCTCCAGTTGTTTGAGACGAGTAACATCGTTCAAGACCAGCAACAGGTTCGATTCCTCTTCCTTCGATGAGGGTAGAAGGCTTCCATGGACCTGCAAGTATCGATTCTTACCTTCGCTGGGAAAAACAAGAGTGTGTTCCTGGGTATCCTCCGATCGTCGGACGGACTGGATGAACCGGTAGAGCGCATCGCTTGGTATCACCTCGGATAGCCTTTTCCCCATGCATTCTCTCGCTGGGAGTTTAGCTAGGGTTTCTGCCGCATGGTTCATCTGTTTGATCCGTTCTTCCCCATCCAAGAGAATCACCGCTTCTGACATTCCCTTGAGGATTCCTTCCAATTCGTTCCGCTGTAAGGCGATGGTATCGATTCGATTTTTCAGTTCCTTCGCCATCCAGGAAAGAGTCTCTCCTAATACCCGAAGCTCGTACGGGTTCTGGATGTGAAGATGGGGTTCCAAGTCACCCTGGGCGTACCGTTCCGCAACCCGCAGGATCTGAGTTAGGGGTCTTTCCCATTCCCTCAAGAGGGATACCAATAAGAGGCTATTTAACAGGACAAATAGGGCTCCTTGGAAGATCAGACCCCAAAGTAGTGCAGGACGAATGGAATAAACCAGTAGGCTTCCCAGAATAGTGAGGGTCAAAAAAAGGATGAAGGTCGTGTAGAGGTATCGAACTAAACTACGATTCACGATCATCCGGTTCCAGTTTATACCCTACCCCACGAACAGTAACGATGCATCTCCCCCGGTTCATGAGTTTCTTCCTGAGAGACAGGATTTGCACGTCCACCGAGCGTTCAGTTACCGGATAGTCCTTTCCCTTAATTTCATCGATGATCTGAGCTCGACTATAGACCCAGCCTGGTTTCCGAGCCAACAGTTCTAAAAGGGCGAACTCTGTAGCAGATAACTCTACTTTTTGTCCGTCGACCTTCACCTGGTGTTGGTCTAGATCTATCTCGATCCCCTGCACCGAAAGGGTCCGGGGAGAAGGGGTTGGATCATTGTAGCGGCGCAAGGCTGCTCGGACTCGCGCCACCAGTACTTTGGGACTGAAGGGTTTGGTGATGTAGTCATCCGCTCCAATTTCGAGACCAATCACCATGTCGGTTTCTTCTGCTTTTGCCGTGAGCATGAGAATGGGAATGGAACCAAGACTATCCGATCCTTTGATTCGTTTGCATACCTCTAGTCCATTCAAACCAGGAAGCATCAAATCGAGGATGATACAATCCGGCGCATGACGATTCACCCAACGGAGAGCCTCCTCCCCATTCTGGACAGTTTTCACTTCGAATCCTTCTTTCTCTAGGTTGAACCGAACCAGTTCTAGGATATCTGGTTCGTCATCCACCACTAGAATCCGTTTTCTCACGTGGAAACTCCTTATCTGTCTGCATGACAGGAGCACGGCGCTCCGGTTGCACAATCCATCCAGTCTAGGGCATTATACGAAGGACGAGTATGGAAACACAAGAGATAGGGTCCTTTTTACCCCGATTGGTCTTTACTGGTGGAGGCACGGGAGGGCACGTATACCCTGGTTTGGCCGTGCTGGAAGAGCTCCGAAAGCGGGGAAACTATGCAGTGACGTGGATAGGTGCTAAAAAAGGGGTGGAACGGACCCTTGTGGAGGAGGCGTCGGTACCATTTGTAGGAATTCCAGCAGGAAAGTTCCGAAGGGAGTTTTCCCTTAAAAACGTGACGGATCTGTTTCGAGTACTGGGAGGAATTTTTGCATCGATTTATCATTTGAAACGCCTAAAGCCCCACCTTGTTTTCTCTAAAGGAGGATTCGTGTCAGTCCCTCCTGTACTGGCGGCTTTTATGTTGAAGATACCTGTAGTAGCCCATGAATCCGATCTGGATCCAGGCCTGGCAACTAGGATTGCTCTGCCCCTAGCGCGGAAGCTGTTGGTTCCTTTCTCGGAATCGGTAGAACTGTACCCGAACCGGTTTCGGTCCAAAATCGTGATAACAGGGAACCCTGTGAGGGAGGCAATATACCGGGGCAACGCGGAGGAAGGGAGGAAATTATTAGGATTCGTGAAGGATAAGCCAATTCTTCTCGTGCTGGGAGGTAGTCAGGGAGCAATGGAAATAAATCGGCTAGTTTGGTCCTCCTTGCAAGAACTGTTGAAGGATTTTCAAGTGGTTCACCAGGTAGGACCCCTCCATACGGATGCACCCGAGCTCAAAGAGAGTCTCCACCTATCCGGGTATGTTGCCAAAGGGTATTTCAAGGAAGAACTTCCCCATGTGCTAGCCGCAGCGGATGGGGTGGTTTCTCGAGCGGGAGCAGGCACCCTATGGGAACTGGCCGCCCTCTGTAAACCGATGCTCCTGATCCCCCTACGAGGCACGGGAACTCGGGGCGATCAAGTGCGAAACGCAAGACTGTTCGAGTTGCACGGATGGGCAAGAGCACTCTATGATGAACCGATTGCAAGGGAACAATTCCTTGCGGAAGTACGTTCCCTATTCGAGAAAGAAGGGGGGGATACCTTCCGTGCAAGCTTGAAACAGTTGGATGTTCAAGGAGCAGCAGACAGGATCGTTCGAATTCTACAAGAGGTAATACAGGAGGGGATGGAGCAAAACAGATGGAATGGAATACGTTAGATGTGATTTTTGGGATCCTTCTTCTCTTTTTCAGTCTGAGAGGAGTGCTACGGGGCTTTGTAGGGGAGGTATTCTCCGTGGGGGCAGTGGCATTGGGACTAGGAGCGGGGTATTTTTTTGGCCCCCATTTTGCACAAGTCGCCGCACAAACCTTTCATATACCTGGATGGGGGAGTGTAGTGGCTTTTTTGGGCGTGTTTCTCCTCGTGTATGTCCTGTTGAAGATCATCGAAAGACTTTTTCGTGGGTTCATCGAGACTCTACATCTTCAGAACCTGGACAAAGCGTTGGGACTATTCCTGGGAATAGGGGAAGGGTTAATTCTCATCCTTCTCCTCTTATGGGGTTTGCGGGTGCAACCGATCTTCGATGCGAAAGCCTTGTTGGAAGGGAGCTTGATCGCCAGGTTCCTTCTTCCCCTGTCGCATTCCCTCTTAAAGAAAATCCCTTCCTAAAAGGTTCAGTGGTATGTTTGAGAATATCCTGCACCAGGCAGAAGTGGTAGGTAGGCTAAAACAGGATCTCGAAGGGAGTACTCTACCTCCTTCCCTTTTATTTTCGGGCCCTTTGTATTCCGGGAAACTATCCACCGCGTTGGAGTTGGCTAGGGTATTGAGCTGTGAAGAAAGGTTGGGAGAATGGAACTGTTCTTGCAAATCCTGCGAAGCTCATCGATTACTTCTAGCCACGAACCTAGTCTTCTTGGGAGGGCGATACTTTACCGCTGAAGTAGCGGCTTGTTGTGACACCTTGTCCCGCACAATGAACCTATCGGGTCGGTATCTATTTGCTCGGTCCGTGCGAAAGCTTACACGCCGGTTCGATAGCTTGCTGTGGGAAGGGGAGGAATCGAGACTTTCTAGAATTGCCTCTTACTTATCAAGATTGGATGAACTAGCCTACGACTTAGGGCCCAATGGATCTCCATTGCCCCCTCCTCAAGAGTTGAACAAGCGATTGGAAGAGGCGGTTACCCTCGTAAGAAAGGTGGAGGATTCCATCTCGGTAGTGTCAGTTCCCGTCGGGATGATACGCAGGGTAGCCGCTTGGGCACATCTAAAGGGAACGGAACCCACGAAGGTGATCGTTTTGGAGAACGCAGATCGGTTACTGGACGCTGCGCGGAACGCGTTGCTGAAACTCCTGGAAGAACCTCCATCTTCCGTGTACCTTATCCTTACCACTACCCGGAAGAATGCCATTATACCCACGATTCTCTCTAGAGTTCGGACGTACACGTTTCAACCAAGGGTAGGTACCTCTGCCCTGGAAGTATTGGAGCGGATTTTTAAGGTGTCCTCTCCGGAATGTCAGGACTTGGAGTCCTTTTTTCTCCTGTTCCAGGGTGTCAAAGCTAGCACCTTGCGAGGACATGCGGTGCAGTTCCTGAAAAGTGCCTGGGGAGAGGAAAAGGAACTGTCCCCAGAGATAGTTACAGATCTTTTTCAGGATAGGGAGAAATTTCGTCTTTTCCTCCAAGAACTTGTTGCGGTGTTACATGAAATCCTTCGAAAAAAAACCTTTCCCGAAGTTTCGTATTTGCCATCGCTATCCCAAATGGAAGATTGGATAGAACTTATTCGAAAATCGGTTGAATCCTTGGAGGTGTTAAACGTTCATCCCTTGCTTCTTGGGGAACGAATTTTCCTTCGCATGAGGAGGAGTCATGCGTAAGTTCATCCAAAAAGCATTGGAAAAGATAGAGAAACTCGATAGTCAACAGATCCAAAAGCTGGTTTCTGATCTGGCCCAGGAAAATGAGCGGCTGGAGGTAGTGCTGGAGTCCATGACGGATGGAATCATGGTGACGGATACGGAGAATCGATTGGTGTTGTACAATAAATCCGCTGAACGACTCATACCCTTTGTATCCGTACCAGAAGTCTACGAGCGTAAAGTCTGGGCGGTCATCGCCGATATCGAAATTTCCGATTTCGTTAAGTCTGTACTGGAACACCAGGAAACTGTTCGGGATCGAGAGTTTTCCATCCGAGTTGGAGGAGAGCCTCGGACCCTTTCCTGCTCTGTTCTCCCTCTGGTGCGGAATGGGAAGATCCAAGGGAACCTGTTCCACATTGAAGACGTAACGGAGAAACGAGCGAAAGAGATACGTCTTCGTCGGGCGGAGAGTCTCGCTTCCCTCACTACCCTGGCAGCAGGGGTAGCGCATGAAATCAAGAATCCTCTTGGGGCGATCGGTATTCATATTCAATTGATCAAGAAGTCCCTTCAGGGGAAGGGTAGGGTAGGGAAACGGGCCCTGATGAAGCATCTGGACGTGGTAACCGAGGAGGTAGAGAGACTTAATAAGATTGTTGTGGACTTTCTCTTTGCGGTTCGGCCCATGGATGCCCATCTTGAACTGAGGGATCTCAATGGGATCCTTCTGGACCTAGTCAAATTCGTCGAGGTAGAGACCGCGCAAGGGGATGTAAAACTGAATGTGGAGTTAGCGGAAGGCTTGCCAAGACTTCTCCTGGATGAAAAATATATCAAACAGGCGGTCTTGAATCTTGTGAAGAACTCCCTTTCCGCCATGCCACAGGGAGGGGTGTTGACTATTCGGACCGAGAGAAAAGGAGATTACGTACGGTTACAGGTTATGGACACGGGAATTGGGATCCCACCGGAATACCTGGACAAAATATTCGAACCCTACTTTACTACAAAGGAGTTTGGGTCAGGATTGGGGCTGACGATTGTGTACAAGATCGTCAAAGAGCATAAAGGGGAAATAACGGTCGATTCAGAGCCTGGAAGGGGAACTACCTTCACCATCAAGTTCCCAATCCCACAACCAGAACGGCAATTGATCGATTACCGACAAGAGGTGCCAGAGGGGGTTGCGACATGAAATTCCATATCCTCATCGCAGACGATGAAAAGAACATCCGGGAAGGCTTGGGCCAAGCCCTTGAATTGGATGGGTATCGTACCTTTCTGGCAGAGGATGGGGAGGCAGCGTGGCGGATCTTTCAGGATGAGGAAATAGATCTGGTGATCACCGATCTAAAGATGCCCAAGATTTCGGGAGAAGAGCTCCTGCGTCGGATAACAGCCGAGCAGCCTACCGTTCCGGTTATCATCCTAACAGGACACGGCACAATAGAATCGGCAGTAAAAGCGATGCGGGATGGGGCATACGACTTTCTCACCAAACCCATCAATCTAGATCGATTGTCTCTACTGGTAAAGCGGGCCCTCTCCAACCGGGAACTAGTGCTCCAGCATCGGGCTATGCAGGAGGAACTGGAAAAGAAACGGGGGTTTTCTAACATTATTGGCGTTAGCCCTGCCATGCGGAAGATTTACGAGATCGTCCGTCAGGTGGCTCCCACCAAGGCCTCTGTGCTCATCACGGGGGAGAGTGGGGTGGGAAAAGAATTGATTGCCGATGCCATCCATAATTTATCTAACCGGAAGGACAAACCCTTCATCAAAGTCCACTGTGCCGCCCTCACGGAGACCTTGTTGGAAAGCGAGCTCTTTGGGCATGAGAAGGGGGCCTTTACGGGGGCGATTTCTAGGAAACGGGGCCGTTTCGAATTGGCTCATACAGGGACGATCTTTCTGGATGAAATCGGAGAGATCAACCAGAGTGTCCAGATCAAGATTCTTCGGGTTCTACAGGAAAAGAAATTCGAACGGGTTGGAGGAGAGGAAACGATCGAGGTGGATGTCCGGATCATTTCCGCCACGAACAAGGATCTGAAAGCTGAGATCGCCGCAGGAAGGTTCCGGGAAGACCTGTACTACCGGCTGAATGTAGTGAACATCCACATCCCTCCCCTTCGGGAACGAAAGGAAGATATTCCCCTTTTGGTGGCAGCATTTTTAAAAGAGTTCGCCAAGGAAAACGGGAAACAGATAGAGGGAATTGACCCCAAGGCTAGAGCCGCCCTATACAACTACTCCTGGCCAGGAAACGTTCGGGAACTGCGGAACTGTATCGAAAGTGCGGTGGTTCTTTGCAAGGGACAATTCATCACGCTAGATGATCTGCCACCCTTCCTCCGAACGGGAGCGGATGAAAACTACGTGAAGATCTCTCTCGGAACAACCCTATCAGAGGCGGAAAAAGAGATTATCCAGGCTAACTTAAGTTATTTTCGTGGGAACAAATCGAAGACTGCTGAAGTACTTGGAATAGGCCGGAAAACCCTGCATAGAAAATTGAAAGAGTATGGAATAGAAGATCTTCAGATGGAAGAACAGGAAGAAGTAGAAAAAGAGGAAGTGGAATGACGTGCTACGTTGGGTTAAACCTATTGTCCGTAATTCTTCCTTTCATCTTCTCTTTCCATCCCCGCATTTATTTTACTAAGCAGTGGAGGTTCGTGTTTCCCGCCATTGGAATTACCGCTTTCGTGTACCTTTCTTGGGACATCCTCGTCACTGCCCATGGGCACTGGAGCTTCAACCCTACCTATGCAGGCGATGCCGTGTTTTTAGGACTCCCTCTGGGAGAAGTCTTGTTCTTTTTCTGCATCCCCTATGCCTGTCTCTTCGTCTACCACCTCTTTCGCATGTTTTTTCGGGAAAGGATCCTACCCATACCTCTTTTTGTGTTCTGGGTATTGGCAGGAGCCTTTCTTCTTGCAGGTTTCCTGAACCTCAATAGGGGATACACACTATTGGCCTTCTTTTCCTGTGCGGCCTTTTTAGTATTTACCCTGAAGTTGAAACCCGCCCTTCTTCAATCCTCCCATACCTGGGAGTACTTCCTCTTCTCCTTCGTTGCCTTTCTCATCGTCAACGGTATCTTAACCGGTTTACCGGTGGTTCTCTACAATCCGAAAGCCATACTGGGGTATCGGGTGATCACCATCCCTGTGGAGGATTTTTTCTATAATTTTTCCTTTCTGGGCTTCAACTTGCTTCTATACCGATTGATCGCAAAAGACCGTTGAAGCAGGGAGCTCGCGCTTCCCCCCTGCCGTATCCCCACTCTATTTCTCCGTTTCCGTCATTCCCGCAATGAACTGTTTCTGCATCAATACCACGACGATTACGGGAGGAATTAAGGCCAACAGAGTGGTGGCCATTACGATCTGCCATTCGATATTTACATCTGCTCCCGTCATCATTCGGTTGATTCCTATAAGTAGGGTGAAGTATTCCTGTTTCGTAGTAATCAAGAGAGGCCAAAGGTACTGGTTCCATCCATAAATGAACTGGATGACAAACAGGGCCGCAATGGGGGTTCGGCTCATGGGCACTAGTATCCTACCAAAGAACTGCATGGGAGAGGATCCGTCGATTTGGGATGCTTCCACGATTTCCCGAGGTACAGTAAGAAAGAACTGCCGGAACAGGAACACAGCTGTGGCGGAAACGATCATGGGCATGATGAGGCCCGAGTAGGTATTCAGCATTCCAAGGTCAGAAATCACTTTATAGGTAGGCATGATCCGAACTTCCACAGGCAACATCAAAGTGATAAAGATACTCCAGAAACAGAACTTCCGTAGGGGAAAATCGAAGAATACGATGGCGAAGGCTGCCAAGAGGGAGATAATGATTTTTCCGATCGAGATTCCCATGGCCATGATGAAGGAGTTCTTGATCATGATGAATACCGGAGTGCCTAGGTTCTTCGTTCCTTCGAATAACGCCCTCTTATAGTTTTCCAATAGATAGGGTCCGATGTTGAGAGGCATCGGAGCTGAAAGAATTTCAGCGCTAGTGTGGGAGGACGCCGAGAAGATGAAGTAGATGGGAAAGATGATAATGGCAATTCCGATCCATAGATAGAAATGTGTTATCAGCCTACGGACTTTAGAAAACTCTCTCATGGGGTGCCTCCTAGTAGGTTATCCGCCGCTCGATGAAGCGGAACTGAAGAACAGTCAGTCCAATCACAAGGATCATGAGAATTACCGATTGGGCTGAAGATCCCCCTAGATCGAGATTCACAACCCCATCTCGCCAAACCTTATAGACAAGTATGGAAGTGGATTTCCCCGGACCTCCCGCAGTGATCCCATGCACGATGGGGAAGGTTTCGAAGAAACCAAACACCAGGTTCATTACCAAGAGGTAGAAGGTAGTAGGGGCTAGTAGGCCAAAGATGATCTGCCAGAAGCGTCTAATGGGACTCGCCCCATCGATAATAGCAGCCTCTACCAGGGTTTCGGGAACACTTTGGAGTCCTGCCATAAAGAAGACGAAATTATACGCTAACTGTTTCCAGGAAGCCGCTAGAGTAAGGAGAATGAAGGCATGTTGAAAGTTCAATAGGTAGTCCCAAGGAATACCGAAATTATGTTTGAGGATCCAAGCGATCACCCCTACGTTCGGGTTAAACATGAAAAGCCAGATGACTCCCGCTACCAGGGTAGCTACCGCGTATGGCCAGGTGAGCATCGTTTTATAGAAGGTGGTGAAGTGTATTTTCTTATGGGCCTGCACCGCAAGAAAGAGGGACACGGTCATAGAGAGAAGGGTAATGCTTAGAGCGAAGACGATTGAGATAATAAAAGAATATAGGTAATCACTATCTGGGTTGGTAAAGAGAGCGATATAGTTGGATAGTCCTACGAAGATCGTCTTTCCGCCGAAGGGATCCTGAAGATAGAAGGATTGCAGGATCGCTTGGGCAGAAGGCCAGAAAAAGAAGATAAACACGATGATCATCTGCGGGAGAACGAGAAAGTAGGGTAACCATTTAGCCTTGATTTCATACTGTTTTGCCATACTATGCCTCGAAATACAGGGGATGTAAAAACGGTAGAAGGGGGTATGACCCCCCTTCTAGAACTAGTGGACGTTTATTTATACAATCGCTCGAACTCCCGGAGCTTGGCGTTTCCTTCCCGGACCATTCGATCCAATCCATCTTTCACGGATATCTTGTCTGCCAGAATATCTTCCCAAACCTGATCTTCGATTTCACGAATAATGTTGAAATTTCCAAATCGGATTCCCATCGAGTTCTTCGTTGGCGGTTTGTTGAGAAGTTGCCCGATAGCAACTTCCAGTCCCGGATTGTCTTTATAGTACCCCTGCTTCTTGGTAAGTTCATAAGCAGCATTCGTGATAGGCAGGTAACCGGTATTCTGGTGCCAGTAGGCTTGGATTTCTGGCTGCGAGATGTAAGTAAAGAAGGCCGTTACAGCCTTGTATTCTGCCGGGCTTTTCCCATTGAATACCCAGAGACTAGCTCCACCAATGATCGAGTTTTGAGGAGCACCAGGGACATCGGGGTAGTATGGAAGACGAGCAACGCCGAAGTTGAACTTACAGTTTGCTTTCATGCTTCCATACCCACCGATGGATTCGAAGTGAAGGCCTACCCGTTGGGAGATGAAGAGGGGGTTCGCCTTGTTTTCCCGGCCACCGTAGATGAACACCCCCTCCTTTGCTAGTTTGTAGAGGTTCTCGAAGTGGCGAACGTGGAGAGGGCTGTTGAAGACGAGTTCTGTATCCAACCCATCGAATCCATTGCTCTTGGTTCCGAAAGGAACATTGTGCCAGGCCGAAAAGTTTTCCAGCTGGATCCAACTTATCCAGTTTGTGGTGAATCCCCCTTCCATCCCCGAAGCTTTCAGTTTGCGGGCGGCATCAAAGAACTCAGGCCAAGTTACAGGCGGTTTGTCCGGATTCAACCCTGCTTTGTGGAAAGCGTCTTTGTTGTAATACATAACCGCAGTGGAGCTATTGAAGGGCATGGAAAGCATCTTTCCGTCGGAGGTCGAGTAATAGGATGTGATGGTAGGAATGTACACCTTTGGATCGAACTTTGCGTTGTTCTCGGCCATCAATTGATACACGGGTTTAATGGCTCCCTTGGCAGCCATCATCGTGGCGGTTCCTACTTCGTACACCTGAATAATAGCGGGAGCTTGCTTTGCGCGGAAGGCTGCGATACCCGCGTTCATTGTGTCGCTGTAGGACCCCTTGTATACGGGAACTACTTTATAGTCCTTCTGGCTAGCGTTGAACTTATCGCAGACGGATTGAACCATCTCGCCATTCTTTCCTGTCATGGCGTGCCAGAACTCCACTGATACCTGAGCGTAGACCCCTATGGTCATTGCCAGGATCAGCACCAGTAAAAGTAGCTTCTTCATGCGGATCCTCCTCCTAAACGTTTACATTCAATACTGAATGTTTTTGTTTGTTTTTGAACCTATTCTAACCCCATTGTTAGAATCTTGCAAGTTTTTCTTGCTTCCCTATAGTATGAACCTCTTTGTCGTTTCTTGCAACATACCTCCATAAAAGTATTACTCTCTCATGAGAATCTTGTTAAAAACTCGTTATTGACAGATACGGTTCCCTCCCCTATGCTACCTCTGCATGAATCCAACGATACGAACCAAATTTCTCGGTTGGGATCTTTCTTCCCCGCTGGTGCTTCCCGCAGGTGTTCTCGGGATGAGCGCAGGCTCCCTCCAATATGCGTTACAGTGCGGGTATGGTTTGGTGACTTCCAAGAGCCTTTCCTTGGAACCTCGCATGGGGCACGAGGGGCCGGTAGTGGTCGAGTACAACGGAGGGATCCTGAACAGTATGGGGCTCTGCAATCCAGGAATCGAGGAAGGTTTAAAAGAAGTGAACCGATTCGTGGAGCAAACAGGTGCGCCTATCCTGGTTAGTCTTTTTGCCACGAATAGGGAGGATTTTGTAGAATTGGCACGCCGGGCCAACGATAGCGTGGCAACCTTCATTGAATTGAACCTTTCCTGTCCCAATGTGATGGATGAGTTTGGGATTCCTTTAGCTTCTTCTAAAGAAATGGTAGCAACGATTGTGGAATCGGTAAAGAAAGTGTCTCGGGTTCCCGTATTGGCTAAATTGTCTCCCAATGCGGTGGATGTGCCTTCCATTGCAGTAGCAGCAGAACAGTCGGGTGCGGATGGGTTAACTTTGATAAATACTCTAGGGCCAGGACTTTTGATCGATCCATACGCCAGAAAACCGATCCTCTATCCTACCTATGGAGGAGTTTCAGGTCCTGCCATTAAACCCATCGCGCTGAAGATCGTGTTCGATTGCGCTCGACGAGTAAAGATACCCATTGTAGGGATGGGAGGGATTTCCACGGGTATAGATGCTATCGAGATGTTGATGGCGGGAGCAAGCCTCGTCGGCGTGGGGACGGCAATCTGGCAAAAGGGTATTCGAGTGATCGAAGAGATAAATCAGGGCATCCTACACTTCCTGCGAACTGAAGGATATCCTTCGGTGGATGATCTCCCGCGAATAGGAAAAGCACAAAAGGTCGCCTCGGAGAAAAAGGACATTCAATGTACAATCGTAGAAGCAAGGAAAGAGGTGGAAGGGCCCTTACCGTCTAATTTTCCCTCTTCCCCTTCCCCGGTACTCTTGTTTTCGGGAAGAATCACAGTACCTATCCGACAGGTCAAAGAAGAGGGGCTTTCGGCAAAGACCTTGCGGGTGGAACTGGATAGAGGAAAACAATACGCTTTGCCGATGCCTGGGCAGTTTTTCATGTTGACGGATTATCAGGGAGGAGAGAAGCCAATCTCCGTGTCCGAGGTAGAAGAGATAGATAATGGGAAAGTTAGAGTTGGGTTTACCATCAAGGCGGCTGGTCCGTTTACTAGACGGTTCCAGGACAAGGGTATAGGAGATCTCATTTCTCTACGAGGCCCCTATGGCAATCCTTTTTCCATACGAAAGGGTCGCCTTCTTTTGGTAGGGGGAGGTTGCGGTATTGCTCCCTTGCATTACCTTGCTAAAACTCTCGTCAAGAATGGAGCCGAGGTAACTGTGGTAAACGGAGCGCGAACGGCTTCTGAACTACTTTTCTCTGATCGGTTTGCTTCCCTTCCTGTTCGATCCCTCGAGGTGTTGGAAGATCGGGATGGGGGTAAGACTGCCGTAGATGCGGCGCGGGAACTCTTGAGCAAAGAGAATTTCGATTTCGTCTATGCTGCAGGTCCAGAGATGATGATGGCGAACTTAGGTCCTCTAATAAAAGGGGTGGAGTACGAATTTCTCATGGAACGGTATATGAAGTGCGGAGTCGGTATCTGTGGGAGCTGTACCTGTGATCCTATAGGTATTCGTCTCTGTGTGGAAGGGCCCGTACTTTCAAAAAAGGTAGTGGAGCAGCTGACAGACTTCGGTGTCTACAAAAGGGATGCTTCTGGGAAGAGAATTCCCTTTCGATCAGGATTCAGCTCCTGTGTTCATGATACTCCTTGATCCGGTGGAAGGATTCGTTCAACTTTTTTGTCACTTCCGTTGCATGCCGGTACTTTTCTGGATCTTGAGCAAAACGATCAGGATGGTACTTTCGGAGTAGGGTCTTGTACTGTTTTTTTACGGTCTCCAAATCGCTTTTAAAGGGTACTTCTAGGTTCGCGTAATCCTGTCGAAGATGTTCCTGAGGATCCGGTCTTGGAGGTTCGTCCCTCCAAGACCGAGTATGGAATCCGTATGTCCGATCGGAAGTATCTTGGTAATGGTACCCTCGAAGGGGTTCTGCCCGAGGTTTTTGGAAGGAGGGTTCTTCTGAATGGCGGAGGAACTGATTCAGTTCCTCCCACGCTTCTTCGAAATCCCGACCGTATAAAAGATCTTCCTCCCAGTGAAAGTACGACCGAAGAATATCCCCTATCCGGCCGAACATACCCATCTTACTGCCTTAATTAGTCCCTATTTCGCCCGAACAAGCGGAGGAAAAAGAGAAACAGGTTGATGAAATCAAGGTACAACTTCAGTGCGCCAATGATGGAAATCCGTATAAAGATGGATTCGTCCGCAGTGTAGGCTGCCTGTTGGTTCCAACCCTTTATGATTTGCGTGTCATAGGCAGTGAGACCGACAAACAACAGTACCCCCACTACCGAAATCATCCATTCCATTCCGGAGCTGCGAAGAAAGATGTTTACAAGGGAAGCGATGACGAGCCCTAATAACCCCATCATAAGATAGTTCCCGATCCCAGAGAGGTCCCGTTTTGTGGTAACCGCATAGAGGCTCATGGCTCCAAAGGTTCCCGCAGTGATGAAAAAGGCGGATGCGATACTCGTGCCCGTATAGGCCAGAAACACCAGAGAAAGGGAAACCCCATTAAGAGCAGCGTAGGTAGCGAAAGCAATGGTAGCCGCGCCTGCGCTCATTGCATGGATCCGGGCAGAAAGATACATCACTAAACCAACTTCTGCCAAAATAACCCCAAAGAAAAGTAGGGGATTCGACGCTAACCCGATCACAAGCCGCGGGTTCGATGCGATCCCTAACGCAACTACACCTGTTAAGGCTAATCCAAGGCTCATCCACAGGTACACGTTTCGCAAGACACTTCGTTCCCGTGCAATGGCAGATTCTAAGGCATAGTTTTTTTCGAACATCTATTTCCTCCCAGTACATCTAGTAAGTTTTAAAGGGATGGGGAATATCCCATCTTCCCGATTAAATATACAAAAAAATGGTCTTTTCACCAAGTATTCCTGTTACTTTATGGAGAATCTATTGTTTTACATATAGAAACATTGAAGGACATGGGGTGGCTCCTAGAGGTTTCCTCCTCCTTTACTCTAGGAGAACTTTTTGGTGGAGGTTCTTGCACGACGGTACAGGTGCAAGAACCTCTTTTTTTTTTTTTTTGAAGAATCGGCTTCGATGTTTTACACTATTCAATAGGAGGTGCGTATGGAGGAAGATTACGGTCTTGCCATCATCTCTACTCCTACGGAAGCAGCAGAAACCTTGGCTCGTGCGTTGGTGGAGAACCACGCGGCTGCATGCGTGCAAATCCTAAAGGATGCCAGCACCCTCTACTGGTGGAAAGGGCAGGTACACTTCGATACGGAAAGTATTCTACTGGTGAAGACCCTTGAATCTAGAATGGAAAAGATCAAACACCTCATAAAGGAAATCCATCCTTATGAAGTCCCCGAATTGATCTTTCTGAGAATCACGGGCGGTTCGGAACGGTACTTAGAATGGTTGCGAAACACCGTTCACCATGGAGACGACTTGGTTCCTACCCTATGATCTACGGTTGTTGATTCGAATGAACTCTTCGCTAAGCACGATATGATCCTTTGTTTTTGTGCTAGTAGGCGCATAGGAAATCGTTTCGTCCTTTAAAAGGCGAAAGATCACCGAGTCGATATCGTTCATAGCGATGCCAAGACGGGTATTGAGCCACTCTTTCACTCCCTGGATAGGAATCTTCAATCCTCCTGTATAGATTTTTTCTCCGAACTTAAGAGCATAGTCTGTCATGCCTCGTTGAACCCGTTCTCGCAAACCAAGTTCTACTAGTTCCGATATCTGCATGTTGGAGTTGCGAATCCGTTGGGACAAGACTTGGATGATCTTCCACGCAAACTTTCCGTTGGTCAGTACGATCTTCTCGAATTGAGCTTCGTCTACCACGATTAGTTTGGTAGGTTTTATAGCGATGGCCGTAGCGGAACGGGGGCTGCCATCCACAAGGGCCATCTCGCCAAAGAAATCATGGGGAGTATCTACGCACTTAAGTAGTTTTTCTCCTTTTTCTACTTTGATTCTAAGTTCAACGGCCCCTGAGACCAGGATATACATGACATTTCCGGGGTCGCCTTGTCGGAAGATCACATCCCCTTCGTTGAAGAAGGCAACGGTGAGTCCACGTGTATCGATTCCCATCCTTTACCTCCAAAAGGGGGGACTCAGAATCCCAACAGTTTCGGGAAAAATAAACTGAGCTCGGGTACATACGCTACGATGAAAAGAACGATTACCTCCACAATGATGAAAGGGAAGATCGCTTTACTGAGTTCGGACAGTTTCAGACCCGATATACTACAAGCTACGAACAGACAAGCCCCCACGGGCGGAGTCATCAACGCGATATTGAGAGACAGAACCATGATGATTCCGAAATGAATGGGAGCGTATCCAAGACTTACCGCAATGGGATGCAGAATCGGCCCTAGGATGATGAGGGCTGCGGCAATATCCATGAACAATCCTACGATTAACATGAGGATCAGGATCATGAGGAGAACCAGTTTAGGTTCATGGGTGATGGAAAGCATAATCTGAGCAATCTTTTGAGGGACCTGGGCAAAGGAAAGAATCCAACTCAGGATGGAAGCTGTGCCGATGATGAGGAACACTACACCTGTAATACGGGCTGTTTTGATGAGCATTTCGGGAATATCCCGGATGGAAAGACTTTTCAATACGAAGAACCCAATAATCACCGCGTATCCGACAGCCACGGCTGCAGCTTCCGTAGGGGTAAAAATCCCGGAAAGGATCCCCCCTAGAATGATCACAGGCATGAGAAGAGGAATAAGAGCGTCCTTGAATCCATAGAGGATCTCTTTCAACGTGCTGCGCCGGGATTTGGGATACCCTCGCTTGGCCGAAATGATCCCGGAAAGAACCATGAGAAAGGCCGCAAGAAGGAGTCCCGGTACGAATCCTGCGGCAAAGAGCCCTGCAATGGAAACGTTCATGAGGGATCCGTAGATCACCATCATGTTGGAAGGGGGAATGGTAGGACCGATGATGGAGGAAGCCGCAGTGACTGCAGCGGAGAAGTCTAGATCGTACCCATCCTTTTCCATGGCTGGAATCAGCATCGTACCAATGGCCGCTGTGTCCGATACGGCGGCTCCCGTCATTCCCGCGAAGAACACACTGGCAAGAATGTTCGCATGCGCCAATCCTCCCCTCAAGTGACCCACAAGAACATTGGCAAACCGAACCAACCGTTCGGTGATTCCCGTACGGTTCATGATTTCCCCTGCCAGAATGAAAAAAGGCATCGCTAGAAGAGTGAACATGTCCAGGCCGGAAAAGTATTGCAGCGGAGCCATCGATAGGAGAGAGGTGTTGAGGGAACTGAGGTACAAACCCACGATCCCTGCAATTCCAAGGGTAAACCCAATGGGCACGCCTAACACGAGGAGGGTGAAAAATACTATGGTAACGGCAATGATCATGGGAAACCCCTATATATCCACATGGGTTTTTTCTTCAAGCCCGATACCTTTTCCTGACAATGAAAGAAAGATTTTGATGGAAAGTTGGACCAAAGCCAGGAACATGGAAACTGGAATCGAAAGAGTGGGCAGGACCATCGTAACCGGTAAAGATTGGGCAATCTGCATTTTCCCCTGTTGTACCATGGGAATCGAAAAGTATAAAAGTACGAAGAGGAATCCGAATACAAGAAGGTCTATACCGAAAGCAAGAATGAAGGCAGCTACTTTTCCCTGGATACGATCAGGAACGAAAGTCAGACCAATATGTTCCCCTCGATAGATCCCCACGGATATAGCTAACGAAGCTGTCCAGATCATCAGATATCGTGAGAGTTCCTCTGTCCATCCGAGGGGGCTCAAAAACACATACCGGAAGATGACCCCAACGAGAACCGTCAGGGTCATGATTCCTAAGAGGATTCCACAGGCATACTCGATGCTGCGATTCAATACTGCGGCAAAACGGTGTAAACCCCTTGGTTGCATAAAAAACCTGTTTTTATTCCCGTTCCGCTTTCTCGATGGCCGCAAGGAACCGTTCTACCCACTGGGCACCTTCTTTGCCATACTGCTTTTCGATGAAGGCTTTGGCAGCAGGGATCGTCTTGTCCCGGAAGGCTTTCATCTCTGCCGGCGTGGGAGTATACACCTGCATCTTGGAAAGAAGCACGGGTAGCCCTTTCTCGGTAGAATCGATGATTCGGCTTAGTCCTCTACCTGCCAGGATTGCTTCTTGGGCGGCGTTGGACACTACCTTCTGTAGATCTGCAGGCAGACTCTGGTAGAATGTGTCACTCATCACCCAAACGTAGGGGGCATACAGGTGGTTCGTTAGGGTGGCGTACTTCTGTACTTCGTAGAACTTCGCCATATTGATGATAGAGATCGGATTCATCTGTCCATCTACGACCCCCGTTTGTAAGGATGTGTACACTTCAGCCCAGGCAATAGCGGTGGGTGATCCTCCGAGGGATTTGATGATTTCCTGATGCAGGGGCACGGTCATGGTTCGGATCTTGAGGCCTTTCATGTCATCCGGATTCTTTATAGGACGTTTCGAATTGGTAAAGATGAAGAACCCCCCCGATTCCCCAAAACCAAGAACCCGCAATTTGGTCTTCTGACGGATGTCTTCCGCCATGGCTTTTCCGAACTCACCATCGTATACCTTGTACCCTACAGTATAGCTAGAAAAGGCAAAGGGAAGGTTCGTCACATCGATCAAAGGATAGAATGTAGACATTCCACCGGTGGAGGCAATGTAACTCTGGACGATGTTTTGCTGCACCTGTAGCATCGTTTCCCGCTCTTTCCCTAAAACGCCGCTGTCATAGATCTGGACCTCGATCCGGCCATTGGAATTGGCTTCTACTGCGGACTTGAAGACCGCCGCAATCGCCGCAGAGGGAATTTCGAAGGGCTGTTGTGCGTTCAGATGGGCTATTTTCAGAGTAATTTTACTCTGGGCAAAGAGACTCATGGAAAGGCCTACGAGAAGTACCAGGGCGATAAGGCCTAACTTTTTCATGACTTACTCCTTTTTCCATAATGCGAATTCGTGCTTCGTTTCCATGCACCGCATGGTGCTTCTATTATGCGAACAGATTCACAGTTTTGTCCATGCCTTTTTTCATGCTTACCGTACGGCTTTGCTTAAACCTTCGTCTAGGGCTTCTAGAATATCATCCGGGTGTTCCAGTCCGATGGAAAGACGGACAAGATCCGGGCTTAAACCCCCGGCGATCTGTTGATCGGGAGAAAGCTGGCTGTGGCTCGTGGAAGCCGGATGAAGGATGAGGCTTTTCGCATCCCCCACATTGGCTAAATGCGAGAAGAGGGGGATTGAGTCGATCAATCGCACTGCTGTATCATAGCCACCCTTTGGTCCGAATACCATCATTCCTCCAAATCCGTTCTTCAGGTATCGTTGGGCAATCTCATGGGCAGGATCTTTGCTTAAACCCGGGTATCGCACCCAGGCAACTCGCTTATCCTTTTCTAGGAATTCTGCCACTTTCAGTGCGTTGGAACAGTGTCTTTCCATTCTAAGGGGTAGAGTTTCAATACCTTGAAGGAAGATCCAAGCATTGTCCGGTGAGATGCAGGCGCCCAGGTTTCGAAGGGGAACGGTTCGCATCCTCAGAATGTAGGCAAGTTTCCCTTGGTCTCCCAGATCCTTGGCCCAGCGTAGTCCATGGTAGTTGGGATCGGGTTCGTTGAACAAGTCGAACTTCGGATGAGACCAATCGAAGGAAGCTCCATCTACCACCAACCCTCCAATGGCTGCCCCATGTCCTCCCAGCCACTTGGTGAGGGAGTGTACCACCACATCTGCCCCATGCTCGATCGGTCTTAAAAGATAGGGGGTCGTGAAGGTTGAGTCCACTATCAAAGGGAGATCATTCTCATGAGCTATCTCGGCATAGGTTTTTACGTCCGCCACATCCAATACAGGATTCCCTATAGTCTCGATATAGATAGCTCGGGTTCGTTTATTGATTGCCTGTTTTAGGGATTTGAAATCATTGTTGGGGACGAACCGTACTGTAATACCGAATTGGGGAAGGATCGCGTCGAACATCGTGTAGGTACCACCGTAGAGGTTGTTGGCCGAAACGATTTCGTCCCCTGCCTTCGCAAGGGTTATGATGGAATAGAAAACAGCTGAGGTTCCAGAAGCGAGCGCCAATCCCGCTGCCCCACCTTCTAGGGCGGCTACCCGTTGCTCTAGCACATCCTGGGTAGGGTTCATGATACGGGTATAAATGTTCCCTGCCTCCTTTAAAGCGAAGAGATTGGCAGCGTGTTCAGTACTCTTGAACACATACGAGCTGGTGCGGTACACCGGAACGCCCCTGCTTAAGGTCGCCGGATCCGGCGTTTGACCCGCATGAAGGGCCAACGTTTCGAAGCGATACTTCCTCTGATTCATGTAAGTTCCTCCCAAATTAAAATACTACTAATATGATAGCATTACTATTCTATCAGGCATCCCTTCCTTCTGTCTATCCCATGAGTATTATACTATACTCTAATCATGAAAACGATTCTGACAGAAGAAGCGCCCATACCAAAGGGGCACTATGCGCAGGGGATTCTATCGGGAGGATTCTTGTTCATCTCTGGACAGCTGCCCATTGATCCTAAAACAGGGAACCTCGTCTCAGGAGGAATGGAAGAGCAGGCTCTACGGGTTTTCAGGAATCTGGAAGCGGTAATTAAAGCCGCAGGAGGTTCCAAAGAAGACGTGGTAAAAGTGACGGTGTATATCCCCGACATCGGTCAGTGGAACACGGTGAATCGTATCTACGGAGAGTTCTTCGGAAACCACAAACCTGCCCGTTCGGTTGTTCCGACCCGGGAGTTGCATTACGGGGCCCTATTGGAGGTGGAAGCTATCGCATGGATAGCACCTCGAGGCTAATAGAGGCTTGAAAGGGGAGAAAAGGGTCACCCTCGGCAGGTTTCTGAAGGCCTTCCCTTTGGTATGTTTCCTCAAACCTTCAATCCGTGGATCTGGGCGATTTTTTCCGATTCTTTCAGTCCGTGTCCTGTGAGGAAGATGATGGAGTTTTCCCGTTCTTCTACGGGCATTTGCAACCACCCAGCCAGAGCCGTAGCCGAGGTAGGTTCTGTATAGAAGCCGTGCCGAAGGAGGAGAGCATGGGCGGTCCGTATGGAATCTTCCGAAACCGACAGGATAGTGCCTCCGCTCCGCCGGACCGCCTCTAGTACTGCCGATGCTCGAGGAGGACGGGATACGGCGATTCCTTCTGCTAGGGTAGGTTTAGTTTCTACCGGAGCTCCTACATCAAGGCCCAAGAAGTAGGCCTCATAGAGAGGTCTACAGTTATGGGCTTGCACTCCGATGAGGCGGGGAATGGTTCTCACCAAACCCGAAAGTTGAAGGGTTCGGAAACCCCGGTAGATACCTTCCAGGTATCCTCCACTTCCAAGGGGAACCATGATGGAATGGGGCAGCTCCCCTCGGAGCTGCTCCCACAGTTCGAAAGCGGCACTCATGTGGCCCTGGACAAAGAAGGGATTCCAGAGATGGCTCCCATAGTAGATAGTCGTTGCAGCTTTCAGCACCGCATCGTTAGTATCTTGTCGGGTTCCAGGGACTTTTACTACCTCCGCCCCATAGAGTCGAGTCTGGATCAATTTCCCTTCGGGCGTATAGGCGGGAGCAAAGATCCGGCACTTGATCCCTGCTACCGCACAGTAGGCTGCCATGCTAGCTCCCGCGTTTCCCGAACTGTCTTCAACCAATTCTTCAATCCCCAGCACCTTGCAGAGGGATACCAGTACGCTAGCTCCTCGATCCTTGAAGGAGCCAGAGGGCATCAGATAGTCTAGCTTGAACCGGACTTCCGTTCCCTCGATCCGTTCCGTTACAATTGGTGTCCATCCTTCTCCCAAGGAAATGGAAGGGGCATGAGGTGGCAGTTGGTAACTTTCCCGGTACCGCCAAATACTGTAGCCCCGATTGGCAAAAGTTTCCCTAGAAAAGGTGGTTTCTTCCAGTAGAGTAAGGAACCCACCGCAATCACACCTCCATCGGAGCTCTAAGATGGAATAGGTCTTTCCGCAGGAATAGCAGGAATACATGGCGAAGTTGGGACTATTTCTTTACCGCGTTCAGACCACCACTGATCTTCAGAATATTCCGGTCGAAGGAGACTTGTAGGCTCCCTTGCCACTGGAACATGGCATCCTCTACTCCGTTATCGTCCGTAATGGTTCCTGTCTTGGTGGCAACACCTGCTTTAATTTCCTTTCCTCCCGGAATAGAAGCATTCCACACCTTCTTCCAGTCTACTTTGGCAGCTGTTCCGTCGGAAGAGAAGTCCGTGGAAATTACTTGGGGATTTTCACCCTGGATGAACCCTATGGTTCTCCGCACATAGTTACCTTTGGGGAAGGTGAATCGTCCCTGTGGATCCGTTTCCAGTTTGTATGCGGTTCCTCGATGGACGTACTGTACGGTAATAACCCCATTCGGTGCCTTGGAAACGGTAAGGTTATCCAGAACGCGCTGGTTTTTCGGAGCTACGGCGAAGAGAAAAAGCCCTCGCAGTCCAGTTGGAAATACCTGCTTTCCTTTTACATCGTAGAGATAGGGCATGAACATCTCGGTAGAGTTCTTCTTTGATGCACCCGTAGCCGCGTCGAATGTGTCTTTCTCTGCCATCATGTAGCGGATGGGGCCCTTGAAGGTGAAATAGTTGGCAGGATCATCCGCAGCTACGTTTACCTGATAATCGATGGTGAGATCCTGGGCAAACGCCGCGATGGCTCCTCCCATGAGCAGTACAAGTACCAGCCATTTTCCTTTCATGTGTGTTTTCCTCCTGTGTATGGATTATTAGAACTTTAGAAAAACACTAACATAATAGATGCCTTTTTATCAATAGGAATTTTTACATTCTCATCGAGAGGAGGGAATTCACCATGATTGGCAAGACATGGTACAGTGCTAGTATGGCGCAACAGGAATCGAACAAGATTATCTTTTCCATGGTCAGAGTGGGAAAGGTTTACAACCAAAAGACAGTGTTAAAGGATATTTCCCTCTCCTACTTCTATGGGGCCAAGATTGGTGTGATAGGGTTGAACGGATCGGGAAAAAGCACTCTTCTGCGGATTATGGCAGGGGTAGAGAAGGACTTTTTAGGAAAGACGATCCTTGCCCCTGGGTATACCATCGGATACTTGGAGCAGGAACCCGTGTTGGATCCGGCGAAGACGGTTCGGCAGGTAGTGGAGGAAGGGGTACAACCGGTAGTGGATCTACTGAAAGAGTTCGACCGAATTAACGAGCAGTTTGCCACCCCTCTTTCGGATGAGGAAATGAATAAGCTCTTGGAACGTCAGGGAAAAATCCAGGAAGATCTGGATCGTCTAGGGGGATGGGATCTTGATTCGAGACTGGAAATGGCAATGGATGCCTTACGATGTCCTCCTGCCGATACCAAGATTGGGGTGCTTTCCGGTGGAGAACGAAGACGGGTAGCCCTCTGCAGGCTCCTTTTGAAGAAGCCGGATATTCTTCTTTTGGATGAACCGACGAACCATCTGGATGCAGAAACGGTAGCCTGGCTAGAGCACCATTTGAAAGAGTATCCGGGTACCGTTATTGCCGTTACTCATGATCGATATTTCTTGGACAATGTAGCGGAATGGATTCTGGAACTTGATCGGGGGGAAGGAATTCCTTGGAAGGGGAACTATTCCTCCTGGTTGGAACAAAAACAACTACGGTTACAGCAGGAGGAAAAACGGGTCACTGAGCGGCAGAAAACGCTGGAACGGGAACTGGAATGGATTCGGATGAGTCCACGGGGACGGCAGGCAAAGTCAAAGGCCCGGATCAACGCCTACGAAAAACTCCTTTCAGAGGATGGTGGGAAACAGGAGAAAGAATTGGAGATCTATATTCCCCCGGGGCCCCGGCTAGGAGATCTAGTGATCGAAGCGAAGGATGTTAGGAAACAGTATGGAGACCTGATTCTGTTCGAGGGGATGAGTTTCCAAATTCCTCCGGGCGCCATCGTTGGCATTATTGGACCGAATGGGGCAGGGAAGACGACTCTGTTTAAATTGATTACCGGTCAAGAAAAGCCGGATGGGGGAACCATTCGGATCGGTGAAACCGTAAAGATGACGTATGTGGATCAATTGCGGGAGAAGCTGGATCCCCATAAGACGATCTGGGAACTGATTTCCGGTGGGCAAGATACGTTACGATTAGGGAAGCGGGAGGTTAATTCTCGAGCCTACGTAGCCCAGTTCAATTTCTCTGGACAGGACCAGGGAAAAAAGGTGGGGCAGCTATCTGGTGGAGAACGAAACCGGGTGCATTTGGCCCTCATGTTCAAGGAGGGAGCTAACGTCCTTCTCCTGGACGAACCAACCAACGATCTAGATGTGAATACCATGCGAGCTTTGGAGGAAGGACTGTTGAACTTTGCGGGATGCGTGCTGGTAATCAGTCATGACCGTTGGTTTTTGGACAGAATCGTGACCCATATTCTCTCCTTCGAAGGGGATAGTCGGGTGTATTGGTTCGAAGGAAACTTTACCGAGTACGAGGAAGACAAACGAAAACGTCTGGGAGTTGCCGCGGTAGAACCTCACCGGATCAAGTATCGGCGCCTCACCCGGTAGAAGGATGGGATTTCTGGGAGGGAAGCGACGCTCTCCTAGCGGTTTCAGAAAGGCAGGAAAAAAAGCACCTCGAAGATCCAGCGGAAGACCTGGAAGAGGTGTATACTATAGATATGGGTTTTTTAGGGATCTGGATTCTTGCCCTTCTTTCTTCCTGCCGGACGCTTTTCCCAATGCCCATAGAGGAAAAAACACTCTCTTCTGTTCAGAGCTGGGCGTATCAGTTGCAGGATATCGATCTTTCAGCTATCGAAAGAAGTCCCTACGATCTTGTTGTGATGGATTATTCGAGGGATGGGTCCGATGGGGGCATGTGGTCTGCTGCTGAAATCCGGCGGGTAAGGGAATCGGGGTCGGGAAAGATCCTCCTATCGTACCTTTCCGTAGGAGAAGCGGAATCTCATCGCTCGTACTGGAAAAGTTCCTGGATGCCGGGGAATCCTTCCTGGTTGGGCAAGGCAATCGCTTTAACAGATGGCCGACCGACCCGATTCAACGTGCAATACTGGTCCTCCGAGTGGCGATCAATCCTCAAGAACTCATTGGATAGGATGATCTCTCAAGGGTTTAGCGGAGTTCTCCTCGATGGGTGTGATGCGTATACCTACTGGTCCGATGATCGAACTGGGGAATCCACAGTTCTGAATAGGCAAATAGCTGCAGATTGGATGGTAGAGCTGATTGCTGAGCTATCCGAGTATGCCCACAGTCGAGCACCGGAGTTCATTGTTTGCGTACAGGAACGCACGAGACTACTATCCGCTGTTTCGAACATCTCGAAAGGAGAACAATACCTTAAAGCGATTCAAGGCCTGATCGCTCCCAGTATTTTTTTCCCGGGAGAAGCATTGGAAGACAATCCCTTTGCGCCGGAAACCGATCTCATAGAATATTTTCAGGACCTTCGTTCCAGAGGGAAGGTGATTTTTTCTCTTGAATACCTTGCGCAGACAAACAATGCTCTTGATCGATACTTTCGAGAGGTGAAACTGTATGGGTTTCTTCCTTACGCAGCCAACCGTGCTCTCAATACCCTTCGTACCCGCTAAACATCATCTTGCAATTCGAGGCTTGCCAATCTTGGGTAAAATGTAGTAATTTATTGTGTAGAAGGTAACTACAAAATGGAACAAGCGTTCGACTCTCATAAGAGTTGTTGCAACTAGGCCCAGGAGGGTCGCCGTACTCCTGGGCCGTAACCATTACGGAACAGGAGGCGGTTATGAAAGCGCTTGGTCATTTCAAGGACCCCCTCTTGCTTGGGGGATTCGTCTCTAACATTTTTAACGGATTCCTCAATCCACTCTATATTTCAGCTATTTTGGGGAAAATAGAACCTCAATTCCTATCGATAGGATCCTTCATGGCTTCTGCCTTCCCCGCCCTACTGGGTATCCTCATGGAGAACTCCCGGTTATTCGAAACATTGTTCCGATTTCTACCCTTTTTAATGGCAGGAGAGGTACTTCTGACGGCACTGGTGATCTACACTTCTAAGGGAGATGCAGTTGTGATTTACTTGGCCGGGATGTTCATCTTTGGGGTATTCAGTACCTCTATCCTATACCTTCTCCAGCGGGTGAAGGAAGTTCTCTATGAGGGTGATCGAGCTAGATGGGACAGGCGTATCGCATCTGCCGATGCGTTGGGATACCTCGTGGGATCTGCTCTCGTGGCCCTGGGAAAAGTGGAAGGTCAGGATCCGACCCTCATCGCAGTGGCGGGATTGCTCCAAACGGTCCTTGTGTATACTTTCTTCCTTGTTTCTTACCTAGCGGTGCGCAGAAAACTCATTCAACAAGTAGAAGAAGAGGTGCCCCCCCAATGGGGCTGGAACACCTTCAATAGACTCTGTTTCTGCGTTGCCCGATAACCGATTGCAACAATGTAATTGGGACGATACAGTACGAGTAGGATGAGGATGTACTCGCTAGAGAATCGAGCCTCTCTTTCTTTCTTGAAGGGGGGGCTCCTTTCTCATGGGGCATCCCTTTTACCAACCCTGATCCTTTTGATGATTTTTCTGGCTGGAAGAAGTCCCCTGTATGGAATTCCTCCCCGAATCGGAGTAGTGATAGGAGAAAGTGCTCTCCAAACCTCCGAAGCGTGGAGCGAACTTGTTACCTTTATAGAGGAACGATTTGGGATTGTTCTGCAGTACGAAGTGTTCGATGGACATCGTTCCTTGCTGAAAGCCTTGAAGGAACGATGGATCGACCTATGCTTTATTGATCCCGCTTGGTATGTCAGGGAACAGGATTGGATCCGGCCATTGCTACGAACGGTTGTAGGGGGGCAATTAGAGTATCGGGTTTTCCTCATCGTACACAGAAACTCTATCTTTTACCGGACTTCCGAACTACAAGAATTCGAACTCTACCTCAAACACCCACACGAAGAGATGGCTGGCTTCTATGCGCCATTGGCCTTCCTCGGTTCCTATTCGCCTGTACCTAGAAGCTCTATCCGTTTCCTTGACTCCCACGAAAGCATCCTCAAAGGAGTTGCGTTCGGAAAGGGGAAGGAGGTGGGAGCGATCCCAGAGTATCTGTGGAACCTGAACCGTGGAAGCCGCGTACTGGAGAATTTGCGAATTCTGGCATCACTTCCCGAGATACCGACTCCTCTACTAGTGATGCGTGCTTCCGATGAAGAGGCGAGATTCCACGATGTGGTTAGGGCTCTTTCCGCCCTATCCACAATGGAGGAAGGGAAACAGATCTTGGAGAGGACTTCCTTTTCGGGCTTTTCGGCCAATAGAATACCAAACGAAGCTCTTATGGCGCTTTCAGAGCAGATCCGTAAGGTAGACGCTTACTATGGCCCTCCAAAGTAAACTAATCCTTGTTTTTTCCATTCTTCTGGCTCTCTTTGTCCTACAGTGGTTTCTATTCGTAGACCGGGAACAGAAGCTTCTGACGGAAGAAATGGAGGAAAGAGGAAAGGTTTTAGTGCGAACGCTAGCGGATCTCACAAAGGAACCGCTTCTTGCCTTGCAACTCGGTCGGATCGACCAACAGCTACAGTCCATTCGCAGGGAGCGAGACGTAGTATGGGCAAGGGTGGCAGACAGGAATTTTCGAATCCTTTCAGATACGAGAAAAGAAGAGGAAGGATGGATTCTCTCTGGAGCGCTTCCGAAGGATCTTTCAACGGAGTTCCAGGGATCTATCTTGATCGTTCGATCTCCCATTCTGATTGCGGGATCCCTAGCGGGCATGGCGGAAATCGCCTTCACTCTGGAAACCCTAAAAACCAAAATTGCCAGGAACCGAAGGATCTTTCTTGGAATTTTTGGGTTTCAATTAGGGGTGGGAATCACAATGTTTTTCCTCCTCCATCTGCAGGTGTTTCGTCCCTTGGGAATCGTTCTGCGGAGGATCGTGGAGCTTCCTCCAGAAGCGGAAAGTTTGCGAATCGAAGTACCTCAACACGCGTCCCCAGAAATAGTGGCCATGGTGAAAGCGGTTCAGGACATGCGGGAGCGACTCGTGAGGTTTCAGCGGGAGGTTCTAGCCGAAGCTCGGTTCGCCGTCATGGGAAAACTCGCTACCCATATGGCCCATGAGATTCGGAATCCCTTGGAGGCCATCTCGGGAGCGGTAGAACTGATCGACCCAGAAGTGACGAACCCCTCTGCTCGGGAATACTTGGGAGTGATTCGGGAAGAAATCGGGATCTTGAATAACTATTTGAAAGAGGTTCTCGAGGTGGCTAAGCCGGAACTCTCTCAGACAGCTCTTACCGATCTTTCCGTGCTGGTGCAGGAAACGCTTCTCCTCCTCACTCCTATGGCCCGCAAACGGGGAGTGAACCTTACGATACAAGCTCCCCCAGAGCATCTTTCTCTTTGTTGGGTAGATCGTTCGCAGTTGAAACGAGTGTTCCTCAATATTATCCTCAATGCGATCGAAGCTTCCAGTGTTGGAAAGGAAGTGCAGGTGATCCTTGATCAACAGGATGACCAAGTAGGGATTTTGATAAGGGACTTTGGGTGTGGTATTCCAGAGGCGATCCTTCCCAAAGTGTTTGAGCCCTACTTCACGACAAAGGAAGAAGGAACGGGATTAGGATTGTCCCTCAGTAAACGGATCGTGGAGCACCATGGGGGCACGATAGAGATTTCATCAAAGGCAGGTTGGGGTACCGAAGTGTGGGTATGGTTGCCTGCATCAAATAGGAGGGAAGGTGGCACGGATCCTATTGGTGGATGATAAACCCAACATCCTCAAGGTGATGGGAGCGGTGCTCCGGCGTGATGGGTACTCGGTAGAGGTAGCATCCGATGCTCCATCCGCTTTACGGATGGCCCTAGAGAAGAAACCCGATATCATCATCACGGATGTTCAGATGCCGGGAATGAATGGAGTGGAACTGTTCCATTCCTTGCGAACCCGTGGGTTGGACATCCCCTTGATCTTCATTACCGCCTACGCGTCCATCCCAGAAGCTGTTACGGTGATTCGGGAAGGGGCGGTGGACTACTTGACGAAACCGGTGGATTACAAGGCGCTGAAGGCGTTGATTCGACGTTTGCTTTCCGCTTCGGCGGAACGGAAGCGATTCGAGTTGTCAGAGGAACGGTACCTGATCGGTTCCACTCCGGTAATGCAGACTCTCTACGAGAGGATCGATGCGGTAGCTCCCACCGCGGCCACCGTGCTGATTCGAGGAGAGAATGGCACGGGGAAAGAACTGGTAGCCCGGGCTATTCACCGGAAGAGTCGATTTCGGGAAGGACCCTTCATCCCTGTGAACTGTGCGGCTTTTAACGTGAATCTATTGGAATCCGAACTGTTCGGCTACGAAGCAGGGGCATTCACCGGCGCTCATCGCCGAAAAATAGGATTCTTCGAGACTGCCCAGGGAGGTACTTTGTTTCTGGATGAGGTCTCTGAACTGTCGGTAGATCTTCAGGTAAAACTTCTACGAGTTCTCCAGGAACGAGCGTTTACCCGGGTAGGGGGTACGGATCTCGTGAAAGCGGAGTTCCGTTTGATTGCCGCTACGAATCGGGATTTGGAACAGGAAGTAAGAGTGGGTCGATTCCGAGAGGATCTTTTCTATAGGTTAGCGGTAGTACCCCTCTGGGTACCTCCTCTACGGGACAGGCTTCCGGATTTAAGCCTTCTGGTCTCCCATTTTATCGAACGGATCTGCCAAAGGGAAGGGTTAGAAAGACCAGACATTACCCAACCTTTTTTAGACGCTCTCATGAACCATACCTGGCCTGGAAATGTGCGGGAGTTGGAGAACATGATCGAGCGAATCTTGGTCCTATATCGGCCCAAGATCTTAGGTAGGGAACTCCTTGCAAAAGAACTCCCTCAAGTGTTCGGGAAGGAAGAGGAAGAGAAAGAGGACGAGCGGGAAACTATTCTAAAGACCTTGAAGCTCTGCCGGGGAAATAAAACAGAAGTCTCCCGGATTCTCCATATGCCTCGTCGAACCCTCTACTACAAACTCAAACGGTACGGGATTTCGGAAACTGAGTATCTGCCCTGAAATGAGTTGCCTTGATTCCCCCACGAGATGCCCCATCGTGCACTGTGGGCAAGTATGCACACTTTGCACAAAAATGCGCAAAGATTAGTCATCCAAGATTGCACAGATCAAGTGAATTTCGCCTTAAAATTTTAGTTGGAATGAAAATTGCAAATTTAGAAACATCTCAATCTCAATCTCAGGAGGTTTCCAATGAAACGATGGATTTTAATGAGCCTATTGGTGTTCCTCTCCGTTTCCCTTGTCTTCGCTTCTGGGGCAAAGGAAAAGCAAGAGCAGAAAGTGGTAGTGTATTCCAGTGTGGATGAAGCGAACGCCAAGAAGATCCTCGATGCCTTCACAGCTGATACAGGGATAAAAGTAGCCTTTGTGCACCTTTCCTCTGGCCCTGCCATAGCGCGGATCAAGGCAGAGATTAACAATCCCCAAGCAGACGTATGGATGGGAGCGCCCAGTGAAAACCATATCGTGGCAAAGGAAGAGGGGCTTACCATTCCCTATAAGGGAGGTGCTTTTGATTCTTTGGCTCCCCAGTTGTAACGAAACGCATGATTTGAGAAAAATTTACACTTGAAATGAGAAAAAACCGTGTTTTTAAGGGTCTTAATGGGCAATTTCGTGCCTTTTTATCATTGCTTGGAGGCAGTGTAGCATCAATTTTTCCACTATTTTATGGCTTGCTGTATCGGCACAATGTCCAATCCACGAGCCAAAAGATTTAAGCAATTTCTCATCACTAATAGATCCATTTCTCCAACACTTAACGCGTTTCTGCATTTTTCTTATATGTTGTTTTTTAATTAGTTTTTTACCTCCCCATACCCTATACCCAACGAACTCAATGCCATTTTTAACGGAGTCAATTCTAGTTTTAGGATTAAGCCTAAGGGATAGTTTAGTAGTTAAAAACGTGTTTATATCACGCAACAGTCTTTTCAGTATCGTTTTGCTTGCATGTAGCACAATAAAATCATCCATATACCTAAGATAGTATTTAACCCCTCTTACGTGTTTCATCCAATGGTCAAACTCGTGAAGATAAATGTTCGCAAACAGCTGACTCATAAGGTTCCCGATAGGCAGGCCGGTTTCTGGCGTACTATTCAAAATCTCGTCTAGAAGCCACAGAATCCCATCGTCTTTTATATGGTTAGACAGTATAGATCTAAGAATCACGCGATTTATCGAAGCAAAGTATTTAGAAATATCTGCTTTAATATAATAATGTACCCCTGGCTTTGAAAGAAAGAACGACAACCTCCTTGCAGCTTTATGAGTGCCTTTGCCTTTTCTACAAGCATAACTATCATAGATCACCCGTTTATCAAATAAAGGCTCAATCACATTGTTAAGAGCGTGTTGTACCACTCTATCCCGGAAAGGAAGAGCCACTATTTGGCGCTTTTTCGGTTCATAGACAATGAAAGGACGGTAATTTCCCACTTTGTACGTTCTCCAAATCAATTCGTTCTGGAGCTCAATAAGGTTTTCTTCTAGTGCGTATGAAAACGATAACACTTCTTTTCGATAACGTTTTTGTTTTCTTGCTTTTAGATAGGCGTCATAGAGGTTTTGATAATCGTACACTTTTTCGAACACTCTAAACCTCGTTATCCAATAAAAATACGCCCCACCCGCAGGTAGGGCGCTAGCATAGTTTTGCCTTCCAGTCCTTTTGACTGGATCGGCAGGGAGCGTGATCTGACAATCCATCTGTCACTGCGATCGGCGCCGTGACGCCGAATCGTCGAGTCATGTTGATTCTCACAGGCAAGACGCACACCAATGTTCGTGCTCACATTCCACGGCCAGTTGTTCACGTTCACAGCCCGAGGCCCCGCAAACACGCCGTTGTCCCAGTTCGCGCCTACTAACATCACGCCCCCTTAAGGAGACCGCCTACAATGCGGCCTATCTCAGCCACCATCTTACTAGCTGTCTCATAGCTATGGTGACTGAGGTATTTCCTACGATGGCTATGTCGTATCAACCACCGAAGGATATCGAGCTGGTTGTCGATCTCATACAGTCCTGATAGTTTCTGTTTGGATTTGTTTGTCCGGATAGTCTTAAGCAGGATATCATAGCAAGTGTTTTTAATCTGGCTACACAGGGCAAACTTTTCATGTTTTGGGAATCTGTCCACGATAGGGAAAAACCATTCCACAAAATCTTCAAGTTTCTGCCACAAAATAAACCCTTCCAATCCAGACCCCCAGATACCAGATTACAGACTGTCACAGGCAAGACGCACACCAACGTACGCGCCCACATCCCACGGCCAGCTGCCCACGCTCACAGCCCGAGGCCCCGCAAACACGCCGTCGCCCCAGCCCGCGCCCACTAGATACGCTACGAGGCCTGTGTTATTTGGCAGATACGCCTGCCCCTTACCGGAACCCAGCACGTTTTGCCACGCCCACGACGTGGAATCATGCCGGTTGGACAGTTCATCTAACCATTCCCAGAGATTCCCTACTGCATCCACAATGTTATATGCGCTAATGGCCGCCGGCTTTACGCCCGTACTAGGATCATATGCGCCTGTGGAGGGATTTACTCGGCATCCAGTACGGGTGCGGCCCGTGTTGCTTGTTTTTGTCCACCCGTAGGTGTCTGCATTATCAAGCCCCTGAGGATTCCCATAGGCGGCCCTGATCCACTCCCCATACGTTAGGAGTCGCTTCCCTATACGACTGGCCAATTCATTGAAGGTATACCAGTTCAGCCCCTCGGTGCCTGACACCGGGATTTGGCCATATCGTGACTGTAGGCGCCCAGAAGCGATATGGAGGCCGTTCGTGCCGCTCTCGAATGTGATGGTCTCTGCGGCACTGGAAAGATAGATATCTACCCAGATATGGCCGATTTTTACCATACCTTCAGGTGAGCATATAGGGCGGTTTTTCAAGTCCCAGACGCTGTTGGGAACAATCCCTACAGTTACATTATCTCTCCAGTTAGGGGTGCCGTTGCCGAATTTTACACCGCTGCCATCTATAGGCACCCAGAGGCCATCACTGGAAACAATCCTGATATGCCCGTAGTGGAACCCGCCGATTTTGCGGGAGGATGTTTCCGTATACCCAGCAGGGTAAGTAGAGTTAAGGCTGATCTTAAACACTCCATCTCCGCCGTTATCACAGAGATAGACGTAATAATCTTTTCCTACCTCAAACGAAGAACCCTGATCCAGATCTAGGGCAGATAATTCAATGTCGTTCCGTACGGTGTAGATCTTCCATGTTTGGTTTAGTAGGGATATAACCGTATCTTTTTTTACGATTATTTTGTTCTCCGTATAGGAGAAGGGGTTCTTTTTCTCCAGGTAGGCTGGTCCGGGGGATTTTACATCATGGAACAATGCAAGCCATTCTACAGATGCGTCGTCCACATAGTCTTTCACTCGGTATAAAGACATACGTCCCTCCTTTTTACAGTTTGTCTATCATCGATTGAATCTCGGCCTCGCTGAGACCGGACAGAGCGAACGGAGAGCTGGGGTCGAGCTGGTCTTCAAAGTCTTCGGGAAGAAGATCCTCAGGCGATTTTTGCACCCCGCCTCTAAGTACTTTGACGGTCCTGCTTTGGAGTAATGCCCGAAGGCGTTCTTTTAGAACAGGACTTTCTGTAGGATGTCTTTTTGTGTACTCGAACGCATTAAGCCAATCCTGTCGGGTCTGTAGGTACATGGGCAATCCTTTCATATGTCCTCCTTAAAGCTTTTTAAGTATGTACGGATCTCACTGATCCTTTTCCTAGCCCTTTCTCGCTGGATGATCACCTCATTTGGAGGCTCCTTTCCATTGTCTAATTTGCGGATAATGTACCAGTCCGTCTGATTTAAATAATCCTGGTACAGCGACAGTTCTTTCTTCATCTGGATTTCAGGTGGGATAGGGGCAGGGTCGTATTGCAACGTTCCATCTTCTTTTATTACCCACAGCAACTCTCCGTCTTCTCCGACAAGATTAACTGGCAGAGGGCCTGACAACTCATTCTTAGATATCTGTACAACAGTAGTATCTTCAACTTCACGGGATAGAGTATAACCAGCTAGGTACTGTCTACCGCAGATTTTTTTGATCTGGACAGAATAGATCGGCTTCATGGTTTTCCTATATATAGCCTTCCAAAGGAGATAAACCTAGGATCATTCATTGAGTAGCTACGCTCAGATACGCCGTTGATTCCTTCTTCAGACTTGAGCGTAGAATCTATAAATACAATTCTATCCGCTTCCGTTTTTACAAATAAGGCCACATGAGATATACGGTTATCTTCTCCCATAAAAAGCAGATCTCCTGGGCCCAGCTCAGACAAGGAAAGTTCTTTTGTATATCTTTTTAGTCCATAAGAAGTCTCATCTTTAAATAGGAGAAAATATCCATAATCCCTTGTAGCATATTCATAACAGCGGATAACCAATCCCGAACAATCAACTACGATTTTCGGTAACGGATCCTGCCCTCCCCATTGATAGCCTGCTCCCGCTTCAATGTATTTCCGAGCGTACTCAATTGCTTTTTGGCGTACTTCCTCAGGAGCAATAATCACATCATAGCTGTCCCTTATGGAACAGGACGATGTAGCCAATATGATAGAGACGACTAATAACACACCCTTCATATCAATATCCCCCGTTGACCGATAAATAACAGCTCCAACTCCTGTCCAGGCCAGTACTGGAATGATAGCTCTGATCCATTCGGCCCAACAGGAATAATTAACATCATAGAAGATCTTAAATAATCTACATAACTTCCCGTTAGATTCATCGATACGTAAGGAGTAAAGCAGTCCACAGGTCCTAGGTTGGAACCAAACGGCCGAAATGCTACTCGTGTGTTTCCCCACGCGACATTTTGGGCTGGATTGTATGAGCAGTAAACGTCTAGAATTACACCTTTAATGTTAGTGTAGGATCGTCTGGCAATATTAACTGTGTACCATACTTGAGAAGTGGTGATGGGAGTGTTAACAAGGGTAACGCCTGGATCATTCCACCAAATCATGTGGCCCATATAATATTCACCATTCGCGATAGCTTGGTCCGGTATATCATGGATTATCTTGTTTTGTGCGTCTAGCGCTTTTAATCCATCGATTGTAGAGATTCTGATTCTTCGGTTTATAGCATCCTTAATGTCGATCAGACCATCTGCAATCTTGAGCTGACCATTTGATCCTTGCCAGAAACCGGGGACTGCTTGTCCAGTATCCGTTCCATCCTCTGTGTAGCGGTTTCCACCTCTGATCGATCCTCCAGGTTGTAGTTTGATGTATTTAGAGAATAGCTTTTCTATGAAGGTATAATTAGATAAGTTTTCAATAAAAGTTTGATTTGCGGGTAGAGATTGAGAGAGCGGATCCGATCCGACAGGTGCGATCTTAGATACGTAGAATCGTTTGGATAATTGCATCGCTTTTGCAAACCGGAAGGAGCCAAGGGTACGATCTCCCCACTTTGCGTATAACGGTGAAAAGAGGCTCATGTTCTTGTGCGTTGCCAGAATATCCACATATCCTGCATCAATGTCCAATCGAGATACGTAGTAGGTTTGCTGGATCAGATAGCCTCGTACTCCGGAGGATTCTGCTACGCTCAAGTGCCAGTTTGAGGTATCTAGTTTATCCGCCAAGCGTACTTCTATCTGCGTTTTCGCATCCGATAGAGACACGTTTCCATTCCAGTCTGCATTCAGCGAACAGGATTCAGGGGTCAACTCTAAACGCGCAGCCCCCAACAGCGTCAACTCGTCTGCAGATCCCTCAGGTCCTTTGATAGTTTTTGCGAGGGAACGGGGTTGGGCAAGGGTGGGGGCAGCCAGGCCCACGCATCGGTAGTCGTAGACCTGGGTCTCTGCGTCAAACGACCGCTCCGTTAGTAGCGCCAGGGCATCGATGCCTGCGTAAGGGTCGATCAACCGGAGAATTGATCCGAGGGGTAGGGAGTAGTCTAGCTTGAAGCGGTACCGCCAGCAAGCGGAACGGATTCGCTCGGCACGGAAGGCACATAGCCTTCGTGCGGTGTCGCCGTCATGAATATAGAGGGCGTCGTACCGGTCTACGGATGCGGGGTTAGGTTTTAGATCGTATCGCAGTACCACCTCTGCGGATCGATACACGACGTCGCCTCGAATGTTGCAATAGTAGATGTGGCGAGGGGAGATGTCGGTATTGCGGTAAGCAATCCTGGCGCGTCGATTTTCGAAGATGGCAACTTCCCGGTGAATGCCGAACTCGTACTTTTCCTCGATTGTGTGATTCTTCGTAAGCACAAGGGAGGAGAAATCTTTATTCACTTCCACCTCTCCTCGTTCATTAACACGGTGTGCCAGGGCCTTGTCATCGTACTCGAACCAGGTTTCCTGGACGTTTGCTTCCTCGGGCCATAGGAATCCTGGTTGGATAGGCCATCCTGAACGCAAGCCATTGTCTCCGAAGGGCAAGTCTGCCATGTACAGCAGGGTGTTCGTCCTGGACTTTAAGGGGTAGTAGGATAGTTCTACTGCATCTGCCTCTTTGGGCAGTTTCTCGATCTCCAGCGGGGCTTGAATGTCGGTCTCCGTGAGGAGGATGGATGGACTAGGTGTGTCGTACAGATATTGGAAAAGGACCAGTTTCCCATACGAATCGAACCGGTAAGTGAACCCATACTCATAGAGGAGGGTGTCTAATGCGTCTTTAATCGTGCCCTCATCTACGGAAAATCCCTGCAGGACCCTGTCGATAGTTGTCGATAGATCGAACTCTACACCTGCTAGGCTGAGTAACCGATGAACGGCGCTTTGGGCTGGGTACAACGGATGGCAGACATAGGCATTTTCGATGACTAACCCGTCTGAGGGGGTAATGTTTCGTTCTAGCCTGTAAGTAAAGTCCTCTAGCTCTACCTCAATGTCTGCGACATCGGGCTGCCCCGATACCGAGGCGCCGTGGGATTGGATACGCAACGAGGAGGGAGCTATCCGACCAGTGAACTCTCGCACCCCCTCCAAATCCACGGTAGCTAGGACACCTTCCGCGGCAAGCAAGGTGAGTAGATCCGATGAGTAGCGGAATACGACTACTCGAGTGCTCACCGCATGGCGAAACTCTTCGTTGCAAGCATAGTCTGTGGATCGGTAGGCTCGAACGAGCGCAGATACATCGTGTTCCTGGGTACCCACAATCAGTTTACAGGTGATCGTCATGCATACGCTCCTATTGCTCCAACGGGAAGCGTATTCCTTCGCTTCTTCTTTGCCATCGCAAGCAGGATTGAGTCAGCTAGCTCATCCTGGGTGACCACAGATCCAGAGACGTACAATGTGATGTTCACCACCTCGGGGGTGGATGTAGAAGGGTTTTTAAGCACTAATTCCCCCCTTCGGATCCCTTCGGCAAAGGTACGGGGCACGATCATCTCTCCTTCATGGACCTGCCCGAACATATCCTGAGGAATTCTCCACGCTCCCACATCCCAGGAAAACAGCTTCTTGACTGTCTTGCCTGCTTTACGGGTAGCGTCTCCTACGAAATCGGCCGCTTTCTTTATATATCCTCCTGCCTGTGCTCCCAGGGCGGCTCCTGCGACAGTTCCTACGGGACCTAGAAAGCTCCCTAGCCCAGCGCCTAAGGCAGCCCCGACTAGGTTGTAGGGATTAAACCCACTGCTCAGCGCAGTTTGGGCACGAGTGGGCTGGGAGCCTCCGCTTGACAACTGATCTACTGTTCCCACGATTTTTACGTTTATCCCCTGGCTTAGTTGGTTGTAAATAGACTGGAGTGTCGCTAGCTGCGCCGCTTCCGCGGCAGCAAGCTGAGCAAGCCCTGCCTCCTTCTGTGCGTTGGCGGCCGCTACCCGTGCTTCGTATTCCGCCTCCCCAAGCGCACCTACCTCCAAGAGCTTGCGTAGGCTCGCGATGTTTTTCTGGTATGCGTCTTCGATCTCCCTGCGTCGCTGCGAGAAAGACTCCCGCACCCGATCCATCTCTTCGGATATCCTCTCCATTTTTTTGCGGATTTCTTCTTGCTCCTGGACGATCTGATCAGTTGTTTTCAATTTTTCCAGGTAGGGGATGGAAACTCCCACCCAGCCCAATACCCAATTGATAGTCCGGATCACCCCGTTGACAATGTTTATAACCGCGTTACCGAAGGGAACGATCACCTGGTTATTCAGCCATTCGAAAGCTCGCCCGATGAGACGGGCAGGAACAAGGGCGATCTGCAGGGCAGAGGACAGGATCCGAAGGAATAGCGCCGTTTGGCTGAGAAAGGGAGCGAGGGTCTGGGCCAGAGAGCGTCCGATTTGAAGAAGAACATCCACAATGGGTTGTAGGGCGTTGTTTAGCAGGGGTTCTAATAGCTTTCTAGCCCCTTCTAGAATAGTCTTAAAGGGGTTGAGAACCTTCTGTACGTTCTCGACAGAGAGGGCGAACTCTACGATCGCCTCAATGGCCATGGTGATTGGGTCTATCGCGAAAGTGCCTGCAAAGCCAGCCATCTTACCTACTTCGCTTGATGCGGCCTGTGTTTGGAAGGTCTTGGCAGCGTAGGCTCCCCACTGTCCCTGCCGTGCAGCCAGGCGCCGGCTTTCCTCAAAAGCCCGTTTTGCCTCTTCTATCCGGGTTTCTGCAGCCTTCTTAGCTTCCTCTTCTTCGGTTTTGCGGATCTGTTCGGCATACCAAGCGGCAAGGCGTGCTTTCTGTTCTTCGGTTCCTTCGAACAGGGCAAGCTCCCGGTTCATCTGGACTCGTAGATCGTCCACCCTGGTTTCCGTGAGCCTGGCTTCGAACTCGGTAACCTTTAGTTCTTGCTCGATTCGCTCCCGAGCGGCTTTTCGTTCCTCTTCGATCCGCGTGGAGGCAATCAGCTCGGTGTAGTAAGCCGCTATCCGTGCCCGGGATTCTTCAGATCCTCTAAAGGAGGCAAGGGCACGGTCCCGTTCTACCTCCAAGTCGTCAATACGGGTTTGAGTAAGGCGAGCCAACTGTTCGCGCTCCGTAAGTGCAAGGGACTCTATCACCTGTTTTCGCCTGGCGTTGTAGTAGGCGTTGATTTCATCAATAGTCTTTTGATTTAGTGTTCCAATGTAGGCTGCAGCCGCTTCTTCGAGTTTCTTTTTCCTCTCGTACTCGATCTCTGCCTCGGGCCCTTTAGCCTGCGCCTGGAATCGCTCATAGGTTTCCGCCCACTGCTCTTTCCATTTGCCGGCGATCTCGTCTTTTTTCTCCTGAATCAACCGCTCTACAATGGCAATCTGCGCCTGGGTCTGCGACAGGAGTGCCCTGGTTGCCGCATCCTTAACCTTTTCCGCATGGAGGGCCGCAAGGTTAGAGCGCAGTGTGACGAGGGTAGCGTTCAACTCAGCCATGCTTTTGTCTTTCAGGCTTGCCTTGTAGGCCTCTAATGCAGCTCGTGCCTGGTCAATTGCCTGGGAGGTGTCACGGAAAGAGGAAGAACTGCTACGAGAAGCCTCGCCTGTTTGCGCCATCGCTTGAGCAGCCTTAGACTGGGAGTTTGCGTAAGCCACTACAGCCGCGGTTCCTGCCGCTACGGCCGCGATACCGGCTAGTAAAAGGGGGTTTAACATGGCCAGAGCTTTATTTACTGCCATAACTGCCGCAAACTTTGTCCAGTGCGCTGCGGCAGAGAGGGCTGTTTTTGCGGCTAGCACCGTGAGAGCAGCCGACACTGCCGCGATGGAAAAGGCAAGGACTCCTTTCAGTACTGGCCCTGCTTGGGCAGCAGCCGAGGCCACCGTACCGATCGCATTAGCCGCCATAGTCAATAGCGGGGCCAAACCTTCCCCCATGGCCTCCATTAGATCGCCCACCGATTCCTGCATCCGCTTGAAGGCAACCGCGCTCGTCCCGCTCATGGATTGGGCCGCCCCTGCATAGAGACTGCCTACTAACTCAATGGCTTTGCCCGCCTTTAGCTCCTCTTCTGTGAGATCCTTTAACTGCGGGATCAGGCGGCCAATACGGCCCACCATGCCGCTGAGGGTTGCGGTGAGTTCCTGTACGCTGCCGGCCAGCTCTTCTCCCGTGACGGCCGAGAGGTCTGCGGCGACGGTGAGGATTTGCCGTATCTGCGCCTCGCTTTTACCCTGCATGGCAAGCTCAGCGGCGAGCTGCTTTACATAATCGTCGCTTGCACCGGTAAGAGCCTGTAGCTGGGACGCGAACTCTGCCAGCCGATGCGCGCCCGCGGTATCTCCTCGCATCGCAAAGGCCATCTCGAGGCGTTTTACCGATTGCTCGGCCTGGGCAAAGGCAGTAACTGCCTCTATAGCGAAGCCAGAGATCTGCCGAGCCATAGCCGCAAACGCCCCACTCTGGGCAAGGGCACCGATCTTCGTCTCCAGCGTATTCGCCCCCTCACCCAGCTGTTCCAGCTTCTGGGCCGTTTCCTCATATTGGCGTTTTAAATCTTGTAGCTGCTCCCCCTGGGGATCCAGACCCTGATCAATCAGCTGCCGCATGGCCGCCTCCAGAGCCTGCTGCTTCTCCCGTAAGCCCTGGACCTCGGATCCCATGAGGCGAGCAAACTGGGTGGCGGATTGGATCTCTTTATTTAAGTTGGCTAAAACGGCCTTTGTCTGTTCAGAGGAGGGGCCAAGTGTTTTCACGTCTTGGCCGAGCTTTTTTAGGTCCTGCGATACGGTCTTCAGGCTGGAGAGGGCTTTCTGCACTTCTATCTGGATTTCCAGTCTAAGCTTTTCTTCGGTCATTGATTTCTAGCTGCTCCTGCTCCATCCGATTCTGTTCAAGGTTGAAAGCTCGCAGAACCACTACGGCCACCTCTGGCCAGTCCATCCACCCCCCTGGGTACGGTGGATAGGGTGCGAGGAGTTTTGTCTGCACGTACCAGCTATAGGCCTGATAGAACTGTTCATTCACATACAGAGGGATTTGTCGGTAGCTGATAAAGATCGGCTTACCCTCTTCATCCAGCACTCCGGTAGGGACAAGACTGTCCCGTTTCTCGGGCCGGATTTTTGCCTGGTGCTTACCGTCCAGGAATAGCCGGTAAGCCACCCTCAGTTTTTTTCGTCCACCTTGGAGTCGAGTTCTGAGCGGAAAAACTCTGCCAGTTCATCGATGAGCTCGTCCAATGCAGCGGGGGCCTCCCACAGCCCTTTGGCGTCGGTGATTATCTTCCTCTCCCCATCAATGGTGCACACCAGCCCCTCAATCCGCACCAGCATGCCGTCAATAAGGGTCTTGCGGTCCTGCACCACTACCGTCTCCCCGCCCTGCACGTTGCCCTGGGCATCGTAACGGAACCGCAGCTCAGGCCGCGGAAGAAGTCTCGCTTTCATTGCTACCGTGGGGTTACGATACGTGACCACGATCCGGTCCGATTCCGCTGCCTCCCGATTCCCGCGAAACTTCGGGACATAGGTTAATTTGGTGGAAAACTGTAGCTCCATCCTTGTCCTCCGTTACAACACCCGTTCATAGTACACGGGATCTGCCACGAAGCGGAACTTGCTGGTGAACTCCTGCTTGTTCCCGCTTTCGGCTCCTAGATTCACCCCGTATAGCTCGATCCTCGCAAATAGGAAGGCGTAGGTTTCTCCTGTTTTGTTGGTGTCTCGGATTACTCCCCGGATGTATAGGGGGCTAGAGTTAATCTCGCTCACGGTAACGGTGGAGCCTGATCTTTTCACGATCTTCACAAATTGATTCAGGAGCCCTCCCGCTTCCCCAGTAACCCCCAGGGTGAAGATTCCCTTCACTTGCCCCTCCGCATCCGCTTTTCCCTTACGGTAGGTTAGTACCTTGTTCACCAGTCGCGTTGTTTCTATTTCTTTCGCGCTGAAGGAAGCACTCCATGAGGTAGCATCCAGGAAGGGCGTGGCAATCGCCTTCTTTGCCTTGTCCCCGACGACCATTATTTCCGTACCATCGGCAGGGAATAGGTCTCCCACGTTCAAGGCGCCGAATATGCTTCCGGTGGATGCTTTTGCGGTAATCAGCCATTCGCCTTTTCCTTTGCCGGTGCCTCCCGCATGGGTGTCAAAGGTTTTAGTTCCGTCCCCGACCTTCTCTTCGTCAAACTCCACCCGTTCGATCGTCGCATCGTCTCCGATAAGAGTTAAATACTCTGGCATACCTTATTCCTCCCTCTGTTTTTTTCTCGGGCTAAAGCCCATATCAATACCTTCCGGCTTGCCGCTAGGGTGTTCCTTCAGTTCCACCCGCTCCTCCGCTTCCGCTCCCAATAGGGCGCTGCGGTAGCGGAGGGCCGTCAGTCGCCCCTGCTCATACACGTGCGTCACCACACAATCCGCCGCGCCCTTGATACGTTCTAGATCATCCATACTTCCTCCCCCTATGTAAAAAAGATCGTTGCTTTCCACTCTTCTCGCGCCCACACAACGGTGTCCTCCGCTGGATCCTCGAATACTGCATCCTCCGGACTGGTGGTCCAAACAATCCGAGTGTTCGGGATCGTGTTCCCTTGCGTGTCTTCTAGCCTTCTGACATCCTGGCTCTGATCGATTAAGAACTCACTGGCAGATAGAAAGCGCCGCAGAGCTGTATCGCTATCAATTCGTGCAGCAAGCAGAAGGGCTACCACAAGGGCTCGGCTATCTTCCGTGCGTGCAGCCTGCGTGCGCGGAGGGGGGAGCACCTTTCGGGGCAGTAGCCGTAAGGATATGCCGGGCTCCCGTACCGCCAGGGGAGCACAGAGCACTTTCAGCTTAATTCCCTCCGCCTCTGTCCTGCGTTTTAACTGCGCTTCGAATAACTGCAACACCTCGGATGCCTGCACCGCCTTACCCCTCTACCACCGACCGTTTTAGGTAATCCGTAAGCATTCGTACCGACTCGGGCGGAAGCTTCATGAATGGTCGGGCTGGAATGGTTACCGAGGTTCTCAAGACGAACAGCGGCATCGGCTCCTTGCCTCCCTTCTTCCGTCCCATTACTACGTTTCCCTGCCTCCAGATCGACCAGCCCGAACCCTTCAGTTGATCCAGCATCACCCGAGGCTGTAGATCAGTACCCCGCATCAGGGTCCGTACCCAGGGACCCGCGGGGATTGCAAGAGCCTTGCTCTTCACCGGCCGCACGACGCCCCCGTTGTGCAGAAGTTCTGCGGCCGGGTGGTTTGTTCCGACCTCTACGTTGTTTCCCTTTACCCGGTAGGTAATAGAGGAAAGGAGTTGCCCCCGGTCCCGTAGGGGTTTGGATCCCTGTTTCACCGATACGGTGAGTGCGGCGTTCGGAACCCAGGAACCCTGTTCAATGTTCTTCTGCACCAGGCTCACTGCCACTCCCCCCAGACCTTCCAGTAAGGCGGGATTTCGAAGTTTCTGTTCCAATACCTCCAGAATCATGGCCAGTCCTTTCGTTTAGGCACCGTAAGAGCGCCCAGCGCCGGCTTTTCCTCTAAGGGCTTTTCCGCCTCTGGATAATTCCCGTAGGTGGCAACAATAAGATCCTTCGCATGGATGCGATACTCTCGGCCTGCCTCTGCATTCCCTAAACTTAGGTGTAACTCGTAGATCGTGAGCAGGATCGCCACCTCCCGGTCAATCGATACATCCAGATTCAGGACTCGGCCCAGGCGTGCATAGACAGCCGATGCTCGTACTACGGCCCGCTGCATCGCTATCGTCACCCTATCCTCGGATCCATCGGCGAGCTGCTCGTACAGCCGGGTGGATAGCCGGTCCTTAATTTCAGCTGCCGTTACGGGGGTGCCCACTACGGCGGGAACCTGCTCATAACCTCGGACCCCTGCCGATCCCTCTTGCCCTAGTAGATCGTCGAAATCTGTCAGCCTCACGCCACCTCCCAGTGCGGGCAATCCCACCCCAACGTGGCCGCCGGATGACTCTTCCAGTCCCCTCCCCACACAAACCCATGTTTACGCGCAATCTTACCTAGCGATAGCCACACGCCCTCTGGCGCATTCCACAACAACCGCCCCGTTTCAGCCTCAAACGGTACAAGGTCCAGCGCAAGCCCGTCCTGGTGCTTGCTACGCTTTAGGATCCCGTCCGCATGGGTTATTACACTCCCCGCTTCCTGCAGGGCCGGCAGCCCCGCCGCCGACCGCACCTGGTTTACCTCTTCTAAGCCACAGCGGCCCTGGGCAAAGTAGGCAAGCTGCCGCAGGATGGGTCGACGGGTTTCGGTAATGAACACATCAAAGCTTAACTGGACGAGATCCGCCTCTGCTTCAAGGAATCTCCGTCTTGCTTCAGGGGCTAAGCCATCGATCTTAGATCTACCGTACACCATCTCCTCTCATCCCCCTTAGAGCTAGTGAGGCTGCCCGGGATTTCTATAATCAATCTTGTCTTGGCTCCCGGACAGCCCAATGGGTGGCCTAGGTCAATACAACCGACTTTACTAGGCCTTTCACGTTGGGTACCGGAAGGGGTTTCGATTCCCCAATGATCTTCACCCCGCTGGGATCCTGGGTGTTCACCGGTTGCGCATAGAAGGGCAGAGCCACCAACCCCGCATCCAAATTGTCCAGCGCGGCATAGATCAGCTTGAACCCGCTAGACCGATCCACTGCCAAAACAGTTTTAGCTGGAATTGCCGAAACCGCCTGCCCCGTGTTTAGGTCAATGTAGGTAGCTGGCAGTAACTGGATCTTTGCCACCCCTCCGATACTGATGAAATCCGCTCCCACCTGAGCAATGGCGCTGTTGGGCAGTGCACCGATCTTCTCCACTAGCGCCGCATACACATCAAACCCACAGAGAAATACCACATCCATGGCCGGAGCGCTCTTTTTGAGCGTATCCATCATTTTTCCAAGGGTCTTGATGATGTCGCTCACCTTTGTGTTCGCTTCGTCCCATTTCTTGCTCTCCGTAACCGATGCGGGGGTGCCGTACGCGATATCGTAGGTGAGAAGCGCTCCTCCTTCGCCCCGTAGGGGATAACTGATGGTGCCCGTTAAGGACTGGGCCGCCAGGGCCTCGGCGGTCGAGCGGCACGCACGGCGCAGAGTATCGATCTGATTGTCGATGTACTGCTGCTGACCCTGTGGATCCAGTAGCTTCAGGTTGTTCAAATCCGCAGCCGATAGGAACACCGAAGGATTCACCGGCTGCACTTCAATCATCGTCACTGATCCGTCTGCTGGAACAAGAGGATAGGATTGGCTACCCCTCCGCACCACGGGGATATTCCCCGATGGAAGCCCCAGATCTCTGTATCCTACTACGGGAAACGGATGGTTTACCCGATTCGGATAGATCAGATCCATTACTGGAGTCCGCAGTTCCGGAAGCCTTTGTAACGTGTCTACAATCGCTTCCCGCGTGAAGAACTTCTTTAAGTCCATCTCTTCCTCCTCCTGTTACACCGCAAAGATTCCCAAGCTCTCGAGCACCGCAAGATCTGCCGCATTGGGCGCACTCGACCCTACCCGAAGCTTCTCTCGAACCACCGTCCCGTGCCGCAGCACAACCGCCGCATTGTCCCGGCTAGTATCCACCTCTTGGGCCAACACCCCTACACACACATTCAGGGGGGCTGCCCCCTGTGGATCATACGCCACTACGTCCCCGTTACTATCTTTCGCTACCAAAAGCCCCGCGGCCAACACCCCATTGTTCGCCTTCGCTTTCAGAGTCTTCAGTACCGGAGGGTGAATAAGGCTCACTATAGATGAGGCCCCATACTCTAACGTTCCCAATACCGCATTCATTTACTCCTTCCTCCTTATCACACATGCTTTAGTAACCGCCCCAATTCCAGGGGTTTCTCATTCTGTGCAGGATCCGAGAGCTGCATCCGGCCCTCCTGTACAGGCCGGGGTATCGATTCAATTAGCTCCCGCAACAGATCCAGCCATCCCACGCTCCGTTTCGCCTCGCCCTCCGACAGCTCTATGCTTCCACCTAGCGGCAGCCGATCCGCCAGCGCTAGCAGGAGCCCTTCCTTCGCTTTGGGCACTCGGCCCTCCGCCGCTCTCTGCAGCTCTACCTTCTTTACGGCCCGTAGCTGTGCTGCCAGCGCCGACTGATTCTTCTCAGAATCTGTTAGCTCGATCACTTCCGGATACATCCGACTCACCACACCCAGCCGTTCTTGTAACTGATTCACTTCCCGACTGAGGCTCTCGCTCTTCTTCTGTTCCGCCTCCAGCTTCTCGAGCGCCTGCTCCAGTGTCATGTCCGCTCTCCCCTTTTCTTGAGATGCCCCCGCTCCTGCAGGGGTGTCCGACAACGCGAGATTCGCAGCTGATACGGACGGCAGTTGGATCACGCCTTCGGAGTCGGTTGCTGCCAACGCCGCCGGTTGGGTAAGGGTTGTCTGAATATTGTTCACTAAGTCTTTTATGGCAGGTGGCTCTTCCCCGAGGTAGGCCACGTGGTGCAAATACATCTTCCCGTCTACAGCCCGCCGCTTCGCCCCAATGGACACATCCGGAAAGTACCCCTTGTCCACTGCCTCGGCTAGCTCCTCCTGCTCCTCGATGGTGCCAATCAAGGTTTTCGTTGTCTCGTCGTAGGTGACGGCCACCACGTTCCCCAACCGGGGACGGGAAGGATCCAGCCAGTGCCCATTCAGGCTCACCGGAGCCTTCCTCACCTCCGGAAAGGTTTCAGCTATCTCCCGCAGATCCCTTTCCGTCACCACCTGCGGATTGTCTACCGAGCCGAAAATCCCCACCTTCGCCAGCTCACGGATGCGTTGTCTCATGCCACAAACGTAGCAGATCCCGGCCAGGTTTGCTGGAATTGGGGATAGGCAGGGGGTCGCAAAAAACGGCCCAAAAAAGGGGGTATTTTCCGGGGGGGGGTGATTTATACTACCCCGCCCCTTCGGATCGATTGTAGCGTTAGATTGCTGTTAGAAAATCGATTTTTAGAATGGGTCTGTGATCTACGATTGGGGGTTTCTGCTGTGGGGGTTGACAATGGGACGGCATATAATGATACTTTATATTGGAAGGTGCGTCCAGCGGCACCCACCACGCCTGGGGCATGTTCTGACATGCCCCTTGTATTTTTTAAGTTATTTTCTGATCATTTCCTGTTTTAACGGTGTAATGATCCATATAAGGCTTGCCTTTCCTCGGTTCACTCTATCATGCGATAGCGTCTTAGCATCATCAAAGAGAGCGTCAGGAAGGTATAGTATTATGTTGTCTGATTGCTTTGTTCTCAACGCTTGGACTATGCTATTTTTTGTTCCTGCTGTAGGTGTTTTCACCTCCCACACCTCCCCATCAACCATAAGATCCGGACTCTTCAGCAAATCACTCCTAGGAAGCAGCTTCACCATTCTTCCTTCTCCTGCCAAGCGTTGCGCAATGGGTTCCTCCGGCAGTTTCTTGCCTTTATAGCTTTCATGTTTATACAGCTTACCACCAGATGGATATTCCTGCACTAGCTCAAACCCTTCTAGAGATTCAGGGTTGTACAGCCTGACACTTCTAAACCCGGCTTTATCGGCAAAGTCTTTGAGATCCTTCATAATACCGTATCGAAGGGCCCGTTTTGCCATTTCGTCCGTTAGTTCATAGAACGATCCACTTTTTATCGGATTCCCCCCAAACCCTTCCTGCGGCTTAAAGGTTTTCCGTAGTTTCGCCATGGATAGATTCTGCACAGGGACCTGAGCGATCTCCTCCTCATAAATCCCCCGCACCGTGGTGCGGCAGTTGAAATGGAAGGGCGGCCAATGGTCCTCCCAGAATGGGTGATCGGCTGGAAGCACCAGGCCCACCAGGGGGCGGCAGATGGAGCTGGTCCGCTCATCCTCCAGCACCATGAGGGCATAAGCCCGGGGTTTGGCTCGATCGAACTGCATCCGGCGGCCCGCATTGTAGGCGGTCTGGATATTGGTTCGGTACACTGTTTCCCAGTACCCGGGCTTGAGGGTTGCACCTTCCGACTCCGCAATCGCCTTCACATCCGCCCAGGCCCGCTCAAAGCCTTCGCCCTTCTCGAGCGTGTGTATCAACCGTCCCCGGACCGCTTCGATATAGTCGCATGAGGTAAGCTTTGCCAGGGTAAAGGCCCGAAAGGCCAGCTTCGGTTCCAGGGCCTGCCATTCTGCTTTGGTCAGGCTTACCCGGGCTTTCAGAAAGTGAATCGCCTCTTCGAAGGGGAGGGGATGGTATTCGGTCTCATCAGCGAGCGTAAGGCGCTGGCCCCGGCCCGCGTGATCCATCCCCTCGAGAAGCGCCGCGGCCAGTACCTGCTCGGTTCGCCGTATGAGCTCTGGCTCCGTGTCCGGAAACGGAGCCCCGCGAAGCACTTCTACCCCCGGGGCCGTCCCTGCGGATGAAAGGGAGGCGATCCACCGCGCCACCGCCTTGCCGATCAGCGGTAGGACAAGCGCCCGGGCCCGCTCTGCCAACCGGTCCAGCTCCGCCAGTTTCGTACGCTCATCCGCCTCCAGCTCTAAAAGAGGGGCTTGCGGACTTTTTTTTTTACTCTCTGTGTCTGCCATTGCAAGAGAGAGCAAATCCTGGGGCTGCCCCCCCGGCTTCAGGAACACATCCTCTTCACCTGCGGGCTGTGGCAACCCATACCGGCTATACAACTCAGCCCGGGACACAGGTATCCCCCGATCAATCGCCTGCACCAACTCATCCCACGTGGCGTGCTCATCCAGATCAAATCGCACCTGTGGCTGCCACTCCCCCGGCCCGTAGTTCAGCTCCACTACATAGGACACAAGCCGCTGGAGCGCTTCCGACAACTCCCGGCAGATTCCTTTGGCAAGGGTTTTAAGCACATCCCTATGCACCGAGGCCTGGGAGCGACTCCCATACTCCGCCTCCTGGGTGGCCAGGCTCTGGCCGGTGATGCCGTAACTGATTTGCTGGTCACACCACTCCATCAGAGAGCGGAATTCGCTCACCTTCTCGGGACTTGTAAGAAGCTTCACCTCTTTTATGTTCGCCAGAGCCGCCCCCGAACCCGACTGTACCGTGGACAGAAGCTCCGACAGCCGCAACGCCCGCTCCCGCACCCGATCCTCCGGCTCGCTCGTGTCAAACAAGGCAAGAATTGAGGGAACCGAAAACTTCTCGGCAGCCAGAATCCAAAACTGGCTGCCCGCTTTCTTGAATTTCCAGGCCCAGTAGCAGGACTTTAGCGCGCTGGTGCCGTAGGGGTTCTCCGCATCTTTGTCGTAACGATACACTAGCCATTTGTACGGCTGGTCATAGAGATCAATTAGCTCACCTGTGAGCGTATCCTTGTATTTCAACCGACCTTCCACATCGAAAACGAACCGCTCAGGCTTGCGCAGCACCACATCCTCGACGACCCACCAGCCATCCTGGTTTTCCCACACCAGTTCCACGACGCTATACCCATATTCGACCGCTGATAGAAGACGCTTCTCAAGCCCATAGAGCAGGGTTGGATGCAGATTCTTCTGTACGGTTTCCAGTACGGCCGGCCGCGCCTCTGCCTGCTCGATCCGGGGGACGAACTCCAGGACGGAACTCTTCAGGAGCGCCAGCAGGCTCTTAATCCGGGGGTCGGTACGCATCTCCCGGTACACGGTGATCCGTTCCCCCGAGTCCCGCAGGACTTCATCGGGATTGGGCATATAGCCTACAAAGGAGGAAAACAGATCCATAGCAGGAATCACTCGCATCGACAGCCGTTCATCAGCTCGATCGTTTTTCTTCATCGTCGGTACCCTCGTAAGGTTTGCTGGGCCAGGCTAGGGGCGATGCGCCGGATGGGTGCCACCTGGGGAAGTTCGGTCGCTTTGGTGATTGCCCCCATTGCATATGCCAGCGCATCCGGTAGGTCATCAAACCGACCTTTAGGAAAACTGGTAAGCTCCTCGATTAGCTCTTTATTGCCACGATCCCGGAAGCGGATTATGCCGTTTTCGATTAAAGGCGACAGAGAGCGCACCCGCAGGACTTTGCTTTCGGTTCCCGCTTTTACGGTTTTGATAGGCAGGTACACGTTCTCAGCTGCGGCCATTCGCATGACGTACCGTGCATAGATATTCGTGAAGGACACTTCTTCCCAAGCAATGAGGATAAACTTGAACCGCCGGTGCTTGGTAATGAGTTGAGTCACCGTCTCGTCCTCGGAACAGGTGGCTGCCCAGGCGTCCACCTCCCAGATCGTTCCCACTCGGTCCACCCCCACTGTAACAATCGCGGTGTGGTCGTGCTTGCCTGCCGCCCAGCCGACATCGGATGCTGCAAGGCTGTCGTAGTAGGTCGCCTTCGAGGTCTCGACGATGCGTTCGAGGCTGACATACCGCCCGACATCATGCCCCAGGCGGTGTAGCAGCAGGTTGGTCAGCAGCCGCGCCATCCGGCCATTGCCGTCTGGGAAGGGGTGGATGCAGAGGAAGTCGTGGACGTA
>OGCI01000300.1_pt1 | contig 62127 bp, 57 predicted proteins | sample 1570021 | NCBI WGS metagenome assembly OGCI01 (sample SAMN06264664, study PRJEB24512) | hot springs metagenome | isolation source: Hot spring water | place: South Africa: Tshipise | collected 2015-06-21
GCCAGGATGCCGGTAATGCCCGAGACAAACAGGGTATTGCGCACCCAGAGCACGAATTTGGCCTCGGTGCCCTGGCCGGTGAACTGCTCAGGGGAAAGGAAAATGACCAGGATGAAGCTCAGGATAGCAAAAGCCGCCAGGCTGTGCCCCTGCAGCTTCCCCAGGCTGCTGTCGCTATCGGTATCGCCGATAAGGCGGCGGTAGGCGGCCAGCACCAGCACCAACAACAAGCACAGCGCCGCGACCACGAGCAAAAAAGCCTGGTAGGGGTAGAGAATAAAACCATCGAACAGCTTGGCGTAGTTTTCCCAGCTCAGCTGGGAAAAGTCCGGTACCACTCGAGCCCGCACCAGCAGGTTGTCGCTGGCGGGGGGCAGGATGCGGTAAAGGGTGTTGCGGGGGTCAAACGAAGCCGCCAGAATCTGCAGCACCGGGTAGTAGGCAAATACCAGCACCAGGAACATGAACAGGTGCGTAAGCCCCTGCCCCACCAGCGGCCAGAAACTGCGCTTGCGCTGGGCCCGCCGGTTGGACACCAGGGTGGCCAGCCAGGCGTACAGCACAATCAGGCCCACGGCCACCAAAAGACCGCCCAGGGCATAGACCCAGCCGTTCTCAACGCGAATGAAGCCCGGGGGGGTGTTGGGCTGGATGCGGGCCAGCAGGCCAGGGAAGTAAACAAAAAGCACCCAGGCCACCAGCAGCCCAAACAGGGCCCAACCGAGGTAGCGCAAAATGGCGGCCATCAGCGCACCTCCCGCAAAGCCCCGGTAAAGCGGAAGTTGATCAGGCTAATCGCCATGGTAAGGAAGAAAATCAGGATGGAGATGGCCCCACCCAGGCCATACGCCTGTCCTCCATCGGCCTGGAAGGCGGTTTTATAGGCCCAGGTGATCAGGATATCGCCAGCCTGGGCAGTGGAAGGCCGCCCCTCAACCCCTGGCTGGGGGCCCATCAGGTAGATCAGGCCGAAGTTGTTAAAGTTATAGGCAAAAGAGCCCAGCAGCAACGGAATAAAAGGCTGACGCAACAGGGGCAGGGTGATGCCGGTGAGGGTCTGAAAACCGTTGGCCCCGTCAATTTTAGCTGCTTCATAGACGTCATCCGGGATGGTGGAGAGCGCGCCCAGGGTAGCCGTCATCCAGTAAGGGAAGCTCAACCATAGACAGATCAGCAGGGCCGATACCTTGAACCACTCGGGGTCGGTCAGCCAGGGAATGGGGTAAGCGCCCAGCAACCCCAACAGGCGGTTGATGGGGCCAAACTGCACGTTGAGCATCGCGGTAAAAATCTGCACGCTGATCACCACCGGGATGGCCCAGGAGATAATCAGGGCCGTGCGATAAAAACCCCGCAAGGCCAGGTTCTTGTTGTTGAGCATCAGGCCCAGGATGAGCCCGGGGATGGCCCCCACCACCACCGCCCCCGCCGCAAAAATGATGTTCCAGACCAGCACGGGAATCAGCACCGTACCAGCCCGGCTGAAGATTTCCACAAAGTTGCGGAAGCCGATGAACCGGAACTCGTTGATCTTGTAGACCAGGGTGGGTGCGAAGGGTGGGGGTGCGGTGAGGGTGATGGTATTGCCGCTGGCCTGCTCGACCCGGACACGGGCCCGTTGGGTGCGGGTGGTGATCTCCAGGGCCTGGCCGGCACAGTCGGGCTCATCGCAGCGCAAGAGGTCGTGGGCATTGCCCTCCACGAATAACTGCCGCCCCTCTACCCGCACGATGGCGGTTTCGGTGGAGCGGTCGGGTTTGCCGTTGCGCAGGCCGGTGTAATCGGTAAAAGCGTAATAAGTGGTCAGGATGATGGGAAATACCGTGAACGCTAGCAAGAACGTGATGGCTGGAAGCAGGTAGTACCAGTCGGTGAGGTAGGGCACCCTGCGCCCCAGTACAACCAGAATGGGAATCAGGACGAGCGCGCCAAAAATCAGGATCAGGTAGCCCGGATAACCTTCTTCTACCGGCCTGGGGAAAGCCGCCTGCAAGGCCCAGAACAGCAGGAGCCCCGCCAGCGCAGCCACCGTCAGGGCCCCGCCCAACAGCCCAATAGCGATCAAAAAACCTCGAGCGCCAGGTGGAGAACGATGCATATAGACCTCCGTCGTGGGCGTTGCTTGGGATTGCCCAACCAACGTACCTTTTTGAACGCCCATAGCATATACTCGAAGGCCCCATTTTGTAAGACCACTGGAGTGCGAATACGGGCTTCTAATCGATGTGGAAGCGCTTTTATAAATCCGGGGGCTTGACTGGACAACCCCTGCATCCCAACATGGGCTCAGGATGATCGAAACAGGCCGGCTGCGCGCCATCAATCCCCCGCGGGAAACACCCCTGTTCACCCCAGAGCTGCTCGAGCGGCTGGCGCAGCGAGTCTCTGCGTCGAAGCCCCACACCCCCTACACCCTGTACTCCCCCTTCAATGGAAGGGTGCTGGGTGTCTTTCCGCTGAGCAACGCCCAGGATGTGCGCCAGGCCGTGGAGCGTGCCCGGCAGGCCCAGCCGGCCTGGGCCCGAATGGATGCCAGGTCTCGAGCCCGCATCATGCTGCGCTTCCACGACTTGCTGCTGGAGCGGCAGGCCGAGATCCTCGACCTGACCCAGTACGAGACCGGCAAGGCCCGCCGCGATGCCCAGGAAGAGCTGCTGGACACGGCCATTGTGGCCCAGTACTACGCCACCCGCAGCCCGGGCTGGCTGCGTCCCCGGCGGGTGGGCGGTACTTTTTTGGGCCTGACCCAGACCTGGGAGTACCGCCACCCGGTGGGGGTGGTGGGGGTCATCTCGCCCTGGAATTATCCGCTGGTGATGGCGGTGAGCGAGCCCATTCCCGCGCTGATGGCGGGCAACGCGGTGGTGCTCAAGCCCGACCTGCAGACCACCTTTACGGCCCTCTGGATTCAGTCCCTACTGGAGGAGGCCGGGCTGCCGCGCGATCTTTTTCAGGTTGTGACCGGGGGTGGCGAGGTGGGTGAGGCCCTGGTGGCTACCGCGGATTTCATTGCCCTGACCGGCAGCACCCCCACCGGGCGCAAGGTGGCCCGCCAGGCCGGAGAACGGCTTATTGGGGTGAGCCTGGAGCTGGGGGGCAAAAACCCCATGCTGGTGCTGGAGGACGCCAACCTCGAGGCCGCCGTGGAGGGCGCTGTTCGCGGAGCGTTCGCCAATGCCGGGCAGCTTTGCGTCTCCCTCGAGCGCATCTACGTGCACGAAAAGGTCTTCGAGGCCTTCACCCGGCGCTTCGTGGAAAAAACCTCGAGCCTGCGTTTGGGGGCCACCCTGGATCACCGCTCGCAGATGGGCTACCTCACAGTCCAGCGGCAGTTCGATACCGTGCTGGCCCACGTGCAGGACGCCGTGGCGAAAGGGGCCAAGGTGCTCACCGGGGGCCGACCCCGGCCCGACCTGGGGACCCTGTTCTTCGAGCCCACCATCCTGACCGATGTAACGCCCGAGATGCGCGTATACCACGAAGAAACCTTTGGCCCGGTGGTCAGCCTGTACAAGTTTAGCGACCTCGAGCAGGTGCTGGCCCAGATCAACCACAGCGAGTATGGCCTCAACGCCAGCATCTGGAGCAAAGACCTGGGCAAAGCCCGCGCGCTGGCCGCCCGCATCCAGGCCGGCACGGTCAACATCAACGAGAGCTACGCCGCGGCCTGGGCCTCGATGGACGCGACCATGGGGGGGTTCAAGGCCTCGGGCCTGGGGCGGCGGCACGGCCAGGAGGGGCTGTACCGCTTTACCGAGCTACAGACCATTGCCATTGAGCGCCTCATGCCCGTCACCGGCCCGGCCTGGCTGCCCAGGGGCTGGTACGGGCGCATCGCAACCGCCGCGCTCAGGGCCCTCAAGTGGCTCTACCGCCTGTGGTACCGGCTATGAAGTAGGCACCCGGCCCAGCGGCTGGGTGGGTGTGGGGCTACCGCCGGGGGGCTCGAGGCTTACCCCCATCAGGTCGAAGCCTTCGTAGTTGGTCTCAAAAACCCGCCCCGTGAAGACCCCCAGCGAGACCGGGGGTGCACCGTGCTTGCGGCCCCAGGCCTGATAGACTTTGCCGCGAGGCGGCGGCTCGCGCATTACCATCAGGCAGGGCCCCTCTTCCCGCCAGAGCATGGTGCCAAAGGCCTGGCCCTGGTCGTTTCGGATGAGCTGCCACTTGACCTCAGGATCACTCAGCCAGCGGGCCAGCTTGGCCTGCTCCTCGGCCAGAGCCTGATAGCGACGGTACTGTTCCACCCCGAAGCCGCCCAGCCCCAGCAGGACTAGGCCCGCCGCAGCCCAGCGCAGGAAATCCCGCCTGGGAGAAACCCTGCGCTGCACCTGGGCCCAGACCCTCGGGGGCGGCACAACCGGTGGGAGGCTTTCCGGCAGCCGGTACAAGACCGCCCTGAGCTCAGCCAGCTCCGCCTGTAGCTCGGGCGAGGTTTGCAGGGCCTGCTCGAGCCGGGCTTTCTCCTCGCCTTCCAGAAGGCCCAGGGCGTAGTCGGGGAGCAGTTCGCGGAGGTCGTTCATGCTTCCTCCGAGACCGCTTTCCCCCCCAGGTACGCGCGCAGTTTGAGCAGGGCCCGCCGCAGCCGGGTTTTGACCGTGCCCAGGGGCAGGTTGTGGCGCTCGGCCAGCTCGCTGTGGCTGTAGCCGTCGAAAAAGGCTTCTTCCAGCAGCTTACGGTCGGTGGGCTCGAGCCTACACAAGGCCCGCCTCACCAGAATCCGATCGGTGGGGTCGTCCTCCCGCCAAAGACCCAGCTCCTGCTCGGGGTTGTGCAGGTCGTGGCCTTCTAGCTTTTGTGGGCGGGCCTTGCGGCTACGCAGACGCGATAGGGCAAAGTTGCGCCCGATGGTGAACAGAAAAGCCGCCACCCCCCCGCGCTCAGGCTGGTAGCGGGCGGCTTCCCGGTAAAGCTGTACAAAGCTGTCCTGCAAGATCTCTTCAGCCTCCTCATGGCTTTGGAGCATCCGCAGGAGCAGGGCGTACAGCGAGGGGCTATAGCGGCGGTATAACTCTTCCAAGGCACGCTCATCCCCTTTGGCAAGTCGCGCCATCAGTTCGGCGTCCGGCTCCACGCCTCCATTCAACACTACGGTGGGCCCTGGTGCTATAGATGTTTAAGTGAAATGTGGATCAAAGCAAGGGCGCTGTGCGCTTTACCACGATCTTTTAGGGCCTCAGAGCAGCTTGGCCTCCAGGCTGATCTCGGGCACCGCGGCCAGGGCCTTGGAGATGGGGCATTTGGCCTTGGCCTCCTGGGCCAGCTCCTGAAACTTCTCCGGGCTAAGGCCGGGTACCTTGCCCTCGAGGTGTAGCTCGATCTTGGTGATGGTCGGCCCCTCCCCCAGGTGCACCCTGGCGGTGGCGTGCAGCTCTTCGGGGGGGGTGTTGTTGTTGGTCAGGAGGGCCGACAAAAACATGGCAAAGCACCCAGCATGGGCCGCCCCAATTAGCTCCTCCGGGTTGGTTCCGCCGGCCTCGGCGAAACGCGAGGCCCAGGTGTAAGGCCCTTCGTAAACCCCGCTCTCCAGCTTCAGGTGTCCCTGACCTTCTTTTAGCGTACCTTTCCAAACCGCTTGGGCCGAACGTACAGGCATACCAGCTCCTTTCGACCCCTATCATGCAATTAGCCCTTCAGGTTTGGATGTGTCGCAGGTTGCAAGTTGGGGTGCGGTTTGACCTTTCTGGCTCGTGAGCGCACAATGCCCTCGTGCTGGCCTTCTTATTCGTGGATGGGCTGGGGCTTTCCCACGACCCCCGCAGCGCCCTAAAGCGCCTGGACTTGCCCACGCTAAGGGCTTTAAGCGGCGGGTTCAGCCAGGGGCCCTTCAGTCGGCCCGGCCTGGCTTACCGCGTCCTGGACGCCCGGCTGGGGGTGGAGGGCCTGCCCCAGTCGGGCACCGGCCAGACCGCCTTGCTGACCGGGCTCAATGCGGCCCAGGTGCTGGGATACCACCAGGGGCCGCACCCATTAAGCAAGCTCCAAACCCTTCTGCAGCAGGATAGCTTGCAGGTCTGGGCCACCCAGCGGGGTTTGCGGGTACTGCACGCCAACGCCTACCGCCCGGAATACCTGGAAAGAGTACAGACCAGCCGCCGCAACCTGCTCTCGGCTTTTGGCTTCGCGGCCAGGGCCGCCCGGCTCGAGCTTCTGCCCATGCACCACCCTCAGGCCCTCTTACCGGCTTTCTGGCCCGAACCCGAGGCCGCTGGCGCACGCTTTGCCCAGATAGCCCAGCAACACGACCTGACCATCCTGGAATACTGGGCGCTGGATTACGCAGCCCATCGCATGCCGGAAAAGCTGGACGAGCGCTGGCTCGAGCTGGATCGCTTCCTCGAGGGCTTCCTGAACGCCAATCCCACCGCCACCCTGGTTCTTACCGCCGACCACGGCAACGCCGAAGAACCCTGGCATACCCAGCACACCCTCAACCCGGTGCCCCTCATCGTCTATGGGGCCTTGGCAGGAAAGGTTCCAGCCATGCACTCGCTGACCGACCTGGCGCCTTGGATCAAGCGACAGTTCGAGGCGTAGCCGCCGGGATCGGTTTCACTCAGGAGACAACTTTTCCTCAAGCCAGCCCTCCAGGCACGACCCAAACTTTATTGGGGTCAAAACGCAAACCCGAGGATTCGCACCCTCGGGTTTTTTGCGTCCTGGACTGGAGCCGGTGGTCGGATTTGAACCGACGACCGCTCGATTACGAATCGAGTGCTCTACCGCTGAGCTACACCGGCAGGCCTTGGTTATTTTAGCGGCAAGAGCGCATGTGGTAAAGTCTCGGCGATGAAACGCAAGGATGGCCGCGCGGCCCAGGAGCTGCGCCCCCTCACACTACGCATGGGCTATGTGCATTACGCCGAGGGTTCGGCGCTGGTAGAGCTGGGGCATACCAAGGTGCTGGTCAACGTTTCGCTGACGGATGGGGTGCCCCGGCACGTCTCGGGCCGCGAAGGCTGGCTCATGGCCGAGTATAACCTGCTGCCCCGCTCCACCAAAGAGCGCAAGGAACGCGAACGCCAGAAAATTTCGGGCCGCACAGCGGAGATTCAGCGGTTTTTGGGGCGGGCTTTCCGCGCTGCACTGGATTTGAGTTTGCTGCCCAACAAAACCGTGGTGATTGACGCCGATGTAATTCAGGCCGACGGTGGCACCCGCGTGGCCTCGCTCTTGGGGGGCTATGCGGCGCTGCATATGGCCATGGATCGGTTGGTCAACCAGGGCAAGCTGGATGAGTGGCCCCTTACCGAGTTCGCCGCGGTGAGCGTGGGCTGGATGAGCGACGATAGCCTGCTGCTCGACCTAACCCAGATCGAAGACGAGAACGCCTGGGCCGACCTGACCGTGGTGGCGACCCAGTCCGGCGATATTATCGAGTTGCACGGCGCAGGGGAAGGCCGTCCAGTGCCCAGAAGCACCTACCAGGCCATGCTGGAGATGGGTCTAGCCCATATACCCGAGCTGGTGCGGCGGGTGCATGCCCAGCTCAAGAACCGCGTCTGAGGGAGCGTCTCAAACCCCTCATCAATGCCACAACAACCCGTTCGTTCGGCTTTTTATGGATAAGATAGTATAGATGCACCTGCTGATCGCCACTTCCAACCCAGGCAAGTTTCGTGAGATTCGGGAAGGGCTCGCGCCTTTGGGTTGGACGCTGTTTTCCTTGCTCGATTACCCCTTCAAGCTGCCGCCTGAGGAGGGCTCTACCTTTGAGGACAATGCCGTGCTTAAAGCGGCCTTCGCTGCTAAGCATAGCGGACTGCCCACCCTGGCCGATGACTCGGGCCTCGAGGTCGCCGCCCTGGGCGGGGAGCCTGGGGTCTACTCGGCCCGTTACGGCAACAAAAGCACCGACACTGAGCGCAACGTGTACCTGCTCGAGCGTCTCAAGGGCGTCCCCCGGGCCGAGCGCAAGGCCCGGTTTGTAGCCGTGCTGGTGATGGCCTACCCCGATGGTTACATGGAACTTTACCGGGGTGAGACCGAGGGAGAGATCCTCGAGGCCCCCCGTGGGGAGTGGGGCTTTGGCTACGACCCTTTATTTTATCTACCCGAAGCAGGTAAGACTTTTGCAGAGATGACCCTCGAGGAAAAGGCTGCATACTCCCACCGGGGCAAGGCCTTGCGGCAACTGCTCGAGGCCCACAAGCTCGGACGGGCTCGCAAAGAACAGCCCCTACAGGAGTAGGCCCGGGCCGCTCACCCCAAAACCTGAGATAGATCCTATCCTGTCGAGCCGGCTGGGCTATACTGGCCCTTTGGGTTAGGTATGCTCGAGGTCACCGCATCGCTGGACTTTGACCGTGTTCGCCAGGCCCTGGCCGAGCGGGCCGCCACCTTCATTGGCCGGGAAGCCCTGCTAGCCCTGCAGCCCAAAAGCACCCTCGAGGAAGCCCAGAGGCAACAGGAGATCGTAGCCGAAGCCCTGGCCTATCCCTATCGGCTGGGGGGCATCGTCGACCTGCGCCCTCCCCTGGCCGCCGCCCGCGAGGGCCTCCGGTTGGAAGGCCCCCAGCTACGGGAGGTGGCAGCGAGCCTCGAGGCCATTGTGGCGCTCAAGCACGAGCTGCTGGAGATCGGTGTGCATCTGAAAGCCCTGGCGGGCCGGATCGGCGAACACACCTATTTTTTGCGGCGCATCCGGGAGTCGCTCGACGAAGCCGGCAACGTGCGCGACGAGGCCACCCCCCGGCTGCGGGAGATCCGCAGGCGGGTCAACCCAGTGCGCGAACGGATTCAGGACAGGCTCTACCAGCTCATGGATCGACACCCAGAGGCCATCCAGGAGCGCTTCGTAACCCTCCGACGCGACCGCTACGTTATTCCAGTCAAAGCCAGCCACCAGAATAAACTCCCCGGCATCGTGCTGGATCAGTCCGATTCCAAACTCACCGTCTACCTCGAGCCCGCCTCGGTGGTGCCGCTGAACAACGAGCTGGCCAGTTTGCGGCTCGAGGAAGAGGCCGAGGTAAACCGGGTGCTCTTCGAACTCTCGGCTGCTCTGGCCAACGACCCGGAGCTCGAGGCCACCCTGCAGGCCCTGACCGAGCTCGACATGGCCCGGGCCGCGGCCAGCCTGGCCGAGGACTGGGGGCTGGTGCGACCCCGCCTGAACCGGGATGGGCTGTACCGGCTGCAAGCCGCCCGCCACCCTCTGATTGCCAATCCCGTTAGCAACGATATTACACTCACCCCGCATAACCGCATCCTGCTCATCACCGGCCCCAACATGGGGGGCAAGACCGCGCTGCTAAAGACCCTGGGTCTGGCCGTGCTGATGGCCCAGTGTGGGCTGTATGTGGCCGCCGAACAGGCCGAGCTGGCCTTTCCGGACAGATTATTCGTGGACATCGGCGATCAACAGTCGCTGCAGGAGAGCCTCTCGACCTTTGCCGCGCACGTGCTGCGCCTCAAAGAGGTGCTGGAAGCCGCCACCCCCCACAGCCTGGCCCTGATCGACGAACTGGGCTCGGGCACCGACCCCGAGGAAGGCGCCGCCCTGGCCCAGGCCTTCGTGGAAGGGCTGCTAGCCAAAGGGGTGCGCGGCCTGATCACCACCCACCTTTCCCCCCTCAAGGCTTTTGCCCAGGACACCCCCGGTGTGCAAAACGCCTCAATGCGCTTCGACCTGGAGCGCCTGCGCCCCACCTACCAGCTAGTGGTCGGGGCTCCTGGACGCAGCTACGCCCTCTCAATCGCCCGCCGGCTGGGCTTTCCGCGCGAGCAGCTCGAGCGGGCCGAAGCCCTGCTGGGGCCCGAGGGAGGGCGTCTGGAACGCCTGCTGGCCGCGCTCGAGGCCGAACGTGAACGCCTGTACACCCTCCATCAAAAGGCCCAGGCCCAGCAGCAGGAAACCGCCCGGCTCCAGCAGGAACTGGCGCGGCAACTGGCCGAGCTGGCCGAACACAAAGAGCGCCTGATCGAGGAGGCCAAAGCCCAGGCCGAACAGATCGTCAAAGAAGCCCAGGAGCGCATCCGACAGACCCGCGAGCGCAGCAAAACCCAGGGCCAGGGCCAGGCCCTGCAAGAGCTTATTCAGCTCCGAAGCCGCTACCAGCGCCCGGAGAAGGCCGCCCCCAGCAACCCCGGCTTGCAGGTAGGGGCCATCGTCGAGGTGCCCGAGTATGGGGGCCAGGCCACCGTGGTGGAGCTTAGGGGCCAGGAGGCCGTCTTGCAGATGGGGGCTGTGCGGCTCACCGTTCCGGTAGCGCGCCTCCAGCCCCAGCCGGCCCACCAGTCCAAGCCCTCAGCCGGCCGTGTAGCCCATAAAGCCAAAATTCCCACCGAGCTCAATCTGCGCGGCCTCACCGTTGAAGAAGCCTTGCTGGCCGTGGACGACTACCTGGCCGAGGCCAAAGCCACCGCCACCACCCCCGTCCGCTTGCTGCACGGTAAGGGCACCGGGGCTTTACGCAACGCGCTGCGGGAGTCGCTCAAGCGCGACCGTCGGGTGGAGAGCTTCCACGACGCAGTGCCCTACGAGGGCGGCCATGGGGTCACCGTGGTGCATCTGCGCATCTGAAAAAGGCATGCGCCTGCTCTCATAAAGATGCCTACAAATGAGAAAATACTTAGTTAGATAGCCATCATTCTCATGAGAAGTGCGGCTACCCTGCTGGTATGGAAAGCATGGATCAACCCCTGATCCTGATCGTCGAAGACGAAAAGGATATCGCCCGCTTTATTGAGCTCGAGCTTCAGGCCGAGGGCTACCGTACCGAGGTGGCCTACGACGGCATCACCGGCCTATCGCGCTTTCGTGAGACCAACCCCAACCTGGTGGTGATGGACCTGATGCTACCAGTCATGGACGGCCTCGAGGTGGCCCGCCGGATTCGCAAGACCTCCAATGTACCGATCGTTATCCTGACCGCCAAAGACCGGGTCGAAGACAAGGTGGAGGGCCTGGATGCCGGCGCCGACGACTACCTGGTGAAGCCCTTCAGCATCGAGGAGCTGCTGGCCCGCATCCGCGCCCACCTGCGCCGGGTAACCCCCGCCATTACCGGCGAAATTCGGGTCTCCGACCTGATCATCAACCTCGAGGGCCGCGAGGTATACCGTTCAGGCCGGCGCATCGAGTTCTCCAACAAGGAGTTCGAGCTCCTGGAGTTGCTGGCCAAGAGCCCCGGCAAGGTGTTCAGCCGCTTCGAGATCGAGGAAAAGGTCTGGCCCGGCTACCAGGGCGGCTCCAACGTGGTCGATGTGTACATCGGCTACTTGCGGAAGAAGCTCGAGGGCGCCGGTGAGCGCCGCCTGATACACACCGTGCGGGGTGTGGGCTACGTGTTACGGGAAGACTGAACCCAGAACACGCGATCTCTTCCACCGCCAGCACCCTGGGGCGCGCACAGTCGGGCGATCTGCTCATACAATGATTGCCGTAGCAGCGCGCGATGCTCGACGGTACCGTTCAGCGCACCAAGGCCCACCCATGACCCTCCGCACCCGCATTACCCTGCTCACGCTGGCTTTGCTGGCTTTTTCCCTGCTGCTCATCGGGGGTTCGGTCTACGGCAGCTTGCAGTTTACCCTCTACGATAATCTGCGCCGGGAACTAATCGAGACTTCGCAAACAGCCCAACGCCTCATCCGCGAACAGGGCGACCTGGAGGGCTTGCCACTCACCGTCTACGGCCAGGCCTTATGGGTGCCCTACCCCAACCCCACCCCCAGCGACATCCTGCAAGGGGCTGCCATCCCCATCGCCAAGTCGCTGGCCATGGGCGATGCCACCCTGGCCCTTTCGGAAAAAGGCTTACAGGAGGTGTTGCGCTCCGGCGGTTTTTACACCCAAACCACCCTCACCCGTCCAGATGGCAGCCAGATCCCCTTGCGCTTGCGGGCCGAGCGCCTGGTAACCGAGATCGCCGGCATTCCCCAAGGCCCCCAGTTGGTCATCCTGATGGTGGGCAAGTCCACCGAGGGCATCCAGAGCACCCTCACCGACTTTGCCCGTACCTATACGGCCACCGCGCTGCTGGTGCTGGTTTTTGGTGGTCTGCTGGCCTTCCGGCTGGTTCGGCAAACCCTCGAGCCCCTCGAGTGGGTAGCTAAAAAAGCCGAACAGGTCAGCAATAAACCCGAAAAACTCCCGGAGCTGGAAGGCAACAACGAGGTGGCTTCGCTGGTTAAATCACTCAACCGCATGCTCTCGCGGCTCGAGAGCGCCTGGGAAACCCAGGGCCGTTTTCTGGCCGACGCTTCCCACGAGCTGCGCACACCGGTAACAGCCATTCTGGGGCACGTTAACTACCTGCTTCGGCGAACGCAGATTACTGAGCAGCAGCGCGAAAGCCTCGAGATCATCAAGCGTGAGTCCGAGCGGATGCAAAAACTGGTGGGGGATCTGCTCGAACTCTCCAAAACCGGCGGAAGCTGGAAGATCGAGCTGGGTTCGGTGCACCTAAAAACCGTTCTCAACGAGATTGAGGAAGAATACAGCAAGAGCTTCGAAGGCCGAATTGAGGTGCAGGCCCCCGAGCACGTATGGGTGCTGGGCGACCCTGAACGATTGCACCAGGTCATGGCCAACCTGGTTTCCAACGCCATCAAAGCCGGTGCTACCCGGATCAGGCTCATCGCGCTTGACCTGGCCGAGCGGGTTGTTATCCGGGTAGAGGACAACGGTGAGGGCATCAGCAAAGAGCACCTCCCCCACCTGTTTGAGCGCTTTTATCGCGTTGATAAAGCCCGCGACCGCGCCCGCGGTGGTAGCGGGCTGGGGCTGGCCATCGTGCGTTCAATTGTGGAGGCCCATGGGGGCCATGTCTGGGCCGAGAGCGAGCCGGGCAAAGGCTCCGTTTTCAGCATCTCCCTTAAGAAGGCCACAGCCCCCCACCCCCAACTGGCCTAGGCCCATCCTATGAGCAGGCCGGGGTTTCCTCGTGTGCCCGCAGCCAGGTCAACCTCTGGCTGTCTTTTTGGGGGCGCGCACCCTGAACTTTCGCTCGAGCTCTTCCGCAAATGCGTAGTTGGTGTAGTCCAGGGAGATGGGGGTAATGGATATGAATCCCTGCTGCACCGCCCAGTAATCGGTACCTTCCTCCAGTTCGGCGGTGGGCTTGCCGGCCACCCAGTAGTAAGGCCGCCCATCGGGGTCTTCCCGTTCGACGATGGAGTCTTCATAGCGGTGGGTGGAGAGACGGGTTACCTTGACCCCTTGTGGGGTGCGGTTAGGAAAGTTTACGTTGAGCAGGGTTTTGTTGGGCAGGCCATGCTTCAACACCCAGCGCACAATTGGCACCGCATACCGGGCCGCCTCCTCAAAGCGCAGCTCCTCCCCGGAGGCGTCCAGGCTGAAGGCAATCGAGGGAATGCCCAACGAGGCCCCCTCCAAAGCCGCCGCCACCGTGCCCGAATGGGTTAGATCCAGGCCCATATTGACCCCGATGTTAATCCCCGAGACCACCAGATCCGGCCAGCCCAGCAGCCGGCTGCCCAGCACCACGCAGTCGGCCGGTGTGCCATCCACCCGGTAAGCCGGAATCTCACCAAAGCCCGCCGAGGCGGTGTGCTTGAAGCGCAGGGGACGTCGGAAGGTGATGCTATGCCCCACCCCCGACTGTTCCACATCGGGGGCCACCACGTTAACCTCGGCCAGCTCGCGCAAAGCAAAGGCCAGCGCCTTGATTCCAGGCGAAAAGATACCGTCGTCGTTGGCTACTAAAATTCGCATACTCAAACAGCCTAAGGGCTACAGCCCCAGGGCGGTAGGCCCGGGTATCACCCAACCTTTTTACTCAATGCTGTCCCGAAGCGCCTCTAAGCGTATACGAGTTCGACCACCACATAGGTCTGGCTGCCCTTGGGGCCCTTGACCTGCACCTCATCGCCCACCTTTTTGCCCATCAGGGCCTGGCCCAGGGGTGATTCATTGGAAATCTTGCCGCTGAACACGTCGGCCTCATGGCTGCCCACCATGGTTACGCTCATGCGCTGGCCGGTAGCGGTCTCAAGCGCCACCGTTACGCCTATTTGTACCTCGGTGGGGATGCCATTCCCCGACTCCACAATCTGCACCCGGCTAAGGATGTCCTCGAGCTCGGCAATGCGGCTGTTGTTCTGCCACATGGCCCGGCGCGCTTCGTCGTAACCGGCATTCTCACGCAAATCGCCCTCGGCGATGGCCCGGCCCATCTCTTCGGCAATTTGCTGCATCTTCTCGGTTTTCAGGTAGGCCAGCTCCTGCTCGAGCCGCGCCTTGCCTTCTGCGGTAAGGTATACCGGTTTTTTATCGGCCATTCAACAAAACCTCCAAGAGTCTACCCAAGGTAGACCCCATCCCAGTATAGTACAGCCCACGCCCGACCAGCATAAAACACGGGTTTTGCCCGATCTTATCGCAGTTGGTTGCCGCGGCTGCTCGAGATGGGTTTTACGAACTCACTTTTCCGTGGAATAAAATGGCGCCATGCGCTGGATAGCGGGTGTTCTCCTTTTGGGTATGGCGCTGGCCCAGAGCCTAACCGTACCGCCTGAAGCCCAGGTTGGGCAGCCCCTGGAAATCCGAGGGGCCGACTTCCCTCCAGGTCGCTATGTTTTGAAGATCGCTTCCGAAAACACCTCCACCGAACTCGACCTCGAGGCCCCTGAGGGCAGTCTGGCCGCCACCTGGACGCCCCCGGCCGCGGGTGAGTACAGAATCAGCATCCAGATAGGCGAGCGCACCCTCGAGGCCAGAACCACGGTGCGCGCTGCCCCATCCCCCCCCGCCACCCAGTCCACCCCACCGGCGCAGACCGAGCCAGGGCCACCAACCCTAGCCCCCGATGGGCTGGTGGTGGGCAGTTGGAAGCTCCCGCTCAAGGGGAGCTGGATCGGCCCAAAGGTGGTGGGCCAGCGGGCTTTTATCGCTCGCGGCCCGCTGGTGCTGGAAATTGACCTGCAAACGCCGAGGGTGGTGGCCCAGCACTACCCGCCAGGGGAGGTTCGGGCCCTGGAGGCCGATAGCGAGCTGACCGTTTTGTTAGAGGATGGTCGGCGGCTGGGCCTCGGGGCTTTTGCTGGCAGGCCCTACGAAGGGCGCTGGGAAAGCCTGGCGGTCATTCGGGAGTACCGCGACACGCTGGCCGCCGCCAATGCCAGCGGGCTGGATCAGAGCCCGGAATCCAACCGCCCCTACTGGTACTACTTTAGCCTCGACGCCAACAGCCTCCACCCGGCCGACCTCGAGGCGGTCGGCCGGGACTTGCTGCAGCGCGGCCACCGCCCCGAGCTGGCCTGGGGAGAAGGGGTCATGCGCTGGCTCGAGCCCTGGTTGTTGCAGATCCGGGTTGCACGCCGGCAGGGGCTCGAGCAGAGCCTGCTGTGGTCGGACTTTTTCCTAAAGTATTTACCCCAGCTACCCGGTGCCAAAGCCATGCTATGGGAGCAGGTGGGCTGGCTCGAGGCCCAGGGTCGCCCCGATCTGGGCCAGCGTTACCGCGCAGCCTTGCGACAGGTGGCCGGCTGGCAGACCCCCCTGACCTCCGCCAACCTTTCCCTGGCAACCTGGGTGCTGCTCGGGTTGTACGGCCTGGTGCTGCTGTACCTGACCCTGATCTACCTGCCGGCTCAGCTACGCGGGGTACGCCCAAGCGGGGGTTGGCTGCTGGGCTGGTTGCGGCATCCTTTGCTGCGGCTGCGCCACAGCGTGCTAGCCTACACCACCCTGGGCGAGCGGGCTGTGTTGCTGCTGCTGTTTCTACTGGCCGCTTCAGCCTTGCTGGCCTGGGGTGTTATGGCCCGCTCCGAAGCCCTCCTGGCCCAGGATAGCCTCATGCGGGGTACACTGCGCTCGAGCGCTGCTGCAGAAGCCCTGCGCAGTTTTGCCAACACCGCACCACTGCGCGGCCTGCTGGCCTATGCCCTGGCCAAAGAAAACCCCAGCGAGTCCCAGCGGCTCTACCAGGAAGCCCCCCCCTGGACTTACGTCCTGGTGGGGCGCGGCACCCCTGAAGCCCTGGCCCAGGCCTATCAGCGGGCCCCCACCTCGGCGGCCGTGCGGGAGGCCCTGGGCCTTGGGGGCGACTTTTGGACGGCTGTTTACCACCAGGCTGGCGTGGCGCGGGAGGCTGTTCCCACGCCCCGAATCATTGCCGCAGCGGTGGGCCTGAGCAATTTGCAGGCCCTGGCTTCAGATTTCCCGGCCACCTGGCGCAACCTGCCCATCTGGCCCAGCCCGCTGTGGGCCTGGACTGCTGCTGCGCTCATCCTGCTGTTCGCAGCCTACCACCTGCTGTGTTTCTTCCTCCCCAAGCCGCAAAGCGCGGCCCCCAGCCCGGCCTGGCGGCGAGCAGTGCAGTTTTTTTTCCCCGGCAGCCCTACCTACAGCCAGGGCTGGGGCCTGCTCGTCTTGCTGGCATTCGGCGGCGGTCTATGGCTGTGGCGGCTGGGCAACGACTGGGGGGTTGTGCTAGCCGGTGTGGCCTTAGGCCTGCACCTGCTGCTATGGGCGCTGCTGGTTTTTCGGGGCAACACCCGGGCTGCATGAACCCGCCTGTTCAGCCGGCCCAGCAGGCCAGCACCTCGGCCAAGAGCCGCGCCCCCACCAGGGCCGAAAGCCCCCCTGGGTCGAGGTTGGGGGCCAGTTCGACCAGGTCGAAGCCCACAAGCTGGTTTTGCGTAACCGTTTGCCGCACCACCGCCATGGCCTGGGTGTAGCTCAGGCCCTCCACCTCAGGGCTGCTGGTGCCGGGCAGAATAGAGGGGTCGAGCACGTCGGCATCGAAGCTGATGTAAACCCGCTGGCCTTTAGGGAGCCGCTCGAGCACCCCATGCAGGTTCTCGCGCACCGTGCGGGCGGTAATCAGGGTGTGGCCCCGGTTTTTGGCGGCCTGGTAGGCCTCGGGGTTGGTGCGCAGGCCGCGCAGCCCCACCACGGTGATCTGCTTGAGCCCCGGAACATCTTCCACCGCCCGGCGGAAGGGGCTGCTGTTGGAAAAGCGGGTTGCGTTGCGGCTATCCGAGAAGTCCAGGTGTGCGTCGAGCTGGACGATGTGGAGTTCCTCGAGGTCGTCGTAGGCCCGTAAAACCGGGTAGGTAACCGAGTGGTCGCCCCCCACAAACACCGGCAGTTTCACCCGCCCGCGCAGGGCGCGGGCCGCCTCGGTAATGCGGCGGAAGGTCTCGTGGTACTCGAGCTGGGCCGGGTCTACGTCGCCCGCGTCCACAAGGTGCACCCCCTGGAGGCGGTAGGTCTCGGTCTCGAGGTCGAACCACCCCTCCGGCCCCGGTGCGTAGCGTCCGCTGGCCTCGCGCAGGGCATTGGGGGCAAAACGGGCGCCCGGGCGGTAGCCCACGGCAAAGTCGTAGGGCAGGCCCAACAGCCCCACCTCGGCCTGCCAGGGCTCAGTAAGGGGCCGGTAGGGGGCTTTGAAAAAGGTGGCCGGGCCGGTAAAGGCGAGTTCGGTGTATCGCATAAGGTATATCCCTAGTTTGAATTGCTGGGCTTTTGTAGTAGCGCCCAGCAACACGCCATACAAAGTACCTTATACCTCTAAACCTCGCCTGTGGCGATGGCTTTCTGTATCTTCTGACCGATTTCGCGGATCAGGTGTATCAGCACCGCGAAGCGCTGGTCGCGGGTGTAGCCCTTCTGGTAGCGGAAAAAAATCTGCTGCATGATCACGCCCACCTTAAAGAGCCCGAACACGTAATAAAACACGATGTTATCCACATTACGACCGCTGCGGGCCGCGTAGGCCGCGACCAGCTCGGCCCGGCGCAGGTTGCCCGGCAGGTGGGTCAGGCCAAAGCGCCGCAGGCCCGGCGGGTCGTCGGGCTCTGCCCAGTAGCCCAGGGTGGTGCCCAGATCCATCAGGGGGTCGCCCAGGGTGGCCATCTCCCAGTCCAGCACGGCCATTACCTGGGTTAGGTCGGCGGGGTTCAGTAGCAGGTTGTCGTATTTGAAGTCGTTGTGGATCAGGGCGGCGCTCGAGCCTGGCGGGATGTGGGCGGCCAGCCACTCCATGGCCTGCTCCATGCCGGGCACCGCCTCGGTGCGGGCCTTCTGGTAGCGCTCCGTCCAGCCCCGCACCTGCCGCTCCACATAGCCCTCGGGCCGGCCCAGGTCGCCCAGGCCAGCTTTCTGATAGTCCAGGCTGTGCAGCTCGACCAGGGCCTCGAGCGCGGCCTCGCAAATCTTGCGCATACGCTCGGGGGTCAGGTCGGGCGGGGGCTGGGTGCGCAGAATCACCCCGTGCAGGCGCTCCATCAGGTAAAAGGGCGCACCGATCACCGAATCATCCGGGCAGTAGAGCAAGGGCCGGGGCACCTTGGGGTAGACCGGCTTGAGGGCCGAGAGAATCCGGTACTCCCGGGCCATGTCGTGGGCGGTCTTGATGTTGGCCCCAAACGGCGGGCGGCGCAGCACCAGCTCCTGCCCGCCCAGCCTGAGCAGGTAGGTCAGGTTGGAAAAACCGCTGGGGAACTGCAGCACCTCGAGGCGGCCTTCGGCCCCTGGCAGGTGCTCCAGCAGGTAGGCCTGTAGCCGCGCGATGTCCAGCTCTTCGCCGGGTCGGATGGGGGCGGGTTGGTCGGTCATGGCAGTACCCTTGGGTCAGAGCGAGATATCCAGGCCATAGTCCTTGAGCAGGGCTCGAGCCACCACGGTCTTGTGGACTTCGTCGGCCCCATCGTAGATGCGGGCGGCCCGTTCGTGGCGGTAGAAGAACGAGAGCGGCAGGTCGTCGGACATCCCCAGGCCCCCATGCACCTGGATGGCCCGGTCCAGCACCCGCTGCAACACCCCAGCCACAAAGAATTTGATGAGCGAGATTTCCACTCGAGCCCCCTCGGCCCCTTTTTGCTCGACCTTCTCGGCAGCATCCAGCACCATCAGCCGGGCCGCGTGAATCTCGGCCTGGGACTCGGCGATCAGGTGCTGGATGGCCTGGCGCGAACCCAGGGGCTTGCCGGGGGCAAGCTCGCGCCGGGCGGCGTAGGCGCACATCAGCTCGAGGCTGCGCTGGGCGATGCCAATCCAGCGCATGCAGTGGTGGATGCGCCCCGGCCCCAGCCGCTCCTGAGCGATGGCGAAGCCCTTGCCGCGCGCACCCAGCAGGTTCTCCTGGGGCACCCGCACGTTTTCAAGCCGGATTTCGGAGTGGCTCATCCAGTCCTCGCCCTCCTCCCCCATCACCGAGATTTTGCGCACCTGCTGGAAGCCGGGGGCATCGGTGGGCACGATGATCTGGCTGGCCCGGGCGTAGGGGTTGGGGTGGTCGGGGTCGGTCAGGCACATCACGATGCAAAAGGCCGAGCCCTCGAAGCCGGTGGTGTACCACTTGTGCCCCTGGATGACCCACTCGTCCCCCTCCAGTACCGCCGTGGTGTTCATCCAGACCGGGTTGGAGCCGGGGTATTCGGGCTCGGTCATGCCAAAGGAGCTGCGCACCTCGCCCGCCGCTAGGGGCTTCAAAAAGCGCTCCTGTTGCGCGGGGGTGCCGTGTTTGAGCAAGACCTCCATGTTGCCGATATCGGGGGCCTGGGTGTTGAAGGCGTAGTGGCCCAAAGGGCTGCGGCCCAGCTCCTCGGAGAGCCGGGCGAACTCGGCCAGGCTCAATCCCATACCCAGGGGCGCTTGCAGCGGGGGCAGCCACCAGCCCCGGGCCTTGACCTTTTGGCGAACCTTGTGGAGTTCGGGCAGCACAGCCTTGAAGCCATGCCGGAAGAAGGTGGGCTCGAGGGGCACAATTTCTTCCTGCACGAAAGCCCGAACTTCCTCAACCAGATCGGATGTCCTTGTGGTCATTTGACCTTAGTATAACAGTTTGTCCGCAAGCAAAAAGGGCGCACCAGGTGCGCCCTTGGGGCTGAGTCTGGCTACGCTTTGGGCTGCGGATAACCTTCGCGCTCCACCACCACCCGGGCAATCTGACGGCGCAGCGCCACCAGATCCTGGGGCTCGTGCTTGGTCAGGCGGCGAACTGCCGAGGCCATCAGACGCATCTCGTCGCCCTCGGCCAGGCGGGGCAGGGTCGAAAGCGCAGCAGCCTGGGCACGGTCGAGGGCCTGGTACAAGTAGAGCGCGGCCATCTCGGCGTACACGCCACCCCCCAGCTTGCGGGCCCGCAGCAGGGCGCTCTCGGCAGTAAAGATGTCGATCAGAATGTCGGCGGCTACCGCCAGGACTTCCTGCTCTTCTTCAACCTTGTTGCCATACTTGAGGGCCACCAGCCCCAGCACCGCCAAAGCCAGCTTCTTGAGGCCCTCGAGCTGGGCCATCTCTTTATCTTCGGGCTCCTCAAAGGAGGGCTCCAGGAGCTCCTTCTGGAGCTTCATGGCCGCATCGAACAAGGGCAGCTCGCCCTTCATGGCGCGGCGCAGCAGCATGCCGGGAATCAGGAGGCGGTTGATCTCGTTGGTGCCCTCGAAGATGCGGTTGATGCGGCTGTCGCGGTAGGCCCGTTCAATCTCGTACTCGGCGGAGTAGCCGTAGCCGCCGTGGATCTGCACGCCCTCGTCTACCACGTAGTCCAACACCTCCGAGCCCAGCACCTTGATGATGCTGGCCTCCACCGCGTACTCCTCGATGCCGGCGAGCACCGCCTCGGCGGCGTTGGCTTTGTCCAGGTTGCTCAGGGCCTGGTCAATCATGCCCATGGTGCGGTAGACCGCGCTTTCGCCGGCAAAAATGCGCGCGGCCATCTCGGCCAGCTTTTGCTGAATCAGGCCGAACTGGGCAATGGGCTTTCCAAAGGCCACGCGCTCTTGGGCGTACTTGGCCGAGAGCGCCAGGGCCCCTTTAGCGCCGCCAATGGCCCCCGCCCCCAGCTTGTAGCGCCCCACGTTGAGCACGTTGAAAGCGATTTTGTGCCCCTTGCCCAGCTCGCCCAGCACGTTCTCGACCGGCACCTTCACGTCTTCCAGGAAGACCTGGCGGGTACTGGAAGCCTTGATGCCCATCTTCTTCTCTTCGCCGCCCAGGCGCAGGCCGGGGGTGTCGCGTTCGACCAGGAAAGCGGTCAGGCCCTCCGGGGTCTTGGCGAAGACGGTAAAGAGGTGGGCAAAGCCGGCGTTGGAGATCCACATCTTGGTGCCGTTCAGGATGTAGTATTTGCCATCGGCGGAAAGCTCGGCGCGGGTCTTGGCCCCCATGGCGTCGGAGCCGGACTGCGGCTCGGTCAGGCAGTAGGCGGCAATCAGCTCGCCCGAGACCAGTTTGGCCAGGTATTTGTCTTTCTGTTCCTTGGTGCCCCAGTAGACCAGCGGCAGCAGGCCAATGGAGGTCTGCACCCCGTAGGTCACGCTGAAGCCGCCGGTGCCGGCCAGGGCCTCGGCAATCACCGTGCTGACGGTTTTGGGCAGGTCGAGGCCGCCGTACTCCTCACCGACCTCTACGCCCAACAGGCCCAGCTCACCGGCCTTTCGGAGCAGCGGGATGTTGTGCTCGAGCTCGCCATGCTCCAGGGCCTCGGCCACCGGGCGGTACTCTTTTTCCACAAACTGCCGCACGGTCTCTTGAATCATGCGGGTGGTGTCGTCGAAGTCCTCGGGGGTGAAGATCTGCTCGGGCTTCTCCAGGAGCCAGCCACCGCCTTTGGTTGAGAGTTTTTTGTCTGCAATCACAGCCAACCTCCACGCCATTTTTGACTCATTACAAACTTATACTGAGTCAAAGTTTAGCGGCAAAGCCTCGAGCCGTCAATCGGCCCTACCACATACCCACTCCGCAGGCCGGGGCCGCTCCAGGACTATTGATCCGCAGTTAGGGTAAAACGCCGGTCTTCCTCAGCCAAAAGCCGCTCCCCCTCCCAAAGCTGCCAGCGCAACCCGTAGGTGCCGGGGGCTACCGGGGGTATCTCGAAGCGGTAGAGCACCTCGAGCCAGGTGGCGTAGCGCAGCACCTCAAAACCCTCCGGGTCGCGCTCGAGGCGGCCGCAGCTTAATTTGTAATTGGCTTCTTGCAGCCGCACGCCAAAACCCGGCGGGGCCTCGAGCAGCACCAAGCGTATGGAGGCCGGTTGCGCCTCACCCCTAGCAAAGCGACAGGCGTCCACGGGGTTGGGGAAAGGAGGCCTGGGCCAGTGCGGGTGGCCCAGCTCCAGGATGATGGAGAAGTCAAAAGCGCCAGGCGGCCTACGGGCCACAGCCGTCCAGCGGCGCTCCTCATAGCGCCGCCAACCATATAGGGGCTGGCCTGCGGGGCTGGTGAAGATGGGAAAATCGTCGAGGTTGTAGGGGTAGTAGGGCACGCTCCCCAGGTGAGTCGGGGCGCAGGCCGCCAACCATAACACAAACAGCGCCAGCGTAAAGCGCATAGCTTAAGTTAGCGCCGCGGCCGGCTTCTCACATCAACCTAAAGCACGATCCTGCCGCAAGGCGAGGCCCAGATAAGCCCAGCACCCACCTTTGCTGGCAGGTGCCGGGCAGGGCTCGAGGGATTTAGGCCGCTGCTTCGGCCTGCGCCGCAACCGCCTCGACCTCGATGTTGAGTTTTACCTCTTCGCCTACCAGCAAAGCGCCAAACTCGAGCACCTGGTTCCAGGTGAGCCCCCAGTCCTTGCGGTTAATCACACCCGTGGCCGTTGCCCCAATACGGGTGAGGCCCCAGGGGTCTTTGATGGCAGGGCTTACCTCGGCCTCGAGGGTCACTGGACGGGTGGTGTCCCGGATGGTCAGGTTGCCGTGAATCTTGTATCTGTTCTGCCCCAGGGCTTCAACCTGGCTGCTCTCAAAGCGTATTTGAGGATACTGCTCGGCATCTAGAAAGTCGGGCGAACGCAGGTGAGCGTCCCGCTGGGCCTCGCCCGTCTCGATGCTGGCGGCCTCAATCGAAACGCTAATCTGGCTTGGCACCCCCTGCTCGTTGGTCGTAACGGTACCGGCCACTTTTTTGAACTGGCCGCGCACAGTAAAGAAGCCCATGTGCTTTACGGCAAAGGCCACGGTGGTATGACTGCTGTCCAGGTTCCAATTCATGTGCTTCTCCTCCAGCTTGATCCGGCTCATGCTTCGGATCAACAAGCGCATACTATTTTATAGGAGTTTGTTATGTCAAGCGTTTGGGCAAAGAAAGTAATAGTGTGCTAAGATGAAAAGCAGTATGGCTAAAGCCATTGCCCCGGAAACCACCGAAGTAGACCACAGCTTTTGCCCTGTATACGAAGCCATCAACGTACTGCAGGAGAAGTGGACGCTACACATTATTCGCAGCTTATTGGATGGTTCGAAAGGCTTTAACGAGCTTTCCAGGGCCGTGGGCGGCTGCAACCCGGCCACCCTGGCCCAGCGCGTGGAGAAGCTTGAGCACCTGGGTATCATCTCCAAAACAATTCACTCCACCATGCCCCCGCGCACCAGCTATGCCTTGACGGAGGCGGGGCAGGCCCTACAGGCGGTAATCGAGGCCATAGATCGCTGGGGCCGGCAGTACCTTCCCAAACCACCCGAGCGATAAGCCGGTCTTCACCTTTATTCTGGAAAATTTCCCAAACTAACCATATGGTCGCTTTGTAGTGCTGGTGTATTTGGTTCGAAAATCTCTTGGATACGGTATATGTATGGTCCAATCTAAAAAACAGCCCCTCGAGGAAGTGCTGGAATTATTGGGCCAGCGTGGGGTCTACTCCATATTGCGCGCGCTGCAGCAGGGTGCGCTGCGCTTTGGGGCCCTGCAGCAAGCCACCGCCCTGCCACCAAGAAGTCTATCGTTGCGCCTGAGGGATCTGGAGGAGATGGGCCTCATCAGTCGCACCGAGTACCAGGAGGTGCCCCCCCGGGTGGAGTATGCCCTCACCCCCCTGGGCGAGGCCCTGCAGCCGGCCCTCGAGGCCCTGGCCGCCTGGAGCCAAACCGCCCTGAAAACCCCCTGACGCACAACGCAGTTCCAGCAGGGCCACTGGGAATAGACCGTTTCACGTCAAGAAACCCCCTCTTCCTTGCGCGAAGAGGGGGTTCGAACTGTAAATCGCTTTAGAAGTCCATGTCGCCACCCATGCCGCCAGCGGGCGCAGCAGGGGCCTTCTTCTCTTCGGGCTTCTCGGCCACCACAGCCTCGGTCATGAGGATCAGCGAGCCGATGGAAGCGGCGTTCTGCAGGGCCGTACGGGTCACTTTGGCCGGGTCCACAATGCCCCACTCCATCATGTCGCCGTACTCACCGGTGGCCGCGTTGAAGCCGTAGTTCTTTTCTTTCTTGCTGAGGATGTTGTTGACCACCACGCTGCCCTCGTAGCCGGCGTTGGCAGCAATCTGGCGGGCGGGCTCTTCGATGGCGCGCAGCACAATCTTGGCACCGGTGGCCTCATCACCATCGAGCTCCTTGATCAGGTTCTTGATGGCGGGCACGGCGCGCAGCAGGGCCACACCACCACCGGGCACGATGCCTTCCTCCACTGCGGCGCGGGCCGTGGAGAGGGCGTCCTCGTAGCGGTGCTTCTTCTCCTTGAGCTCGGTCTCGGTAGCAGCACCCACGCGGATCACAGCCACGCCACCAGCCAGCTTGGCCAGGCGCTCCTGCAGTTTCTCCTTGGCGTACTCGCTGTCGGAGGTCTCGAGCTCCTTCTTGATGCCGTTGATGCGGGCCTCGATGTCTTCCTTCTTGCCCTTACCACCCACCACGGTGGTCTCATCCTTGTTGATGCGCACCCGCTCGGCGCGGCCCAGCATGGAGAGGGTGGCGTTCTCCAGCTTGAAGCCCAGCTCTTCGCTGATCACGGTACCACCGGTGATGGCCGCCAGGTCTTTGAGCATCTCCTTGCGGCGGTCACCAAAACCAGGGGCCTTGACAGCGGCGATGTTCAGGGTGCCGCGCAGGCGGTTGACCACCAGGGTCGCCAGGGCCTCGCCCTCAACGTCTTCGGCAATGATGAGCAGGGGCTTGCCGGTCTGGGCGACCTGCTCGAGCACCGGCAGCAGCTCGCGCACGTTGCTGATCTTCTTCTCGGTAATCAGGATGAAGGGCTCATCGAGCTGGGCCTCCATCGCGTCGGGGTTGTTGACGAAGTAGGGGGAGATGTAGCCCTTGTCAAACTGATACCCTTCCACGAAGTTCAGCTCGGTGTCGAGGCTCTTGGACTCCTCAACGGTGATGACGCCCTCGCGGCCCACCTTCTCCATGGCATCGGCGATCAGGTTGCCGATCTCGGCGTCGTTGTTGGCCGATACGCTAGCCACTTCGAAGATGGCCTTGCGGTCGTTGACGGGTACGGCCAGCTCCTGGATGCTCTTGATGGCCACATCCACGGCCTTCTCAATGCCGCGCTTGAGGTCGAGGGGGTTGGCCCCGGCGGCCACGTTGCGCAGACCCTCACGCACGATGGCCTGGCCCAGCACGGTAGCAGTGGTGGTACCGTCACCGGTGATGTCGTTGGTCTTGGAGGCGATCTCGATCATCAGCTTGGCGCCGATGTTCTCGAGGTGGTCCTCCAGCTCGACCTCCTTGGCTACGCTAACCCCGTCTTTGGTAATGGTGGGGCTGCCGAATTTCTTCTCCAGCACCACGTTGCGCCCACGGGGGCCCAGGGTCACCTTTACAGCATTGGCTACCGCGTTCATGCCGCGCTCGAGGCTACGGCGTGCAGCTTCATCAAAAACTAGCATTTTCGCCATGGTTCTGCTCCTTTCAAAACACCCTTAATAAACGACTTCTGTCGGTTTACAAAACGGCCAGCAGATCGCGCTCGGAGAGAATGATGTACTCCTCGCCGTCGATTTCGATCTCGGTGCCGCCGTACTTAGCAAACACCACGGTATCGCCCTCTTTTACCTCTAGAGGCACTTTAGTGCCGTTGTCCAGCACCCGCCCGCTACCCACGGCAATTACCTTGCCCCGCTGGGGCTTTTCCTTGGCGGTATCGGGCAACACGATGCCCCCTTTGGTCTTGGCTTCTTCTTCGATGCGCTTGACCACCACACGATCACCGAGGGGTCTGAGCATGGTTGCGGTTGCCATAGAATTTCCTCCTTACAGGGTTTATTGACAGTCGTGGGTTTTGAGTGTCAACCCAGCTCTATATTATTCGGGTCTTTCCATAAGAATGTCAAGAGGGCTGGGAAGAAAGACCCAAGACACTTGAGTCTGATTATATCAAGTAGCTTCAGCTAAGCGACTCCCTGTTTTACCCGGTACAAGCTCGAGGGATTCCCTAAGGCAACGGGCGGGGTTGGCGCTGCCGTACAGCCTCATATAGCATCAGGGCGGCTGTTACCGAGACGTTAAGACTGTCGGCCTGGCCCTGCATGGGAATCCTGACCTTTCGTGCGGCCCGCTCGAGCCAGGTTTGGCTCAACCCCTGGTGTTCCGTGCCCAGCACAATGGCCACAGGCCCCCGCAGATCCACGTCCCAGTAGGTTTGGTGGGTGTGGGGGGTGGTGGCTACTATGGGGATATTGTGCTGCAGTAACCAGTCCAGCACGGCCTGCTCGGGGGCGGCAAAGGTAGGCAAGGAAAACACCACCCCGGTGGAGTTGCGGATGACCTGGGGGCTGTAGAGGTCTACCCCCCCCGCCACCAGCACCGCATCGGCCCCGGCGGCGTCGGCTGAGCGCAGCAAAGCCCCCAGGTTGCCGGGTTTTTCCAGCCCCACCGAGACCAGCAGCAAAGCATTGGAAGAAGGCTGGAAGGCCGCAAGGGAAGGGCGGGGCATCCGGGCCACCGCCAGCACCCCGGCCGGGTGCTCGCGGCTGCTGATTTTCTTGAGGGCTGCCTCGGAAAGCTCGTGCACCTCCAGGCCGAGGGCTCGAGATAAATGAGCAACGGCGCGGGCCTCCTCGGGGCTGAGAGGCTCGCCGCAGTAGGCTTCGATGACCTCGAGGCCGGCTGCCAACGCCCGCTCGATTTCGCGAGCGCCTTCAATCAAAAACGTACCCGTTCGCTCGCGGTTCTTGCGTTCTTTGAGTTCAGCAGCCGCCTTGATGCGGGGGTTGGCCGTTGAGGTAATGCGCATGGGTTGATTCGGTGGGCTAGTGGGGCAAAAGCGGGCGCAGGTAGGCGCGAACCCGATCGTATTCGAAGGTATAAACCGAGCCGTTGGGGGTGGTGATCTCCAGCAGATCGCCCCCCTCCTCTACCACCCGGCGCAAAAGCAGAAGGCCTGGCGGGTTATAAAGTTCAACCTGGGCGGCGCAGTAAGCGCCCTCGAGGCGGGGGTGGCGCTGGGCCAGCTCGAGGGGGGCCGCCGGCGCCTCGGCCACCTCCACAGCCTCGTGCAGCCAGGCTGATTCGTTGGGGTCAAGCAGTTCATCTTCTTCGAGATGGGCCAGACCCCCAGCCAGCTCGAGCGCCGAGAGCCACAGCACCTCCTCCCCCACCCCATCCGACAAAACCAGTTTGAGGTTGTCGTAGTTGTTGTCGTCCTCGAGGTAGGCCCAGAAGCCCTCAGGGGGTTTCATGGCTTCAGTTTACGACAGGTTTTTGTGTCAAACCTCCTGCGCCAAAAGCGCGGCCCCGTAGGCCGTGGCCCAGCCGGCCAAGGGGGGAATGAGGGGTCTGGGCTCAACCTGGTAAAAGTACCAGACCCGCTCAAAGGCCTTGCGCACGGGCGCCAGGTCGGGCAGGTGGCCCACGATCACCATCTGCTTGAGCCCCGCAGCCTGCACCGCGTTGAGGGCAATCATGGCGATAACCTGGCCTACCAGCGTCACCAGGCCGGCGGCCAGATCCTCGCGGCTGGGGTTGACACCATCCACCAGCCGGCCAAAGTTGACCGCGGTGGCATCGGGGGGCAGGTGGCCGATGCCACCGCCAATCACGTCCACCAAAGTTGAATCCACACCGCTGGGGTTGCCCCGTTCGGCCAGGCGGGCCACCTCGAGGGGATCGGCCGTCCCTAGCAGCAGCCGGGACAAACCCAGCAAGGTTCCACCCCCCACCGCCGAGCCGGTGAAGTGCTGGGCTTCACTACCCCTGGCAGCAATCATGGCTGTGCCGGTGCCCGCCGAGACCACCAGGGCCTCGTCCAGGCCCGCCAGCCGCAGCGCCCCCCGCCCCACTGCCTGGGCCTCACCGATTTTCTGGATGGGAATCCCCTCGAGGGCATCGGGCAGGCGGCGCGATAAACCCCCGGTGCTGGCGATGGTGGCGAGTTCGGCGGGCCGCACCCCCAGGCTTTGCAACACGGCGGCCAGGGCTTGGCTGCTGGCCGGCCCGGTTTTGATGGTTTGGTGCGCCAGGATGGTCTCGCCCTCGAGCAGCACCACATCGGTGTTGGAAAGACCAAAATCCACGCCAAGTTTCAGCATCAGGCCCAGGATAACGCAAAGCGGCGAGGGTTATCCCACAGGGCGGTGCGCGCGCAACACTTCCCGCACCCCGCGCAGCCGGGTCTGGAGCAGGGACTGAGCCAGCGAGCTATCCAGCGCACAATTACCGGGACGTAGGCCGGGAAACTCGGCGCGGCGCTGGGCCGGAAGTCGGGCCGGGTCGCGTCCGTGGAAAGGGGCAATCAGTCGTCCAAACTCGAGCCGGCTCAACACCTCCGCACCCCCCAGGTGCAGGATGCCCGCATAGTCCAGACCCACCAGCTCCCCCAGGGCCTGGGCCAGATCCTCTACGTACACAAAGGAGCGGTACTCGTCGCTAAAAAGCCCGCCCTCCCGCTTGCCATCGGCCAACTCCAGCACCATCTGGCTGGTCACGTCGAGGGGGTTCAGGCCCCAGATGAGCGAGGTGCGGACGATGGTGGCGGTGGGGAGTATCGCCTGCACCCAGTGTTCGGCCCTGAGCTTGGCCTGGCCGTACTCGGTGAGGGGGTTGGGCGCAGCCGACTCGGCATAGGGCGGGTTTTCGCCATCGAAAAGCTGGTCGGTGGAGAGGTGGATCAGCCGGGCCCCAAGAGCCCGGCAGGCCCGGGCCACATGAACCGTGCCCTGTACGGTGATGGCCTCGAGCGCCGCTGGACTGGCCTTGCTGTAGGCGGTGTGGATGACCACCTCGGGACGAAACTCCTTCAAGGCCTGCTCCACCGCCGCCGCATCCCGTACATCCAGCCGCACCCAGGCCACCCCCGGCACCGCCGGCGGCTGGCTCCAGTAACTGGCACCCAAAACCCAGGGCCGACCCGACCCCAGCCGCAGCAGCGTACTCCCTAAATAACCGGTTCCCCCGGTCACAAAAACCCGCACCCCAACAGCATATCCGAATCTTGTCCCCTCTTATGCTTTACTTTTCATAGCACTTTGGATATCATAAAACAGTGACTCTTGACGCCACCAAAACCCTGGCCCTCACCGGCCTGACCCTGCGGGTGCAGAACCTCGAGCGCCAACTGGCCTTCTACCGCGATCTGCTGGGCCTCGAGGTCGTCCAGCGCCAGGGGCTGCAGACCGAGCTGGCCCTGCCAGGCCGCCGCTTCACCCTCACCTTGCAGCATGAGCCCAGTGCTCCCCTGCGCCCCCAGCCCACCCTGGGGCTGTACCACTTTGCCCTTTTGCTCCCCAGCCGGGCCGCCCTGGCCGCGGTCTTCCGGCGGCTGGTGGAGGCCCGCTATCCCCATTTTCAGGGGGCCTCTGACCACGGGGTCTCGGAGGCGCTCTACCTGACCGACCTCGAGGGCAACGGGATTGAGCTCTACCGCGACCGCCCCAGAGCCCAATGGCCCTTCCGGGAAGGCCGTCTGGCCATGGTCTCCAGAAGGCTCGACCTGGAAGCCCTCCTGGCCGAAGCGAGGGCCGCTCAGGGGCTCGACCCCCAGACCGCCCTGGGACACATCCACCTGCATGTGCGCGATCTGGACGAAGCGCAGGCTTTTTTCGAGGGGCTGGGGATGAGGCTCATGCAGGGGGATTATCCCGGCGCCCGCTTCCTGGCCGCCGACGGCTACCACCACCACATCGGCATCAACCTGTGGGCCAGGGGCCGCACCGCACCGGCCCACTCAACCGGGCTGCTCGCCTATCAAATCGCCCTGCGAAATCGCCCTCCCCAAACCCTCACCGACCCCAACGGGGCACAGGTGCAGGTTGTACCACTCCAGCCCGAGCGGGTAGATTGATGCAATGACCACCTTTAGCAAAAGCGACTTTGGCCCTGGCTTCCTGTGGGGGGTGGCCACCGCAGCTTATCAGATCGAGGGCGCGGTGAACGAGGACGGGCGCAGCCCTTCCATCTGGGACACCTTCTCCCATACCCCCGGCAAGATCAAAACCGGCGAGAACGGCGATGTAGCCTGCGACTTCTACCACCGCTACCACGACGACATCGCCTTTATCCGGGAGATGAACATGCAGGTGCACCGCTTTTCGCTGGCCTGGCCGCGCATCCTGCCCGGTGGAACCGGCCCGGTCAACCAGAAGGGGCTGGACTTCTACCATCGGGTGATCGACCGGACGCTCGAGCTGGGCCTGCAGCCCTGGGTGACCCTGTACCACTGGGATCTGCCGCAAGTGCTGGAAGACAGGGGCGGCTGGACCAACCGCGACATTGTGGGCTGGTTTAGCGAGTACGTGGAGGTGTGCAGCAAGGCCTTTGGCGACAAGGTCAAGCACTGGATGGTGCTCAACGAGCCCACGGTGTTCACCGTGCTGGGCTACCTGCAAGGCACCCACGCCCCGGGCCGCAAAGGTTTTGGCAACTTTTTGCCGGCCGTCCACCACGTGGCTTTAGCCCAGGCCGAAGGGGGGCGGGTTCTGCGGGCGCATGTGCCGGATGCCCAGATCGGCACCACCTTCTCGGCCTCCTATGTGCAGCCGGCGGGCCCCACCTGGCTGAGCCGCATGGCCGCCGCCAACTACGACGTGATCGCCAACCGGCTGTTCCTCGAGCCCGCCCTGGGGCTGGGCTATCCCTGGAAAACCACCCCCTTTTTGCTGGCCCTGCAGCGCTACATCCGTCCGGGCGATATGGAGCGGCTGGCCTTCGATTTCGACTTTATCGGCTTGCAGACCTACTTCCGCCAACTGGTGCGCTTCGACCTGCTGAACCCCGGCACCTGGGGCCGGGAAGTGCCCCACGCCGAGCGGGGCAGCAAGGAGCTTACCGAGATGGGCTGGGAGGTCTGGCCGGAAAACATCTATCACCTACTCAAGAAATTTGCAGCCTATAGCGGGGTGAAACGCATCATCGTTACAGAGAACGGAGCGGCCTTCCCCGACAAACTCGAGGGCGAGCAGGTGCACGACCCCCAGCGCATCCAGTTCATCCAGGATCACCTGGCCCAGGTCTTGCGGGCCAAACAGGAGGGGGTACCGGTGGAGGGGTATTTCTACTGGAGCCTGCTGGACAACTTCGAGTGGGCCGAGGGGTACCGGCCCCGCTTTGGGCTGGTATACGTGGACTACCCCACCCAGAAGCGCGTTCTGAAGGACTCCGGCAAGTGGTTCCGGGAGTTTCTAGCCAACTGACCGGCGGGTCAGCTAGAATGCCCTGGATGAGTACCTTACCCAAACGCTCGGAGCTACCCAAAGAACAGACCTGGAACCTGGAAGCCCTGTTTGCCTCCGAAGACCACTGGCGGGCCGCCCTGGAAAAAGCGGCCCAAAGCGTAGAGGAGGTCAAGCCGTTTGCCGGGCGGCTGGCCGAGTCGCCGCAGGTGCTGCTGCAGGCCCTGGAAACCTACTACACCCGGATGCTGGAGGCCATGAAGGTGGCCCAGTACGCCTCGCTGCAGCTCTCGACCGAGGGCACCAACCCCCATTTCATCCGCATGGTGGGCGAGGCCCGCGCCGTGGTTGCAGCGCTCGCCGCCGCCGGGGCCTACCTCGAGCCCGAGCTATTGAGCCTGCCCAAAGAGACCCTCGAGACTTTCATGCAGGCCGAACCGGGCCTGGCCGTCTACCGGCACTACTTCGAAGCCCTGCAAGCCCGCAGGCCCCACGTGCGCAGCAGCGAGGTGGAGACCGTGCTGGCCGCCGTCTCCGATCCCCTGGGCGGGCACAGCGCCACCGCTGCGGCGGCCACCAACGCCGATATGCAGTTCAGGCCGGTGGAGTACCAGGGCCAGACCCTCCCGGTCTCCCACAGCACCATCGGCGAGCTTCTGGTGCACGAGAGCCCCGAGGTACGCCGGGCTGCCTGGGAGTCCTACGCCGATGGGCATCTGGCCTTCAAAAACACCCTGGCCTCCACCCTGCAGGGTAGCGTCAAGAGCTTTGCCTTCCAGGCCCGCACCCGCGGCTATGCCAGCAGCCTCGAGATGGCCCTGGCGGTAAGCCGCACCTGCGGTGACAACATCCCCAAAGCCGTCTTCGACAACCTGCTGGCCACCTTCCAGGCCCACCTGCCCACCTGGCACCGCTTCTGGCGCATCCGCAAAAAGGCCATGGGCGGCCAGCTCAGAAGCTACGACGTGCCCATCTACGACGCGCCGGCCCCCCTGGTGCCAAGCCCCAAAATCACCTTCTGGGAGGCCGCCGAGACCATCTGCCGGGGCATGGAACCCCTGGGGCGGGAGTACGTAGAGCCCATGCGCCGGGGCCTGTTCGAGGAGCGCTGGGTGGACTGGGGGCAGAACCAGGGCAAGCGGGCCGGGGCCTTCTCCTCAGGGCTCAAGGGCACCTTCCCCTACATCTTCATGAGCTGGTCGGACGACCTCTTCTCGCTGAGCACCCTGGCCCACGAGCTGGGCCACTCCATGCACAGCTACTTCACCCGGCAAACCCAGCCCATCGTGTACGCCCGCTACAGCCTGTTCGTCGCCGAGGTGGCCTCCAACTTCAACCAGGCCATGGTGCGGGCCATGCTGCTGCGCGAGGCCCCGACGCCCGAGTACAAGCTGGCGGTGCTGGAGGAGGCCTTTAGCAACTTCCACCGCTATTTGTTTGTGATGCCCACCCTGGCCCGTTTCGAGCTCGAGCTCTACCAGCGCATCGAGAAAGGCGGAGCCCTCACCGCACCCTTCCTGATCGAGCGGCTGGCCGAACTCTTCGCCGAGGGCTACGGCGGCGAGGTGGAGCTGGACAAAGAACGCCTGGGTGCGGGCTGGATGAACTTCTCCCACCTCTACAGCCCCTTTTATGTCTACCAGTACGCCACCGGCATCGCCGCTGCCAATGCCCTGGCCAAGGATGTACTGGAGCAGGGCGAACCCGCTGCCAAACGCTACCTGGACTTCCTCAAGGCCGGCGACTCGGTCTATCCGCTGGACGCGCTGAAAATCGCTGGGATTGACATGAACAGCCCCGAGCCGGTGGAGCGGGGGTTTGCGGTGCTAGCGAGCATGGTGGACGAGCTCGAGCGCCTGGTGGACTCAAACCTGCAGACAACGCGCTGAAAGTAGCGCAGGGCCACCCAAGAGGGGGAAGGGGGCAAGCCTTCTCCCTTCCACAATTTTTACTTAGTAAACACACCCAGCACCATCTTGTTTTTTTGACCTTCCCGGTATCCTCTTTCCGCCCTGCAACCCAGGAGGCTCGGTTATGCTGCATCAAAAAGGGTTAGGACTTACGCAGTTGGGTGAAGGATGTGGATGGGATTAGCCAGGTAACTTCGTGTTGACAAGGTACGAGCATCACGGCTTTGACTTCCGGCAAGGAACCGCCACCTTCGACGTGAAAGGGGCCGTTGACCCCAGCCAGGCCAAAGCCTTACACCGAGGCCGTGAGCGACCTGGTGCGCTACATTGCCTCCCCGGAGGGCAAGGCCTGTTGGGGTGAGCGTCATCCGGTCATCTTGGAGGGGGTTCAAGCGCTTTACGACCTGCTCCTCAACTATGACCCCGAGCGGTACAGGTGAGGCTTGCTGGAGGGGCGCGGCCTAGAGCTGATGGACACGCTGCGAATAACAGCCCGTAGGGATGGGCTGCATGCCCTCAGGGAATGAGAGTCCAAGCAGCCACGCACGGGCGCTGGAGGGGTGGGCGGCCTGCCTGGGTGAGAAATGCCCCAAGAAGCGTTACGATAACGCAGGCTATGCACGGTCGTCTTCCCCTCACCGCCCAAACCCATCGCCGGCTGGTAGTCAAGGTGGGCAGCGCCGTCCTGAGCGGGCCCCAGGGGCGGCAGCACCAACTGGCCATTGCCGCCCAGGTGGCCGCCCTGCGGGCCGAGGGGCGCGAGGTGGTGCTGGTCTCCTCGGGGGCCCAGGCCACCGGCATGCAAAAGCTGGGCCTGACCGAAAAGCCCAAGTCCATGCCCGGCAAACAGGCCCTGGCCGCCGTCGGGCAGCCCACCCTCATGCTCCTGTGGGAGCAGGCTTTTAGCTGGTACGACCTGAAGGTGGCCCAGGTGTTGCTCACCGCCGAAGATCTGGCCCACCGCCACCGCTACCTGAACGCCCGGCAGACCCTGGAGACGCTTTTGGAGTGGGGCATCGTGCCCATCATCAACGAGAACGACACGGTAATGGTGGAGGAGATCAAGTTTGGCGACAACGACCAGCTTTCGGCCCTGATTGCTTCGCTGGTAGGGGCCGATCTGCTGATCTTGCTCTCCGACATCGAGGCTTTGTACGAGGCCGACCCCCGCACCCACCCCGAAGCCCAGCCCATCCCCTACGTGGAGCGGGTGGATGCCGGGGTGCTGCGCATGGCAGGCGACAGTCCCAACCGGGTGGGCACCGGCGGGATGAAAAGCAAGCTGCTGGCCGCGGAAAAAGCCCAGGCCGCCGGGATTCCCACCCTGCTGCTGCCCGGCACCCGGCCCCAGAGCATCGCCGAGGCCCTGCAAGGCGCCCCGGTGGGCACGCTGTTTGCCGGGGGGCAGCGCCGCTACAGCGGCCGTAAGCTCTGGCTGTACCAGCTCCCCAAGCCCCAGGGGGAGGTGGTGGTGGACGCCGGGGCGGCGAAAGCCTTACGCCAGGGCGGGGCCTCGCTCCTGCCGGCGGGCATCCTCGAGGTGCGCGGGCAGTTTGGGGTGGGCGAGGCGGTCAGGTGCCTGGACGAGCAGGGCAACCTGATCGGGGTGGGCCTGGTCAACTACAGCGCCGCCGAGCTCGCCCGCATCAAGCGCCGAAAAACCAGGGAGATCGAGGCCCTGCTGGGCTACAAAAACACCGACGAGGCCATCCACCGCGACTACTTTGCCCTGGCCTCGGAGCTCGAGTGATATGTTGGAATGACCATGGTCACCTCTCCCGAACTCAAGGCATACGCCCAGGCGGCCAGGGCTGCCGCGCGGGCTTTGTCGACGGCCTCGCCCAGGGCCAAGAACACCGCACTTTTGGCTATAGCAGCGAAGCTCGAGGCCCAGCAAGAGGCCCTTTTTGCCGCCAACCGCCAGGACCTCGAGGCCGCCCAGGCCGCGGGCCTCTCCAAGGCCAAGCTCGACCGGCTGCGACTGGACGAAAAGGTGCTGCGCGACCTGCGAACCGGCCTGCAGCAGGTCGCCGAGATGCCCGACCCCGTCGGCGAAATTGAAGGCTTGCAGATCCGGCCCAACGGCCTGCAGGTAGGGCGGATGCGCGTCCCCTTGGGGGTGATTGGCTTCATCTACGAGTCGCGCCCAAACGCCACGGTGGAGGCCAGCGCCCTCTGCCTCAAGGCCGGGAACGCCATCCTGCTGCGGGGGGGCAAGGAGGCCTGGCACTCCAACCGCGCCCTGGTCGGCCTGATGCAAGCCGCCCTGCAGGAAGCCGGGCTGCCCAGGGAAGCCATCCAACTGGTGCCCACCACCGACCGCAGCGCCATCCTGGAGATGTGCCACCTGGCCGGCCTGTTGGATCTGATAATCCCCAGGGGCGGCAAGGAACTCATCGAGCTGGTGCAGCGCGAGGCCCGGATGCCGGTGCTGGCCCACGCCGAGGGGGTCAATCACCTGTTTGTGGACGAAAGCGCCGACCCAGGGGGCGCAGTGCAGATAGCCCTGAACGGCAAAACCCAGCGCCCCAGCACCTGCAACAGCCTGGAAAAAGTGCTGGTGCACCAGCGCATCGCCCCGGTGTTTTTGCCCATGCTGGCCCAGGCCATGCAGAAGGCCGGGGTGGAGCTGCGCGGCGACGAGGCCACCTGCGCCCTCATCCCGGCCAGACCGGCCACCCCCGAGGACTGGCAGACCGAGTATCTGGATCTGATCCTGACCGTAAAGGTGGTTAACTCGCTGGAAGAGGCGCTCGAGCACATCGCCCGCTATGGCTCGCACCACACCGAGGCCATCTGCACCAACCACCACGCCCACGCCATGCGCTTTTTGCGGGAGGTGGACGCCTCGCTGGTGCTGGTGAACGCCTCGCCCCGCTTCAACGATGGCTTTCAGTTGGGCCTGGGGGCCGAGATTGGCATCTCCACCAGCAAGCTCCACGCCTACGGCCCCATGGGGGTCAAGGAGCTCACCACCACCAAGTTCGTGGCCCTGGGCAGCGGGCAGGTGCGCGACTAACAACACACTGTCAACATCCAGACCCGGATTTATTGCGTATTGAGCGGTCGTGATTCCCACCCATGCTGCACATCATCGGGCAGGTTTACCAGCTATACACGCGCTCGCACATCCCGTTTTTCGCGGCGGCGCTGGCCTACTATGCCCTATTCAGCCTGATGCCCCTGTTGATTCTGCTGGCCGGGGTCTTTGGCTTTGTGCTCTCCGGCAACGAGGGCCTGCGCAACGCGGTGCTGGTGCGGCTCATCGAACTGGTGGTGCTGCTCTTCCCCACCCAGCCCGACCTGGCCCAGACCCTGGTGAACTTTCTGACTCGAGGGGCCTTTCCCCTCACGCTGGCCAGCTTGCTGGTATTGCTGTGGGCCAGCAGCAATTTCTTTGCCGCCCTGGCCTATGCCCTGGGCATCATCTTTGGCGGGGTTGCCCCACGGCCTGAACCGGCCATCCCCCCAACGCCCACTGCTAAAGCCAGGCCCCCGCAGCGGGCTTTCGGGCGGGCGGCGGCCCTGCTGACCGCCCTGCGCGGGCGCATCGCGGGCCTGCTGGCCCCCTTGCTGCTGGGACTGGCCTTGATTCTGCTGGCCCTGCTGGGGCTGGTCATGGGCTTTGTGCTGCGCTACCTGCCTGCAGAACTCAGCTTTTTGCGCAATGGAACAGAGGTGGTGGTGCCCATTCTGGGGGCGATGCTGCTCTTCTTTCTGACCTATATGCTGCTGCCCATCCCCACCCCCAGGGTGCTGGCCGCTATGGCCGCGGCTACCCTGGCGGCTCTGGCCTGGGAGGGGCTGCGCTTAGGGCTGCCCCTGCTGCTGCCCCGCACCCAGTACGAGCTGATTTACGGGCCCATTGCGGGGTTTTTGCTGGCGCTGGTGGGCTTTTACCTAACCATGTGGATCCTGCTGGTGGGGGCCGTTTTAGCTAAAGCTCTGACCGAGCGCTCGAGCGACACGATATAAGGCCAGCCTCCGAAGCGGCACGAACCACAGGGTTTTACATCACTCAAAGCGCTGCATTAGGTTGTAGGCAAACTCGTGCATAAGCTCGGGGCGCACCTCGGCCAGTTGCCACAAGAAGCGCAGCAGTTCGTCGTCGGACAGCTCGAGTATCGCCTGCAAGTTCACGGGTGCGCGCCGGCCCAGCTTTTTCCTGGTGAAGATCTCGGGAGCTTCCAGGGCGGCCAACGCCACCGCCACCACGTGCTTGCACACCGGCCCCCAGGCATAAGGGCAGGTACAGGCCCACCCGCCCTGGCTCAGATTAATCTCGACCCGGTAAGGGAAAGGGGCGCTCCCCTGTACCCGCGCCTGCAGGCGGCCCCGGCTCCGGGCGGCCTCGAGCACCGCCCCCCGCAAAAAAAGCGCCTCGCCCCGTGTGTGCACCCCCTCATCGGCCAGCTCGAGCAGGCTTTCCAGTTCCAGCCGCACCCTACTATCTCAACCCAGACCCCGCCGGTTTGCAAGCGGAGCCTAGCGCCGCCGGTAGCGCAGCACGTAGCTTTCCAGCCAGGCCACCAGCCCGTACAGGGCAATGCCCAGCACCACCGTAACCCCCACCGCAGCAAAGGCGTTGGCGTAGCGGAAGTTGAGCCGCTCACTGTTGGCCAGGTAGCCCAGGCCGGCCCCGCCAAACACGAACTCCGCCACCACCGCCCCAATCAAGGCCAGCGAAACGGTCAGGCGCAGCCCCCCCAGCACCACCGGCAAAGCCCCGGGGAACTCGAGCTTGCTAAACACCCCCCAGGCGCTGGCCCCCATGGTCTGGAAGACCTCGCGGTAAACCCGATCCACCTCCCGCACCCCCACCATGGTGCTCACCAAAACGGGAAAAATCGAGATGAGAATGACGGTAATGGTCTTGGAGCTAAGGCCATAGCCAAACCAGATCACCAGCAAAGGCGCGATGATGATGGTGGGCACTGCCTGCAAAGCCACGATAAAGGGCGAGAGCAGCCGCTCCAGGGCCCGGCTGCGCCCCATGGCATACCCCAGCGGCAGCCCCAGCAAAAGCGAGCCGGCGATGCCTAAGAAGGCCGCCTCGAGCGTCGCCCAGGCGCTTTGCAGCAGCAAGGGGAAGTTGGTTGCCATGGCCCGCCCCACCTCCGCCGGCGAGGGGACAAACAGCGGAACACGTGCAGCCAGAAGGCTCCAGATCAGGAAAAACAGGCCCCCCAGGCCCAGCACCCCGAAGATTTCCCAGGGTGGGCGCAGGGGCTTGGGCGGCGGCTCGATGAAGGTGGAGTCTGCCACCCCCAGCCGCTCGCGCAGCTCAGCCTCGAGGCCGTCGGTAAAGGCGGTGATACGCCCCTGGTCTTTGGTCTCCAGGATGGTGTCAATCCGGCCCCCGGTCAGCACCACCACCCGGTCGGCCAGGTACACCGCCTCGCGGATGCTGTGCGTCACGAACAGAATGGTTTTGCCGGTGCGCTCGTGCAGTTGCTTGAGCTCGAGGTTGAAGCGCTCCCGCACCAACGCATCCAGCGCCGCAAAGGGCTCGTCCATCAGGAGCACCTCGGCCTCCTGGGCCAGGGCACGGGCGATGGCGACCCGGGCCTTCATCCCACCGGAAAGCTGGTGGGGGTAAAGCTTCAGGTAGGGCTTCATGCCCAGATGGGTCTCGATTTTTCCGCGCCCGGTGAGCTCGATGGGCAGCCGGATGTTCTGCTCCACGTTGCGCCAGGGCAACAACCGATAATCCTGGAAGACCATGGCGGGCTGTCCTGCCACCTCCACCCGGCCCTGGTGGGCTTTTTGCAAACCCGCAATCACCCGCAAAAGGGTGCTCTTGCCCCCACCGGAAGGCCCGATGATGGCGATAAACTCGCCCTTCCGCACCTCGAGGTCTACGCCCTTAAGCACCTCGCGCCCATCAAACTGAACCCCCAGGCCGGTAAGCCGGATCACCGTGGGGGGCAGGCCTGGGGGATTTTCGGGCATAGGCGACCGGTTGGCGGTAGGCGGTAGGCGCCGGGCACGCATGGGTTCAGCATACTGGGTGGGCGTGGATTAACTGCAAGCAGGAACTCCAAAGCTGGCCTGCCCTACTTTGCGCAGGCCGGGTTTCCCTTTAAACTCTGGGTGGGCCGGATGGCCCGATTCCTTCAGGGCGGGGTGCAAGTCCCCACCGGCGGTGATGGCAGGTCTGCCTCAGCCCGCGAAGCCTGGAAATCCAGCCGTACATCCAGGCCCGATTGCGTGAGAATCGCAAGCCGACGGTAACAGTCCGGATGGGAGAAGGGGTGAAGCCCAGGTGCCCCTGTGCCTGGGCGAAGTAGGATGTGTAATACCACCTAAAAAATCCTCATCACAACCCGGGTTAAGTCGGTTGGTTCGGACGCAGTTCGTGCCTGCTTCGAGCCTGTGATGGTTAGCACGGTGTGTTGAGGATATACAAAGATGCGCAAACTTGTACTACTGCTGGCTGTGTTGATCTCGCTGGGACTGGCCCAAAGTCAAAAGGTGCGGGTGGGGCTGGGCTATCTGCCGGATGTGCAGTTTGCCCCGTTTTACGCAGCGGTGGTGGAGGGCCTGTACGCCAAGCAGGGCCTCGAGGTCGAGTTTCAGCACGGCTTTGTGAGCGAGCTGTATCCCCTGCTGGCCCAGGGTCGGCTCGACTTTGTGGTGGGCGACGCCGAAGACGTGATCGCGCTGCGCGCAAAGAACCCCCAGGCCACCCCCTTCAAGTACGTGATGGCCATGTACCAGTCGGTGCCCAATGCCCTGTTTTCCCTGGCCGAGAAAAACATCCGCTCGGTGCGCGACCTCAAGGGAAAAACCATCGGGATGCCGGGGATGTTCGGGGTCTCGCTGACCTCACTCCAGGCCATCCTGCGGGCCGCCGGCCTCAAGGAAAGCGACGTCAAGATTCTGCAAATCGGCTTTACCCAGGCCGAGGCGGTGGTCTCGGGCCGGGTGGATGTGGCCATGGGTTTTATCAACAACGAGCCGGTCTTCCTGCGTGAAAAAGGCGTCAAACTCAACGTCATACCCGCCGGCCCCTACAACCGCAGCCCCGGCAACGGCGTTATCACCACCGACCGGGTGCTGGAAAACCCCGACCGCGTGCGCCGCTTCCTGGCTGCCTCGCAAGAAGGCCTGGCCCTGACCCTGCGCGAGCCCCAGCGGGCTTTCGAGGCCGCCCGGCGCTTCGTACCCAACCTGGGCCAGGAGCGCATGGCCGTTTTGCAGGCTTCCATCCGGCTCTACGAGTCGCCCTACACCCGGCAGAATGGGCTGGGTTTCAGCAACCCCCAGGCCTGGGTGAGCAGCCTCAACCTGCTAAAATCCACCGGCCGGATCCAAACCGACCTGCCGGCCAGCACCTTCTTCACCAACGAGTTTTTGCAGCCGGGCGTGCAGGCCCGGAAGCCCTAGCCTACCGCCCGACAACCTGGGGCCTCCCTCCAGCGGGGAGGCCCCATTGATCTAGCCGCGCCCCCTGGCCTATCGCCAGCACCCCGCCATACCGCGCCCGGTTTCCTGGGTATGTGCTAGCATGAAGCTATGCAGGGTGGCTTTTGGCTAGCTCCAACCTAAGGGAAGCCCCTCATCCGGGAGGCTCCCCTTAGCACAGGGGAGTTTTTTTGGTGTTCCCCTTTTAGCCCAGCCACAATACAATGACCCGTTGGAAACCGGAGAAACGCCATGGTCACGACCGACAAGTACAACCCCCACGAGCTCGAGCCCAAATGGCAACAATACTGGGAAAAAATCGGACTTCTGAAGGCCACCGAGGGCAAGGCCGGTAAAAAAGCCTACATCCTGGTGATGTTCCCCTACCCCTCGGGTGACCTGCACATGGGCCACCTCAAGAACTACACCATGGGCGATGCGCTGGCCCGCTTCCGGGTACAGCAGGGCTACAGCGTGCTGCACCCCTTCGGCTGGGATGCCTTTGGCCTGCCGGCCGAAAACGCCGCCCTGAAGTTTGGGGTAAGCCCCGCCGACTGGACCTTTGGCAACATAAAGCAGTCCAAGGAGTCGCTGGCCCTGATGGGCATCCGCTACGACTGGAGCCGCGAGGTTACCACCTGCCTGCCCGAGTACTACAAGTGGAACCAGTGGATCTTTCTCAAGATGTACGAGAAAGGCCTGGTCTACCGCAAGAAAAGCCTGGTCAACTGGGATCCCGTCGAGCAGAGCGTGTTAGCCAACGAGCAGGTCATTGACGGGCGCGGCTGGCGCAGTGGGGCGCTGGTGGAAAAGCGCGAGCTCGAGCAGTGGTACCTTAAGATTACCGACTACGCCGAGCGGCTTTTGAACGACCTGGACAAGCTGCCCCGCTGGCCGGAGAAGGTCAAGGCCATGCAACGGGCCTGGATTGGCAAGAGCCAGGGGGCCGAGTTCGACTTCCAGGTGAAGGGCCACCCCGCCAAAATTCGGGTCTTCTCGACCCGCCCCGATACCATTTTCGGGGCCACCTTCATGGTGCTGGCCCCCGAGCACGAGCTGGTACCACTCATCACCACGCCCGAACAGAAAGCCGCCGTGGAGGCCTATGTGGCAGCGGCCCGCATGAAGAGCGAGGTCGAGCGGCAGATGGAAGACCGCGAGAAGACCGGAGTTTTCACCGGGGCCTACGCCATCAACCCGGCCAACGGCAAGGAGATCCCCATCTGGATCGCCGACTATGTGCTCGCGGGCTACGGCACCGGGGCCATCATGGCCGTACCCGGCCAGGACGAGCGCGACTGGGAGTTTGCCGAGAAGTTCGGGCTGGAGATTATCCGCACCGTCGAGCCGCCCGCGGGCTGGCAGGGCAAGGCCTATACCGAGGACGGCCCGGCCATCAACTCCGGCTTCCTGAATGGCCTGTATGTGGAGGAGGCCAAGAAGAAGATCATCGAGTGGATGGAGGAAAAGGGTATCGGCGAGGGCAAGGTCAACTACCGCCTGCGCGACTGGCTGATCAGCCGCCAGCGCTACTGGGGCACCCCCATCCCCATGATCCACTGCGATAGCTGCGGCATCGTGCCGGTGCCCTACGAGCAGTTGCCGGTGGTGCTGCCCACCCTGAAGGATGTGGAGGACATCCGGCCCAAGGGTAAAAGCCCGCTGGCCGCGCACCCCGAGTTCTACGAGTGCACCTGCCCCAAGTGCGGCGGCCCGGCCCGGCGCGACACCGATACCATGGACACCTTCTTCGACTCGTCCTGGTACTTCCTGCGCTACACCGATGCCCAGAACCCCCAAGCGCCCTTCGACCCCGAAAAGGCCAACTTCTGGATGCCGGTGGATCAGTACATCGGGGGCATCGAGCACGCCATTCTGCACCTCCTGTACAGCCGGTTTTTCACCAAGTTTTTGCACGACCTGGGCCTGGTAGAGGCCGAGGAGCCCTTCGAGGGCCTCTTCACCCAGGGCATGGTGATGGGCTGGACCAACGTGGGCGAGGTGGAGGTTCGCGAAGGGCGCATCTACTTTTTGGATGACGCCCGCCGCAGCAAGCTCGAGCTCGAGCAGGGCCTCACCCTCGAGGAGGCCCAGAAGAGCGGGGCCGAGCTGCGCGAAGAAGGGGGCAAAACCTACTTCTGGAAACCGGCGGTGATGAGCAAGAGCCTGGGCAACGGGGTGATGGTGGGGCCTTTTGTCAAGGAGCAGGGGGCCGACATCGCCCGGGTGACCATCCTGTTTGCCGCCCCGCCCGAGAACGAGATGATCTGGACCGAGGAGGGGGTGCAGGGGGCCTGGCGCTACCTGAACCGGGTGTACCGGCTGGTGGCCGAACAGCGGGTGGAGCTGAAAGCCCAGCCCGACCTGCTCGAGCCCGCCACGCTGGAAGGCCCGCACAAGGCCCTGTACCAGAAGCTGCACCAGACCATCAAAAAGGTGACCGAGGACCTCGAGGCCCTGCGCTTCAACACCGCCATTGCCGCCCTGATGGAGCTGCTCAACGCCCTGGGCGATTACCGCAAAGAGCACGGCGTGACCCCGGTCTACCGCGAGGCGGTGCTGCGCTACATCCAGATGCTGGCCCCCTTCGCCCCCCACCTGGCCGAGGAACTGTGGCACGAGTTTTATGACGACTCGGTGTTCAAGGCCCCCTGGCCCCGCCTGGACGAAAGTGCCCTGGTGGCCGATAGCTTCGAGCTGGTGGTGCAGGTCAACGGCAAACTGCGCGGCAAAACCACCGTCAGTACCCAGGCCAGCGAGGAGGAGATCAAGCGCCTTGCCCGCACGCTGCCCAACGTGCAGCAGCACATCGCGGGCAAGGAAGTGGTCAAGGAAATCTATGTACCGGGCAAACTCCTCAACATTGTGGTAAAGGGATAAAGGCCTCCCCTCCCCAACAACTTTCGCCCACGGCGGCTATCGGTGCCCTATGGCAGGATAGCCGCCCTATGATTTTGGGGGGCCTCTGGAAACCAGGCCGGCCGCTCCTTACCATAAGGGCATGCTCACGCTACATAAAATCAACAGCCTGGCCGAGCATCAGGTGCTCGAGTGCGTGGGGCAGGACTCGGGCGATACCTTCCGCATCGTGGTCAGGCACACCTCCCCCAGCCACTACGAGGCCCTGAGCAAGGTAACCCTGCACAACGCCCACACACACTACCAGTCCTCGGGGCCCATGACCCCCGACCTCCTGCTGCAATGGCTCAATACCCTGTTCGAGCGCTGGCCGGGAGCCAAAACAGCGCCCTGGGCCACACACGACCTGGACGAAAAAACCCAGCAGTTCGTGCGTGAGGTGCGCAAGGCCACCGAGGCTGGGTAGCAGGGCTCAGGGCTGCTCGTGGTCGTGGTGGTCGGCCTGCTGGGCCCGGCGCAAACGGGCGCGCAGCGCGGCGGGGGTGTAGGGCGTTTTGTTGTGTACGATGGCCCCAAACCCCGCCATCAGCAGAGCGGGAACCAGCAACAACAGGCCCTGCAGCGGGTCGGGCACATAGGGCATGGGAAACTGCACCACCGAGGCCCATAGCTGTACCAAAGGCAGAATTCCCCCCATCAAAAGCCCACTCAGCCACCATTGCTGGGGCCACCACCACCCCACCACAAACCCCATCAAGAGCAGCAGGGTTCCAGCAAAGAGCAGATCCACGTTGCCGAGGTCGGCCAAAGCGATCAGGAGTCCAATGCCCACCGGTACAAGGTAGCGCAGGAGCTTCATACCCCTACACAATACCGAGTTTTTAGCCTTCAAGCCGGAGAATACCCCTTTCTATGGCCACCGTGACCGCGGCCGTGCGGTCGTCCACACCCAGTTTTTCAAAAGTGTGCAGGAGGTGGGTTTTGACGGTTGCTTCGCTGATCTTGAGCTCGCGGGCGATCTCCTTGTTGGAAAAACCTTTGGCTACCAAAGCCAGCACCTCGAGCTCGCGCACCGATAGGGTTTCCTCGGCAGTGCCGCGCATCCGGCCCAGTAAGCGGGCTGCTACCGGGGGTGAGAGTACTGCCTCACCCTTTGCGCACAACCGCACGGCCCGGAAGAGCTCTTCGCGCGGCACGTCTTTGAGCAGGTAGCCGGTAGCCCCGGCCTCCACCGCGCGCACAATTTCGGAGTCGGTGTCGTAGGTGGTGAGTACCAGAATCTGAACCCTGGGAAAACGCGCCCGCACCTGCCGTATGGCCGCTACCCCGTCCATCTGGGGCATGCGCAGATCCATCAGCACCACATCGGCCCCAGCTCGCTCGAGCAGGCCCAGGGCCTCGAGGCCGTTGGAGGCCTCACCGACCACCTCAAAGTCGGGCTGCGAGGAGAGCAGCCCTAAAAGACCCGCCCGCACCACGGGATGGTCGTCAACCAGAAGAATCCGAATCATAGCGCTTCCACCTTTGTTGCCGAGGGAAGCCGGTACAGCGGCAGGCTAACGGCCAGGGTGGTTCCCATTCCCGGCTCGCTTTCCAGCGTCATCTGCCCCCCCAGCGACTCCACCCGCTCGCGCATCAAGCGCAGCCCAAAGCCACCGGTGGTGGGTGCCTGGAGACCCACCCCATCGTCTTGCACATCCATCAAAACCAGATCGTCCAGGTAGGAGAGGGTCAGGTTGGCATGGCGGGCCTTGGCGTGCTTGCGGATGTTGGTCAGGGCCTCCTGGGCGATGCGCAATAGGCCTACCTCGAGCTCCGGGTGCAGCGGCCGGGGCGTTCCAGTCAGGGTAAACTGGGTTCTGACCCCGCTTTCCTGCTGCCAGCGCTGAAGCAGGCGTTGCAGGGCCTCGGGCAGCGAGGTGTTCTCGAGGATCTCCGGGCGCAGGGCCCAGACCATCCGGCGGGCCTCCGACAAGCCTTCCCGGGCGGCCTGGCGGGCCTGCTCCAGGTAATGCGTGGCCGAAGCCTCGTGCTCCGAGGCCATCTCGGCGGCCTCGAGCTGCACCACGATGCTGGCAAACCCCTGGGCCAGGGTGTCGTGGATCTCGCGGGCCAGGCGCTGACGCTCCTCCAGGATGCCGGCCTGGCGGGAGGTCTGCTCGAGTTCGCGGCGGGTACGCTCGAGTTCCTCGCGGGCCCGAATCTCCCTTATCAGCAGCTCGAGGGTAAACAGGGCATACCCTGAGTATAAAAACGCGATGAAGATAAAAAAGGCCAGGCTCAGATTAGGGTACTCAGCGGGCGTTGGCAAAGCGCTCCAGGAGGTGTTGCCTTGCGGCCCCGGGCTCAGCAAAATTTCAAAGGTGATCTGGAGGGGTTCCCGCTGCGCCCACCAGACCGATAAAGCGCCCAGACCCAGCACGATGAGCAGCACCGCCCACAGCGGCAACCAGTAGCGGGCCACCACTGGAATCAGGCCCAGCGCCAAAAAAGGTAGGTAGTTCTGGCTAAGCCAGGCCACCACCACCACCCCTATCAGGATCAGGACGGCAAACTCCCAGGCCTGGCGATGGCCGGGCCGCACCGCCCAAAAGACCACCCCCAGCAAAGCCAGGGCTGCCCCCAGCCGCCAGGCAGCCTGCACTGGGTCTTGCCAGGGCAGAACGGTGGGCACCTCGAGCGGCCTGGCCGGCACCAGCAGGGTAAACGCCAGCACCGTGCTCAGGTTAAGCGCGGTCAACACCACCACCACCTGCGCCACGGGGCGGCCCGCAAAGAAGCGCCGGAACCGCGATACCATATCGAAATTTTAGCCCAGGTCAGGCCCCTCAATTTGCACGGGAATGCCCATTTGCCCACCCTACGCAAAACCCCTTCCTCATGCCAAAATGGGCCTGTCTTGATGGCCCTTGCTTACCAAAGGGTATCCTTTACCGGGAGGTTGCATGCAGAAAATCACCCTACCCCATCGCTTTTCGGCCAGCGGTTCGCGTTTTCGCGAAGCCTGTATTGAGACCGGTTGGCTATGCTTCAAGAATGGCAGCGTCTCCGTTCGTATTCACCTTCCGCAGGTCACACGACTCGAGCGCTCCTACCAGATGCGCGACTGGCTGTTGGCGGTGGCGTTTGTGGGACTCTTTGTGGGCCTGGTTAGCCTGGGACTGCGCTCGTTGGGCTGGCTTAACATCCCCCAGCTCCTAAAAATTAGCCCCGTGCTGCTGGAGTATGGCGCGCTGGCCCTGGCAGCGCTGGCCTTCGTGAGCTACTGGCTCTTCCCCATCCGGGTGCTGTACCTCTACGACGGCAACGCCACCCCGCTTTTGGTGGTGGGGAGCAAAAAGGCCATCGGGGATCTGGAAAACACCCTTTGGGGCTTCCTCGAGGCCCATCATCAGCCGCAAACCTGAGGTCATCCGCATGGCAAACCCGGCCGGTGGCCTTTTTATTTTCGCTTAGTTTACAAGGTTTGTAATCTTTGATAATCTAACCTTCACTGGTCGTCAAAAAGCCGGCCAGCGGGGAGGATAGATGTCGCTACTGCGCAAGGGTTCACCATCCAGGCCTGCTGCTTCAACCCCGTCCCAACAGGCCACCCGGCCCCAGTACGCACTGCTTGGGCTGGGGCTGCTGGGAGCGGGGTGGCTATACGTGCAACTGCCCCCAGCCCAGGGCCTTTTGCTGCTGCTGGGGGTGGGGTTGGGCTTTAGCCTATTTCACGCGCGGTTTGGCTTTAGCTCGGCCTTCCGCCAGCTCCTGAGCGTGGGGCAGGGACGGGCTTTGCAGGCCCATATGCTGCTGCTGGGCGTAACCGCGACCCTTTTTGCCCTTCTGTTTGCCCTGGGGCAGGGACTGGGCGGCCAGCCCCTGAGCGGCTACCTGGCCCCCATCGGGCCCGGCCTGCTGCTGGGAGCCTTTTTGTTTGGGGTGGGAATGCAGCTGGCCGGGGGGTGCGCCTCGGGTACGCTGTATGCCACAGGCAGCGGCAGCCTGCTGGGCCTGGTGGCCTTGGTGAGCTTTATGGGAGGCTCGGTGCTGGGGGCCTGGAACCTCGATTTCTGGACAACCGGGCCGGGAGCCACAGGCACCCTGCCACCCATCTCGCTGGCCGAACACCTGGGCCTGTGGGGGGCCCTGGCCGTCACGCTGGCCTTGGTGGGGGGGCTGGCCCTGCTGGCGGAGTGGATCATTCGCAAGCGCCAGCCTCCACCGCTTTCCCAGCCTCGAGGCTCCCAGGGCTGGGCCCGGGTGCTGCGCGGCACCTGGCCGCTGTGGGTGGCGGCGCTGGTGCTGGCCGTGCTCAACGCAGCGGTGCTCTATGTGAGCGGGCGCCCCTGGGGGGTCACCTACGGCCTGACCCTGTGGGGCTCACAGGCCGTGGAGGCCCTGGGCCTGGCCCAGCCAGCCTTCTGGGGCTTCTGGAACGGCGAGTCGCCCCTGGAACGCTCCCCCCTGGGCCACCCCACCGCCCTGACCAACCTGGGCATCCTGCTGGGCGCGCTGCTCAGCGCCGCTGCTGCCGGGGTATTCGGCAAAAACCCCCGCTTGGGCTGGAAAGCCCTGCTGGCAGCCGTGCTGGGCGGGCTCTTGATGGGCTACGGGGCCCGGCTGGCCTACGGCTGCAACATCGGGGCCTACATCGGGGGGGTGGCCTCCTTCAGCCTGCACGGCTGGGTCTGGCTGGTCATGGCTTTGCTGGGCACCGGTGCCGGGCTGCGGCTACGCCCCTGGTTTGGGCTATCCAACCCCAGGCCCACCGACTCGGTCTGCTAGGAGCCTTTACGGGCGTACCCCAAACGTCTTCATACGCATTTCGGCGGTATCGTTCACTCTGGCAAGCCTAAACGATACTGCCGAAATGCTTTTCTGCTACCTTGGGTCGGCTTGAATCCTTCACCCCTGACTGCGCAGGGCGGTGAAGTTCAGGTGGAGCCGGTATCAAAGCTCCAGCCACGCATGATTTGGCAACACCATACAGCCCCCTACAGCCCAAACCAGGTGAAAGGATAGTAGCTCACCAGCTCATCGCGAAAAGGCTCCACCAGCCGCACGTTGGCCGCCGGGGCCTCGGGCTTGAACAGATCTACCCGCGGGTTGAAGTCCCTCGAGCTTATCTGGCGCAGAATCTCCTGCGGGTTGAGGTTGGGCACCCCATAGCCCAGCGCAGCGTAGACCTGCGCCCGCACCCAGGCGTACTCCTCCGCAGAAAAGCCCTGCTGGTTGAGGGCCTGCACCTGGATGCCCTTGGCGTCCAGTACCAGCGAGCTCGAGTCGCGGAAAAGATCAAGCGCGGTGCGGTAGTCCAGCACAAGCTGTCCCACCTGCTGGCTGGCTAGCTGATTAAGCCGGGCTTCGATGCGCTGGTAGCGCTCCCCCAGTTGTTGTTTGACATAGCGCTGCACCTGCAAAAAGCGCTGGAGCTGTTCGGGGCTGAGCTGACCGTTGGCTGGAGGGGTGTAGGCGGTCTGTCGCTCTACGTTCCTGTCCAGCGCGATGATCTGTCGAAAATCGTTGACCAGGGTCTGGGCCGGACGGATCAGAAAAGCGTAGGCCGCCCAGCCGGCCAGGGCCAGGAACAGCAAAAAACCGGTAAGGGCCAGTATCAACCACCTTGCCATAAGGGCAGGATGGCATACAGTAAAACCTAAAACTGCGGCTTTTGACGCAATTAGGGCTGGCGTGGATTTTAGCCACCGGGCGGGCTTCCTCGCTCATGGGCGTCGCTGGCAAAAAACGGGGTTTCTCACAGAACCCTTATTGCAGCCAAGAATCGTTATGAGGTATAAAATGCAGGAATTTTGAAAGCAGTAAGCCCGGCCCAAATCTATGAACCCGACCCTCCAGGCCCTCGAGGCTCAGCTCAATCAGACCCAGGCCATACCAGAGAAACTGCGCCTGCTCGATGAACTATACCAGTTTCTACGGCTAAACGACCTACAACGGGCCGGGCAGGTCGTCGAGGAGATGCTGATTTTGTCCAATGCAGGCAGCCATTCAGTAGGGCGGGGCCTGACCCTCAAAAACCTGGGCGATTTTCACTACCGCCAGGGCAACCTGCCAGCAGCCCAGGGCTGCCTCGAGGAAGCCCTCGCGGTTTTGCACCAGGCCCGCGAGGTTAAGGGCGAAATCGAGGCCCTCAGCGCGCTGGGTCAACTCCACTTCTTACAAAGCAATTTTCCCAAGGCCCTCGAGTACTACCTCGAGGCGCTCGAGCTGAGCCGTGCATACGAGCACAAAGCGCTGGAAGCCAACGCCCTGAGCGGCGTGGGCTCGGTGCAGTACACCCTGGGCAACCACCAGGAGGCCACCAAGTACTTCCTGCGCAGCCTGGCCCTCAAGCGCGAGCTGGGCGACCGCCTGAGCGAGGCTGAAACCCTGAACAGCCTGGGCCTGGTCTACCTCGAGATCGGCGATTTCTCGGGGGCGGCGCAGCTCTACCGCGAAAGCCTCGCCCTCATGCAGGCCCAGGGCGATCGCCAGGGCCAGGCCAGGGTGCTTTCCAACCTGGGCACGGTGTTCCAGCGCTTAGGCCGCCTGCAGGAGGCGCTGGACTACCACCAGCAGGCCCTGGCCCTGGCCGACCAACTGGGCAGCCCCCAGGTGCGGGCTGCCTGCCTGGAAAACCTGGGCCGCGCCCACGCCGCCCTGGGCCATCTGGAAACCGCGCTGGGTCTGTTTCAGGCCTCCCAGGGTCTCTACCAGGAGTCGGGCAACCGCCTGGGCGCCCTGAGCGCGCTGCTGCAGGTAGGTTCTCTGCTGAGCCGGATGGGGCAGTCTACCGCCGCCATCCAGTTACTGCAGCAAGGCCTCGAGCAGGCCGCCCTTCTGGGGCCGCAAAAGCTGTTGCTCGAGTACCACCAGGCCATCGCCGATGTCTTCGAGGCCCAGCAAAAGCTGGAACTGGCGCTGTATCACCTGCGACGGGGCCTCGAGATCGAACGCAGGCTGCACAAAGAACAGCAGGCGCAAAAAACCACCGCCTTGCTGGCGGGGTTCCAGGTGGAAAAAGCCCGCCAGGAAGCGGAGATTGAACGCCTGCGCAACACCGAGCTGGCCCGCGCCAACCGGGAGCTGGCCCTGGCCATCGAACGCTTGAAGGAAGCCAACGCCGAAAAATCGCGCCTGCTGGACAAGCTGCGCCAGCAGTCCGCCGAGCTGGAGCGGCTGGCCCGTCAGGATCCCCTGACCCGGCTCAACAACCGCCGCTACCTGGAAGAGAACCTCGAGCGTGAGTTTGCCGCAGCCAAACGCTACAAGTTTCCTATAAGCGTGGCCCTGGTTGATATAGACCACTTCAAGCAGATCAACGATACCTTTTCTCATCAGGTTGGCGACGATGTGCTGCGCATCGTCGGGCAGATTCTCGAGGCGAGCTGCCGCGGCGTGGACTTTGCGGCCCGCTACGGCGGCGAGGAGTTCGCCCTGGTCTTTCCTCAGACCGACCTGCCCGGGGCCCTGATCGCCTGTGAACGGATACGGCAGCGCATCGAACAGCACAACTGGGCCGCGCTACACCCCGACCTCAAGGTCACCGTGAGCATCGGCGTGAGCAGCGACCCCAGCCTCCCCAACCACGAAAAGCTCCTGGCCGCCGCAGACGAGCAGCTCTACGCCGCAAAGCGGGCCGGGCGCAACCGGGTATGCCCTGCAGCGTAGCCACCTGGGGGGCTCGCACTGTGTGCTGGGCTGCATCCCCTGCTTTATGCTGTGGGTATGCGTCTACACCCCGAAGTCTCCCAAGCCCTGCAAACCCACCGCGCCGTCGTGGCCCTGGAGTCCACCGTCATTACCCACGGCCTGCCCCGCCCTCTGAACCTGGAGCTGGCCCGCAAGCTCGAGGCGACCGTACGAGAAGCCGGCGCAATCCCGGCCACCATCGCCATCCTGAAAGGCCAGGTGGTGGTGGGTCTGACCGCCGAGGAGCTCGAGGCCATCGCAAACGACGAGAGCGCCGACAAGGCTAGTTTATGGAACCTGGGCGCGCTGGTGGCCCAGGGCAAAAGCGCAGGCACCACGGTGGCTTCCACCACTTTCCTGGCCCACAGGGCCGGCATCCAGGTCTTTGCAACCGGCGGCATTGGCGGCGTGCACCCCCATCCCTACGACGAGTCGGCGGACTTGCTCGAGCTCTCCCGCACCCCCATTGTGGTGGTATCGGCCGGCCCCAAGAGCATCCTCGACCTTGCGGCCACCCTGGAACGCCTGGAGTCGCTGGGGGTGGCCCTGCTGGGCTATAAAACCAACCACTTGCCGGCCTTTCACAGCCCCTCGAGCCCCTATCCCCTACCCGCCCGGGTGGAGTCGCCCCTGGAAGCCGCCCGGGCCTACAAGGCCGCTCGAGCGCTGGGGTTGCCGGGGGCCAGCCTGGTGCTCAACCCCATCTCAAAGGGGCTGGACTTCGCCCAGGTACAGCGCTGGGTGGAACAGGCCACCCAGGAAGCCGCCCGGCTGGGCATCGGCGGCAAAGCCCTCACGCCGTTCTTGCTCCGGCGCATCTCCGAGCTGAGCGGGGGCCAGACCGACGAGGCCAATTTGCGCCTACTGGAAGAAAACGCCCGTCTGGCCGCCCAAATTGCGCTTGCGCTCACCCAGGAGTAGCGCCCAGGCCCGGGCGTTACTTATGTGCAGCCAGAGTTTAAGGCTTAGAATGAGGCGAAATGTGCGAGCTGGGTAAGCGGCTAAAAGAAGCCCGTGAAGCCAAAGGGCTGGATCTGGCCCAGGCAGCCGAGGTGCTCAAGGTGCGGCGGGTTATTCTGGAAGCCCTGGAAGACTGTCGTTTCGATGAGCTACCCGAACCCCCTTTGGCTCGAGGCTATCTCAAGCGCTACGCCCAACTGCTGGGTCTAGATGCGGCCCCTTTGTTGGCCCTTTACCCGATGAGTACAGCCCAGCCTGCAGCGCTGGAGAGCGCTTCCAGCCCTAAGGCGCCCACCGCCCCAAACCCTGGCTGGCTCTGGGTGGTGCCCCTGGTCATCCTGTTGCTGCTGCTGGGCTGGTGGGGCTACCGCAGCCTGTACCGCCCTGGAACCTCCACCCCCACCCCACCGGCCCCTGTCGCGCCATCCCCTCCACAGCAAATCAGCTTGCGCATCGCCACACAGCCCACCGGTGCACGGGTATACCTCGATGGCTTCTTGCTTGGACAAGCCCCCCTCGAGGCCCGTGTGGAGGCCGGCGAGCGCACCCTTCGCATCGAAGCGCCCGGCTACCAGAAGTACGAACAGGTAATCACCCTGCAAACCGATCGCAGCCTGAGCTTCACCCTGACACCTGCTCCTCCCGCGTCCAGCCCCTCGCCCTCCCCCAATCCCACCACTTCTGCGCCCGCCACGGGCCTGACGCTACGGTTTGAGGGCACCAGCTGGATCCGCGTTACCGATGGGCGCACAGGCCGGCAGCTCTACGAGGGCACCGTAGCCGCCGGTACTCAGCTCAGCTACCCCCTGCCGGTGGTGGTGCGGGTCGGCAACGCCGGGGTGGTGCGGGCCATCGTCAACGGCCAAGACCGGGGCCGCATGGGCAATGCGGGGCAGGTGGTCACCCAGCGCTTTGGACAGTAGCTCGAGCTCCAGCGCAAAGCTGTGTGATCCATACCCAAACCCCACAAACCTGCTATACTCGGGACTGTTGTCGCGCCATCGGGCGCACAGGAGAGGAAATGGCAGGCAAGGTCGGGTTTGTCAGTCTGGGCTGTCCTAAGGCCCTGGTGGATTCGGAGCAGATTCTCTCGCGCCTGCGGGCCCAGGGATACGAAACCTCGCCCACCTACCAGGAGGCCGATGTGGTGGTAGTCAACACCTGCGGCTTCATCACCCCGGCGGTAGAGGAGTCGCTTACCGCCATCGGCGAGGCCCTGTCGGAGAACGGCAAGGTGATTGTAACCGGCTGCCTGGGGGCCCGGCCCGAGGTCATCCAGCAGGCCCACCCGCAGGTGCTCGAGGTCACCGGCCCCGGCGAGGTAGACCGGGTCTTGGCTGCCGTACAGCGGGTGGTTCCCCTGGAGCAGAATCCCTTTACGGCCCTGGTTCCCCCGCAGGTCAAGCTGACCCCCCGCCACTACGCCTACCTGAAGATTGCGGAAGGCTGCAACCACAAGTGCAGCTTCTGCATCATCCCCAAGCTGCGCGGCCTGCAACAAAGCCGCGACGCCGCCGAGATTCTCTTCGAGGCCACCCGGCTGGTGGGCACCGGCACCAAGGAGTTGCTGGTAATCGCCCAGGACACCTCGGCCTATGGGGTGGATATCCGCCACCGCACCTCCGACTATGCAGGCAAGCAGGTACGGGCCCACCTGGTGGATCTGGTCAACGAGCTGGCCGGGCTGGGGGCCTGGCTGCGGCTGCACTACGTCTACCCCTACCCCCACGTGCGCGACCTCATCCCCCTGATGGCCGAGGGCAAGCTGCTGCCCTACCTGGATGTGCCGCTCCAGCACGCCAGCCCCAGGGTTCTGCGGGCCATGCGCCGCCCCGGGGGGGCTGAAAGCCACCTCAAAACCATCCAGGAATGGCGCGCCATCGCCCCCGACCTGGCGATTCGCTCGAGCTTTATCGTGGGCTTCCCCGGCGAAACCGAGGAAGACTTTGAGCTGCTACTGGACTTTATCGCCGAGGCCCGGCTCGACCGGGTGGGCTGCTTCACCTACTCCGAGGTGGAAGGGGCCGACGCCAACAGCCTGCCGGGGGCTGTCCCGCAGGAGGTCAAAGAGGAGCGCCGGGCCCGCCTGATGGCCCTGCAGCAGCAGATTAGCCTGGAAAAGAACCAGGCCCGGCTGGGACAGACCCTCGAGGTCATCGTGGACGACTACGGCGAGCTGCCCGGCCTGGTGGTGGGCCGCTCCAGGTACGACGCCCCAGGCATCGACGGACTGGTCTACGCCGAGACCGACGGCACGGTCAAAATTGGCGACATCATCCAGGTTCGGATTACCCAGGCCGAGGCCTACGACCTGCACGGCGAGATGGTGGGCCGGGTGGCCTGGAAACCGGCGGTTCCGGTGATTAAAAACGTAGCTACGGAAACAATTCAGGTGTAAGCTAGTGCCTGTTTGGGTTATGAAGTCTTATCAAGTCGGCCTGGGCTTGGACTTTCTACAAGATCAGAGGTACTGGTCCACCCCCTGGGCGGGGAATGCGCACCTCCCACGCCCTGGGCAGGGGGGTATATCCAAGGTTCGCCCTACACCCCAACGGAGCCAGCTATGTACATCGTAATTGCCGGCGGCGGCGAGATCGGCTCACAGATTGCTAAAGCCCTGCACACCCAGCACGACCTGGTGGTGGTGGACACCAACCCCGAGGCCAAGGAGCGCCTGGGGGGGTTGGACGTGCAGGTGGTGATTGGGAGCGTCACCGACCCCGAGATTCTGCGGGAAGCCAAGGTAGATCTGTGCGACACCTTTATCGCCACCACCAACTGGGACGAGGTCAACCTGATTGCCTGCATGCTGGCCAAGGGCCTGGGGGCCAAGGAAACCCTGTGTTTTGTGGGAAAGCAGTCCTATGTGGATATCCTGACCGACCCGCGCACGGTGGAAATTCTGGGCACCCGCATCGACCAGGTCTTCTGGCCCCAACGCTCGCTGGCCAAAGAAATTGTAGAGGTCATCCGAATCCCTGGGGCGGTGGACACCGAGGTGCTGGCCGGTGGCCGGTTGCGCTTTGTGGAGTACCAGGTGCGGGAGGGCGGCCCCTACATCGGCAAGCAGCTCGCCCTGCTGGACTGGCCTCCGGGCAGCCTGCTGGCCGGTATTTTGCGCGAGGGCCGTTTTATCGCGGCCACCGACCCCGAGTTTGCCCAGCTCGCCCTCGAGGCCGAGGATCGCATCTTCTTCATGACCACCCCCCAGGGCTTCGACGCCATCCAGGCCTGCTTCGCTCCGCGCGAACGGGTGCGCCGGGTGATGGTGGTGGGGGGCGGCAATGTGGGGTACATGGTCACCAAAGAACTGCTCAAGCACCGCCTCGAGGTCACCGTTATTGACCACAACCCCGACCGCTGCGCCTGGCTGGCCGAACACCTGCCGGGGGCGCTGGTGCTCGAGGGCGACGGCACCGACCTGGAGCTGCTGGAGTCCGAAGGCCTCGACCATGTGGACGTGATGGTAGCGGTCACCGAAAACGACGAGAAAAACCTGCTGGTCTCACTCCTGGCCAAGCAGGTTGGGGTAGCCAAGGTGATCACCCGGGTTAACCGGGGCGAGAACCGCCGCCTCTTCGAGCACGTGGGCATTGACATCCCCCTCACCCCCCGCGCCGCGGCGGTGCGCGAGGTGGTGGACTGGATCGCCCCCGACAACGTAGACCATCTGGCGCTGATCGAAGACCAGGTCGAGCTGCTGGAATTCGAGCTGCCAGCCGACTTCCGCGAAACACCCTTCGATAAGCTCCAGCTCCCCCAGGGGGCCATTGCGGTGGCCCTCGAGCGCGGTACCCGGGTCTACCTGCGCTCCCCCATGCTGGCCGTTACCGGTGGCGATAAACTCCTGGTTCTTACCGACCGGCAGGTAGCCAATGAAGTCCTGGCCCAGGTTCGCTAAAGCGCGCGCAGCCAACCCCATCCCGGTCGCCACCTATATGACCGGCACCGTCTACGTCGCGCTGGGGGGCGTGATGGGCCTCCTGGGGCTGGTGGACGCGCTCCTGGGTGAGGACGCCCGAGGATTTTTTGTGGGGGCTGGCCTGGGGCTGTCACTGGGGATGCTCCTGCGCCGGCTGGGCAGCCCCCAGGCCGAGCCCCGCCGGGCCGAGGCCCTGCTGACGGTGGCCGGGCTCTGGATCATGGTGCCCCTGCTGGGGGCCATCCCCTTCTGGATCTCGGGGGGCCTTAGCTACCTGGATGCGCTGTTCGAGGCCACCTCGGGCTTCAGCACCACCGGGGCCACCATCCTGGCCGACTTCAACCAGTTCAGCTACGGGCTTTTTTTCTGGCGGAGCCTCAGCCAGTGGTTTGGCGGCATGGGGATTCTGCTGCTGTTTATCGTGGTGCTACCCCACCTGGCCCTGGCCGGGCGGCAGATGTTTTTTGCCGAGACCACCGGCGTACAAAAACAGCAGCTCACCCCCAAACTCCACCAAACCGCCAGCTACATTCTGCGGGTCTATCTGCTGCTGACCTTCGTCACCCTAGCCGCCTATCTGGTTACCGGCGTGCCTTTGTTCGAAGCCATCACCAACACCTTCTCGAGCGTCTCTGCCGGCGGCTTCAGCCCCAACCCCCAGAGTTTTGCAAGCTACACCCCGCTCACCCAGTGGATCGCGGCCGGAGTGATGTTCCTGACTGGGGTGAACCTGCTCTTGCAGTACCGGGCCATTTTTGGCCGCGAGTACACCGCCCTCCTGCGCGACCCCGAATTCCGGGCCTACGCCCTGATCGTCCTGGTGGTGGGCCTGCTGATGGCAACCGTGCTCTACGCGCGCCACGACTACGACCTCGAGCCAGCCCTGCGCCACGCCTTTTTCCAGACCACCTCCATCATCACCGGCACCGGCTTTGCCTCCGCCGACTTTGCCCAGTGGGTCATCCCGGCCCAAACCCTGCTGGTCATGCTGATGTTCATCGGGGGTAGCGCCGGCAGCGTGGGGGGCAGCATCAAAGTCATCCGTTGGCTGATTATAGGGGCCCTGGTGCGGCGGGAGCTGCAGCGGGCCCTGCACCCCCAGGCGGTACTGCCCTTGCGGGTAGGCAACAAGAACATCGGCGAGGACGTAATGCGCTCGGTGGCGGCTTTCATCACCCTGTACGTGAGCCTGTTTGCCCTGGGGGTGCTGGTGATGGGGATACTGGAGGAAGACTTCGTGGTGGCTTTTTCGGCTTCAGCCGCGGCCATTGGGAATGTGGGGCCGGGGCTGGGCGCGGTGGGGCCCATGGCCCACTACGGCGACCTGCACCCCATCTCCAAAGCCGTGATGATCTTCCAGATGTGGGCTGGGCGCATCGAGCTTATTGCAGTATTTTCGCTATTTACGCCTGAGCTTTGGCGCCGGCTCAGGGCCTGAGGAACCAACCCCATGAAAAGAAAAACAAAACCCTGGCTGATAACCAACCTGCGCTTTGCCTACTACTTCCTGGGCGTGGTCTACCTGGCCCTGGGCGCGGTCATGCTGGGGCTCGAGGTGCTCTCGCTGGCGCTGGGCGAGTCGCCCTGGGGGTTTCTTCTGGGCGCCGCGGTGGGGCTTTCGCTGGGCTGGTGGTTCCGTAGCCTGGGCGACCCCAGGCACGAACCGGGACGCGCCGAGGCTCTGCTCTCCATCGCCCTGATCTGGCTGCTGGTGCCCCTGCTGGGCGCAATTCCCTTCTGGGTGGCGGGCGGCATGAACTACCTCGATGCAGTGTTCGAGGCCATGTCCGGGTTCACCACCACCGGCGCGACGGTGCTGGCCAACTTTGAGCAGTTCGGCTACAGCCTGTTTTTCTGGCGCAGCCTGATGCAGTGGTTCGGGGGCGTGGGGATTCTGGTGCTGGTGGTGGCGTTGCTGGCCCATCTGGCCGTGGCGGGCCGTCAGCTTTTCATCACCGAGAGCACCGGCATCCAGAAAGAACCCTTTACCCCCCGTTTGCGCACCGCCGCGCTGAGCATTCTCAAGGTGTATACCAGCCTCACCCTGGCGGCTGCTCTATGCTACTGGATCGCCGGGGTGCCGGCCTTTGAGGCCATCTGCAACGCTCTCACCACCCTGCCCGCCGCCGGGTTTAGTCCCAACCCGCGCAGCTTCGAGACCTACAGCCCACTGGCCCAGTGGTTCGGTACCTTGTTCATGTTCTTGGGGGGCGCGGGGTTCGTGTTGCAGTACCGGCTTTTCTTCACCCGCGACCCCCGCCCGCTCCTGAGGGATGTGGAGTTGCGGGTCTATACCCTTATTGTTCTGGTGTTTAGCACAGCACTGGCCGCCTTTCTGATAACCCACCACGCCCAGGACATGAACTATACCTGGAGCGACGCCATCCGCCATGCCTTCTTTAACGTCACCTCCATCATCACCACCACCGGCTACGCCAGCGCCGACTTTGCGCTGTGGGCTCCGGCAGCCCAGGCCATTCTGGTGGCGGCCATGTTCGTGGGGGGTTGTGCAGGCTCGGGGGCGGGTGGCATCAAGGTGATTCGCTGGCTGGTGGTGGGGGCAATTGTGCGACGGGAACTGATCCGCTCACTGCACCCCCAGGCGGTCATGACCCTGCGCCTGGGCAACAAAAGCCTGGGAGAGGACGTAATGCGCTCGGTGGCCGCTTTCATCACCCTCTACGCGGCTTTGGTAGCGGCGGGCGCGGTGCTTATCTCCCTGCTCGAAAACGACTTTGTGGTGGGTTTTACCGCCAGCGCCCAGGCGGTGGGCAACATCGGGCCGGGGCTGGGCGAGGTGGGGCCCATGGGCAGCTACGCCGGCCTCGAGCCCCTCTCCAAGCTGATCCTGATTGTTCAGATGTGGGCGGGGCGCATCGAGCTGATTCCGGTCTTCTTGCTGCTGACCCCAGAGCTGTGGCGGAAGCTTAAAGGCTAAAGCCCCGCAAGGCGGTAAACTGGGGGTATGCCCAAACCCCTTGTGATCCCCGAGTCTTTTCGCCTCGACCACACCAAAGTCCGGGCTCCGTATGTGCGGCTGGCCGGGGTGAAGGAAACCCCCAAAGGCGACCTGATCGAAAAGTACGACCTGCGCTTCGCCCAGCCCAACCAGGAGGCCCTCAGCACCGGGGCCATCCACACCCTCGAGCACCTCCTGGCCACCTATATCCGCAGCCACCTGGAAGGGGTGGTGGATATCTCACCCATGGGCTGCCGTACCGGCTTTTACCTGGTGGTGCTGGGCCAGCCGGGGCCCCAAAAGGTGCTGGAGGCTTTTAGGGCTACACTACAGGACGTGGTCAACCACACCGAGCCGGTGCCAGGGGTGAGCGAGCTCGAGTGCGGCAACTACCGCGACCACGACCCCCAAAGCGCCAAGGCCTGGGCCGAACGGCTGCTGCATAGCAACCTCCATGTGCAGGAAACCATCGAGATCGCCCAGGAGGCCTAACAAGAGCGCCTACGGCGCCAAGACCCCCTGGTTGCGGGGCTGCACGGTCGAGCTCAGCGAGGTGCCGGGCCCACCCACGGCAATGGTTCGCCCCTGGACGGTGCGGCTAAGCTGCAGGGTTACCTTTATCTGACGAATGGCTGGCGGCCCCGCGGCCACATCCACCACAGTGAAAAGAGAGCCACCGGGCGTCAGATAATCGGCCACCAAAGCCGTCGTCGCCCCACCCATGGTACTCAAGGCCCCCGCCGTGGGGGAGGTGCTACCCGATACCACCGCCGAGGGTTCTAGAAAAGCCGTGTACTGCATCAGCACCCAGCCCCCCGCGTTGGCCGGTTCGGCTGGTAAGCGGGCCAGGATGTCGTTGGCCGTATTGGCCACATAGGCCGCCCGGTGGAGGGGATAGTAAGCAAAAAAACGGTAGCAGCCGTCGGTCTGATCGGGCCTGGCAGGGCTGCAGGCAGAACCTACCCGCAAGGGGGGCAGCACCGCCGCCACGAAGTTGCTGCCCACAGTCCAGAGATTACTTCCCGAGCTCGGGTTGGTGCTTTGCCATGCTGCAGGTGCGTTAAGGGTAACAGCCTGCCCGCTGGGATATACAAACCAAGCCTCCTGGAGCCTTGAGACCAGCAATTGGTGGGCAATCTGACCATCCAGTAGCAGCTCATTACGACGATCCAGGTCGCTGGTGGTACGCAGTGTGGATACGAAAAACCCGGCAAACGCTGCCATCAAAACCCCCAGGATGGCCAGGGCCACCAGCAGTTCGACAAGGGTAATCCCAGGTTTACGCATAGGCTTCTCCTAGGGCCGGGGCAGTTCCAGGGTTAGATGGCTTAGCGCTCGCCCATTGTGCTGTATGGTCACCTGTATACGTTTGAGCGACTGGTTATAGCCTCCAGCCGGACAGATGCCCTCAGGAGGTACAACGTTGACCGGCTGTGGCGTATAGGTATTGGTCGCAGGGTTTACCGCCCCCACCGTAACGATGGCCCCATCTGGCAGGGCGATCTTGATACAGTTGGCATCGTAAGCCGCCCGGGCCGCTGAACCGTTGGTCCACTGAGCCCTAAGGGTTTCCATCACCTCTCGAGCCTGGGCGTTGGCGTTGATGCCCGATTGCGCGCTGCGGGTAGCTCCAAACATGGTCGCCACAGCCCCAGCCACAGCAGCCAGCAAAGCCCCCAACAAAACAATGGATATAAGCAACTCAACCAGGGTCACCCCGGTTGGGACGCACATTTGCTGCTTACCTACCGCTCTAATTGAAGACCACCACCTTCCCAACCAACCCCACCACACTCACAATGCTGCGGGGCATCGAGGTTGTCGTCGTGTCGCAGGGCGGATTCTGGCTGGCCAGCTTGAAGCAGAACGCAGCCCCTCCCCCCTCCAGCACCCCAAACGGCGCCCGGTAGGTTAGGGTGTTCGGCCCCCCAGCCGGCACAAAGGCCACTGTTCCAGCGGGCAGTCGCACCGTGCGACTAACCAGTGTGCCGTTGCGAACCTGGGTAATGGTAAACACGCTGCCGTCCACTTCCAACCTCACCACCACGTTGCTGTTGTAGCGCTGGGCTTCGCTGCGGGCCTGCAGCAGCGCTGTGGCCACTGAGGCCGCTGCTTCGCGCACCAGCGCCCGTTGGCGCGCCCCGTTGAGATTAACCGAGGCAATGGCCAGCAAAACACCCAGAATAGCCATCACCACCAGTATCTCAACCAGCGTGAGGCCCGATCTTCTGGGCAGGATGGGCTCGAGACGCCTGATCTGCATAACCTACTGACCAATTAAGCGCCAAAAGCCTTGGCTACCTGCCGAGCCCGCATTGCCTTGCAAAACCGTGTTAACCGTTGTGTTGAGGGTGGCATTGCTCACCTCCGGGAAGCTGGGCGGTCGGTAGGCCGGATCAAGCAGCCGCCGGTCGTAGGTGTGGTTGGAACGATACCCGCGGAAGACCCCACCCACCGTTCCACAGTTAATGGCTCCCAAGCGATTCTGGATCACACCCCCAAACACCCGAAAACTACCGCCATCCCGCAAATCAGCGGCATTGGCACAAGCATCGAAGGCGGAATTATGCCCCCGCACCTCCCCATTCTGGGCCATGACCACGCCGTCTACCAGCAAGTTGCGGTTGCTGTTGCTGGTAATAGATAGATAGCCTTGAGGATCAAGCCGCACGTCCTGACCCGCATACAAACCCAGGAGGTTGCGCGGCCACTGGCCAGGGTCAGCCGGCAGGGGATCGGGGATAGGGCTCTGGTAGCGCAGGTTTGACTGAATCAGGATGTGGTTTCTTGCAGCAATGGATAGCTGCTGGTAGCTGGCCACAGCCCGGATGTTGCTGGCCTCGCTGGCGTTATTAACATCGCTTACGCTACGCACGGCCAGGTTACCACTGCTGTAAATCACACCGTTGAAGCGTCCCCCCGGGGGCGGCCCCTGGATGGGAGGAATGGCCGACCTGGGCACCGCACTGTTGCTCAAGATAAGGCCGCCGCTGGGAAGGGTCTGAACACCTGCGCTGTTATCGGCTATCTTGCTAACCTGGCCCTGCTCATCCACCTCGTAGACCACAGTAATGGTCTGGCGTAGGGTGGGCCTGGGGTTCTGGATGATATTAGAGCCTGCTAACTAGCTGTTCGTAAAAGCTCCACAGTTTTCGCTGTCATCAGAATCGAAAAAGCCAACCAGTGCC